>Ga0268263_1002319_pt1 | contig 12814 bp, 13 predicted proteins | sample Biomet5_FD_190358 | JGI IMG/M metagenome (GOLD analysis project Ga0268263, IMG submission 190358) | Microbial communities from bioreactor (seeded with sewage sludge) at LBNL, California, USA - Biofuel metagenome 5 (SPAdes) (version 4) | ecosystem: Engineered > Bioreactor > Anaerobic >... | reverse complement strand
TCTCCGTAAAATTCAGCATCCTCCGTCCTGTAACGGTATTTGTTATCGCATAAACACCGCCCAGCACAGTTCTGTTTTTATAGCTTTGAAGCAGTTCTTTTCTATTGCGTTTTTCCACAGTATTAATACCCCAGTTCCTTTAGCGCCCGCGACAATACAGCCAGACGCTCACCGATCATTTCGTCATTTTTGGCCAGCACATCCGCGAAAAGGCGGATATCCTCATCGATCATTGGATTATCCGTGCAGATGGAAACCGTCATCGCATCACCCTGTATGCCCACTCTGTCAATGACAGGTTTGGCCGGGTCATACAACTTTTCATAGCGGTATGCATTGCGGAAATGGCCCAGGGCCCGACATACAAATATCGCAAGGTCAAGCACACGGTGCAAAGGCAGTTCTTCTGACTGGCGTGACCACTTCTCTCCCGTATGCCGCCAAACCTTCGCTGAGATATCAAGGCGTCCGCGGTCGTTCCATTGTGCCAATCCTACTGATAAGCCCTTTGCGTCAGAATTATAAGCAATCCGGCCATCCACATTTGCATAATCTTCCGCCACAATGACCGGCTTATGTTTTAACGTTGTTGGAATCTTCATTATGTTTACTCCGTTAGTAAATTACTAAATAACTTATATCATATTTTTATAGCAATGTCAATATAACTCCCGAAGACCAGAGAGCTATGCATCTATTGCTTGATGATATCTCAATTATTGACGACGTTTTCCGGAAGTCTTTCCGGCGGTTTTCCCGCCTGATAAAGCGTCTTATTGATCAGAAGGAAGACACTTTGTATGAGCAACAGTATACCCGTGCCAATAAGCAGCCACTCAATAGCAACTGAATCCGAAACAGGACCGAATATCAACATACCAATGGGCATCAGAGAGCTGGATATCATCCCATACACTCCAAAAACACGGCCCATATAGCTTTCTTCAATGCGTTCCTGAAGTAGAACCATGGCGGGAGTGCTATATACCGGAATCGCAACGCCAGTAAGAACCATGACCATGAGATAAAGCCAAAAGAATGGTACCACGCCTAATGCGATTGTGCATACAGCAATTGCGAATCCGGCTACAGCCATTGATCGAGCCCGATTTTTAAAGCCTCCCCACGCCGCCATGAGAAATCCGCCCAACATCATTCCACCCGAAAAAGCGATCTCAATTGCTGTCAGCCGCCAGACGTCGTCGCCAAAGCTGCGCGCCACCTGCAGCGGCGTTAAAAACGCGGCGGGCGTTACTAAAAAGAAAAAAGCAGCGGAGAAGATAAAAAACTGCCGGATGTACGCATGTCCTTTGATATACAAAAGGCCTGTACGGAAGTCCTCGAAATATCCCGTCAGTTGTTTTTGCTGAGCCTTTTCGTGAGGTGGAACGCGTACAAGCCACATCATTCCTGTTACCGCAACAATGGCCGTAGCGACATCGATGAAGAATATTGACTCAATAGCTGCGAAAGACATCAGTACGCCGCTGACCATGGGAGATAATAATGTGATAGCGGACTGAAGACTGTTGTTGATGCCGTTGACGCGCGTCAGCTTATTCTCAGGAACCAGAAGAGGCAGAAATGAGCTTACGGCTGGTACTTGTATGCCGGTTCCCAACGCACGGACCGCCGAAACAACAAATAGCAGCCAGATATTGCGGTATCCCAGCATGAATACTATGGCTAATATCAATGTAGCGGCTGCAATCCCTGAGTCTGAGATGATAATAAGGTGTTTTCTGTTATACCGATCAGCCCAGACGCCGGCGAACGGGGATAAAAAAAACGCAGGAAGAAAACCGCAGATGATTGAAATCATCATCATCACGCCCGATTCGGTATTGAGTGTGATATGCCACATGATTGCATACTGAACCAAGGACGATCCAAAAAGGGAGATCGCCTGACAGAGCAGGAAGTATGACGTATTCTTCTTCCAACCGGTTTTCATAATACGTCTCCCAAAACGATATGATTAAATAACTATATTAGCCAATCTACCATTTGTTCTCCACCTAAGTCAACAAATAAAAAAGCGCATTCACATTGGAACGCGCTTGGCAGGATTTTTATTCTCTATTTATTTTTAAGCAGGTCTCTGATCTCGGTCAGCAGCAGTTCTTCCTTGGTTGGCTTTGGCGGCTCGGGAGCTTTTTCCGGTTCCTCTTCCTTCTTTCTTCTGAACTTGTTGATAAGCTTAATAATCAAAAATACACTTAACGCAATCAGAATGAAATCAACGATGGTTTGGATAAACGTCCCGTAAGTAATTGTGGCATTCCCCACAGTAGCTGTCAGGTCTGAAAAATTCAAAACTCCCAAAATGATGGAGATTACCGGCATAATGATATCTTTAACCAGTGAAGATACAATAGCGCTGAAAGCACCGCCAATGATGATGCCGACAGCCAGGTCAATAACATTTCCCCTTGAAATAAACTCTTTAAACTCTTTGATCACAGCCAGCACGCTCCTTTATTGATAATAGTAACGTTTATTGATTATAATTATGAATATAATATCATAACATTGTGCAAATTCAATATGTTGTCAATAAAAAAGCACGCCTTTTCGCGTGCTTTCAATTCACGTCGTTATTTATTCTGAAGTTTATAAATAATATTAAAGCCACGTGATTTTATGGATTTTTCAATTTCATCGGTATTGTAGGAATGAGTGCCCACAACAACGGTGCTCGTTCCGGAGGAACCTCTGTATACGGCAATATGCGTGATATTGGCGCCGTGTTCCGCAAATATACCCGCCAGGTTTGCCATAATGCCCGGCATATCCTCCGCCTCGATCGTCAGACGGGTACCGATATCCCTAAAGCCCAGAAGGTCTATAAACGCATCGAAGATATTGCTTTCCGTTATGATGCCGACAACACGGCCATTCTGAACAACAGGCAGGAACCCAACCTCATTGTTGCGCATCACAATCGCAGCTTCTTCCAGAAGCGCGTCAGGCCCGATTGTAACAGGGTCTTTCTTCATCACCTGGCTGATCTTCGTGCGTGCCAGCAGATACGTCAATTCACCAACACTGAAGCTTGTCGCCTTGGAGGGTGAAGCCTGAGCTATATCCTCTTTGGACACCACACCTACAAGTATTCCATTTTTGACGACAGGCAATCGCTTGACGTTGTTTTTTGTCATGATCTCGTGTGCGTCAGGTATTGTGCTGTCGGGAGAAATGGTAAACGGATTTGTGGTCATACTTGTTCTTACAAACATCTTATCAACCTCCCAAATACGCTTTTTTGATCTCCTCACTGTTCATCAGCTCGGCCCCTGTGCCGGAAAGCACAATGGACCCCGTCTCCAGAACATATGCGCGATGCGCAATCTGCAGCGCCATGCGCGCATTCTGCTCAACCAGTAATATCGTTGTACCTGATTTATTGATATCCTGAATGATATTAAATATCTCCTGTACCAGCAGCGGCGAAAGGCCCATAGACGGCTCATCGAGAAAAAGTATCTTCGGGCGGCTCATCAACGCGCGCCCCATTGCGAGCATCTGCTGCTCACCACCGGAAAGCGTACCTGCCGCCTGCTTGCGCCTGTCCTCCAGCCTTGGAAATAGTTCGTACACACGCTTAAGATCCTGCGCAATGCCCGCCTTGTCCTTGCGGAGAAAAGCGCCCAGTTCAAGATTTTCCAGTACGGTCAAAGTGGAAAACACGCGCCGGCCTTCTGGGGATTGGGATATGCCGATCCGCACGCGTTCCTGCGCCGACGTGTTTGTGATGTTTCGTCCGTCCAGTATGATCTGACCGCTTGTCGGCTTCTTGATACCCGAAACGGTTTGAAGCGTTGTTGTTTTCCCGGCGCCGTTGGCCCCGATCAGCGTGACGATTTCGCCATCGTTGACGGTAAAGGATATGCCCTTGAGAGCTTCTATCACACCATAATGCACATGAATATCTTTGATTTCAAGCATTGTTTACATCCTCTCCCAAGTAAGCTTCGATCACGCGCGGGTTCGATTTGATCTCGTTGGGCGTCCCATGCGCAATGAGTTTACCGTAGTCCATCACGTAAATACGCTCGCAGATCGTCATGACCACCGACATGTCGTGCTCAATGAGCAGAATAGTAAGGCCAAATTGCTCCCGTATCTGAGCGATGGTAGATGTCAGCTGCGCAGTTTCAGCCGGGTTCATACCGGCAGCCGGTTCGTCCAGCAGCAGAAGCTCTGGATTAGTGGCCAGTGCGCGGATAATTTCAAGGCGGCGCTGTTCGCCATAAGGCAAGTTGTTGGCCATTTCATCCTGCTTGGATGTAAGATCGAAAATGTCGAGAAGTTTCAGGCTTTCGTCGAGAACCCGTTTCTCTTCCCGGACGTATGACGGCAGGTGCAGAAAAGCGGACAGCAGTCCATAGCTGATGTTCTGGTGCATCGCAATGCGCACATTGTCCAAAACGGATAGTTCCCTGAACAGACGGATATTCTGGAATGTACGCGCGAGGCCGGCCTTGCTGATCATATCCGGTCTCAGCCCGCCCAGTTGCTTTTGATTACCGTCATGATTCAATATGATATGACCGGACGTTGGCGGGTATATCCCTGTCAGCAGGTTGAATACGGTTGTTTTACCGGCGCCGTTTGGGCCGATCAATCCAACCAGCTCGCCGCGTTCAATTTCGATATTGATATCCGACACGGCTGTGAGGCCGCCGAAAGTTTTTGTTAGTTTACTTACGCTCAGTATCGCCATCGCTCAACCTCTCTCCTTCTTCTTAAATGAAAGGCTCTTGCCGACTTTCTTGAGCATTGCGACGGAAACCTCTTTTGAGCCCATCAGACCCTGAGGCCTGAAGATCATGATCACGATCAGCAGAAGCGCGTAAAGCACCATTCTAAGATCGGCAAACGATTGAAGCAGCGTTGATATGATAGCCAGCACGACAGCCGCAAGGACAGACCCCGACAGGCTGCCTAAGCCGCCGAACACCACAATGATCAGTATATCGATCGATTTCATAAATCCGAAGAATTCAGGCTTAATGACATAGAAATACGAGGCGTATAGCGCACCGGCCATGCCCGCGAAGCAGGAGCCGATGATGAAGGCGGTGACTTTATATTTAGTCGTCGCTACACCCATCGTTTCCGCAGCGATTTCATCCTCGCGAATGGATACACAAGCGCGTCCATGAGTGGATTTTAAGAAGTTTGAGACGAGCATCACCGTACCTGCGGTAAAGAAAAACATCCAGGGCCAATTCACAAACTGCGGGATACCGCTCAACCCTGCAGCACCGTTTGTGATGTCCAAATTAACAAAAATGATGCGGATGATCTCAGCAAAACCTAAGGTCGCGATAGCCAGATAATCGCCGCGAAGCCGCAGTGTCGGCAGCCCGACGATCAGACCAACAATGCCGGCGAGTATGATAGCCGCAACAATGCCGATCAGAAAGCCCCAAATTGTAGGCATCCTCATTGTAATCAGCGCACAGGTATATGCACCGATAGACATGAAACCCGCATGGCCCAAAGAGAACTGGCCTGTAAACCCGGTTATGAGATTAAGGCCAACAGCCAGGATAATATTGATACAAATTGTTATCAGCGTCACCTGCAGGTAAGCACTGAGGATATCAGTCCAAATGAGCACCTGGACGACAATGTATATCGCGATAAGAATAAGCAGTTTTCTGACGGTAGGTCTGTTGAAAAAATTTGTGCCGACAGCTTTTGTTGCCGTGTCCATCTTCACACCTTCTCTCTTTCCGCCCTGCCCATCAGGCCTGTCGGCTTAATGATCAGGATGAGAATCAGTATCGCGAATACAACGGCATCTTTATAGAGAGAATTGACATAACCCGAAACAAAGACTTCAACAAGTCCGATAAAATAACCGCCGATCATGGCGCCGGGTATGCTGCCGATACCGCCGAACACCGCCGCGACAAACGCTTTGATTCCCGGAAGATATCCCATAAGAGGTTTGATTGACACGTAATACATACCCACCATTACGCCGGCCGCTCCGGCAAAAGCCGAACCCAGCATAAACGTGAAGGATATCGTTGCGTTCACATTGATGCCCATCAATTGGGCGGCATCAGCGTCCAGTGAAACCGCGCGCATGGCTTTGCCCATCTTTGTTTTCTTAACAATAAACTGTAATAGTATCATCAACAGCACCGAAACGCCAACGATAATGATCTGCTGCATGGAGATCGTAATCTGCCCAAGCTTATATTGATCGGCCAAAACGCCGGTCATTGTGGGATATGACATGACGCCGGCGCCGACAAGAGCCACCATGCCATATTCAAGAAACAGTGAAACACCGATGGCTGTAATCAAAACGGCAATTCTCGAAGAGTTGCGCAGCGGCTTGTACGCCACTTTTTCTATGGATACGCCAAGAACTGTACATAGCACCATTGCAATGAGCAACGAAGGGACAAACCCGAGCTTAAAAACCGTCAGGCAATAATATCCAATATAAGCTCCGATCATGTAGATATCACAGTGGGCAAAATTGATGAGCTTGATGATTCCATACACCATGGTATACCCAAGTGCAATCAACGCATAAGTACTGCCCAGCGATATCCCGTTGATGAGCTGCTGCAGAAACTGTTCCAAATATTTCCCCTCTTTCGTTTCCCGTCAAGCATATTAAAACGGGTAGGTTATCGCTTTTTACTTTTGTAATCATACCATAAACCGTTGTGATCGTACACGTTTTTTTATGGAAGAAACAAGATTCTCTACATATAATCCATATTCCTCTAGCTGGCCAAAAAAATATAAAGTGAGGGCCATTGCTGACCCTCACTCCATTGTGAAAGACTAGTTAATCACGCACCAGCGCGAACGCTGCTGACCTGTTTGCCGCCCTGCATTTCTATAACCACAAGGGCTTTGATTGCGTTGTGGTCATCACCAACGCTGAACGTACCCGTGACGCCGTTGAAGTCCTTTGTGGACGCGAGTGCATCTTTAACAGCTTCGCCCGTCGCCTGAGAAGCACGGCTGATGCCGTCGCATGTGAACTTGGCGAGGTCGTATCCAAGCGCGTTAAACGCATTCGGATCCGTGTTATATTTCTCTTTGTAAGCCTTGATAAAGTCCTGCACAACCGGGCTTTGATCAAGCGAAGAGTAGTGGTTCGAGAAGTAGATATCGTTGGCCGCGTCGTTACCAGCCAGTTCAGCCAGTTTCGGAGAATCGAATCCATCAGCGCCCAGGATCGGAGCTTCAATGCCGAGTGCGCGCGCCTGCTTGATAATAAGGCCGGCTTCTTCATAATAACCCGGGATGAAGATAACGTCGAAGTCCATATCTTTGATCTTGGTCAGCACAGCGTTGAAGTCAGTATCGCCCGCAACATAAGCCTCTTCAGACACGATGCTGCCGCCGGCGCCTGTGAAAGCTTTGGTAAAGCTGTCGGCCAGGCCTTTGCTGTAGTCGCTGGAGCTGTCCTTGATGATAATCGCTTTGGATTTTGAAAGATTGGAATACGCAAAATTCGCCATCGCGGTTCCCTGATAAGAATCGTTAAAGCAGATGCGGAAAGCATATTCCTTCACGCCCGTAGCATCAACCGTCACGTCGTCAGCGGTCGCAGAACCGGAGATAACGGGAACCTTGTTCTGGATTCCAACAGGGATTTCAGCCTTGAAAGCGCCGGAAGTTGCCGGGCCCATAACAGCCAGAACCTTGTCGCCGGTCATCAGTTTGGTCGCCAACGTGGTCGCTTCAGCCGCATCCGACTTGTTGTCATACTTCACGACTTCAACCTGTTTCCCATTGATACCGCCAGCCGCGTTGACCTGCTCGATTGCCAGGTCGATACCTTTTACGGTATCTTCGCCATAGGTTGCCACTGATCCGGAAAGTTCCATATTAATGCCAACTTTAACCGTATCAGACTTTTGTCCGCAAGCGGTAAACAATGAAAGCACCATAAGAATCGCCAATACAGTGATAATGATTCTCTTCATAAATATCCCTCCTTATTTATTGGAAATAAATTATTGTCCTAATCATAGCCGCAAACCATAACGCTGTCAAGAAAAATACCCTTTTCATTATGAAAGGGTATTAGAAATATATACCATGCCTATAACCGAATTTAGTCAAATCAAAACTGGGTTTCTATTTATCTAAAATATGAGATGAACCCATTCACGAGCCCCTTTACAATTTTCTTTTGGTAGCTTTCCGAGACGAGTTCATAGTCCTCCGTCTTGTTAGTCATATGCCCCATTTCTATATTGCAGACCGGCACCTTCGACCACCCGAAACCTGTCTGGTCAGACCGTTCAATGACACCAAGGTTTTTTGCTCCGGTCGTTTTCACTGTTGCGTTCAAAAGCGCTTTAGCCAGCTTAACGCTTTTTTCCCGAACGCTATCGTCCTGAGTGGCCATACTGCCCTTTGCCGGAACCAAGATGAACATACCCTTTGTCTCGGGATTATCGCTGCCATTGGCGTGTATGCGAAGCCAGCAGTCAACCTTAGCCTTGTTCATCTTCTTGGCGCGTTCGGCGTTAGTAATATTGACCCCGTGTTTTTCCCGGGTCATAACCACTTTAGCGCCCAATGCTTCCAAAGCCGCCTTGAGCTTTAAGCTGACCTGCAGATTGATCACATATTCCGGGACGCCGGTATAACGGCCGGATGTACCCGAGGACACCATCTTCTTCATGTCTTCGCTGCCTGGCTTCACGGGTTCAACTCCGCTGTTTCCACTGCGCTGATGGCCGGGATCGATACCGATGATATATCCTTTGAGAGGCTTGTCACTCTGGCTGCTGACCGCCTTGGCCTCATCATAGCAGTCAACAAGCGCGTTGACTGTTTTCTGCCCGGCGATACCGTCCGAATCCAGCCCGATATAAAGCTGGAAGTTTTTTATCGCCTTAACGAGCTGCGCGCCGTAATTGCCGTCAGCGTCACCGGGATCAAAGCCCAGGGAGATGAGCATGTTTTGGATCGTTTTCACGTCATCCCCATTGTCACCGGATTGATATGGCGCATTCTGTAACGTTTGATGGGCGGATGGTTCACTCGACGCCTTTTCAGACGGAGTCTTGGCGGGCGAAACGGTGCTGTCAGCCGCTGTCGTGGGGACAGGCTCATCAGTACGGGAAGTCGAAGGCTTTAAAACTGCCGAAGCATTTTGTGTTGCTCCGTCAGTTGCAGAAGAAACAGCTTCCGACGGTTGCGTATCAGTACTACAGCCACTTAGTAGCAGTAAAAAAGCAAATATAAAAAATGCGATCCTTTGCTTATAAAGAATCATTAAAACCCCTCTAAATAAATTCCGATAAACAGCTTTGCAGATGTTTATTCAAGCACTACCATCTTTGCCTGAACCTTCTCCATCTTGTTCAGTGCCTCTTCAAGTTTTTCCATTTCTTCCTTTTCACCACAAAGCTGTAGGATCAGTATCCCCTCGTCTGAACAAACTTCATGCGTTTCATGCAGGCCCAGCCTGACCTTGATGGAACAACCAAAGCGCGATAGCACTTCCTGAACCTTTGGGGAATCTTCCCTGCGTGCGCCGATCTTGACGACCATGATGTTGCAATTCATAGATGAACCTCCTTAAAAGTGTTGTATATATGTATTGATTATATCCTATTTTTCTTCAAACATCTATTCTGTACCGGATGAGAAGTATTTTATAATACCGCCGCAGATGGCTTTCGACAATTTCTTTTGGTAATCGGTATTCTTGAGCTGCATTAATTCTTTATCGTTGCTGAGATATCCGCACTCCACGATGACGCAGGGTTGTGAACCGCTCCTCAAGATATAGAGGTCGCCAGACCGCGTACTGTTTTCTTTGGATGGCTTCAGCGATGAGATCAGGTGTCCCTGAATGCTTTTCGCAAGCTTTTCGCCGCGTGAGGATCCTTCCATAAAAAGAACAAGCGGGCCGGAAACACTGCTGTCGGAATATGAATTCATGTGAATGCTGACAACAATATCGGAATTACTCTCCGTAATGATTCTCCGCCGCTCTGCCATGTCTTCTTCTTTGGTGCCGGCCAAAGCATTCTCGCTGCTGCGCGTCATGATCACTTTCGCACCGTATGATTCCAAATCATCCTTCAGGTATTCCGCAACCTCAAGATTCACCTCGTCTTCACGCGTTCCGTCTGTACCGGAGGCGCCGGGGTCAAAACCTCCATGCCCCGCGTCCACAACCACCAGCCTGCCGGATAAAGCATCAGCGCTGAAAGTCTCGGAGGCCGCCGGCGCGGGACTGTCATTGCCGGTGGGAGCATTCGACGGCTTTCCGATGACGAAGTGTATCCCGATCACACATGCGGCGGCAATAAAGCAAAGCAGACCGATCGCCAAGTATAGCCTGTTGTGTTTGATCTCGAAAAAGTTCTTTTTGGGATCAGCCTGGTTTTTCTCGACCTTTATAGAATTCTGCGGCGGTTCGTATGGTTCCATTCGATCTCCTGCTTCGGACAACAAGATAATATAAACTTGTCCGGAAAATATAATATCATATTTCTGCCAATACGAAAACAGAAATATAATATTAACGTGTCGAAAATGAAATATAATTGTAATAATTACGCTTAAATTCATCCAATATAAAAACGCGAACCGCTAATTGATTCGTGTTTTTATAGTTGCAAAAACCTTTTTATGTAATAATCAACACGCAACCAGTATCAATCGCGCTTTATGTTTTGCTTCTCTGCCCCCGCCGCCAGCGCGGCCCTGACCTTCGCCGCGTCGCAGCTGTTTTCTTTGATGATGCGGCTCACCGTGTCGTACCCCAAAACGGGGATATACGACGCTGCGACGGCATATGATCCGTCCAGCAGCGCCGCGCAGCGCTCGCGGTCCGGTTCTATCAATTCCACGCATTTAGTGCGCAGCAGATTCACTGCAGCCTCCAGCAGCGAGAGGCTTTCCAGCAGCGCATCCGCGATCAGCGGGACAAAGGCGTTCAGCTCAAATTCGCCGTGCGCCGCCGCCATGGTGATGGCGCTGTCGTTGGCCATTACGCGCATGGCCGCCTGCGTTGCCATTTCTGGGATCACCGGGTTTACCTTGCCCGGCATGATGGAACTGCCCGCCTGCATCGGGGCCAGGCGGATCTCGCCAAAGCCGCTGTACGGGCCGGAGTTCATCAGGCGCAGGTCGGTGGATATCTTCATGAGACTGACCGCCAGCGCCTTGAGCAATCCGGACACCTCCACGAACACATCGTTGTTCTGCGTCAGGTCCATGGGATATTCCGCTGCGGCGAGGCCATAGCCCGTCAGCTCGCGCAGCTTCTCGATCACTCCAAAACGGTATTTGCGTTCCGCCGCGGTTGCGGTTCCCACCGCCGTTCCGCCGATGTTCACCTGCCTTAAGCGTTCCTCCACCTTATAGAGACGCCAGCGGTCCCGTGCGATGGCCTGTGCGTATGCGCCAAACTCACTGCCCAGCGTTACGGGCACCGCGTCCATCAGCTCCGTGCGGCCCAGCTTGCGGATATCGTCAAACTCGTTCTCTTTCTGCTGAAGCGCTTCCTGCAGCTTCGCGCACGCGTCGCTCAAGCGCCGCAGCTGCCCGATGGCGGCGATGCGCAGCGCCGTGGGATAGACGTCGTTGGTGGACTGCCCGCGGTTCACGTCGTCCAGTGGATGGATGTACGCATAGTCGCCGCGAGCATGCCCGCAGCTTATGAGCGCCAGGTTCGCGATCACCTCGTTCACGTTCATGTTGGTGGAAGTGCCGGCGCCGCCCTGCAGAGCGTCCACAGGGAACTGATCGTCCGCCTGTCCGGCGAGCACCGCGTCGCACGCTTCAGCGATGGCGCGGTATATGGGTGCGCGCTCAGTATCCAGTTTGGCATAGGTGAGCGCCGCCGCTTTCTTCACCGTCGAGATGGCATAGATCAGCTTCAGGCTGGTTGTTTTATAGCCCAGCGAAAAGTTTTCTTTAGCGCGGGTCGTGTGAATACCGTACAGCGCCGAATCGTCTACAGGCAGTTCGCCCAGCATGTCACGCTCAATCCGCATATATTATCCCTCCAGTTCCGCCAGCAGGTATGGGAACACGGCGATGCTTCGCTTCAGTATGCCCTGCATGTAGGCGATGGCCGTACCGTAGTTAGTGATGGGCACGTTTTGGTCCAGCGCGCACTGCTGGCGATACTTGACCTCCCTCTCGTTCAGCATGCATCCGCCGCAATGAACGATCAGCCGGTATTTACCCAGATCGTCCGGAAACTCCGCGCCGGATGTAAACTCGAAGTCGATCTGACGGCCCGTATAGTTTCGGATCCACCGCGGCAGCTTCACCGTGCCGATGTCGTCACATTGGCGGTGATGCGTGCATCCCTCGGCGATGAGAACGGCATCGCCGTCCTGAAGCGCGTCCAGCACCGCCGCGCCTTTCACTGCAGCCCCCAGCAATCCTTTGTACCGCGCGAACAGGATGGAGAAGGATGTCAGCGGGATTTCCGGCGGCACGTCCGCGGACACCTTGGCGAACACCTGACTGTCGGTGATCACCAACCGGGGACGCTTACCAAGGTGTTCCAGCGTCTCGCGCAGTTCAAACTCCTTCACAACGATCGCCGCCGCGTCCGCCTCCAGAATGTCTCGGATGGTTTGCTGCTGCGGCAATATCAGCCGGCCCTTGGGCGCGGCCTTGTCGATAGGCGTCACCAACACCACGAAGTCGGACGGGCTGATGAGATCGGCCACGATGCGGTGCCTGGGCTCTTCCGTCGCGGCAAGAGCGGCAATGCGTTCTTTCATCTCGCCGACGCCGATATTCTTTTCCGCGCTGACATAGATCTCGTTCGCGCCCGGCA
>Ga0268263_1002314_pt1 | contig 12840 bp, 16 predicted proteins | sample Biomet5_FD_190358 | JGI IMG/M metagenome (GOLD analysis project Ga0268263, IMG submission 190358) | Microbial communities from bioreactor (seeded with sewage sludge) at LBNL, California, USA - Biofuel metagenome 5 (SPAdes) (version 4) | ecosystem: Engineered > Bioreactor > Anaerobic >... | reverse complement strand
TATTGGTGATTACTGGCAAGGAAATCCGGTAACGTGGCAGATTTTTACCGGCAGAGTGGCAGGATTTTTCCGTGCAGGTGGCAGGATGCAAACGGAATATGCAGGCCCCGCCTTGACGATGCCGCGGTCGATGTTGGCCGCAGCCGCCTGGCGCATATCGTCGGTGATGTGGGTGTAGATGTCCAGCGTGGTGGCGGCCGACACGTGGCCCAGCATGGCCGAGAGCGTCTTCACATCCATGCCGTGCTGCAGCGAGAGCGTCGCGAAGGTGTGGCGCAGGTCAGCCGCTGTCAAGCAAGGACAAAATTTTTTGGTATAAAAACAGCGGTCAAACAAATTGCTTGACCGCTATCCGCATAAATTATTACATTGATTTCCAAGACATGCCTAAGGAAAACCCATGATTTTTATTCAACTGAGTAATAGCAGCTCGATTAATATCAATGAAGTTTCTAAAACTCCGTGTCTGCGCATATACACCGGCATTTTCAAGGCGTTCAATCTCTCTTTCAGCAGTAGTTAAAAGCATTTCATAACTCTCAAGCGCTTCTTTGTAACTCGGCTTATCCAAGAGATCTACTTGATGCTTAAGACAGCAAAGATAATGCTTAAATGCATCCGTTTCGTTAAAGCCAGTAGCAGATGGAGGGACAGAGGATTTAAATATTTTGTTAATACTTTCATCCAAAAAGTCTTTGTCTTTAGACTTCATTGACACGAGATATCCATTGTTAAAGGCCCAGTCCAAAAATGACAATTTATATTCTGAAAGAGCATCTGGATAATAGACCCAAGTGCTTTTCCTCTTTTGCTCATCAATATCAATAAATCTATTGGTAAAACTTCTGACATTAAGCCATGTTCCAGAAGCCATTGCATCTGCCTTTAATAAGGATAACGGTAGCAGTTGATGATTTCCATATCCGTAAATAACTTTTTTGCCAGCGATTTTTAAAGTTGCGCATATATGAAGCACATTGGAAAGCCACATGGGGTTATCAATCAGATACTTTCTATCTAAGGCTTCAGCAATAACATAATATCCATTAACGTCTAATTCAAGAATTTCTTGCAATACTGGTTCGAGAGTTGCTTCACTTTGAATTAAAAAGTCTTTCGGAAAGGCGAGTGTAGCGTATACAGGCTTGTCATTCATCACACTATGCGCAGAATCAATAAATCGTTTGGACTGAAAAATAAACCTATCTGCCCAATCTGAAGCGTAATTATTTAAAATGCTCGGTAGAATATACGCCTTCGACTTGGCAATATCATTATACCGCTTAATCTCTTTAATTTGCCTGTCGATCTTGGTTTCACTCGATTGAAGATTCGTATTAAGATTGCAATCCCAGTATGTATACTGAACTAAGCGCTTCTGTTCGCCTTTAGGGCAATAACATTGTGGATCAAAATAGCACTCCACTCCAGCCCTCTCAAAATCTTTACTCCATACTATCAGTTGTTCAGGTGTCATATCTCTTGGGCTCAAAATAACAGAAGCGCCATCCCACTTCTTGGATAAATCAAGCGTCAAGGCTTTCATTCCGTGTCCAAATTGTAAAAAAAGTTTCATTAATTAACACCTCCTGATTAAAGTGATAGAGTTCCCAGAACCGTATAATACCATTCTAATGCTTTCTCAGCGCTGGGGGGTCGCTTACTGACCTGCTTCTGCATTAAGGTTTGAATTAGGCCAATCAGTTGACTATCTGTATCTCCAGGTATCAGGTCATCTTTCGGCATCACAGTTGCAGTTCGATACCAGATTTCATTAAGATCAGCTTCCTTACCTGTAATGAATGGGTGTCTGCCAAAGATAGCCTGATATACAACAACACCAACGGAAAATAAATCTGCCTTACTATTTATCTTGGCCTTGTTATATTGGAACAATTCTGGCGCACCATATCCGGGAGTATGGGGGCCTACGGCAGCCACTGTTAGTGTTAGAGAAGTTAGGTTTAGATTTCTCGCAATTCCAAAGTCAATTAGGTGATAACTTCCGTCTTTAGCACAAATAATGTTATCGGGCTTGATATCCCGATGTACAATACCGAGTGATTCGAGCTTTGCAACGACGATAAGCAGACTCTCAAATAGCTTAAGGCTCTGTGGTAAGTCAAGAGGGCCACGTTTAAGTACGTCTGTTAATGTTTCGCCCTCTATGTATTCTTCAAAAAGATAATAGTGTTCTTCGCCTTCATGCTGAAAAGAAGAAATCTCTTTAATTTTTGGAACACCTGGAATGTCATTTTGGTTAACAATATCGATTTCACGGCGTATCCTCTCATCCATTCTCTTGATAATTTTTAACATTACTACGCCATATGTGTCAATGCTAACCAGATAAACCCACTTTTGTCCGGATTCAGGATATGCTTTAATAACTCTCAACGAAGGGTACTTTTTCGTTAGTTCGGCAATCAACAGACAGGCCTCCTTAGTTGTTAAGAATTCGGCCAATGCACTCATTCAAATATATAGAATTATAGTTGGACGGAAATCTGTTATGGCTTGCTTTTGCATAACATGAAAATTGTTTATTATCATACAAGTAGATTCCGATCCCAAACGCGCTAATTCTCTCTACTACCGCTGTGTCTGGTTCTCGTTTCCGTTTTGATAGCACAGAGCTTTCAGAAGCAAATGTTTTATTTACAATAGCTTGTTGCATTACTTTGTCCCATTTGCTGATCTTTGCTTCTACTGCCTCAATGCGTTTAACGCCAAAAACCTCATTTCTATTAGGCACTATCCAACAACCATCTTTACGATCAACAAGATGGGCATCAATTAGTGCCTCTAATGACTGCAAAAGAGTTTTATATTGAATAGACAACTCTTTAATCATCCTTTGTGATGTCACATCTTTTTTTGAAAAAATAAAATGCAGCAATTTTAAATCAGTGGTAGATAGTTTATTCCTGTTATCATTCCACTGTTCATAGAAACGTGGATTGTATTCTGTAAAAACCACATCGGGGTATGCATCGTTTATTTTTGTTTCGATAAAAATAGCCATCTGTTTTTGGGAAGTAGGTTTAAAAGCTTCTTTTTTGAAATTTATAAACTCACTTACCATATCAAATTCTTGTCCTTCAGTTATTGGTCTTGAATTAATGCCTAAAAACGAATAGTTATTATATACTTCGATTATTTCCATCTGTTAAGCCTGCCTCTTTTCGTGTGGTTTGATATACCTCAGAACATCACTTATGTTACAATCAAGTACACAGCAGATTCGAGACAAAACATCAAAATCGGGACGTTTGATTTTGTTATTACAGTATGCATTTAATTGCGTCCTTTGAAGATTTGCTTTTTCTGCCAGTGTATTTTTGCTCATCTGACGCTCTTTTAGCAGGTCATCAATTAGTATCTCAATATACCCGTAATCGACATCCGGCATAGTTTCCCCTCCGATTATAATGGTACAAATATAATATAGCACAACGTGTAGATATATACAACTGTATATTATTGCACCTGCATATAGATAATAAGCGATGCCACACAAAACATTGGTATCTGTGGGGTCTTACACCCGCGATGGAGTTTTCACACGTCCCCAGCCCAATCACTCTTGTTTCATGGACTCACTTTTAACGTGATTATATTGGCATAACTATGCAGGGAGGATCAGCCTCTATCAAGCAGGGGAATAGTTTTCTTGATTTGTACCTTTTGAGCATTGGTTCATAGATTAATATTCATTTGCCCGGGCAAGCATATCAAGCTGCCATTCATATTCATCCCGCCAGCTGTACACGATTTCGATTTGCTTGTCGGCATGAATGATGATACGATCAATCAGCGTGACTACAACGCTGCGCTCCAGCTTTGTAATGTTTTTATTTTTTCTGAACTCAGAAATCCAGGTTTGTTCACTGTAGCTCTTTTCTTGGATATGGCTGAGCGAATCCTGCAAGGCGTTCATCTGCTTTTCTGATTCTTTTGCTTGCGCTGAGTACTTTTGCTTCATCCAGTAGTATTCGTTGCGGGTGATGATATTGTCGGCTATTGATCTTTATAAAGCCCCTGTACTCAATACACATCTTTTGCTCAAAGAGTATTTATCTGTTTTAAACAGCGAAGACATATCAAGCAAATACTTGTCTACTATTTTGGATGAAATCAAGCTATAGAGGATCTGTGCCATCTGCGCACGGGTGGACTGGTCTGTCGGATTCAGTTTTCCGTCACTTCCGGATACGATGCCGCCTTTGACAAGAGTTTCAAAAGCGCTTTTCGCATAGTCCGAAATGGATGAGGAATCGCTGAAATCTGAGAGTGCTTTGCTCGTGGTTGCTTCCGGTAGTTCGTTTAGTTCGTCGAGCGCACGGTAGAGCATCGTGAACATTTCCTGCCTGCTGATTTTGCTTTCAGGCGCAAACTGGTTATTACCGATGCCGTTCGTGATGCCGAGTTCTTTCGCCTTTGCAAGGTAGTTTGTGTAATAAGTATTACCGGCATCGGCAAAATTGTTAGTCGGATTTGCGTCTGGCTCGATGCCGTAAGCTCGCATCAGCATCACAATGAACTGACCGCGCGTCACCGCAGCGTCGGGGCTGAAGGTCGTGGTCGACGTGCCGGTTGTAATGCTCCGCGCGGCGCAGAATGTTACCGGAGCATAATACCACGCGCCGGAGCCGACATCCGTGAAGCTGACCTTGTTATATCCAACGGCATACTGCGAAAAGTGGGGCGCGGTAAAGTCCACGGTTCCCGTTTCGCTGTTGTATGCCCCGCGAACCGTCTGGATACTGCCCACATCGTCCACATAATAGATGACGATGGCGTTCCTATCCTCGCCGGATTTGGGTGAATACGGGATGCTGACGGACGCTCCGCCAAAGTCCGAGATATTCTTGCTGTCCGCCGTCAAAGTGAAATCATATACGGGGCGGGTTCCGATCATCTTCTGCGCTTCCGCTGAGAGCGTCGAAGTATCCACGGACTCTACCGCGATGCTGATATCGCTTGTACCGGCCTTTTTGCTGATGTTTTCCGCTGCGTCCGCGCTGAAGGTAACCGTTGCAATACCGGCGTCAACCCTTACGGCTGCATCCGTGCTGTCGGCTATCTTGGCAAACGCAGTTCCAGGGATCGTCAGTTCTGCGGATTTTGTAGCCGAAGTGGTTTTTATTTCGATCTCTACAACGGCTTCTTCGCCTTTGGCTTCGGCCTTTTTAGCGGCATCCACCAGATTGTTTACTGTGTTCGCCGGGACGGATGCGGTAGTCTTACCGGACGAGTCCGTAGTGCCAGTGACCGTTGTTACGGTCGCATCACCGGAAGACGGCGTGCTTCCGCCTCCACCGCCGCCTCCACCGCCGCTGCTTCCGGAATAAGTAAAGGTTGCAGTAATGGTAACGTCGTTTGCGGGCATGGTAAACGTGGTGGATGCGCTGCTTGCATTGGCAAACGTACCTCCGTTGCCGGAGGTCCATGTGCTGAAGGTATAATTGCTATTAACGCAGGACAGCTTTTCTGAACTCATTGGAATGGGAGCAAAAAGTGTCTCTGCTTTGGAGCGGGGGACGGTGGGCGTATCTCTGGCCTCTCTGCAACGAATATGCCAGGTATTGTCTGTCTCCAGCGACGAGATTCTTTTTGAGAGTGATAAACAAGGAAATGACGTGCAGGCATTGACTGCGCGCCTTGCGCGCCTGTCTCCGAAGCAGTTTGAAATTACAAAAGGAATTCTAAATAAACTTTTTGAAGCGTTTTCTATTTCAGGCTGAATAATTCTCAGAAAGAACCGAGCATATCGCTTTATAACGAAATGCTCGGTTCTTCTTCCTATTTATTTGTTTAAAAGTCTGCTCTGCGCCTATCCGTTTTGCCCGTCATTTTCGTTATCGCATTGTCTCTTGAGTTCTTCAATTCTTTGAAAGAAAGCATCGGGATCGGACAAGACTTCTTTCACAATGCCTGGAGCTAATTCTTCACGGCTTTTTCCCATTTTCTTTACTGCGTATTCGATAAACCAATGTATCACTTCCGACTTGTATTCATTCGTTTCCTCGCTGTGCTTTTCAAGCAACGACACCAATTCATCGTCTTTCAGAATTTCTTCCTCAAGTATCGCTCTTTTGTCGGCAATTTCTTGAAAATAATAGATAAAAATATTGAGTTCAACCTTTCCGTCTTTTGTAGCCGAAAAAGTGACGGAATGTGATTTCTCTGCAATTTCTTTTAAGAGTCCGAGTTCTTCGTCACACCCGAATTCCGCAAATGGGAGAGTCAGATAAATATGCGCATCCCATTTTTGATAATCAACGATACCACGTATTTTACCGCCCCAACACTTTGCCATCTCGTCGCATTTGGCCAGAAGGTATTCATAGTTCGCTTTGTCTTCCGGAACGATGATTTTTGGTATTGCGTCCATCGTATCGCTATACGCTTTCAAAAAGTTGCTGTTGATAGCCCGGTCAAAAATTGCAGTAGCCGTTGATGATTCGTCTTCTGCCGCCCTGCGCTTATGCTCTTCCTCATAATCCATTTCGAATACAATGTTCTCCATGCAGCCGCCCCTTCCGTCATGCCTTTGCAGTAAGCAATAGTGCCGTTTGCATATGTAATTATTGAAATCAGAAAGAAACTATTTTTCCGGTTTGCTCTTGTTTTCCATCTGCGCCTTATACTTCTTGCCGATCTCAACGGACTGAACGGAAGAGCCACGCGCTATCGCATCCATACCGAATTTGTTTCGGATACTGTCAATGGCTTTATCCATTTTCCGCGCCCGTTCTCTTTCTTCGTCAGGGAAAAGAGTTGCCTGCTCGTAACCGTCCTTAGACACATCGGTAAGAGATATTCCCAGCAGCCGTAAAGGAGTATGCTTATCCCATAGCTCTGTAAATAAACTTTTTGAAATTTCAAAAATCTCAGAGGTGATGTCTGTCGGAACCAACAGCTTCTTTTGATGAGATTTATTTTTGAAATCGTTGCCGCGTATTGTCACAGCAACGCAGTAAGCCTTTGCTCCGTCGGTTCGCATACGGGAGGATACGCTGTCGGCAAGGGCAAACAGCACCTTGTGCGCGGCCTCCGTAGTCTTTACATCATCCTCAAGAGTGGTTGAGATGCTATACCCCTTTGCGTCCCCGGCTTCTGAAAGAACGGGAGAATTGTCTATCCCGTTAGCATAGTCGTAAATCTGCTGGCCGAGTTTCACGCCGACCAATTTCTGAACCCGTTGAAGGTCAGTTTTGGCAAGATCACGGATAGTGGCGATATGCGCTTTCTCTAAACGTTCCGCCGTAGCGCGGCCAACTGAAAAGAGGCCCCGGACAGGAAGCGGCCAGAGCTTTGCTTCTATTTCATGCGCAAACAGCGTATGAACCTTATCTGGCTTCTCAAAGTCGCTTGCCATCTTCGCCAGCAGTTTATTGTCCCCAATCCCTATATTGACGGTAAACCCGAGCGTATCCCGGATTTTGTCTTTTATCTCATGTGCAAGCGCGACCGGATCGGGGTAGATATGCTTTGTGCCGCTCATATCAAGAAAGCACTCGTCAATCGAATACTTTTCAACAGCGGGGGCATAGTCCCGGCATATATCCATAAATGCCTTTGAGCACTTCTCATAGAGCCGGAAGTCCGGCTTTGCAAGGAACAGATCAGGGCATTTCCGAAGGGCCATTGCAACCGGCTCGCCAGTTGTAATATTGAATTTCTTTGCGGGAATGGACTTCGCGAGAATTACGCCGGTTCGCTTGTCCCTGTCGCCGCCAATAGCGGACGGAATCATGCGAATGTCTTTCTCGCCGTTTCCGACCCGACGCGCGGCCTCCCATGAAAGAAACGCGCTGTTGACATCAACATGAAATATGAGCCTTTCCACAGGACGCGCCCCTTTCTGAGCCATATGTTCATGATTTTCTTTAGAATGTAATGCTTTTTTACAACGTGCATTTCATTCCGCACAAACTTTTTCAAGGATTATCTGTAACATTAACATCATGTGACATCAACTTCAAGTACGTATAAAATCCCGAAGCGCATAATTCGCGCCTTGCAGTATTCCGAGCAACCACGCCGCCGCCATTGGGATGCCAAACGGACTGACGAGGAACGCCATCACCAACACGATAATGCCGTTCGTAACCGAACTGGTGATCAGTACCAATATGCCGAGGACTCCAAGCACCGTTCCGGCAAGTCCAAGCACGAAAGCGGAGCAGTACAGCAGGCCGGAGCAAATCCATACGAACAGCGTAAGTACGATCACGACGGGAATGGCAATTATCTTTAATATAATCCTCATGGCTGCATCCTCCTGTTCAAGTTCTGATTCTACGGTACATCGTTTCAGCCTTTTTCGCAAGGATGCGAATAAAAAATTTAGGGGGGAGAACAGAGCACCATCCTCCCCCTGTGCCTTTACTTGATAGAAGCCAGCGCGGTAAGAAGTTCGTTGGCCACATTCCATAAGCGGTCAAAACTGCCGCGCAGATCATCCAGGTCGGTGTCGTAGACGCGCCCTGTTTCGTTGGCCCGTTTCGTGTACTGATTCAGGTTGTTGCTGGTGTAACGCAGAAGCGACACCAGTTCCTTCAGCTCCGGCAGCTCCAGTCTGACCACATAGCCGTCGAGCGCCATTTTGCGGAGATAAGCTTCCCGGTTCTGCGTACCCAATTTGGACATCTTTTTTGTAATCAACTCCAGTTCCTGTTGCGATACGCGAAAGTTGAGCTGAACGTCTCTTTTCCGCTCTGCCATCGTCAACGCTCCGGGGCATCCCGCTTCACGGCGGGCGGCGTATCTGTCGCTTTGCTGTTCTCCAGCTTTTTTCGAACGGACGGCTTGCGCTGGCGAAGCGGCTGGTCGCGGTTTTCATCCTTTTGGATGAACGAGAAAAGCCCTTTTCGGTCCTTGAACGCGGAGAAGGTCAGCGACTGAAACGGAAGCATGGCAAACAGACGGTTCTGGTCCTTGGTGGAAGCCCGGATCAGAAAATCCGGTGAGATCTGCGCCATGAAATGAGTACCGCTGGGACTGTTCGGCTCACGCTCGAATTGCAGACGCTGGAGCAGCCGCGCAGCCTCCGCCTGAATGTCTTTCTTGGTCAAAGGCTGGGTCAGCAGGTATTCGCGCCGCGCCTGGTTGATGAAAATATCCGTGAGGCCGGGGTTGACGGCATCCACTTCAAACGATGAGCGCCGATCTTCCCCAAAATAATTCTTATCTTCAAAGACGTGAATTGTTTTTGCCCAATCCTTGTTGTTGTGGGAAATGCGCCCATCGAAATCTTTTCGCTGTACCGTATTTGCCAGAACAAAAAACATCCGCTCATAACCGAACTGATCGGCAACCTGTTTTACGGCCTCCTTTCCGAGACAGTTATCGCGGTAATTGTCCCGTATGGCCGTTTCAATTGCGTTTTTGCAGGCCACGTTTGCCTTGTAGGACGCGCGGTATTGCTCCAGTTCATTGTTCTCACGCGCGTAGGCGGCGGGGTATTTATATACGGGTATCGTATTCATATGGAACCTCCTGTTTCAAAATAAAGTAATATGTGGTAAACTCTTTAGAGCAAAGCGGATTGGACAATTTCAGATAATAAAAGGAGCGGCCATCGTGACCGCTCCCGTGGTGAATATTCAGTTATAACTCCCTATCGTCTATTTGTTTCTTTTGTTCTTTTTCCCGGCACTTCCAAAGCGCCATCGGATGTTGCTCAATCCGTTCCAGAACGGCCCCGTCAGGAAACAACAGCTCAGGGCGGTAATTCTTCTGACGGAAAGCGTCTAAAAACTGTTTCTCCGTTTCGTCCAGCGCCAGCAACCCGGTGAGGTACTCCTTGACCTGCCGTTGTGCAGAGGGCAGGTCAAACTGCTCCTTCTTTCGAATAACCGGCACCAGGTCCGTCCGGATTTTATGTTGGGTGATCGTATTGATCCGGTCATATGTAAACGCCTCCGGCACTGTATCCGAGGCAATCGCGCTATAAAAGACAATACACTTTTTTAGCATAGGTTCCTGTGAAGCGTCGATCAGGCCATAGCGCAGCATCTGATGCAGATCATATAAATCGCGCGGGGCTGCTCTGGAAAGAAGCGCAACAGATTTTGCGCCGAATACTTCCACAGGGTCCACGCTCAATACTGTTGTTTCGACTGAGGAATCCGGCAGTTGCAGTATGCGGCGGGAGAGCGGCAAAACGTGACAGCGCAGCATATAGTTAATCTCAATTTTTATATTGTCATTCATCCCGCCTGTATTCTGATAGGCATAGATGAATGAATCCAGCGCATGATACCTCCTTGTTTTAGGACTGAGGGAATAGCCCCCTGCCGCCATATACTTGCCGATTCGGTCCGTGATAATTTTGCGTGCTTCCAACATATCCGCGCGCGAAGCGTTGTCCACATAATCCAAGTCAATATCAACGGACAGGCGCGGAAGATTGAATATCGTCAGGTTGATTGCCGTGCCGCCTTTCAGCGCCAGAGACGCGGACAAAAGTGAATCCTCTTCCAGAAAGGCCAGCACGTCCGCAAGACGGCATACTTTCTCGTAGGTATCGCGCACGAACCCCAGCTCCTGCGCCTGACGGCCCAATGCGGCACGGTCAAATTTCATCATATCCGTTCACCCCCTTATTTATTATGGTATGCAGATCGGGCGGTGCGAACAGCCGCCACTTTTCATGATAGACAGCGCCGTCTGACTGTACGCCGCTGTAAAGATACCGCTTGCTCTGAGAACATTTTGACCGGCACTCGGCAAAGAAACTCTGCGGCAGGCCCTCCGCTTCCTGAAAATGCTCCAGAATATATCCGGTTTTTTGATATAGAAAGCCGTTCCCGTATGCGTCCAGATATTTCAGGAGCATCATGGGATCGAGAGAGGGAATTAAATCAATGCAGCGCAGCAGTTCCTCCAGTCCTCCTATTTTCTCAAAATCGTTGATACTGTCGATAACCGTCCGCTCCGGCGTTGTCACACGCACGTTCCCGTTCCGCTTGGTCACGCCATCGGAAATACGCGGTGACACACGGCGGTATGTCGCCCCGCCGTACTCGAAATCCGTAAAGCGCAGTTCCGTCTGAACATAGACCTCATAGTACACCTGATTGGCGTAGCCATAGACCTCGAATGCGGAGTGGTGGCTGACACAGGCATCCGGCGCTAAGTGAGACGCTATGACATAGCGGTTTGCTACAGGCTGTTTTGTCTCCAGGCTGACCGCCGCATAGAGATTGCGCCGGACGCGCTCAATCAGCCGGTTGCGGGTATAATCATACAGCAGGGAATGGGCGGCTCCCTCGCTCCCGGCGAGCATAACCACATCATCCTTGGTGAAGCAGCCCATATCCAGCATCTTTTCATAATATTTCACAGAAAAACACCTCCGTGCTAATATTAATTATAACACGTTAAGTTTCTTTTATCCATCGTATTATGATAAACTTGAAATTTTTTATTTCTTCTTTGCTTTTGTACAGATACAATCAGTTTGGATTTGGAGTGTATGGTATGCCGTACAGTGATCAAATGTGGCAGGACGCGAAAAAGAAATGCCGGTTGAACAATGAGGATATTGAACTTGCCAAGCGCCTCGGCCTGAATCCGCGCAGCCTTGTCAAAAACATCCCGAATAAAAGTGAGCCGTGGAAAGCGCCGGTCAGCGTATGGCTGCATGAAATAGACGAAAAGCGGCGTAAGAAGTCTGAGCAAAAGCAGAAACGGAAGGCCAAAGCCTCCGATACCGGTCCCTGACACGAAAGCTCCGGCACAGAGCGCGAGTTCTGTACCGGAGCCTTTTATTACCGGGCCTCTATTTCGTGTTTTGTTTTCCTTTCCGCCGAACCGCAGACGCAGGGCATTTTCAGACTCTCCAGCACGGAGGGCCTTTCGCTTTTTTCCATAACATTTTCTGCCTGCTGCTGTGCCGGGGCCTTGCTGTCAATGTCGAGCAGCGCGTTCAGCTCCGCGAGCCGCGCGGACTTTTCCTGAAGCTCCGCTTCCTGCGGGAACGGTTTGCCGATCTCGGTCTTTGCCGCCTCCATCTGAGAATGGAGATTTTCGAGCTGTGAATGCACGTTTTGTATCCGTTCCGGCATGGAGGCGAGAGCGTTGTCGATGCGGGTCAGGTTGCCGCGCGCGTCTGTTCCGAGCGTCGCCCGGTGGGTCATCTGCCCTTTGAGGGTGAGAACGAACTCCCTTCCGAAGTTTTCCACCGACAGCGACATGGAAAAGCCCCGGTAGCTGCCGATCTCTAGCGGATCAATTCCCTTGACCTCCTTGCAGGCTTCCAGAATGGCGGCTCCCGCGTTGTCCTTGTCGGTGAGCGTATCGCCCCGCACCACCATACCGGCAAATCCGTCTTTGGGGTGCGGATGCGCGGCCAATGTTGCCATATCCGCTTCCAGACCGGCAATAAAGCCTTTGTTACGTTCGATCTGTTCCGGAAAATATTTGAGAAGATTGTCCTCCAGCCGGTACTGCTGGCTCTGATGGCTTGCTTTGAGCAGGCGCAGCTTTGATACGTCGATGTCTAGGTCCATTTTTTCTTTGATTCTTTCATCTCCGGCGCACAGGGCCTTGATCTCAGCGTAGGAGAGCGCCGTTTCGTCAATGTCCTCGCAGGACCGGACGGGGCTTTTGCTGGTCATGATCTGCGAGATAAATTTCTGCTTATTTTCAATGGTTTGCCAAAGGTAGGCGTCAAAGGTCCCTTCGGTGACGTAACGGAAAATATGTACTTCGGGATTTCCGTTGCCCTGCCGGATAATGCGGCCCGATCTTTGCTCCAAATCTCCCGGCCGCCATGGGCAGTCAAGGTCATGGAGCGCGATAAGCCTGTCCTGCACATTCATGCCC
>Ga0268263_1002313_pt1 | contig 12840 bp, 15 predicted proteins | sample Biomet5_FD_190358 | JGI IMG/M metagenome (GOLD analysis project Ga0268263, IMG submission 190358) | Microbial communities from bioreactor (seeded with sewage sludge) at LBNL, California, USA - Biofuel metagenome 5 (SPAdes) (version 4) | ecosystem: Engineered > Bioreactor > Anaerobic >... | reverse complement strand
ATATTCTTTATGCATACGGGGAGTTGAGAGTGCTTGTGCATGAACCATCGCTGATGGAAAGGCACCTTTTCGGGGAAACTTTAATCGAAACTCTGGAACTGACCGACGAGGAAGATTTTTTTGAAGTGATTAAAAGCTCGGACTGTGTTATCTCGTTTTAATAATGGCTGTAATACTACTGCTGATTATGGATTACTACTGCTGATTATGGATTACTACTGCTGATTTGGATTAATTGGATGATAATATGAGACAAGAAAAATTGGATGTTTTCCTGCTGACAAAGCCCCCCCTTAGCCCAAGATCAGAGTTATGCCTCAAACTGGCTGCCTGCTCAGGGAAAGCCAGAATCTACCTCGCAGGAGATGGAGTCTATCACCTGCTTACAGGAATAGAAGAACAACCAGAGTTCAAAATTTACGTATGTAAAGAAGACCTGGAAGCCAGAGCCATCAGGGCAGGAGATAAAGTGACAGTCCTGGATGACTTTTACACCGATTTTATAGAGGATACAATGGAGTATTGCAGGCATGAGTATACATTTTAAAATACCGGGCATTACAAATTTGAGATTAGACTTTTGATTTGTGGTTAAAAGTGCCAGATCTTTTTTGCCATATTTTACTTTGCCAAATTTACTTTCATAATTGCAACCGCTCCCTTAAGTTATTGAAAATAAAGCTGAACCGGATTGATTTTTATGGTCGAGAGTATCCCGAACGAGATAATAAAAGAACTGCAATCAGTATGCAAGTTGCATGAGGAGGCTGTCTGCAATCACGATAAATGCAGGGAATTTAGTGAGAGTTTATCAGGACTATTGATCCGGCTTGAAGATCTCAAATTCTACCGAATGGCTGACAGACTGATGAATATTCTCCTGAACTGCAAGCCAAAAGAGGCTTCTCACTGTGAAAAAGCTAACCTCGTTGGAGAAATGATGAAAGAGATAACAAAAGAGGCTAAGAGAGCTGCCGGAAAATGAAATCTGAAGCTTCCTTATAAATCTGAAGCTTCCTTATAAATCTGAAGCTTCCTTATAAATCTGAAGCTTCCTTATAAATCTGAAGCTTCCTTATTTTAGAGCTTGTTTAAAGGTAACCCGAATCAAGTGTTTGATTTTCTTTTTCAGCTTTAGAAAAATATATATTCTCATATTCAATGTTTATTGATATGAGTGATGAAGAAAATATCCAGCTTTTCAAGGCACTGAGCGAAGATACAAGGTACAGAATTATCAAGGCTCTTCTTGAGGCTGAGTGCAAATGCAAAGAGAATAAATGCAGTGACTGCAAAGGAGAGTTATGCGCCTGCGAGATCCCTGAACTCATTGGTAGAACTCAGTCAAATACCTCAATGCACCTTGCAAAATTGCAGGACTGGGGAATAATTAAAGTGAGAAAGGAAGGAAAGATGAGGCTCTATTCCATAGAAAACGATAAAATCAGGAAGCTTCTGGAAGTTCTTGAAGACTAATTTTGTGCAAGTACTTCAATTAAAACTCAATAGACAACATTGGCGCCTTCTCACAGGAAAAAAGGGTTTATTTACTCTTTTCAGGCAGTTATTCATATTTTTCAAGTTTTGCTCTTTCTTGCAGAGTTAAAAAACTGTAATCTTGAGCTTTTAAGGTACGGATCAGAAGTTTAAGGTTGTTTAGGGCTTTTTCTCCAGTATTGAACTTGCAGTCCAGGCGTATAGATGTGTTTGACATATCCACGAATTCCCAGGGATGGACAAAGATGACAGGAGATTCCCAACGCTTGAGTAGCGGGATAAAAAATCCAGGAGGCAGCCTTATAAATGAAGAAGTAATCGTCGCCGGAATCCTTATTATTTTGCCTTCAACTTTGCTACGGGGAAAAGGAGGCTTATACGCTGCAATGGACGAGTCGTACCTGAAACCCTCATTTTCCAGAAGTCCAAGATAATTTTTCGGGAACTGCAGGTTTGGGGCCCTGAAAGAAACCAGCTTCCTTTCAAACTGCCTCAGAACTTTTCCAGCCTGTTTAAGAGCAGTTCTGGCTTCTTCTTTATCCATCCGGTCAAAACGCGTATGGGTATATCCATGGCATCCAAGTTCATGCCCTTCTTCCGGAATTCTATGTATAATGTCAGGATATTGCTCAGCCATCATCCCGGTAACAAAAAAGGTTGCTTTTATCCTTTCTTTTTTGAAAAGATCCAGTAACTCAGGCAGTCCTTCTTCCATGCCTCTCGTACTTGTAAGCATCGGGGGACAGTCTTCTTCCACATCAACGGTTATTGTGATATTTTTCATAAATGACACTTGTATATACCTTGCTTGTCTGTTCACAGATCCGGTTCCAGTCATAATTTGAAAGCCCTCTTAAAGCTTCCCTGGCAAAGGAAGTTCGCAGGGTCGGTTTTTCTATAAGGTTCTCGAGATAGTCTGAAAATTCGGTAAGGCTGTCTGCAAGATAGCCGTTCACACCGTTATTTATAATATCCGAAACCCCACTGTTATTCATTGCTACAACAGGAACCTCTTTTGACATTGCTTCCAGAATCGAAATTCCAAAAGCCTCATTACTCGAGGGAAGGGCAAAGATATCTGCCTGTTCCAGATATCCCAGCACTTTTTCCCTGGGTACTTCCCCTGTAAAGTAGAAATTTCCGGATAAACCTGCCTCTTCCACCGTGCTTTCAAGCTTTTCCCTGAGTGGGCCGTCTCCTATCATTACAAACAGCAAATTTTTATGCTTTTCCAGGAGTGAAGGGGCTAAATCTACAATGTTTTGAACACCCTTTTTCTTTGTCATGCGTGCAACTGTGACAATTAAGATTTTTCCTTCCGTATTAACGGGAAAGGGGACTTTGACGATTTTATCTTCAGAATCTACACCATTGAAAATTCGGTAAATTGGTTTTTTTGTCATCAACTTTGAGTCTTTTTCAACTGCCGAACTAACTGCAATTACAGCGTCGGCATTTTTTAAAAGTAATTTGCCTGCAAGATATAAAAGCGAACTATATGGTGTATCTCCTACCAGGGAGTGATTGGTGACTACTACGGGAATTCCGAGTTTTCGGGAGATAATAAGGGCAATCATACCTATGGGTGAATCCAGTCCATGGCAATTGACAATCTCATAATTCCCGTTCTTTAAAAGGTTGAAGAGTTCTTTATATGCACCGGGCATGAGAAATCGACTCTGTCCGGGTAGAGGTCTGCCTTTAACCCTTATTACTGATACTCCATCCCTTTTACTGTACTCAGGAACACCCGGGTAGCTCCTTGTAATAACGCTTACCTCAGATCCATGCCTGCTCAGGGTTTTAGCAAGGGTGTGCATTGAATACTCGATTCCTCCCACCTTTGGAAAATACCAATCACTGATCATTGCAATTTTATGTTTTTCCATATCTCAGATCCTCCGTAATAAAACAGGTACAGGAATCCTATCAGGCTGCTCAGTCCAAAAGAGATAAAACGTTCCAGAAAAACGAAACTTCCTGAAGAAGCAAGCGATAACCCAAAATATAGAAGCAGGGAGATCAGTCCTCCTTCAACTATTCCAAGTCCTCCAGGAGTTATTGGCAGGAGTCCGAGCAGGAGATACAAGATTGAAACTGATGCGATAATGTGCAGAGAAAGATTAAGATTTAGAGCCAGGGCGATCAGCTGAAGTCGTACTATATCAAGAATCCAGACCCCGGAAGATAACAGGAGAGCAGGAATAAAAGATTTATGAAGTTTTTTCCAGTTTTGCTTTATATCTTTAAGAAGGACAGTAAATCTTTCCCGAAAAATCCATATGAGTATTCCGGTTGCAAGGGAAGCAAGGAGCAACAGATAAGTTGAATTTAATGTCAGGATATTTTTCAGAGGCAGGAATTTAATATCTAAAGAGGGAACGAAGTATAGCACATAGAATAAGAGCAGGATAATGGGAATCGCTTCAACGAGCCTTTCAAAGAGGATCGTTATGAAAGCGTCGGTATAACTTATTCCGAAACGTTTGTTAACCCAGAACATCCGCAGGGGTTCGCCTCCTGTCCGGTTCGCTGGAGTTAGATTATTCACAAATATTGCTCCGAAAAGAATGGGAAGAAGATCTGTGGCTTTAAGATTGTGGCCAATGGAGGAGAGTACCTGCTGCCAGCGAACTGCAAATAAGTACACGCTCAACAGGTAAACTAAGAACGCCAGAATAACATATCGAATCCGTGTTTCAGCGAGCATTTTCAAGCTCTCTCCAAGAACAGATACAATCTCTGTCCAGTAGGCATGGATCAGAAATACTCCAACTGTAAGCAGTAAGAGAATCACAATGGCTTTCTTCAATATTCCCTGATTCAAAAATACACCTTCATAGGGATTCAGAGTGGAATTTCTGTGTATATTTTCTATAATTAAAATCTGTTCCTATCTGGATTTTCCATTGATTGAGATTGATCAAACTCTGGATCTTGTACTTCTCCAGATTGAAAAAGACATATTTAAAATATTCTCTTTTCACGTATCAAAGACCACATCTCTACATGCCCGAAGCTATAACTCATTAAAAGGTATTTCTTATCTCCTACCTGGTCCCATTCTTATTTTTAGATTCTTTTTATATAATACCTGTCATCATCGTTTTTTCCAGATTTAACTCTAGATTTTTAGTTTCAAATTGAAACCTAACATTTCTAATATAGTTTTCTATTACTATTTTTCCCGAATTTATTCTTTTATCAAATTTCTTTTGCTTATGTTTATACTGTTCGTAGTCTCACAAAGTATTGTCTCCTATCCTGGCGAAAAAGTAGTAAGAGTTTCTTAATTTCTTTCAGGGTGGATTTTTCTTTTAAAATAAGGGCTAAACGTGTATGCTATATAGAAAACTTAGTCAAAAAGGCAAAAGTGTCTCAGTATCCGGATTCGGCATGGATTCGGCATGGATTCGGTACTATATGGCTTCATACTCTTGGAGTGACGATTCAAAAATTGATGAAAAAAAGGCTGTATATGACTCGTTATGCTATAGATCAGGGCGTCAATTATATCGATACTGCCTATCTTTTCGTGAGTTGTATGATTGAATTTCTTATTGGGAAGGCACTTCAGGACGGTTACAGGGAAAAGTTCTCTCTTGCAACAAAACTTTCAGGCTGGCTTGCTACGAGCAGATAGGATATGGCTCATTACTTCAACGAGCAAGAGGATATGGATCGTTACTTTAACGAGCAGCTTGAGAAGTTCAGGACCGATTACATAGACTTTTATCTTCTTCATGTGTAAAACAGGGATTCCTGAAAATTTTAAGTACTTTAAAAAGGCTGAGATGTTTAATAAAGTAGAAGAGGAGAAGCTTTTATACAGTGACCTTGAAGGCAAGGCTTCAAAATGTATGGAGTGCGGGCAATATGAAAAGAAATGCCTTCAGCAAATCCTATAAGGGACATGTTATAAAATGTTGTAGATGTTTTGAAAAATAATTGTTACTTATTCCCCTGTCTATTTCCTTATTTACTTAATTCTTGCTTATACTGGCTGATTGCACTCATGAACTAATTAAGAAACCCCCACTACCATACATCTCTTTTACATTTCTTTATATTTGCGTAGGTGACAACTTTTTCGTTGTTTAATTTGGTTTCTTGATGTGGTTTTTAGTCTGAATTTTTCCAACTTTTTTGTTAAATTTGTTTTTACTTTACTACTACAGTAGTTTTTGCTTCTGGAACTCCTTCCAGACTGAATGTGTAAGTTCCTGAATCTTCAAACGTATATGAAAATGCTTTTCCGTAGTTAATAGTTTGTTTTTCCCACAAACCATTCTCACTCACAAGCACTGAGGATCCTTTTGGTCTTTTGTAGTTTACCCACGAAACCGTGCTTCCTTTTTCAATTTCTATGAGATTTGGAGTAAGTGTCGTTGAATATATTGCTATCTTTTCTTTATTCTTGACGTTTTCTTTATTCTCGACATTTTCTTTATTCTTGACCTCTAGATTTTTCATAGAGGACTCTGGTTTTGACTGAACCTGCGCTTTTTCTGCGGTGACTGTTGTTCCCACAGAGTTTTCTGAACTTGCGTTCTGCGATTCACCAGCAAGTACGGTTACTGTTCCTTTTATATCAGGATTATCTTTAAGAGTAAAAGAATAGGTTCCTGGGTTTTCAAAAGTAAAGGAAAAGGCTTTTCCATAGTTCAACGTTGTCTCTTCCCAAAGCTCGTCAGCGCTTACAAGCACTACTGGGGCTTTTGGTTTCTTGAAGTTAATCCAGGTAACACTTTCACCTGAGTGTATATCAATTTTCTCGGGTGAAAAGGCACTGAAAATAACTACTCTGTTAGCAGGGGTATCAGCACTTTTTACAACTATTGTTGCCTCTTTTGCCGCTGCAAAACCTGTTGACGTAATAAGAAGCGCCACTATTAGCAAGGCAAAGATTATAGATTTATTACGGTTTTCCATCTTAAAACCTCCAGTTTTCCAGCTTTGTATCGAACTCCTTTTTGAAATTACCATTCTAAACTTTGATATGCATTTCATATAGCCAAAACGGTGTGATTTTTATTCGCGTGATAGGAATAATCTCAAGTTTTTTGCCAGGCAAACCACTTTAGAATAAGCAAAAAGTCTTGGTCATTCTAAACTGGCTATCCTAAACTGGCTATCCTAAACTGGCTATCCTAAACTGGCTATTCTAAACTGGCTATTCTAAACTGAATTGAAAAATGCTGGTCTTTTGGCACTTCGGTTATTATTCATTTTTTAAAAGCGATAAATGAAAATAGTTAGACTGCTGTTTTTTCTCTTGAATATAAGAACTTTTCATTGAATTTATATAATCCCTTCAAGAGTATTATTAGGTAATATGAAATCGAAAGCACATACCAGAGTAGAAACCAAATCTTCGCTTCTGGATACTATTTTCCTTTCTGAAAAGAGAAAGAATCTTCTTTTGCTCCTTAGAGAAGAAAGTCCAAAAAGCAGTGAGGATATCAAAGATGTGCTTGATTTTCCCTGGAAATCAATCACTCCCCAAATTAAAAAATTAACTGATTGGGGCCTTGTTCTCGAAGATAATGGAATATACTCCCTCTCAGATATGGGTGCAGTGATTGCCTCTAATGCAGAGTTTTTCCTGAATACGCTTTCAGTATATGAAGAAAATCTGGACTTCTGGTCTGACCACGACGTAAGCCCTATTCCTTTCCACATTCTTAATAAAATCGGAGAACTGGGCCACGTTAAAATTATAGAACAGGATTTCTCAAACGTTTTCCGGATTCCAGATGAAATTATGACGAATTTAATGAGTTCGAAGCGTATAATGTCTTTTATTTCTATATTTCATCCTTTTTCTCTTTTACTTCTTTTTGAGTATCTTCAAAAAGACATCGAAGCTACAACAATTGTTACAGGAAAAGTTCTAGAGGCTTTCCAGACTGAATATCATTCCGATATTCCACTTTTAAAAACAAGCAATCCCATAATTAACAAAGCTCTGATCGAATATAAAAAAGAAATAAAAAATGTCTTTCGCAGCAAAGTTTCTGATTTTCTGGTATACGAAGGTGACTTAAAACCCATATCATTGATTGTAACTGATAAGATCTTTTTCCTCTCTCTACTTGACAAAAAAGGAAGAGTGACAACCCGATTTCTAATTGCCTTTGAGCCTCAGGCTTTAAAATGGGGAGAGGAACTTTTCATGTATTATAAGGAAAGATCAAAGTCCATACCTTCATCTTTGTATACCTTATGAAATTTATCTATTTTTTAATTTGTTCATGGACCGTTTGGTTTTTACACTTTCATTGTCATCTTTTTTCGTATCTCAACACACAATTGACTATCCTGGACGAATTCTGAGAATACAAAGCCAGCATTGGAATCAGAAAATAAGGAACATATTCTATGGACTTATTTGAATTAAAATCATTTGAAAGGAGAAAATACTCTCCTCCCTTCATATTGAATTGGATCCCATCTGAAAGTCAGGCCGTAAACACTACATCAACTCTTTCAACATCCCATAAAGACCCCAGTTTTTCCATAATATCCTCTTTTATTGCTGGAGCAAACTGATGGTTTGCAGGCAGGTCTACAACCACTCTCACCACTCCATCTTCCACGCTCGTTTTCATAATAAGGTTTGTACGAATTATGTCAAGGCCGGTCAGGGGGTTCATAACGTGCTTTAGCCTGCTCCTGATAACTTTTTCGGTGGTAGGCTCTTTCTCGGTTATAAGCCCGTGTTTTTCTTCATAGTCTTTGATTGCGGCCCGCAGGCCCTCAACTGCAAGCACTGAGCAGTGGGCTTTGATCGGAGGGAGACCTCCAAGTTCTTCCGAAGCCTGTTTCCATGTTATTTTCTTTGCCTCATCAAGGGTCTTTCCTTTCGCAATATCTGTAATAACCGATCCCGTAGCAATGTTTGAGGCGCAGCCATAAGATTCGAATTTTATATCTTCAATAATCTTGGTATCAGGATTGACCTTAATGTAAACCGCTACCATGTCTCCGCAAGCCGGGCTTCCTTCAAGACCTTTTCCATCAGGGTTCTCGATCTTTCCCACGTTGTGCGGGTTCTTGAAATGCTCCAGTACTTTTTGGCTGTAAGGAAACTTCATAATCTCACCTTATATTTTTGTAACTTTCTCTAACTCTATTTTCTGACTATATTTTCTGACTGTGTTTTCTGACTGTGTTTTCTGACTGTGTTTTCTGACTGTATTCTCTGACTGTATTTTCTGATTGTATTTTCTGATTGTATTCTCTAATTGTATTCTCTAATTGTATTCTCTGATTGACTTATGTGATCGCCTGGATTCTGCTTCCTCTTACTATTTTTTTCTACCTTTTTTCCATTCATTTCCTTGCAAGTGGGCTTATTTCCCTGAGCCTTGCCACTATCTCACTCATTGCTTCGATTGCTGCATCAGCATCCTCGATGTGATTATAGCGCCCAAAGGTAAAGCGTACTGAACCATGCGCTCTCTCATGATCTCCTCCTATACCCCTGATTACATGGCTGGCTTCAAGGGAGCGGCTAAAACAGGCTGAACCCGTGCTTACTGCAAAACCTCTCATATCCATATGCAAAGTTACGGATTCACCTTCTACGTAGTGGAAAGTCAGGTTTGCGTTCTGAGGCAGGCGTTTTTCCCGGCTTCCATTGAGGGTAACGTCCGGAATCTCGGAGAGGGCTTTATCAATTACGCGATCTCTCATTGCTTTGAGCCTTCTGTTTTCCTCTTCGGTTACGAGCTCTACAGCTTTTGCAAAACCGACGGCTGCTGGAATATTTTCAACTCCTGCCCTCAGGTTAAACTCCTGGAAACCTCCATCCATGAGTTTGGTTATTGGGGTGTCTTTCCTGATGTAAAACGCACCTATCCCTCTTGGGCCATGAATGGTATGGGCGGACATTGTGATCAGGTCTACAGGCAGTTCCTTTACATTGAGAGGGAGCCGGGTAAAGCTATGAGTAGCATCCGTGTGCAGGAGCACATCTTTTTCTTCACATATTTCCGAGATAGCTTTCAAATCCTGCACTGTTCCTATTTCCTGGTTTCCCTGTTGAATTGAGACAAGAAACGTTTCTTTTGTTATCGCATTTTTAAGACCTTCGAGATCTACAAACCCTTCAGCATCAACATCCAGGTAAGTAACACTAAACCCCTGTCTTTCGAGAGCTTTTGCTGTATTCAGTACAGGAAAATCTTCTATTTTCGAGACGACAACATGTTTTCCTTTCTTTTCTTTAAGAGTCATGGCAACGCCTTTAAGTGCAGTGTTACTCGACTCAGTGGACCCTGAAGTGAAGATCAGCTCTTCCGAGTTTGCATCGAGCTTTGAAGATATGCTTTCACGGGACCTTTCGAGTGCTTCTTTTGCGTCAATACCCATAGAATAGCCAAATTCCGATGTTGCAACTGCATAGGTGTCAAAAAAATAAGGTTTCATCACTTCGAGTACCCGCTCATCCAATCTTGTGCATGCGGCATTGTCAAGATATTTTACATTCTCAAATATTTATTCTCCCCCCATTAAAATAACCAAACTTTGATTTTACAGTTAAATCTCAGATTTTTCAATACCCTGAGCTTTTAATCCGATAAATTTCCGGGACAATAATCCCCTGGATAGTTTTTTCTAGACAATTATTTTTTCTGGATAGTTATTATCTGAGGATGATACATCTAAATCGGTCAAGTCACGGAAAAATTCGCATTATCGTGGCAACTTAAACTCTAAACTCAAATTCTATAACTTATTAGAGTTTCAAATAAAGAGAGTTATGTTTGCATCCCGTGCTTCCTGAATATACGAACCTACAGCCCCCCATTCATCTATCCATTCCGTTCGAAGCTCCTCTTTACTCAAGCCCATAATTTCCATGGTCATCTCGCAGGCGATTATTTTTCCGCCAAGTTCCTTGAAATCATTCATCAGTCTTTCAAGTGAAACAACATTGGCTTTATTCATTCTTTGTTTAATCATCTGCCTGCCAAGCCCAAGCATATTCATTTTGGAGAGTGGCCCCTTATCAAGCTCTCCTTTCTTCAAGCGCATTAGCCCCCAGAAGGTAAAGTATATGGAGGCTTCCATACCCATTGCCAGTGCTCCGTTTGCAATTATAAGTGCGCTGTATACCTTATCCATATCGCCGCTATGCAGGATAATGACAGTCTTTTCCCCCATTTTCATTCCTCTTCCGGCTCATCTCCGGATTTTTATCTCCCACTCTTTGCCTCCTTCCTTATCTTCAATCTCCAGCACTTTGAGCCCCATTGCTTCGCAGGCCATAGGAATTTCCTTTTTTGAAGCCGGATGTGTCCCCTTCACAATAACAAGATCCCCTGGAGCGGCTTTCTTTAAGGCTTTTCTGCACTCTACCAGCGGAACCGGACAAGTCTATCCTCTAACATCGATTTCCATTTCTGCCATTATTCTTACCCCCCAAAGTAAGAGAAACGGAAGGATTCTGACAACAGTTCTGCTTGCTGTCGTTCCTTAAATTCATTATATTCTAAAAAATATATTCTCGAAAAATATATTATCATTTCGTATTGAAAACTCTATCTGGGAAATATTCTGTCTGGGGATTACTTCTCTTATTGTGAGCCGTCTTTCTTTTCAGAGCGCTCTCCTGATCTTTTCCGCAACTTCTTTTAGATTGGCAGTATCAGGCTCAGTCCATACTATTGATTTTATTCCTCTCCCGCCGTCTCCTTTTCTCCTGGGAATAACGTGTACATGTACATGGGGAACTTCCTGTCCGGCAACTTTTCCATCATTGATTCCAATGTTTGAGCCCTCTGCCGAAAATGCCTTTTCGACTGCAGCCGTAATCTTCCTTGTAACTTCAAAAAGCGAAGCAACACTTTCCGCATCCATATCCGTAAACCTGCTGAAATGTCTTTTAGGAGCTACCAGTGTATGCCCTTCGCTTGCCGGAAAAACATCAAGAAATGCAAAAACGGCAGCATCTTCATATACCTTCTCTGAAGGAACTTTTCCCTCTATTATTCTACAAAAAAGGCAGTCTTCCGTCATAACCATATCCCAGTAGAGTTTTAGGGGATACGCTTATATCAGGGTTCTGTTTCTTCCGCAAATTCTATATGTAAATAAAAAAATTATTTAAGTAACCGTCCCTTAATTGATTGAGCCGAGAGTCTTAACCCTCTTAAGCTAAGCGAAAGGGCTCTGTCATCCCGAGACGAAACTAGGGCTGCAGAGCCACAACTCTGACGAAAAGGGTATCGTACTGTTGCGATTACATCGCAATTCCCAGAAAATTTTCTATTTTCTGTGACCCCTTAGCGAAACTCTGGAAGTGAAGTCCAATGATCGGTTATATCGCAGGTGCACTGACAACTGTAGCTTTTGCTCCGCAGCTTCTAAGAGCGTTGACTACGAAGTCTACAAAAGATGTATCTCTTATGATGCTAATTTGCTCTACTTCAGGTATGCTTCTCTGGATGCTTCACGGTATCCTGGTAAATGATTCCGCCCTGATTGTTGCAAATAGTATTTCTTTTGTACTTGCTTTCTTACTGCTAGGGCTTAAGATTAAAAATGACTATTTGGGTTTTGTTCTTAATTTTGGTAGTAAGTACGGAGAATCTGGAAAGGACTTGCTTTTCTCTAAAAAATAATTTTGAACTTCCTGCTATATATTTATGAATAATTAAATCAATTTTATTATAATAACTACAATTTGTACTTTCTTTACTGTAGGAGGTGGAGATAATAGCTAGAGCTTTGGGTGGAGCACTCATAGGTATGGTCTGTACTTTTGTCTTCTATTTTATTCCATTAGTAAATTCCATAGCTCCTTTTCTGGGCGGTTTTTTAGGAGGCTATTATGCAGATGGAGGTGCTGGAGGAGGGCTTAAGACCGGAGTTCTGATGACCATTTTCATGATTATTCCGGGTTTTCTTCTTGGTGGATTTCTTGGATCGATACTCAGAGACGCTCCCGTTCTTGGGGGATTTGTAGCTGCCTCCGCATTTATAATTACCATTGTCATCGTAGCTCATACCGCTGTGATAGGCATAATTGGCTCGGTAATTGGGGCTGTTTTGGCTGAAGAAGGGGAAGTTTGACAGTAGGGTCTTGCTTATAAAGTGAACTTCGAGAATTGATAGTTTATGAAGAATGTCTGCAAAATAGGGTTCATTCAACGATAAACATTTCTAATCCTGAAGAATATCACTTGTGGAAACTTAGAAAGAAAACAGTATCCTCTTCAAATTTAAGGGATTTTCAACCGCATAAAAAATATAATAGTAGTTTCATTTTCCCTTATCATATTTTGGAGTTAAAAAATGGAACTCGAAGCTTTAAAACAATCGCTGTTTTCACTG
>Ga0268263_1002312_pt1 | contig 12840 bp, 12 predicted proteins | sample Biomet5_FD_190358 | JGI IMG/M metagenome (GOLD analysis project Ga0268263, IMG submission 190358) | Microbial communities from bioreactor (seeded with sewage sludge) at LBNL, California, USA - Biofuel metagenome 5 (SPAdes) (version 4) | ecosystem: Engineered > Bioreactor > Anaerobic >... | reverse complement strand
ATATAAACCAGATTAATGAAAAGCCAGTCATTTTCAAATGGAAATATAAAATTGAAGAAAGGGACGGAATGCCTGGCAGAATTAGAATCTAAAAGAAAGAGGAATTAATTAGGAATCGATGCACTAGTTCTAATCCTGACTGAGCAGGACAAAGGATATAACCATTTCCCGATTTGAGCGAAAAACTTGCAGGAAAATGGCACCCTTTTTTGTAAGCCTTTAAGACAGAACAAACTACGAATGCAAAAAGTTAGAAAGATAGATTTAATAATAAAAGCATTATATCATTCGACATGCGTACATCTCAGGATTTTCTAAGAGTAGGCACAACAGTCATATTTGTTGGTATTATTATATTATTACTAGGTACAGTTCTTACTATTATACATCATCCTGCAAACAGCCAGATGGGTGGACTGATAATGATCGGCCCAATCCCAATAGTTTTTGGCTCGTCTCCTGAAATAACAACAAATATGCTGGGACTTGGATTAATAATCTCAATACTCTATCTATTCCTATGGAAAACGAAACGTTGACTGATGAAAGCATGCTTTTTTCGATTGGAATTCTCACAATACTCATCGGATTTCTGCTAATTATAATCGGCATAGCTTTAAGCATGTACCAGGAATCCAGATCGACGCAAAGCTACTCAAACAGAACAGACACATCCGGAAGAGACTCACGCTTTGAGGGCACTTCAAACTTTGAGAGCCCTCTCTATGAAAACCCCTCCGAAAGAAAAGTCGAATCCGAAATCAAAACCGGAGGAGTAATCATGCTCGGCCCGATCCCAATCATCTTCGGAAGCGACAAAGAAAGTGCAAAAACCGCCGCAATCCTTGCAATAATACTCATGCTTCTCAGCTTGCTGATCCTTGGTTCCTCCTTCATCTAAATCCCATTGCCGTCTTTCCTGCCAGATTGAAATCTAACATTTTTAAAAATATTTGCGTTGCGCCGTTTGATCACGCCGGATGAGGCTTTTGGTCAAGCTTTCCGCCGAAAAAGTTGCGATCAAAACATTTCAAAAAAAGTTTGCGATCAGGCCTTTATTTAAAAGGCTTGCACCACCTGATCCAAAACGAAACTTAGGTAAATCAACTTCCCGAAGCGCGTTGATAATGTAGCCTCTCTTGCCATAAGTCGATCTTCTTAGTTCATCTCAGTATCTTCATTTCAGTATCTTCGTCTCAGTATCTTCATTATAGTTCAGCCCTCTTGAGCGAAGCGTAGCGTAGCGAAAAGGGCACCGTCCTCCCGAGATGGGACTCGGGTGACGAGACTCGGGTGATGGGACTCGGGTAGCAAAAAGTTATTAATAGTTAAGCCCAAATCAGGGCTTTATGTTTACGATAATCACAGGCTCGCAGTTCGGTGACGAGGGAAAAGGCAAAATTGTCGACCTTCTTGCAAAAGATTTCGATATTGTTGCCCGCTTCCAGGGAGGGAACAATGCAGGCCATACGGTTAAAGTAGGAAATGAGGTTTACAAATTGCACCTGATCCCTTCAGGTATTCTGCTTGATGCAAGAGTTCTGATAGGTCCTGGGGTTGTCCTGAATCCTGAGGTTCTTGCCGAAGAAATCACAATGTTTGAAAAACACGGCATACAGGTAAATGCCGAAAAGCTTGGAGTCGATGCGAAGACAAGCATAATCATGCCTTACCACATCGAGATGGATGGGTTAAGGGAAGCATCAAGAGAAACGAAAATCGGAACCACAAAACGCGGAATAGGCTATGCTTATATCGACAAAGTGGCAAGAGACGAATTCCGTATGGCTGAGCTTGTGGACCGTGAGCGTTTTCTTGCAAGACTTGAGGAACTTGCTCCCCAAAAAGAAAAGGAAATAGCAGCACTGGGAGGAGATCCTAAAATCGTTAGAGACCCTGCTCTAATTGAAAGATATCTTGAGCTGGGACAGCAGTTTGCCACTTATGTAACAGATGTTTCCAGAGAAATCAACAAGGCTCTTGATGAAGGAAAACATGTAATGGCTGAAGCTGCTCAGGGTACACATCTCGATGTTATACATGGGACCCAGAAATTCGTAACTTCTTCTTCTACAATTGCAGGTTCTGCCTGTGCCAACCTCGGAGTTGGACCTACAAGAGTAAATAACGTAATTGCTATAGTAAAAGCTTATATCACAAGAGTCGGTGAAGGCCCACTTCCAACGGAACTAACAGGAAAACTCGGAGAAAGACTACAGAAAGCCGGAGGAGAATTTGGGACTACTACCGGCAGGGGCAGAAGATGTGGATGGTTTGATTTGCCTCTGCTGAAAAAAGCCATTGCGCTTAACGGATATACCGAGATTTCTCTGACCAAACTGGATGTACTCTCAGGCCTTAATCCCATCAGGATCTGCACCGGCTACACCTTTAAGGGAGTAAATATTGATTATCCTCCGGAACTTACTGAGGATCTTGCTGAATGTATGCCTGTTTACGAAGATCTTCCTGGATGGGAAACTGACCTCGCCGAAGTAAAAGCCTTTAATGAACTTCCGGAAAATGCCAGAAATTATGTCAAGAGACTGGAAGAACTGATGAAAGTACCGATTAATTACATTTCAGTAGGTCCGGGTAGGGCACAGACCTTTAAAAAAGAGTAATGCAATTTATTAGACTTGCAAGGGCAATTACCGAAAAATGTGATATAGTAACTGTGGTGGATATGTAACAATACACATATCCAATTGTATTTATATTCCTAACTATTACCAAATTATTATATATTAACAAATTATAACCCTATATATTAACAAATTATAACCCTATATATTAACAAATTATAACCCTATATATTAACAAATTATAACCCTATATATTAACAAATTATAACCCTATATATTAACAAATTATAACCCTATATATTAACAAATTTTTATCTACTTTCTTGTTATTTTAAGCCTACTTGAGCCGATTATCTTTTATCCATTACTATAAATCTCATAGTGAACTCTGTGCCATCATTCCTTTTTAATTCAAACTCCCCATCTAACTGATCTGCGAGAGTAGTTATCAGTTGTATGCCAAGACTATCAACATTTTTAATATCAATATTTTCAGGAATGCCTACGCCATTATCTGAAACAACTAGAATAAAACTGGTAGCCCTATCGGCTTCCTTTTCCATTTTATATTTACCATTTTTTTCTCTATGTAGTTTAATTTGGATTTCTCCCCTGTCTTTGCCGGGAAATGCATGTTTGAGAGAGTTGGAAACGAGCTCATTGACAACTATTCCTAAAGGAATACCAATATCCATATTAAGAAACACATTTTCTTCCAGATCCATTGAAAGGTGGATATTTTTACTTTTAAGGCTGTAAGTCTGGAAAAGATTTTCAGCTAACTCTCTAATGTACGTTGAAAAATCTAATGTATCGGTTCCTTCTCCTTTATAAAGTTCTTCGTGGATGAGAGCCATAGATATAACCCGGTTCTGGCTTTCTCTAAAAGCCTCGATAACTCTCGGGTTATCAAACTTATCAGCCTGAAGGTCAAGAAGGGAAGAGATTACCTGCAAATTATTCTTAATCCTATGGTGAATCTCCTTTTTACGTGCAATCTCAACATTTGCTAAGGCTTTTTCTGCTTCTTTACGTTCTGTAATATCCTGAATAATTCCTTTAGCTCTAATAGGGTTGTTTTTTTCATCAAAAATAACTTCAGATTGCATATGGACTGCGTGTTCTTTCCCATTAACCAGGACAATCCTGTATTCAATACTGTGAGTTTGCCCTTTTACAGCTTTCTTAATGGCAAGGGCAGCATCCACATAGTCTCGATCATCTGGATGTATGTAATTTAAAAACTCGTTATAAGGTGGTGCTAATTCTTGAGGGTCACGTCCAAAAATACGATACATTTCCTCAGACCAGTATGCTTTGCCCGTTGCCATATCCCACTCCCAATTTCCAATATGAGCCATTTTTTGAGCTTCAGCAAGACCTTTTTCACTTTCTTTCAGCGAATTGTAAGCTTTTTCAAGTTCTGCGGTACGCTCTTCAACCATTTTTTCTAAATTTTCATGTGCTTTTTTTAACTTAACTTCTGCTTCTTTGCGCTCCGTGATGTCACTGGCAGCTCCAAACCATTCAACTATTTCGCCATTTTCGTCTAGCATCGGAACCGCACGCGAAAAAATCCATCCCAGGTTACCATCTGCTAAACGGACCCTATGTTCCAGTTCGTAAGTACTCTTCGTCCGTATAGCTTCATTGATGACTGCCATCACATGCTGCTGATCTTCCGGAGGAACATATTCATGAATCCATGTGTTGCTTGGGCTTTCTGTATTGGCAAGAAAACCTCGACCATAGAAATATCGCATCTCGCTCCAATCAGGGTTCACTCGATATACCATTTCTGAACTGGCAGTCACCAGAGCACGGAAGCGTTCTTCACTTTTCCGCAGCGCCTCTTCGACCCGTTTGCGCTCGGTAATGTCAATGCAAATACCGGACATACGCTGAGGCTTCCCATTGCTGTCGTAGGTCGTATTGCCAAGGGCATTGATCCACCGCACTTCTCCCGATGGGAGCACGATCCGGTATTCGCTTGCGAGGGAGGTGTGGTTATTGATTGCTGTTTCAATCCGTCTTTCCGCAACCAGTCTGTCGTCAGAATAGATCACGCTTCTCCATAAGTCAAAGCTAGCATCAGATTTCCTGGGATCTAAACCAAAGAGGCGGAATAGGTCTTCGGACCACTCAATCTTGCCAGCAGACATATTCCGATCCCATATGCCTGCACCTGCAGAGACCTGGGCCAGCCTCAAACGCGATTCGCTTTCCAGTAGTGCTTCCTCTGCTCGTTTGAGCTCGGTAATATCACGTGCAGCAGCAAAGGCACCAGTAACCTCACCATTCTCATTTCTATAAACTGAAGCATTGTACAAAACTGGAGTTATATGTCCGTCCTTATGCCGAATCTCCAGAGGATAATCCCGAACCTCACTATCTTTGAATACCTGCTGATAGCCTGCACGGGCTTTCTCAGGCTCAGTAAAGTAATCTGAAAAATCAGTCCCAATTAAATTATTTCTGGAATATCCAGTAACCTGTTCTGTAGCACCATTTACATCCGTAATTTTGCCATCAGGCCCGATGGTTACCATAGGGTCAAGGCTAGCTTCAATTAGACTGCGATTATAAAGATTTGACAATCTAATAGCTTCTTCTGCTTTTTTATTCTCTGTAATATCTCTGGTGATAGTAGAAATAGCAACAAGATTTCCAGACGCGTCAAAAACCGGAGAAAGAGTAACTGAAACATTTATTATTGTTCCATTCTTTTTCATCCTCAGAGTTTCGTAGTGCTGAACCCTTTCTCCCTGTCTAAGCTTCTCAATTAAATTCTTTGTTTCCCCTTTAGTATTGCCTGGTTCAAATATGGATATATTTTTTCCCAGAACTTCTTCAGCCAAATATCCATAAATTTTCTCTGCTCCACTATTCCAGCTAATAACAACTCCATCAAGAGACTTGGTTAAAATTGCATCATCAGATGACTCCACAACATTTGCCAGTGTTTGAATTATTTCTTCTGCCTTTTTAATCTCAGTAATGTCACGTGCAGCAGCAAAGACACCGATAATTTTGCCATCCTCATCTCTATAAACAGAAGCATTGTATAAAACTGGAGTTATATGTCCGTCCTTGTGGCGAATCTCTAAAGGATAATCTCTAACTTCGCCATCCATGAACACCTTCTGATAGCCTTCACGGGCTTTTTCAGGCTCGGTAAAATAATCTGAAAAATCAGTCCCAATCAAATCATTTCTGGAATATCCGGTAACCTTTTCTGTAGCACCATTTACGTCAGTAATCTTCCCATCATGCCCAATAGTTACTAAAGGATCCAGGCTGGCTTCGATGAGACTGCGATTATAGATATTTGATAATCTGAGAGCTTCTTCTACCTTTTTACGTTCGGTGATATCTATGAATGCAGAAATAGATCCTCGTATATTTCCCTGTTCGTCAAGCAAGGGTCTTGCATTGCCCAGCACATGTCGTATCTTACCTTCGGCAGATACGATATCCAGTTCGCAGTCGTTTATCTCTATGCCCGTAGCCGACAATTGCGACGGCATATTTTCAGGTTGGAGCTCAACTCCGTCCTTGAGTAATTTAAACATCTCGGGCTTTTCTCCTTCAGGGGCAGATTTGGAAAAGTTTGTACCTGCAGGAATTCGTAACCATTCATAGGAGAGTCTGTTACCAGTTATCTGAAGCACCTGAGGGTCATGTGCTATATACACGGCAATGGGTACGGCATCTAACAATACTGCCAGTTCCTCTGAACGAGCATGCTCACGTTTCTCGCTCTCTCGTAGTGCATCTACAACTGTATCACGTTCGGCAAGTGATTGGGATAGCTTGATATTGCTGTAGCTTAGTTGTGAAATCATATTAGCAAAAGTCATGAAGAAAGCCATGCTTGTATCCACAGCTTCCCTGCTAAGCCGGGGAACTTTTTCAAGCTTCTTTATATATTCTTCTTCATTGAAGCCATATTGTCTAGCTTGAGACCGAAAAAGCTCATAGTTCAGAGGCTCGTCATCAAAAAAGAACTGTCCTGAAAATATATTGCCAACGTGCTGTCCTTCTACCGTAATTGGAGTTACTACGTCCCACATATTGTTTTTACATTTATACAGCTTATATCCTCCCGGAACAACGCCAGCAGTTAGATTTATGTCACTTTCTACGCAATGCTTGCAGGCTTCAGGACTAACCCTATGGAATTTTATGCAGATATCCTGCCATCCAACACTTACCAGAATATTGCCTTTAAGATCAAGTAAGGCCATGGGGATATGAGCAAGCGTATAAAAATCACTCATAAGGGACTGGACCGCTTTTATATCAATAATCCTGGCAAGGTCCAGTTTTTCCTCTTCTTGAGTTTGGTTTTCCAGATGTTTTCTCTCAAGCTTTTTACGGTCACTTATGTCAAATCCGTAAATATTTACGCATTCTTGTTCAGGCGAAGGGTGAAAAACGATAAAGTATACTTTTTTGCCCATAGTAACTTCTATTTTTTCAATACTTTTCCGGGAAATTGCTCTTTGAACAAAAATTTCGAGGCGTAAAGGCAATTTTTCTCCTATCCTTATGCCCCAATCACGCAATAAGGGCTCTCCTGCCTTGTTGGAGTAAAGAATAACTCCATCCTTTGCCACACTGAACACAGGATTTGAGTCTATTGCTTGAGACTGCTCATTTTTCGCTTTCATTTTCCCCTTAAGTCTCCCTTTCTTAGGCAACAAAACAGTTAACTTTCTGTAATTATTTGTAAATTATTTGTAACTATCGCACGATTTTTTATTACTTCATATATATATATATATATATTTTTTAGTAATTTATGAAAATAATTTTTAACTTTAATATAATTCAATAGTGCCATCCCTTGATCTATATTATTATGTTAAACCTTCCTTCTTTTATGTTCTCTAACAATTTATAACCTAATGATAATACTTTTAAACTTATAAAACATGCTATTTTCATGTACTTAATTTTGCCTAAAATTGTATAATTAAATATTGAAAATTAGATAATTCTGAAAAGTAAATTAAAGCCTTTATACAGTGAAGCTTTACTAAAATTGGAAAGTTGTTAGTTACGGGTTTGGAAATCTAAGGGTTTGAAAATATAATGATTCACCACCGAACAGTATTTTTTCCATTTTTCCTTCTTTGATAATGTTTTTAGTGTTTCCTGTCCCTGCTTCTGCAGAAAAATATTTTCCATTAAACTTTATTGTTGAATAGTAAACAACTATCAATAACTCGTGTAATATCAATAACTCATGTAATATCAATAACTCATGTAATATCAATAACTCATGTAATATCAATAACCCATGCAATTCTAAAATTCTGAAACTTTTTCATGAATGGTTATGTTGGAGCAAAAGCGGCGCCAGGAAAGCTGTAAGGAAAGCTGTAAGTGCTACAGCAATAGCAGAGCCGGCAACTCCCTGCCAATCTGCTACCTTCCAGGCCAGCATTGCACCTCCAGATCCGAGGCTGCCGCCAATAAACATCCCTACCATGAACAAACTATTCACCCGGTTGCGTGCTTGCGGCTTAAGCCCGTAAATTATCTGTTGATTGGCAACCATGGCGCTCTGCATCCCAAAATCAAGAAACATGACCCCGAAGACAAGGCCAGCAAGAGAGTTCCAGCCTGCAAGAATCAGCCAGGCTAGCAGAGCGGCAAACGCACCTGTAGAAACAACCTTGCCTGGTCCACGGCGGTCGGCTAGACGTCCAGCTATGGGAGCAGCGAGCACTCCCACCATCCCAATGATTCCAAAAAGTCCTGCAACATCGGCGCCGAGGTGGAAAGGAGGCTGTTCGAGATGCAGTGCGAGGATCGTCCAGAAGGCGCTGAACACGGCAAAGATCAATCCCTGTATCACGGTGGCGCGACGTAGCCTGGATTCTTCGCGCCAAAGTTGTAGGAGTGAACGAAGCAGCGGACCATATTTCATCGAAGCTGATGGCCGACTGAGCGGCAATAACAGTGCCATTGCTGCCGCACCAGCCAGAACCAGAGGAATTCCAAGCAAGAACATTGCTCTCCAGCCGTAGTGAGTAGCGATAAAACCGGCGAGAATCCGGCTTAAAAGCATGCCGCTCAGCAATCCGCTCATAACACTGCCGATGATTGCACCTCGACGGTTATCAGAGGCCAGAGATGCGGCAGCCGGTATTATTTGTTGCGTGACAGAAGCAGTAAAGCCAATGCAAAGTGAAGCGCCCAGCAGGGCCCAACCAGTAGATGAAGTGGCGGCAAAAAGCAGTGATAAGGCCAAAACAAGGAACTGCCACACGATGAGCCGGCGGCGTTCTATCAGATCTCCCAGGGGTACCAGAAGCAGTAATCCGAGTGCGTAACCGAGTTGGGTAGCAGTCGGAATAAGGCTGGGAGCCAATTCACCTGGAAAGGAACGAGTGATAACCCCAAGCATTGGCTGGTTATAGTAGATGTTCGCCACTGCAATTCCGCATGCACAGGCCATCGCGAAGACAAGCCCTTTGCCTGGCTCAGAGACACTTCCAGTCTGGAATATGTCCTTTTTCGAATAATAGTTTCCTTCTTCCGACATGTAGTTCGATTTACAACGATCAAGTACCTTATTTATTTCCCTCAGTCACAGGTTGCACCATATAACCCGATGATAAAAACCACATTGACTTCTGTCATTTCATACCTAATTCCATGAAGCTAAGAAAATGCCAGGTATGGAGGGTTAATGTATTCGGAATATAAACGGTAGTAATCTGATCAAACGATAGTAATCTGATCAAACGATAGTAATCTGATCAAACGGTAGTAATCTGATCAAACGGTAGTAATCTGATCAAACGGTAGTAATCTGATCAAACGGTAGTAATCTGATCAAACGATAGTAATCTGATCAAACGGTAATAATCTGATCAAACGATAGTAACCGGATAAACAAAAGTTTAAAAAAATAAAAAAGAAGTTAAAGCATCGCATGCCAAAAGCATCCCATGCTTATTATTGTTTAGGCTTCAATTTCTGTCTGGTTAATTTTTTTGTAAAAGTCTACTATCAACTTTGCAGCTTCGCTTTCCATGTTCAACTGGAAAATTCTAGTTTGCTTTCCGAAGGGTTTTTCTGTAACAACTCCTGATCCAACTAGAGGTGTGATAACCCTTGATACGCTTGCGTGTGACAATCCAGTTTCCTCAGCTATTCCTGAAAGATAAGTTGGTTCGTTTTGTCGTTCAATAAGATTCTTAAGGACTGTCATCTGTGCAGTTTTCCCGAATATTTTTTCTAATTTATCCATTGTTTTTCATCTCAGAGATGGCTTTTTTCTAATTGAATAATTCTTATTTTCTAATATTAGATGTGATCATATATTTATTTCTTTTCTTTAATATAAAATGACTGATATTTTAGGGGATGTAAACAGAAGAGATTAGAAGCAGTCATTATACATATACAAACAATAATGGAAACTCTAGAAAGACATGTATTTTTCTATCTTTTACGTTAAATCCAAGACTGGAAATTATCAATCCGGGACTGAAAATGAGATTTATTTTTTCAGATCCTTTTAAATAAATCGCAGTTTTAACTTAGAACCTATCAGGAAAGTGTTGTAACCCGTTATATCTAATAAGAGAAGTAAGAGAATAGACAAGCAAGCTAAGACCTAACCGTCTCCATATTATTTTATTACTGTTTTCTGATAGCCAACTGATCAGACAGATGTCTCTTAGATGTCTCCAAAGTCTTAATAGCTTTATTTATATTACGTAGATCATTTAAAATGGTTTCCATGTCCGGATAAGTTAATTTATTTACTTCTTCTTGTTACTGGCAATAAATACGCAAAAATAGAATCGACAGTTGCCATAAAAAGCGTGTTATAGATTACACACTATTAGCACACTGTTAGCATCATATATTGAATTTTTGGACTGACTCAGTAGAGATCTCTTTTGTACGGAAATCAGGGCCTGTAATTACTGAGTGTATTATGATAGTCACATGATAGAGTGTATTATGATAGTCACTGCTGCAGTAAAAAATTTGCTGCAGACCGGGCATATAGCTGTTCAATCATACAGTATTCCATAAAATTATTATGTTAAATCGAAGTCAGAAAATATTAAGAGCCTGTTTTAATATTAAATTTGATTTTACAATGAGAACAGGACTTACGCATTTGAACTAAAAGATAAATTCCAATAAAAATCTATTCCAATAAAAATCTGTTATAAATTATAAAAGCAAAACGAGGAGCAAAACGTTATGGAATGGCCTATAACTTCTGGTAACTACGTAGTAGGAGACACAAATTCGAGTGTAGCTGTAGTAACTCTTGCCTCTGACTACAAGGAATGGGGACTTAAGAACTATGCAATCTGCGGAACCTGTTTTACTGCAAACTTTGGGATTGAAAAGATAATAACTAATGTGCTTGCAAACTCAAACATAAACTACCTGGTAGTCTGCGGAAAAGAAAGCGCCCACTGGGCAGGTCAGTCCCTGGTTTCACTTGCCGAAAATGGAGTTTCTACAATGGCAGGCTCAAGAAAAATAATCGGCTCAAAATCCCCTCTGTCCTACCTAAATGAAATTCCCATGACTGCAATTTCCCGTTTTATCAAGGAAATAAAAATCATAGACCTGATCGGAAATAAAGACCCTGTCGCCATTCAGAAAGCAATCGATTCCTGCACCGATCAGAAAAGAAGCGAAGCTCTCATCGTCTCAATGCCCGAAATAGATGCTCAAAGCTGGAGAAAATACGAGCATATAGTCAAAAATAATGTGATGTCAAAAATGAAGAAAGGGCGAACAGAGGGTTGCTTTTAATTCTTCAGTTTCTTTTTTAAATTCATCTTAAAACTTCTCTCCACGCCCGCATGCTGCGAAGCAGCAGATATCGGGCGGTCACTGGCAAAAAAGAAAAGGATACTTATATGCATAAATTCCCCTCACTGTAGTCATTTTATGAGAGGTAGATCAAAGGAGAAAACACCCACTGGCCTTTACTGTGAAAAATCCAATTCAGACATGAACATTAGATTCCAGTGTCTCCTTAAGCTTTTCAAAATAATTCTTTTTATTGCAATTTAACTTATTGTTTATTCTTAAATTTATTATTTTAAATAGTGCCAATCTAACATACTCTTCTAAATCCGGTATTTTCTTTCCTATTTCCACAAAGTTCAAATCTATGTTTCCATGTATTAAATCATTCCTTATTTTATAGCAGCCATTGTTTTCATAATCTAAAAAAAATTTATTAAGCTGCTTATTCCTTCTTCCAGGGTTCAGTAGCTGATTAAGCATTTTTATAGCTTTTGGAATTGAGTTTTTTTCATTATATTCCTTTAAGATTTTTAGTCCTGTATTTTCGTCATCTGCCTCTCTAATTCTCCTTATTAAATTAAGTTTCTCATCAGGATCTGCTTTTACATTTTCAAGAAGAACTGTTTCCAAGGACATAATTAGTTCTGTAAATATGTATACAGGATAGTTATGTTCGAATGAGTAAAAGAAATGCTCTAAGGCTTTATCAATCTGTTCTAATGGATTCAAATCGTAAAGCATTAAATTACTAAGCAAGGTATTGATTTCCTCTATATCATGTGAATTTATTTCATTACTTTTCAAAATAATTATTCTACTTCGAAAATGAGATAAACTCATAAAATTACCAAATTTTACGTCTAGAAAAGGGTATTCTCTCCATATCTCAAAGTCAATACCTTCATCTACGAGTGACTTTTTTATAAACAAACTTCCAATACCTACACAATTTCCGTTATACAGTCTTAAAGCTAAAATTAGTTTTTTAAAATTAGATATTATATTATTATTGTTATTCCTATCAAGTTTATTTCTTTGGGAAAGAAGGCCCTTACTATAAAAACCAGTTCTTAAATTTTGCTTTATTTCCATAAATGCCCAAAATTGGTTGTCCATCTGGAAACTAACTGATGCCATATCGGAAGGTTCACTGATCTTAAACATATTCCATTTTTCTTGATCATTGATAATTCTATTAAGCTCATCTTCAGTCGGTTTTCTAATAGTAAAATTACCAATTTTGATTTCTTCTAAATTTGTTTTAAATCCAATTAACTGAGCGGTAACTTTGCAATACCCATATTTTGATTCTAACTGCTTAATTAACTTGACATTGTCAAATTACCTCTTTTTTGGAGTTGTTACTACATATTTTTCCAATTGATTCGCCTATTTTGAATATTTTTGACTTGACATTTTTGTTTTCTCATTATTCACCTTGATCAATACA
>Ga0268263_1002308_pt1 | contig 12854 bp, 12 predicted proteins | sample Biomet5_FD_190358 | JGI IMG/M metagenome (GOLD analysis project Ga0268263, IMG submission 190358) | Microbial communities from bioreactor (seeded with sewage sludge) at LBNL, California, USA - Biofuel metagenome 5 (SPAdes) (version 4) | ecosystem: Engineered > Bioreactor > Anaerobic >... | reverse complement strand
GATAGGTTTCATGGCGATTTACCCTTTATGAAACCGCAAAAAAGGCAGCGTGAGGCCAGGTATGTACCTAGGCTGCCTCTTGATGACGGCCAGAGGCCTCACGCCGCCTTTACGATGTCATTCCAGCTCGAACGAGCCGGTGTAGAGCTGATAGTAGGTGCCCTTCTTGGCCAGCAGGTCCTGATGGGTGCCGCGTTCGATGATGACGCCATGGTCCAGCACCATGATGACGTCGGCGTTCTGCACGGTCGACAGACGATGAGCGATGACGAAGGTCGTGCGGCCTTTCATCAGCCTGTCCATGCCATCCTGCACCAGTTTCTCGGTATGGGTGTCGATGGAGGAGGTGGCCTCGTCCAGGATCATCACCGGCGGGTCGACGACGGCCGCTCGGGCGATCGAGAGCAGCTGCCGCTGCCCCTGCGACAGGCCGCTGCCATCGCCCTTGAGCACCGTCTGATAGCCCTGCGGCAGCATCCTTATGAACCCGTCGGCGTTGGCCAGCCTGGCGGCGGCTATGCACTGCTCGTCGGTGGCCGTCGGCCGGCCGAAGCGCAGGTTGTCCATGACGGTGCCCGAGAACAGGCTGACGTCCTGCAGCACCATGCCCAGCGAGCGCCGCAGGTCAGCCTTCCTTATCTTGTTGATGTTGATGCCGTCGTAGCGGATCTTGCCATCGGCGATGTCATAGAAGCGGTTGATTAGGTTGGTTATGGTCGTCTTGCCGGCACCGGTGGCCCCGACGAAAGCAACCTTCTGTCCGGGTTTGGCATACAGCGTGATGTCGTGCAGCACGGTCTTGCCAGGTTCGTAGCCGAAGTCGACATGGTCCATGACGATGTCGCCGGCCAGCGGTGTGTAGGTCACGCTGCCGTCGGCCTTATGAGGATGCTTCCAGGCCCACTGATCGGTATGCGCATCCGTCTCATTCAGCCGCCCCGCAACGGTCTTGACATTAACCAGCCTCACGTAGCCATCGTCTGACTCGGTCGGCTCGTCGAGCAGGGCAAAGATGCGGGCGGCCCCGGCCAGGGCCGTGATGATGGAGTTGAGCTGGTTGGAGATCATGGAGATCGGGTTGGTGAAGCTGCGGGTCAGCGTCAGGAAAGAGGCAATCATACCCAGCGTCATGGTCCCGAAACCCGTCATGCCAAGGTTGGGAACCTGGCTGATGGCCAGATCGGCGCCGATGACGGCGACGATGATGTACATCATGTAGCCCAGCCCGTTCATGACCGGCATCAGGGAGTTGCCCCGGACGTTGGCCTGGCTGGAGCTGGCAGCCCATTTATCATTGAGCCTGCCGAAGTCCTGGCGGCAAGTCGCCTCGTGGTTGAAGACCTTGACGACTTTCTGACCGGCCACCATCTCCTCGATGTATCCGTCCAAGGCGGCCAGGTCCTGCTGCTGGGCAGCGAAACTGGCGGTGCTATGGGCGGTGAAGGTGCGGACCATCGCCATGATGATGCCCATGCAGGCCGCCACGATCAGCGTCAGCCAGATGCTGATGTACAGCATGCAGAAGAACACGGCCACCACGGTACATGACGCCGAGACAAGCTGGGCCATCGACTGTGATATCATCTGCCGCAAGGTGTCGGTATCGTTTGTATACAGGCTCATGATCTCGCCATGCGAATGAGTGTCGAAATACTTTATCGGCAGCCGCTGCATGTGATCATACATCTCGTCGCGGATGTTCTTGAGGACCTTCTGGGCCAGCACGGACATAGTGCGGTTGTAGATATAGTTGGCCGCTACTCCGCACAGATAGACGGCCGCCAGGACGGTCAGGACCTCGGCCAAGCCGATGAAGACCGGATCGGCCTGGCCCAGCAGCGGGGTGATGTAATCATCGATCAGCGTCTCGACGAACATCGATGAAGCCACGCTGGCCAAGGCGCTGATGATGATGCAGGCGACCACGGCGGTCAGCTGGCCGCGGTAGGGCCGCATGTAACCCAGCAGCCGCCTCAGCGTCCGCGGATCGATGCCTGTCGACGGACGTCTGTCCACTGCTATGCTCTCAGCCATGATGCTCGTCCTCCTTCTTGTTCTGCGATTCATAGATGCTGCGATACATCTCGTTGGATGCCAGCAGCTGCTGATGGGTGCCGATGGCGGCGATGCGACCGTTGTCCATGACCAATATCTGGTCGGCCGTCTGCACCGAGGAGACGCGCTGGGCGATGACGATCTTGGTGGCCTGCGGCAGGTAGGCTTTCATGTTGGCCTGGATCTGTGCGTCGGTCCGCGTGTCGACGGCGCTGGTCGAGTCGTCCATGATCAGCACCTTGGGCTTTTTCAGCAAGGCTCGGGCCAGGCACAGCCGCTGCTTCTGGCCTCCTGATACGTTGGTGCCGCCCTGCTCGATGACGGTGTCGTAGCCCTGCGGCATGGCGGCGATGAACTCGTCGGCGCAGGCCGTGCGGCAGGCCTCGCCCAGTTGCTGGTCGGTGGCGTCGAGGTTACCCCAGCGCAGGTTGTCACGGACGGTACCGCTGAACAGCTCATTCTTCTGCAGGACCATCGCCACCGCCTGGCGCAGCGTGTCCAGGTCATAGCGCCGTACGTCAACCCCGCCGACTTTCAACGTGCCGGCGCTGACGTCGTACAGGCGCGGTATCAGCTGCACCAGCGTGCTCTTGGCGGAACCGGTCGGCCCAAGTATGCCGATGGTCTGACCGGAGGCGACGTGCAGGTCGATACCGTCCAGCACCTTGCCGGCCGAATCTGCATTGTAGCGGAAGTCGACATGTTCGAAATCGATGGATCCGTCGGCGACGGCGGTGGCCCCGTCGGCCGGGCTGACGATGTCGCTCTTCTCGTCAAGCAGCTCGACGATGCGTTCACCCGAGGACCGGGCGATGGTGATCATCACGAAGACCATCGACAGCATCATCAGGCTGGTCAGGATCTGCATGGCATATGAGATCAGGGCCGTCAGGTCGCCGGTGGTCAGCCCTAGGGCGGCATCGTTGCCGCTGGCAACGATTGCCTGCGACCCGAACCAGGCGATCAGGATCATGCATACGTACATGCTGGTCTGCATGATGGGCGAGTTGAAGGCCATCAGCCGCTCCGCCTGGGCGAACTGTTCATAGACATGCTGCGAGATCGCGTCGAAACGCTCGACCTGGGCATCCTCCTGGACGAAGGCCTTGACGACCCGGATGCCCTTGACGTCCTCCTGCACCTGGCCGTTGAGCTGGTCATAGATGTTGAAGACACGCTGGAAAATGGGATGGGAACGCCGGACGATCAGGTACAGCAGCACGCCCATGACCGGGATCAATGCCAAAAAGACCAACGAGATGGAACGGCTGATGGAGAATGAGGCCACCATGGCGAAGACCATCATCAGCGGCCCGCGGATGGCCAGCCGCGTCAGCATCGACATGGCGTTCTGCACGTTGGTGACGTCGGTGGTCAGCCGGGTGACGATGGATGAGACCGAGAAGCGGTCGATGTTGGAAAAGGCGAAGCCTTGGACGTCATCGTACATGTCCTGACGCAGGTTGGCCGAGAAGCCCGCCGCCGAATGGGCCGCGAAGTAGGCGGATCCGAACCCGGTTGCCATCTCCGCCACGGCCAGTGCCAGCAGGATGGCACCGAACCGCCATACGGCCGCCATGTCGCCCTGCTGGATGCCCTGGTCGATCAGGTCGGCCATGCACAGCGGGATCAGGATCTCGAAGACGACCTCCAGGCCCGACAGCCCGACGGTCGCCCAGGTCTGACCCGTGTATTCTCTCAGGCTCTGCACCAATTTCTTGATCATGATGTTTCCTCCATTTAAGTAGCACGCTACATATATAGTCGAAATGCAGGGCCGGTCCCCCGGCCCGCTGTATGGCTGGCTTACTGCAGATTGTCGTACATCTTCCGCAGGTATCCTTGCAGGCGGATGACATCTTCCGCCGTCAGGCCCTTGATCATCCGGGCTTCACCCTGCATGACCAGGTCACGCATCTTGTACTGCATCGCCTGGGCCTGTGGCGTCAGCCTGATTATCTTGTTGCGACGGTCGCGCGGGTCGGCAGAATGGGTTAGGAAGCCGTTGTCCTCCATCCGCGCCACGATGCCCGCCACCGTCGGATGAGCGACGTGCAGATGCCTTTCCAGGTCTTTCTGGGTGGCCTGATCCCCGTTATGGGCGAGGAACGCCAGCACGCGGCTTTGGGCGAAGGTCAGGCCGTATTGCCTGAAGGCTGCGTCGCCGTTGGCCTGCAGACGGTCATCGACCTGCTTTATCATGTACCCGATATGCGGCTCTTCCACGTCCATCCCTCCCATTTATGTAGTATGCTACATATATTATGACGGTCTATTTCTTTTGTCAACATCTTTCGTGCCGCCTCCTATGCCGATTGCCGTCAGGCCTATCATTTTTCACCGTTTTTTCACATAAAAAACCGCTGACGATGAAATAGGAAGGATATCATGTAGCAGTCGTGATCATCATCGATGGAGAAAGGAAGCTTAGTATGAAAAGGATATTCACATTGCTGCTGACAATGGCGCTGGCCCTGGGCTTGGTGGCCTGCGGCAGCACCTCCGGCAGCGGCTCGTCGACAGGCTCAACCAAGACCTATGACCTGACGCTGGACATGGCGGCTTGGCGCTATGACGCCACCAACGACGTCTACTATCAGATCGGCCTAGTCTACTGCACCACCCCGCAGGCGGCGGCCTATGAGTCACTGGGCCTATATGTGCCCGGGGCGTACATGACCGGCACCGCTAACGGCGACGGCACCTACACCTGCACCGTCAACGCCTCAGGGACCGTCGGCAGCTACACCGCCGCCACCGCCCCTTATGTGCTGCCCGTCAATACGCCGGGCTATGCGGCCCAGGCCGCCCCTACTTCCTACAGCTACAGCGACGTGGCCAGCTACATCCAGGCCGGCTTCATCTATGTCTATGCCGGCTGCCGCGGCCGTTCCAACGGCACCAACGACGACGGCTCCTCCTATGCCGGTGGCAGTCCATGGGGCGTGACCGACCTTAAGGCCGCCATCCGCTACATCCGCTACAACGCCGCCCAGCTGCCCGGCAACGCCGCCGATACCTTCACCTTCGGCATGAGCGGCGGCGGGGCGCAGAGTGCCATCGTCGGAGCCAGCGGGGACAGCCCCCTGTATACCGCCTATCTCAACGCCATCGGCGCCGCGATGACCGACGCCGCCGGCAACACGCTGTCCGATGCCGTGGTCGGCTCGATGTGCTGGTGCCCGATCACATCGCTTGACGAGGCCGATGAAGCCTACGAGTGGATGATGGGCCAGTACGCCACCACCGGCACACGGGCCGACGGCACCTTCACCGCCGCCCTGTCGGACGACCTGGCTGCCGCCTTCGCCGAGTACATCAACGCCATCGGCCTGAAGGACGCCTCCGGCAACACCCTGACTTTGGAAGCCACCGACGGCAGCATATATGCCGCCGGGACATATTATGACTACCTGGTAGGCGTCATCGAGCAGTCCCTCGACAATTTCCTGTCCGACACGGCCTTCCCGTACACGCCGGCCAGCACCAACGGCGGCATGGGCGGACGTCCGTCCGGCGGCCCGGCATCCAAATCGGCGGCCACCGCCATGAGCAGCGCCGCCACGGCGACCTACCAGACCGCCCAGGAATACATCGACGCCCTCAATGGCGATGATCCGTGGATCAGCTATGACGCCAAGACCAACACGGCCACAATCACCAGCATCGCCGCCTTCGTGACCCATTGCAAGCAGGCCACCAAGGACGTGGGGGCCTTCGACGACCTCAACCGTTCGCAGGCGGAAAACGACGTGTTCGGCACCGCCGACAGCGACGCGCTGCATTTCGATGCCGTCATGGCCAAGCTATTGGCCGACAACAAGGACAAGTATGCCGCCTGCTCTGATTTCGATGCCTCATATGCCGACGCCTACGCCGGCGACCTGAAGTCCGTCGATGCCCTGGGCACCGATTCAGCCACGCGCCAGCAGATGTACAATCCCATGTATTACGTCTGCGCCGGCTATGACGGCTATGGCTCCGCGACGGTCGCCAAGTACTGGCGCATCAACACCGGCCTGTTCCAGGGCGACACCGCGCTGACCACCGAGACCAACCTGGCATTGGCCCTGCAGGCCAACGCCGCGGTCTCATCGGTCGACTTCACCACCGTCTGGGGCCTGGGCCACACCACGGCCGAGCGGACCGGCGACAGCACTTCCAACTTCATCAGCTGGGTCAATTCCTGCCTGTCGTGATCTGCCTGCGGCAGTCAGGCTCAACGAAGGCGGGGGTCCGTGCCTGCACGGGCTTCCGCCTTTTCGCGCGGCGGTGCCATGACATCATGGCCAGCGCCGCGGCAAGGACGGCCGAGCCGACCATTTTCGTCCAGGTGACCTTCTCGTCCAGGAACATGGTCCCGCAGGCCAGCGAGACCAGCGGCTCGGCCAGGCAGTAGAGGCTTGCCCGCCGGCTGCCGATCAGCCTGATCCCCCGCTTCAGCATGACGAAAGCGGCCAAGGGACCCAATAGCGCGGCCGCCGCCATCAGCAGGTAGCTGACCAGCGGCTGGTCCAGCCGCAGCTGGCCGCTGACGCTGCCATAGCCGCACAACAGCGCGGCGGCCAGCAGCGCCAGGTACAGCGAGACCTTGTAGTCGTCCATGTCCTTCAGGCTCGTCCTGTCGATCAGCACCAGGTAGATGGCATAGCACAGGGCGCTGGCCAGCGCCAGGCCCAGACCGATGATGTTCAACCGGTCGCGCCAATCGACGAACATCATGGCCCCGGCGACGGCCAGCGTCAGCGCGGCGGCGGTCCGACGTGAGGGCCGGCTGTGGAAGACGGCCATCAGCAGCGCCGCGACCATGACCGGGTACATGAAATGGATGGCCGTGGCCGTACCGATGCCGATGTAGCGATAGCTGGCGGTCAATAGGACAGTGGCCAGCACCGGGCCGCACAGGGCGGTCAACGCCACGGCCAACAGCTGACGGCCGTTCACGCGCATAGCGGTCCGGCGCCTGACGGCGATGACGGCCAGCACCGGCAGCACGCCCAGGCTGTCGCACAGCGCGATGGTCAAGGCATTGTTGCCATAGGCGAAGGTGCTGGCGTGCAGCACCGGTATGGCGCCATACAGCACGGCTGACGATAGCGTATATATGATGCCCCGCGTCATCCTGTCGCGCATGGGCATCCTTTTCTTTTCAAGCATGTTTGTTGCCTCCCTGACGTTATATGACGGCCAACCAAAAAAAGGCGCCGACCAATCCTTCAGCCGGCAGCCTGTTATCATCCTATGCAACGATGAAAAACAGCCTGGCTAAAGGTCGTCGGCACCCTCTCTTGGGCCAGCCGCATGGCTGAGCTGGGACGGGTTGAAGACGTCGACCTGACCTTGGCCGACCTTGTTGATGCCCTCGTTGACGCCTGCCACGGCGCCGCGGTCCGCCGCTGACGCATGGGCAAAGGCACATATCGCCTCGAATGCCGCCATGGTGACCGCCCCCTTCCGCAAACCTCTTAAAACATCTGTGGTGCTGCCGGAGGCCTCACCGCAGAATCATGACCGACCGTATGCCGTCCAACCGCGGCGGCCGGGGATGCCCCGCCTTGATTTCACCGCGCCTGGGAACAATCGATGACTATATTATACACCCATCCGCCTTTTCACGCCAGCCTAGGGCAGCCGGCCTCCTCCTGGTGCAAAACGTTGTCATATAAACCCTTTTTTATTGACAACGGCTGACGACGGCCTGAGAATTGGGGTGATAAAGGAGGATTCCATCATGGATTCCCAGTATGCCTTAAGTCCAGAGGTCCAAGCGATATTCGCCGCCGCCATGGCCTCGATCGGCATCATCATCGTCATCGTTCTGGTCCTCTACGTCCTGTACATCATCGCCCACTGGAAGATCTTCACCAAGGCCGGCGAACCGGGCTGGGCCACGCTCATCCCGGGCTACAACCTCTACATCTCCTTCAAGATCGCCTGGGAGACCAAATACTTCTGGACCTGGCTGGGCTGCACCGTCGTCTACTATATCCTGGCCACCTCCTTAAGGGATGCCACCGGGACGGCCGCCTACATCGGTGTTGCTGCCTCAGACCTGTTATCGCTGGCCAGCGGCATCCTCGTCATCATCCTCTGTTTCCGTACCTCCAAGGCCTTCGGGCATGGCACCGGCTTCGGCTTCGGACTGCTGCTGCTCAACACGATCTTCACGCTGATTCTGGGCCTTGGTGACTCCAAGTACGTCGGCAATCCCTCGGCGATCGAAGCCGAGAAGCCGCTTCAATAATTATTTTCACAATATTTTTCTGAAACCTCTTGACATCCTTTCTGAAAATGAGCTAAACTACTCGCAATTCAACGACGGAGAGAGTAGCCAGCGCTGGAAAACAGCGAGCCCGGGATGTGATGCAAGACGGGCATGAAGGCGCTGACGAACCGCACTCCCGAGAAGTCTTTCTGAAGAACATAGGAAAGAACGCGGATCCGGCGTTATGGATGAGAGGTCCCATCCATCGATGATGGGGCAACTAGTGTGGTACCGCGGTGTCAAAGCCGTCTCTAGAGAGATCTGGGGACGGCTTTTTACGTCCCCCAAAGGAGGGATGACGATGAGTGATTGGCAGGATGAGATCCCCCGGGCGCAGTTTTCGTCCTTCAGGAGGATCGATGTCGGCAGCGATTGGTTCTGGGCCTATGACATCGGCCATGGCATCATCGCGCTGTTGGAGCCGTATCAGTTCCAGGAGGTCATGAGCTTCGTCGTCAAGGGCCGCGACCGGGCCCTGCTGATCGATACCGGCCTGGGCGTCAGACCCATCAAGCCGGTCGTCGACAGGCTGTGGGCCGGGCCGCTGACGGTGGTCAACACGCACCGCCACTTCGATCATATCGGCGGTGACCATGAGTTTCCGCAGGTCTGCGTCTACGACCACCCGCTGATGACCCAGCGGCTGGCCGCCGGCTATCCGGACGACCATTACCGACGGGTGCTGGCCGACGACACCTTCGCCGCCGCCGGGCCCATCCATCACATCGACAAGACATGGGAGCCCGTCAATTGCGTCACCGTCCCGGCCGGCCACGTCTTCGACCTCGGCGACCGGCAGCTGCGTCTCATCCCGGCCCCGGGCCATTCCGCCGACAGCGTGGTGCTGGACGATTGGCAGAACCACCTGCTGTTTATGGGGGACACATGGTACCCGGCCGTGCTATACAGCTTCGAGGGCGTCGCGCTGACGCAGTATGCCGACACCCTGGACGCGCTGTACCGCGGCCATCCCGGCTATACGCTGGTCTGCTCGCACAACGAGCCCTACGCCCCCTGCTCCGTGCTGCCCGCCACCGCCGCGCTGCTGCGGCAGGTGGACGCCGGCCAGGTGTCCGGCCAGGCGCAGGACGAGGGAACGCTGTATAAGCATGACGGCATCCGTCTGTGGGTCAAATGAGCGTCGCCCGCCGACGCTGAAAGAGAAAGAAAAAGAGGAAACGAAAATGAAGAAGCTTATCACCGCCTTATTGAGCATCGCGCTGACCGTGGGCCTGACCGCCTGCGGCTCCTCCGGTACCGCCAAGCCGACCGCCGCCTTCGCCGACGAGCTGCTGACGTCCGATTCCATCATCATCGGCACGTCGCCCGACTATCCGCCGTTCGAGTCGCTGGATGCCAGCGGCACCCTGCAGGGCTTCGACATCGACCTGGCCACCGCGGTCGTCGACACCCTCAACCAGGCCAACGGCACCTCCTACAAGATCCAGTGGAAGCAGATGGACTTCAGCAACATCGTCACCGCGCTGCAGGCCGGCCAGCTCGACCTGGGCGTCTCCTGCTTCACCTACTCGCCTGACCGTGACGTCATCTTCTCCGACAAGTACCTCGATTCCAAGCAGGTCATCATCACCCGGGCCGACACCGGCATAACCACCCCGGCTGACATCGCCGGCAAGAAGGTCGCGGCCGGCACCGGCACCACGGGGGCCCAGGCGGCAATCGACGCCGGCGCCGAGATGGTCTATCCCGGCGACTACACGATCATGTTCCAGGCCCTGCAGGCCGGCCAGGTCGACGCCGTCGTCAGTGACGAGGCCGTCGGCGACAACTACGTCGCCAGCATGGGCCTGGTCAAGGTGGCCGATGCGCTGACCGTCGAGGAAGCCGAGATCATCATCAAGGACGGCAACACGGACCTCGAGGCAGCCATCAACAGCGCCCTGGCGACCTACATGGCCTCCGACGCCTATGCGCAGCTCAAGACGAAATGGGGTCTATGAGGGATGATCCAGGAGATCTTCTCCGCTGAAAACGTCGCCTTCATGCTGGCGGGCACCCGCATCTCGCTGCTGGTGGCCGTCTGCGCGGTGACCATCGGCATCCTGCTGGGCATCGTGGCTGCCGCCTGCAAGCTGAGCCGCAGCGCCGTGCTGCGCGTCCTGGCCAACATCTACGTTGAGTTCATCCGCGGCACGCCGATGCTGCTGCAGCTTTCCTTCTTCTATCTGGGCATCCCGCTGATCTACAAGCAGCTGACCGGCAGCTATCTGGCCACCGACTCCCTGCTGCTGGGCATCCTGGCCATCGGCATCAACTCCGGGGCGTACAGCGGCGAGCTCATCCGCAGCGCCATCAACGCCGTCGACGCCGGCCAATGGGAAGCCGGCGCCAGCCTGGGCATGACCCATCGGCAGGTCATGGGCAAGATCATCCTGCCCCAGGCCTTCAAACGCATCATCCCGCCGCTGACCAGCGAGTTCATCACGCTGATCAAGGATTCGTCGCTGGTGTCGACCATCGGCGTCGTCGACCTGATGAAGACCACCGAGATCATCGGCGCCCATTACTACAACTATTTCCTGCCGATGCTCGGCGCCGGTCTCATCTACCTGGTGCTGACGGTAGGCATCTCGCGCCTGTCGGCGCTGCTGGAAAGGAAGGTGGCCGTCAGTGATTGAGGTCAAGGACCTGGTCAAGCACTTCACCGGCGTCGCCGCCGTCAACGGCGTGTCGTTCTCGGTGGCGGCCAACGAGGTCGTCGCCCTGATCGGGCCGTCAGGCTCGGGCAAGAGCACCACGCTGCGCTGCCTCAACGGGCTGGAGAAGCCTGACGCCGGCACCGTCACCATCGACGGCCAGGTGCTGGACGTCGCGGATGAGACCGCGCTGTGCTCGCTGCGGACCAAGATGGGCTTCGTGTTCCAGCATTTCAATTTATTCTCCCATCTGACGGTGCTGGACAACATGACCCTGGCACCTATCAACGTCAAGAAGATGGACAAGGCCAAGGCCGAAGCCCTGGCCATGGGCCTGCTGCAGCGCATCGGGCTGGCCGACAAGGCATCCAGCTACGTCAGCAAGCTGTCCGGCGGCCAGCAGCAGCGCGTCGCCATCATGCGGGCCTTGGCCATGGAGCCTAAGATCATGCTGTTTGACGAGCCGACCTCGGCGCTGGACCCGGAGATGGTCAAGGAGGTCCTGGACGCCATCCGCAGCCTGGCCGAGCAGCAGATGACGATGATGATCGTCACCCATGAGATGGCCTTCGCCCGGGAGGTGGCCGACCGCGTCATCTTCATGGATGAAGGACGCATCATCGAATCCGGTACCCCGGCCGCCTTCTTCGCCCACCCCCAGAGCCAACGGGCCCAGGACTTCCTGGCCAAAGTGCTGTGACATCGGTCTGAGCATGCCTTCCCGCCGGGAAGCATGCTTTTTTTGTTCGTGCCGGGCGGTTGGCTTTGACCAATGGCGCAATGTGGGTCTATACTAGCAGGTGCTTCGGCAAGGAGGTGCGTCATGAGATACGGGATCATCGACATGGGCGGCGGCTTCCGCGGCATCTACGGGGCCGGCGTCTATGACCGGCTGATGGACCAGGGCATCGTCTTCGACATGGCCATCGGGGTGTCGGCCGGCAGCGCCAACCTGGGTTATTACCTCGCCGGCCAGCGCGGCCGCATCAAGCGCTACTACAACGAGTTCAACATGCGCCCCGAGTACGCCTCGCTGCACAACTACCTCCACACCCACAGCTTCTTGAACCTCGACTACATCTATAGCACGCTGGCCAACACGGACGGTGAGGAGCCGCTGGACCACCGAGCCTTCATGGCCAGCCCCTGCCGCTATGAGGCCGTCGCCTGCAACGCGCTGACGGGCAAGGCCCGCTACTTCGACAAGAGCGAGATCCGCCTGAACCATTACGACGCGATGAAGGCCTCCTCGGCCCTGCCGGTCTACTGCCGGCCCTACGTCATCGACGGCGTGCCCTATTACGATGGCGGCATCGTCGACCCGGCCCCCGTCGAGCGGGCCTTTGCCAACGGCTGCGACAGGGTCGTGCTGGTCATGACCCGGCCGCGCGATTTCCGCCGGACGGCCCATCGCGACCGCATGGACGCCAACCTCATCCAGCACCGCTACCCGCAGGCCGCCAAGACCCTGGCCCGTCATTACCTGACCTACAACGGCAGCCTGGACGCGGCCGAGGAATATGCCAAGCAGGGCCGTGTGCTGATCGTCGCCCCGGACGCTCTCGACGGCATGTCGACCCTCACCCGCGACCTGCCCAAGCTGGAGGCCTTCTATCAGAAAGGCTATCATGACGCCGCCGCCATCGCCGTCTTCATGGGAAGATGAAAGTACGAAAGATGCCCTGAAAAGGCATCTTTTTTAAAATCAATCAATATTTTAACTTTTTAGCACTTCATGCTTGACAGTGCTAAAAAGGATGATATACTATGATTAGCACTTGGAAAGATAGAGTGCTAAGGAAACATACAAAAAAAGGAGAGATGCACTATGCTGTACTTATCACCTAGGAAAGAGAACGAGCTCGACAAGGAGGTCC
>Ga0268263_1002307_pt1 | contig 12864 bp, 18 predicted proteins | sample Biomet5_FD_190358 | JGI IMG/M metagenome (GOLD analysis project Ga0268263, IMG submission 190358) | Microbial communities from bioreactor (seeded with sewage sludge) at LBNL, California, USA - Biofuel metagenome 5 (SPAdes) (version 4) | ecosystem: Engineered > Bioreactor > Anaerobic >... | reverse complement strand
TCGAAGCCGTTTGTTAAGAACACGACCGGACGGCGGTGATATTTCTGCTCCAGCAAATCCGCGTACAGCTTCGCCTGCTGGCGGCCCTTTGCCACATCCACGCAGGTGCGCTTGGCCTCGACGACCGCCAGCGGCCTGCCGTCGTCGCCGTACAGCACATAGTCGGCATAGCCGACCTCGGACCTGTTCGGCATGCCCGGAAGCTCCACTTCGTTCAGCCAGTCGCGGCCCTCCGTCCAGCCCGCGTCCGTCAGCATCGTGTCGATGTAAATTTTGCGGGTTTTGTACTCCGAAAGGTCCAGCGGCTTCGGCACATAGGTCCGCTGCTGCTCCTCGCGGCGGGCGGTGAGTTCTTCCTTCAGCGCCTTGTTTTCGGCAACCAGCGCGGCAAGGTCGATGTCCGGCACGGGAGCCGGAACTGGCGCGGGCTCCGCTTTCTGCGTCAGGAGCGCGGGGTCGAATTTGCCCTCCGTGTACTCTTTCCCATAGCAGCAGGCGACGAAATCGAGAAAAACATAGAGGTTTTCCAGGCACAGCTCCGCCTGCTCGGGCGTGACTTTTTTGCCGGAGTGCGCCGCGTTGTTGCCCATCTTGCGGATGAAATCCATCCGCCGCCAGATGTCCGTGCCGATGATGTCCCGGAATTCTTCGGTGTTCATCAGGCTGACCAGCGTATCCTGATACGGCATGACCAGAGCTTTGTCCACGGAGTACATCCATTTGACGGCAAACTCCATCGCCCGGCGGCAGTTGAGCACACTGGCCTCTGGGTCGATCGAATAGATTTTCTCCGCGGAAACGGCGACATCAGCGAAGGACGCAAACTGCGGGTCAGCGGTAAAAATATCAAAGTTGGTCATGGTTATTGTCTCCTCGCATGGAATTCCTGAAAAAATACCAAAACACCGTATTTAATATATCAGTGAACAGCCACAGCAACTGAGCCATAAACATTGGTGTTAGATTGTCTGCAGTGATATTCGCCCAGTGGGCAAGTGAATTTCTGTAATTGTGTCCTATGCCATTAGGTTGAGTTTGAGATAAATAAAATGCCAGATTTTTAATATGATTTTCTCCGAAAATTTCGACCATACGATAATTATCTAGATTCAGCAATTCTCCAAGAGTCGCTTTGTTAGTTGGCACATAACATTCATCTTTTACGATGTAAGTATATACTGTTCTCAGCAGTTTTTCTGAAAAAGCACATATATACATTGATGCACCGTATGAAAGCGGCTTAGTGGCGGTTTTCGCAGCATCTTGATCTTCTACAACCAATTGAACTAAATCTGCTAAAAGTGAAACATCCTGCTGCAAATTCTCTTCGTTTGCATCTGTCGCCTCTGCAATAAATTTGACAGCCGAGAAAATTAGACTTAAATAGTCCCGAAATGTGTCCAGAGTTCCTATTATCCTGGCCATTGACCCTGTTTCGATACTGGCTATAATTGAAAGCTCTTGTTGATGACTCATCGTAAAGAAATCATCCGTTGGAATATTAGTGCTGACAAAATCTAATAATCCATCTTTCGCCCCCGATGGTGCTGACAGTCGGCTCACGGCTTCGATCTGTTCGCCACCTTTTTTCAAATCGTGCGTTAGCGATAAAAGCCGAACTTCCCAGTTTTCCGTTTCCTTCCATCTATTCACTATTTCTTCAACTGGGATTTTGTAAGCAAAACGCTCTCCTCGCTCTTGTAAATTTCGGGTCAATAATGATTCCGCTGCTTTTGCATATTTTGAAAATTCATTTGCCATCGGACTCTTGATTTTTCGCAAAAACAAGTTAAACTCTCTTATTGTTCCCTCAATCTGCATAATGTTATCGATTGTTGCAGCATTTGAAAGTTTCTTAATATCTTCAAATAGTGTAGGGATGTCTTTTTTAACGGAATCTTTTAGTGCTGACTTATTCTTACTGAGTATGTGACTCCAAATGCGCAATATTGTGTCGAATCTATACGCGTCAATCTCCTCAAGCTTCCCTGTAGGAAACAGCAAGGAGAACAAATCTGGATGTGCTTCAAATACACGCTCAAAATCATCGAACCGGTCAATCAACAAATATCCATAGTCTTTACACAGAAAATAAAAAACGCTCTGATCAATTCCGGCCGCATATTTTGCCATGAAATCTATCGTTGCTGAACGAATATCATTTGATGATTTCTTATTATCAAAAAGGATACAGACATTGCTGTTAATAAACTTGATTGCAGGGCCGGGCCCGATCTTATCGACTGCCGACTTTGCTTCACTCGCTAATAATTTTATCTTTTCTTTATGTTCTTCGTGTATCAATTTCGGAGCAATCTCACTCATCATTGCTATTTTTTGTGATAAAAAGTACATATAATAGTCGTCAATATCTTCAATTTTCAAGAGTGGGTACTTCAAATATAGGTCATCAAATATTTCTGGATTATCTACAATAGTTTTTACATCACATCCGGTTCCTAAATCCTGTACCCCATAGTAACGGAGGCTAATTACTATTCTCTTGCTTGCGAGGAGCGTTCTTAACGTTTCCATATATTCCTCCGTATATTTATTTCACCTAATTTACTTAAAAAATTTTTGGTCGATTGTAAAATGAAGTTGGACACTTGAAGAAGAAAAATCCATAGTGATTTTCCAGCATGGTAGAATGGAGTTCTGACACACCCATCTGCCAAAGGAGGGCAATCACTATGGACTGCCAAGATTATACCACAATGCAACCAGAGCGCAAGAGAGGACAGCATTTGCAAAGAGAAGATAGAGGTGCTATTCAACGCCTGAAACGCCTTGGCTATTCAAACAGAGCCATCGCCAAAGAGATTGGCTGCGCCCCAACCACCATTGGTAACGAATTGCGTCGCGGCACCCCGCCCCGGCAGAGCAGCAAGGGCAGAGTCCCCGGATATTCTGCAAAGCGTGGTCACGCAGTTTACAGCGCAAATAGAACACGCAGCTACAAGCCTCACAAACTGAATTGCTCCGGACCTTTTGCAGCATGGGTCGTGAAGCAGATACGGGAATATCACTGGTCTCTCGACGCCTGTGCCGGCTACGCAAGGCTTCACAGGTTGTTCCAAGAGAGTGAGTTGGTCTGTACCAGAACCCTTTACAACGAACTGTGGGCTGGACGCTTGACTCTGACCCTATTTGAGATGCCCGAAGTCCTGAAGCGAAAGAGACACAAGGGAAAGACCCGCCAAAACAAGCGCATTCTTGGTAACAGCATCGAGTTGCGGCCAGAAATTGCGGCAAAGCGTGAGGAAGAAGGGCACTGGGAGGGCGACACGGTAATTGGCCTGCGTTCTGGGAAAGAATCCGTTATTCTCACGCTCATTGAAAAGAAGACCGAGAACTATCTGGCTATCCGCATCCCGGGCAAAACCAGCGGTGATGTCATGGCGGCGATGAGGGTTCTCCATGATGAATACGGTGACCGCTTCGGTCAGGTTTTCAAGACGATTACTGTAGACAACGGCTCTGAGTTTGCGGAATTCGCACAGGTTGCGCAATGGGGCGCCGATGTGTACTTCGCACATCCCTATACCTCGTGGGAACGGCCCCAGAACGAACGGCACAATGGACTGTTCCGGCAGTATGTTCCGAAAGGTGTCTCCATTGAGAAGTTCTCAGTCGAAGAAATCCTTATCTTTGCCGACGAACTGAATGGACGGCCTCGCCGAAAGCTCGGTTACCGCACGCCAGAGGAGCTATTCGAGGCATTCTTGGATAAAGTTTACGCCGCCTAACAACCCGTCCCTACTCTACCGTGGGTGTCCAACTTGCACTTGCAATTTGCGTATGATTTTTATTATCAATAATGAAAGAATAAAAATCTTCATTATTAATAATTGTACCATCTATTTTATCGTTACTTCTAACTATATTGTTAGCTACGAGGATATCTTTTAATTTATGTATGTCTTTCGGTTTGCCTTCTCCGTCATAACTCAAAAAATAATTATAATGTGTGTCCCATTCATCTTTTCTTACATATTGAGGATTGACTATAATGTTATCTCCTTTTTTGTAAACGATAATATTATCTTTATTCCGCAAAATGGTTTTATCTTTATGTGCTGTTTTCGCGCCTGATATGCTGTTTGATCTAACGTTAATTTGCGCGACAAATTTATTACGTCCAAATATTTCATTAAGAATAATTCTTAACCGATGTTATCCAAGCCAAGCAGAATTACCGGTTTTTATTGACTTTTGATGAGCTGCTCAGGCGTATCGGTAACAAATCAGTATATGATCAGCAGGAGCTTAAGACGAAATATGATAATGATAAAAACGTCGTGATAATTGAGATGCTTTATTATGGTTACTTCGGAGAAGGCCATAATGTAAACATGGATTGGCTTGATAATAATGGTTTGTGGAGCAGCAGTACATATCCGGCATTGATACAGCTTAGCCCTGACCAGTTTAAACAAATTCTTAGGGAGGGCAATATCGATGTCGACAATGTTATTATCGATTAAACCTGAATATGCAAAGGCTATTTTGCAGGGCAAGAAGCAATTTGAATTCAGGAAAACCAGATGCAAACAAGGAATAAACCGAATAATTTTCTATGCTTCATCGCCGCAAAAAGAAGTTGTCGGTGAGGCTGAAATAGATGAAATTCTTGAGGATACCCCTGCTCGGATATGGGAGCAAGCAAAATCCGCTCCTGGAGTAAGCAAAAAATTCTTCAATACTTACTATTCAGGCAAGAATAAAGCCATCGCATACCGATTGAAAAATGTTGTCGTGTATGATAAACCCCATTCTCTCTCTGATTATGGGATAGAGCACGCCCCTCAGTCTTTCGTATATGTAGATTGAAATCAGCCACGCTGTAAATTTACAGTGTGGCTTTTTCTCTACCTCTTGACAAATTATAAACGATGTAATATACTAATAAGCAGATAAGCGAAGTCGCTCATCTGCAAATAAGGAAAGGAGACTGAAAATGGCAGGCGAATTTGGTAAATTCATTGATGACAAGCGTCGCGGTCGTGCCGCCGGTGGTGGTGACATACTCTTGAAAGACATTGCAACAGCTATGGGAACAACAGCAACTTATCTTTCAGATATTGTCAAAGGAAGGCGTAATCCACCGGAAATGAAAATGCTCAATAAAATTGCGGAGGTGCTTCATCTCTCGTCTCAAGAAACAAAAGAACTTTATGACTTGGCAGGCAGAGAACGTAACGAGGCTGCTCCGGATTTACCCGACTATTTGATGGACAAGGAAATTCCCCATGTTCGAGCAGCCCTACGGCGTGCCAGCGAAAAAAATCTCGGTGACGATTTTTGGAAGAAAGTCTTTGATGATATTAACAAGGAGGATAAGGATTGAGTAACGACAGATACCTACAAAGCTATGTGCCTCATATCAGTAAAACATCATTCGATGACAAGGCTATAGAATTTCTCAAAAAGTATTATCCTGATGCTCTGGTTACGCCCCTTCCGGTACCGATTGAGGATATCGCCAGAAAGAAGCTCGGTTTAACAATTATTGAAGAACGTCTGACTGAAGATCTAAGTATTCTCGGACAAATGTGTTTCACAAAAGGATTAGCTGAAATCTATGACAAAGAAAACGATGAATACCATGAAATTTTGGTTAGAGGCGGAACAATGATAATTGACCCAGATACCCTCTTGGAAAGGAATCTCGGTTGCAAGCGTAACACAGTATCTCATGAATGTGTTCACTGGACCGAGCACCGAAACTATCATTTAATGGCTGCGGCAAAAAACGAAAAATCAAGTCGAGCCTGCCGCTGCCCTGCCGAACAAAAAGGTGACCAATTCACCGAGCAATGGGACGATGAAGATTGGATGGAGTGGCAGGCCAATGGAATCGCTCCTCGCATTTTAATGCCTCGTGAAACGGTAGGTTCCATGTTTAATCTTCTTGTCGAAAGAAGTGCAAAACAACCCTTCATCAAAGCTGGTCATATCCCTGCAAGAACGTGGATAATCGAGCAAATCGCCGGATTCTATCAAGTTTCCAAACAATCGGCTCAGATTAGGTTATGCGAATTAGGGTATCTCCCTGATTAAGAGATACCCTTCCGCGCATATTTTTTTAGTCTATAACTTCGCTAAAAAGCGTTACAGCTCATTGGCGAATGAACATTAAGCACAGGACAGAAAGGAGATGGTGCCTATGACATATCACAGAAAGGAGGGCCAATATGGTGGAGTTCCGAGACTGTAAAGGTCGCCTTGCCGCGACAGGCAACGCTAAAACTGGACTCGTTGAAAACCACTATAAGGGGCAAAAAACAAAAGCTCGACTACAAATCGGCGAGTCTCTTACGATTGAACGGGAGAATGTTATCACAATAATCACACGCATTAGCACAACTGCTTTCAATGTAGAAAGCCACCTCCTTGCTGCGTAAGCAAGAAACAACATAATATGCAAATCCGCAGAGCTGCTCGACGGCCTGGATTAGTTCTCATACCAGAGGACTATCCCGGCCGTTTTTCTGTCTCTACGGATAAAAACGGTTCCTGCGGATTTCAGAAATCTGAAAAACGAAGGAGCTATTTTTATGTCAAATCAAGTAAACAAAGAACGCAAAATCTACATCCGCAACACCAAACAGTGGGTGCCGGTAACTGAGAAAGTATATCGCGAATACTACCGTCCCATCTGGCGCTTACAAAAGGAAGCGCAAAAGAATGGTCAGTGTATGTGTCCCAAATCGAAACTCTGGCTCTGCGACGGCGACTGTACCATGTGCGAATATCACGCCGCCGGTAACACAGTATCGCTCGACGCACCGATGGAAAACGCCGATGGTGACGAGTTCAGCCTCGTAGATACCATTGAGGACCCGAACGCCAGCTTCGCCGACGTCCTTGTGGACAGGCTTCTGCTTGAACAGCTTCTCGACGAGCTTGCGGAGCGCGACCCTGAAGGCAAACGTATCTGTGAGCTCATCATGGCTGGAAGTTCCAAGACGGAAATCGCGGATACCCTTCAGCGCGAGTTCGGCGGCGATTGGTATGCTGCCTATGTTATCGAACAGGTGGAAGCCGCAAAGCAGATCTGCGCTGACCCCGTAGTATTGATTGAGCAGCGCGTAGACTTCTCCCGCTGGGTTGAGTCAGGCTACGGCACCGCCGACTGCATCATTATTGCGGACGGTACCTTGCAGATCATCGACTACAAACATGGACTGGGCGTTCTCGTAAGCGCAGAGGAAAACCCGCAGATGCAGTGTTACGCGCTTGGCGCTCTGGAGCTGTTCGACGACATCTACGACATCGACTCGGTGCGAATGACCATCTACCAACCGCGCCGTGACAACGTCAGCACCTACGAAATCTCAAAGGACGAGCTCTACCGCTGGGCGGACGAAGTGCTCAAGCCCACAGCCGACCTTGCTTTCGCCGGTGATGGTAACTTCCTCTGCGGCGAGTGGTGTGGTTTCTGTAAGGCAAAGCATGACTGCCGCGCCAGAGCCGACGCCAACATGGAGCTTGCCCGCTATGACTTCAAGCTGCCTCCTCTGCTGACAGATGAGGAGGTCGAGGAAATTCTCTCCCGCGTTGATGACCTTGTCGCATGGGCATCGGATATCAAGGACTACGCACTGCAACAGGCTATTAGCGGCAAAGAATGGAACGGCTGGAAACTGGTCGAAGGTCGCTCTAACCGCAAATACACAAGCGAAACAGCGGTCGCCGGTGCTGTCACCGACGCTGGCTTTGATCCTTACGAGCGCAAGGTACTTGGCGTCACCGCCATGCAGAAACTACTCGGCAAATCCCGCTTTGAAGAACTCCTTGCGGCGTATATCGAAAAATCGCAGGGTAAACCCACACTCGTCCCGGAGAGCGATAAGCGTCCGGCGATGAACACAGCCAAAAATGATTTTATGGAGGAAAACGATTATGAATAACAACACAAACAAGGTAAGCAACCCGATGAAGGTTATTATACGGAAACATTATGTACAAGGACACAAAAGGCAGACCGAGAAACGGGCTGCTGACAACAAATAAAGGCTGAACATCAAGCACAGGAAAAGTGCGAGGTGTTCAGCCTGTTTTGTTGTCCGGGGTTTCCAAAGGGGCTTCCCCTTTGGCACACGACTTTGCTTGCAAAGTGTAGTGTGTTATACGCTCTGTCGGCGTTGCCGTGAAAATGCCGTTGCCGCCGGGGAGGGCAAGGGCATTTGAGGCGGCAGGAAAGCAGGGCTGTGATTGCGTGGCGTGGAGCCGCAAGCGCAGGGCTGGTTTCATCAGCAGACAGGGCGTATATGAAAGCCCCCGTCCCTCGTCCCACGCCGGACTTCGGGACAAAATGTCCCGAACTTGTGGACACACTCACGAAAAAGCAGATGGATTTTTCTCTCAAAATTGAAATGGGCGGGAAGCCGTTTTAGGGCTTTCCCGCCTTGATTACCCTTTAGCAAAGCCGGACGGGACTGTCAACGGCGGCGCATGAAATGCACCGTTCATCTTGACCGTTGACTGGCTCGACTGGCTTTGCTATTTCCCCGATAAACTTGAAGTTGTACTTATGCACAGGCAATCAAGCATCCCGTTTAATCAAAGCGGCATCGGAGTCCGGGCAATCACAATGACTGCCAAAACAGCGCCCGCAAACGCTGCTGCGCCGATAACTGCCGCCGTCTTTTTGCTGAGGTTCTTCTTTACTGCCTTACAGATTAGCATGGCACAAACCACGCAAACAGCCGCAGCCGCAAGCGCAATGACCAGCGTCTCCCATAACCATGAAAGTTCGTATAATATTCTCATTCGCTCACCTTACCTTTCTCTGGCAAACTGGAAGTTACTTTTTCATATACACTCCTTTGTCAAATCCCGATTTATCCCTTTACTTTCTCCCCCGCTGCGGTTTGGGATTTTTCAGCAAGTCCGACTTCTGCGCAATCCCTTTCAGCCACTTTCTTTCTTCCTCCGACAGCTTCCCGTAGTTCAGTTTGAGCCGCTTGCAGATAAACGCCATCGCCGCTTGTTCCGGGTCGCTGCCCGGGGCAACGGCTTCTTCTGCGGCTTGCAAAAAATCTTCCAGCAGATTGTCCTCCGGGACACTGAAAAAATCGTCCTTGTGGGCTTCCCGCAGGTCAAGGGCTATGCCGTTTATGTCCTGCTGTATCACGTAGCGGCAAAAGCTGTCATCGTCAATATGGGCGGTGACAAGCTGCCGTAGCTGCGGGTCGGTCAGGCCGGGATTGTGCTGCTTCATAATCGTTGCGCTCATGGTATCCACTATGGCGTTTGCGGCCTGCACCTGCTTCACCGCCACGCCGTTCACATAGATTTCAAGGTCAGCCATGAGCCGGGGGAAATCCGGGTGTGTCGCCAGTTCACACAAGAGAGAATTGTCCCCCAGCCCGCTTTTCAGCAACTCAATCATATCATCACTCAAACGCAGGTCTGCAAGCTCGGCGTTTGGGTGATTTTTTGTTTGAGAACGCCCCAGCAGATAATCGGCGGTCACGCCATAAAACTTTGCCAGCTTGATAAGGGCATAGTGGCTGATGTCCTTGAGATTGTCCCCCTCATAACTGCCTAAAGCAGATTTGGAAAGGTGGGTTTCCTCCGCAAGCTGTTCCAGCGTCAGCCCTCGTTCCACACGCAGGTCTTTTAAGCGTTCTTGTATGGTTGTGTTCATGCTCCCTCCTTGTCTGCTCAATAAACTGGAAGTTGCTACTTCTTATCCTTCACAAAGAAGGAAATGCCAAGCAACGCAACCATGACAACAACATACGCGGTATAGAATACCCGTTTAACATCTGCTCCTATTCTGATACTGCCGATATAAACAGCCCTTCCCAATCCGGGATTGGACAGAGCGCATAAAACAAAGACTACTGCCACAATCAGCATTACAAGGCTACACAGCCTTAATGCTCGTCTCGTTTTCATATAATCACACTCCTTCATCAAATTCCGATTTGTTGATCCGTTATTTTTATTATATCACAATTCCGAGAGCGTGGAAATAGCTTGTTTTCTGGGCTGATTTCCTACCTTTCGGATATACGGCACAGGCGGTCAAAAAAGTGTAGACTTGAGATAGTTCATCGATGGACAGTACCTTGAAAACAGAATGACCGTCCGAAAAGGGATACGACCGGCAGGAGAAGTGACGCAGACAGCGCACCAATGCAGGGATACGCCGCAGGAATGGGGTAGGAAGCCTTTTCGGGGAGAACGACAGAAAAGAAACGGAGGTACACATGAGATATAAGCTGCCAGAGATAGAGCGCAGCCCGGCGGGCGGTCTGCCCCGTATTGCCCCGGCACAGCGCAGGAGGGCAAACGCCCTCATCCGGCGGGAGTGCTGCAATTACGCTGACGGGGGCTGTATCGCCCTTGACGGCAGGGACGCCTGCGCCTGCCCGCAGATGATTTCTTTCTCGGTCTGCTGCAAGTGGTTCCGCTGGGCGGTCTTGCCGCTGGACGGGACGCTGGAAGCGGAGATTTTCCGGGATAAGGACACGAAACGCTGCGCCGTATGCGGACATGCCTTTCTCCCAAAATCTAACAGGGGGAAATACTGCCCGGATTGCGCCGCCAGGGTTCACAGGCGGCAGAAAACAGAAAGTGAACGGAAAAGGAGGTCTTGTGTGGACAGTTAGGGGCTGAAAAGTCCTTGATTTACAAGGCTTTACAAGCACAGAACAGGGGCAGGTAATAGAAACTACCGTCTACCCCCGAAAACGGGCTTCTAACTGTCCACAAAACACAGTATGACAAACACTATTTATATTCATCAGCCGGAGAAATCGGTCAGCTTCACCCGGCTCCCGAATTTCCTCTTTGAAGCACCTACATTTACGCCCCTGTCCAACGAAGCAATCCCCACCCGTCTGTTCAAGCAGGCGGTCAATCTCTCCAAACAGGCAAGAGCCATTGAAGCCACGCTGGGCGATATTACCCCGTTCAACGCCGGAAAGAAAAAAGAGGAAGCCCTCTCCATGCTGAAAAAGTGGTTCCCGCAGATGGAGAATTTCTCCGGGCAACTGAAAAAATACAAGGTCACAATCAATGACCTGTTAGCGGAAAACGAAAAGCTGGAAGCAAGGGCAAAAGCCAGTGAAAAAGGCAAGATGAAAGATACTATGGAAAGGGCAAAGCTGAAAAGCGAACTGGACAATTTACAGCGGCTGGTTGACCGTATCCCGCCGGATATACTGGCGGAACTGAAACGGCAGAAGCGGCAGCATGGAAAGGAAAGGTGATTTTATAAGTACCACCATCAGATACAAAAAGGAAACGGAAGTCGTGACTTTTCAAGGCAGGGAAATCACGCTGGAAAACCTCTCCCCGGTGTTCACGCCGGAACAGGAAGCGGTCAAACGCCGGGAACTGGAGCAGCAGCTTTATGAGGTGTTCCGCAAATATGCCGATAAGCGGCAGAAAGAGGAAGCCGGGGCATAAGGTTTCCCGAAACCATCGTTGATTTGCGGGGCTGCTGACGGTATAATAAGGCTGTCAGCAGCTCCGTTTCTTTTTTAAGAAAAGGAGCGACAATATGAACAACAGGATAGACGCGATCTATGCAAGGCAATGGTGTTGACAGCAATGACAGTCAGGATAATGACTTCACACCTTTTTTGAATATAATAAATGAATGGTATGCGAAGGACACAAGCAAAAAAATCCGTGCTGTTTTCAAAGCAAAGGGGCAATCAGGTAAACCACTATGTACTAATCCGCCTTATGGATATTTGAAAGACCCTCAGAATAAGGATCATTGGATCATCGATAAAGTCGCTGCTAAAATCATCAGGCAGATTTACAAAATGTGTATGGACGGTTTTGGCCCAACACAAATTTCACGTAAACTGGAGCAAGATTGCATAGAATCCCCAACGGCACATCTAAATAATATAGGTATCAATACTCCAGCAAAACAACCCGAAAATCCTTATACGTGGCATGCGCGAACAGTAGCTGATATTCTTGCGCGAACAGAGTATCTTGGTCATACTGTCAACTTTAAAACGCATAAGAAATCGTACAAGAGTAAAATTAAGATATGGAACAATCCAGATGATTGGTTGATTTTTGAAAACACTCATGAAGCCATTGTAGAAGCAGATACATTTGCGATTGTCCAAGCAATAAGGAATGGACGGCGGAGACCCACTCCGCTTGGCGAAATGCCTCCGCTTTCTGGGATGCTATATTGCGCTGATTGCGGAAATAAGATGTATCAAGTAAGAGGAAAAGGCTGGCCTCATAGTAAAGAGCATTTTGTCTGCGCTACATACCGTAAGGTTAAGGGTGGATGTAGTGCGCATCAAATACGGAATGTCGTTGTTGAGCGGCTTTTACTTGGTCACATCAAAAAGCTAATTGCATTCATAATAGAGGATGAAGAACGATTTACACAGTTAGTCCTTAAACAATCAAAACGCGAATCCGATAAAATGGTAAAAGCATTAGAAGCTGAGATGCACGAGGTTCACAACCGATTATCACAAATAGACGAAATACAAAAAAACTTATACGAAGATAACTTGACTGGTAAAATTGCTGACGAGATGCTTGGGAAATTGCTTCTTTCATATGCGGACGAGCAAACACAGCTTACTGCTCAAATACAGGAACTGGAGAGGAAAATTTGCACCGTAAAAGAGAGCTCCGCAAATGTCACGTATATGATTTCTTTAGCACATCAGTACGAAGAATCGGTAGAACTTACCGGAAAAATCATCAGAGAATTTATCTCAAAAATAATCCGTAAATTGCAAGTGCAAGTTGGACACCCCGTGGTAGATAGTGCCCCATCATAAACCCTCGTTGTGGATGGAGCCAAAGACTCCGTCTGTGAACGAGGTTGCCACAGCCGTCAGGCTGCGAATACGG
>Ga0268263_1002306_pt1 | contig 12865 bp, 13 predicted proteins | sample Biomet5_FD_190358 | JGI IMG/M metagenome (GOLD analysis project Ga0268263, IMG submission 190358) | Microbial communities from bioreactor (seeded with sewage sludge) at LBNL, California, USA - Biofuel metagenome 5 (SPAdes) (version 4) | ecosystem: Engineered > Bioreactor > Anaerobic >... | reverse complement strand
TTCACCCATCGGAAAGGCTTCTTTCATAGAAGGAGCCGCGTCGGTAGCTTTCAGAGAATCCAGGGCACAGGTTTTTGCCTCAGGGAATGTTAATGGGAGAAGTGAGAACGAAACCGAGCTAAAAAAGCTTATGAGAATTGTTGAGCTCTCGGTAAGAAGGTCTTTACTTTGTCAGGGATGCGGAGTTTGCGTGGGCCACTGTGAGCATAATGCGATTGAACTGAAAGAAAAGAAGGTAAGGATTAAAGAAAACTGCATTCACTGCGGAGCATGTATTGAAGTCTGCCCGCTTGTCAAATTTATTTAAACTCATTCATAAACTCTTACATTTACACGAATTAGAACGGAGTACTTTGCAGAAAAAAAGTGAGAATTAAGATAGAGGTAAATGTAAAACTTCAAAAAGGCAAACTAATAATCAAAAAAAGAGACAAAACTCAATTTGTGTAGCCTTAACAAGGCTACCTGAATAGTTACAACTCAATAATCAAAAAGGCTTTTCTGGCCCATCCTTTTTTGAAGTTCTCCTACCCTTACACCTACACGCCTGAACTCAGTCCGGCTTTCCGAAAGGAACTCATTAAGGATTTCGCGAGTCACCTCGAGAAGAGTTTCCTTTGAATAGGCCGGGTGGTTTAGTGTACGGCTTTTAGTGTACATCCTGAACTTTGAATTTATGACCGTAATAGTTACAGTCCTGAAGGAAAGCTCCCTTGAATCGAGTTTTGAAATTACATCCCCTGACAGCCTGTCAAGTAGCTGAGAGATAAGATTAACGTCGAGCGTATCCTCAGGCAGGGTTGCGATCCTCCCTATCTGTTCAGAGCCATCCTTTTCTTTCAGGGGAGAATCATCGATGCCTGATGCAGCCTGTTTAAGCCAGACACCCCGAGTTTTTCCGAAAGTTGAGATCAGGTCAATAACGTCGTGTTCAGCAAGATCTTTTATTGTGACTATTCCCATTTCCTGCAGTTTTCCTGCGGTTACATCCCCTATTCCCCAGAGTTTGGACACCTTGAGAGGCCAGAGAAAGCTCTGGAGTTTATCCGGACTTATAACAGTAATCCCGTCAGGCTTCTGGACAGAGGATGCCATTTTGGCAATAAGCTTATTTGGGCCTACCCCCACTGAACAGGTCAGCTTCTCTTTATCCTTTACTTCATTCTTAATCTGGTTTCCAATCTCAAAGGCAAGGTTAAAATCCCCACCTGTTTTTTCGGTAATTTCCAGGAAGGCTTCGTCTATGCTTATCTGTTCAAATGCTTCTCCTGTCTCCCTAGCATCCGCATAACTCCTGAGAATTTCCATAACCCGGTCCGAGACCGAAGTATAGAAATCCTTTCGTACAGGCAGGAAAACTGCTTCAGGGTTCAGTTTTTTTGCCTTCGAACATGGCATGCCTGCCCTGATTCCTGACTCTCGTGCAGTATAATTACAGGTACTTACAGCCCCACTGAGCCCGCTTCTTCCGGAAAGCATGCAGACAACGACGGCTTTTCCCTGAAGATCAGGGTTTTCCCGCTCTTCAATCGCTGCATAAAAAGAGTCCATATCTACATGGAGAACGATACGCTGCATCGAAAAAAATATGCCGGGAAGATTTGTATAATTATCTCTCAAACTTCAGAAATATAGAAGTACAAACTATTAATACATAAGAAAGATAACTTCATTATTTGTAATACTATTTTTAAAAAAGTTAGTTTGCAGCAGTAGACGCGATTTTCAGACAGGACGTTTTCAGCATGAGTACTCCGAATTCCCCACAGAACTCAGAAGAAACAGCAACTTTCCAAAAAGAAACAACAGGCAGAACGAGCCAGAAAACCGGAACAGGTTCCGAAAAATCGGGTCAAGCCTCAGAAAGAAACGGCATTCCTGTACTGGAAGTCAGAGACCTCTGCCATAGATATCCTCACCTTGATTCAAACACTCTGGATAAAATCAACCTCAAAGTATTCAAAGGGGAGAGAGTTGCAGTGCTTGGGGCTAATGGAGCAGGAAAATCGACTTTGTTTAAGCACCTTAACGGAATACTGAAACCTCTTTCAGGGGAAGTCCTTATTAAAGGAGAAAAAATGACTAAGAAGAATCTCCGGACATGCAGGGAAACTGTAGGAATTGTCTTCCAGGACCCTGATGACCAGGTGCTTGCTCCTAGTGTTGAAGAAGATATTGCTTTTGGGCCAATTAATATGGGTTTGTCCAGAAATGAGGTCGAAAGGAGAGTAAAAGAAGCCCTTGAGATGGTAGGACTCACAGGTTTTGAGGAAAGGGCCCCACATCATCTGAGCGGAGGGCAGAAGAAACTTGTGGCGATCGCAGGCATCCTTGCCATGCGTCCTGAGGTTATAGTCCTTGATGAGCCAACAGCCGGACTTGACCCTCTCAGTTCGGCTCGCGTTCTTGAATTAATTATGAAGATGAATAGAGAACTTGGGATCACACTGCTACTTTCTACCCATAATGTAGATGTAGTTCCTTATTTTGCAGAAAGGGTTTTTGTTCTCCATCATGGAAGACTTGAGGCTGATGGAAGCCCGTACGAGATTTTCAGCGATCCCGAACTCCTCAGGAAAGCTCACCTCAGACTTCCGAGAGTTGCTGAAGTATTCGAGATGCTCCAGCAAAAAGGACTCAATGTTAACATACAGATAACAGCCGAAGCAGCCAGAGACGAAATACTGCGGCTCGTAAGCTTGGGACAGCAAAAGAGGATTGAGTGAAAGCCGGAAAGAGTCCTCAGAGGAGAAGTTTTAATGGTAACGCTCACGGATATTGAACGCGAATCATATAAAAACAGCCCAGTACACAGGCTTGACCCCCGGATAAAGCTGCTTTTTACACTTGCAATAATCATATATGCAGTTAGCCTGCCCCGGATTCACGAAAAAAATATGGTCCGCCTTTTTGCCATAGAGGTTTATTTGCTACTTCTGGTGCTTGCTGCAGGGCTCGACTTAAGATACTTCTTCCTTCGTATTCTTGCGATTTTACCATTCGGACTCGCAATCATCCTTATCCAGCCATTCCTTAGGCCTTCCTTTATAGAAAATTATACTCCATACCCTCTTGACCTTCCTTTCGGGCTCAGTATAACTTATGAAGGACTTGACTTTGGAAGCACACTGCTTGCAAAATTTCTGGTCTGCATAACAGCTATTATCCTGTTTTCTTCTACTACGCGGCTGAGAGATATGGTCGCAGCTGCAGACAGGATAGGCATTCCAAGAGAGTTTACCCTGCTTTTGAGCATGATGATACGCTATCTTTTCCTTTTCTGGGACGTTCTCAAAAGGATAAGGACCGCACAGCAAACAAGGCTCTTTGATATATGGAATAAAAATGTGCCAAGAAGATGGGTCATCGAGCAGATAGGAAACAGCATAAGTTCGATTTTCATACGCTCCTACGAGCAGGGAGAAAGGACCTATATAAGCATGCTTTGCAGAGGTTACGGAAGTGGTCACGAAAAGACTTATTACAGAGCAAAGATCAGAGCTCAGGACATCTTTTTTTTGCTTCTGAGTGCAGGATGCATATTATATATCCACATTTATATTTGAAAGGATCTTCTACCGCTACACTACTTTCTTAGATCTTCTGAGAACTGATTACTTCTGAGAACTGATTACTTCTGAGAACTGATTATTTCTGAGAACTGATTATTTCTGAGAACTGATTATTTCTGAGAACTGATTATTATAGATACAGATTTTGAAAGCCGCTTCCTAAAGCCAGAAGATCTTATCTCTTTTTTAAAAATACAACCGTATTATTAACTGGAGGTTCCGGCTGGACTCTGAGATATTCTTCAAATCCTGAAGGCAGTTCAAAGAGGAAATTACTGTCCAGAATTCTCCGAAGGCCCTTTTCATAAAGGCGGTAGGAAACTTTACTTCCTTTGGGAAGGACTTTTGCAAGGTGCTCGAATATCTCTTCTTTGGGTTCAGCCTGGGCAGCGACCATGTAAAGGTCACATCTGGTTTTAAGAGGCAGGCTGAAATGGTTTCCTTCGATTATCTCGATACTTTCGGAAAGACCGAGACAAGCAATTACCTCCCGAGAGAGACTTGCCCTTTTTCCATCCTGCTCAATTCCGATTCCGAAAAGACCGTGTTCACGACAGAGCATTATTAGACTAAGAGGTAGAGGGCCGCTTCCAAGAAAAAGAACACAATCCTTTGGTTTAAGACCTGAACCTGTATATTCGGTGCTGGCAAGCTGCAGGTAGTTCGGATAAAACGTAAAATTCTGGAGAGTTTGCCACGGATTCGAGCTTTCAAGAAGACTTTTTGCTTTTTCGATTTCAAGTTTCAAATTGTATAAAAATCGAAAGCGGGAAATCTCAGCAATCAGAATATTAAAATCCGGGCTTTCAAAGAATACCTCTATAGACTGTTCATCCATATCAAGAGATACCAGTTCATCCAGCCTTTTAAACACGGCATACAGTTCAGGAGAGGGATTATCCAGGATATCGGTTTCTTTAAGATCTTTTATCTGAGTATAGATCTGGCGAAATTCAGTAAGTAGGGGCTCAACATTGATTTTTTGAATGTTACTCACACTCCATGAAGACCAGGGTATTGTTTACTTTTCCAGCGGGATAGATTTCTTTTATTTTTCTGAAACCTTTAATCTGTTCCGGCTGAACCGGCCAGTATAGCAATTGTCTTATGCCGCTGTAGTTGCGACAACACACTGAAATGGGTTTTTTGGAACTCGATTTTCGATTTTTTATCATCATATGCAGGTTCTCGAAGATGCGCTGTTTGGGTTCGGCAAGTCCTGCTATAAGCACAGAGTCCCATTCAATTTTTGAAAGTACGGTTTCGTCTCCTTCGATAATACTGATTTCCTTTTCAAGCCCAAAGTGCTTTATACATCTTTTTGCCAGACCCACTGCTTCAGGGTCCTGATCTACACCAATGCAACGGATGCCGTATAATTTACTGAAGAGAATTAGAGTAATAGGAAGGGGACCGCAGCCTATGAAAGCCAGCGCTTCAATTCCAGGGTATGCCTGAACTTGAGTCTTGATCATTTTTTCGTATCTGGGATATAGAGGAAAAGATTCCAGCATTTTCCAGGGTTCCTTGTAAGCCAGGATATTTTTTGCTAGCTGAGTCTCATGCAGACTAAAAAAATGAGTATAACTGGTGTAAATCGCAGGGAGGACAGAGCTGATCACCGGATCTCTAAGTAAAGCCAGACAGAGATCTTCAGAAACATCCAGATGCCCAAGTTCATCGAGTTCGGAAAATATCTCATAAAGCTCAGCCATATTTGATTCTGCAATTTTACTTAAATCGCGGTCTTTAATATTGCTGTAAAAATGTAAGATATGGGATTTTATGTCATATAATTGCGGCTCATAGTCTTGAAATGGAGGTAGTAAACTGTTACCCTCAGCACTTAGTAAGCTGTTCATGAGATCACACTACTCCGTGTTATTTATGGATAATATATTAATAAAAATATATATTGGATATGATTAATTTTTGTTGAATTTATATAAACTTTTCCACAATTTAGGAAAAGTAAGTATATTAAAAAGTTTCATTATATTTAGTAAAAAATAAGACAAAAAACGTAAGATGGATTAGTAAAAATCATTAAAACCATACGAAAACAAAAAAATAATATTTGTTAACGGTGTGAAAATAAAAATGTTGCGGCATATTAGGGGAATTTAGATATATACTTCAAATTAATGAGTAAGTAAATTTGTAATGAATAAGTAAATGTCATGATTTTGTGAAAAATTTAAAAATAGGATCAAATTTAAGAAATGATTTCAATCAAACGATGCATTAAACATAACAACTGTACAACAAAATTAAAATTGGGGGAGATGCATATGAAATGTCTGAAATAATAGTGATGTACAGTGCAAAAATGTACCAAAGTTATTTCAGGTAGATCCTAACTAAAAAATGACGGAACCAAAGAGATTGATTTTTACTTTTTCTGTCCAGAGACAAGAAAAATAGAGTTATTCCCAAAAAGCCTCTGCGTAAATGATTGTTTATCTTTTATTGAACTACCCCTCCCTAACTCTTAGCAAAGCCCAAAGTTTTAAAGAAGGGGCTTCTTGGTTCATTCTTCCGACTAATGCCGACAAGTCATACAAGCCCTCCCCCGCATTCCGCAGGTGACAGAATATGATAAACGTGATATAATTGAGCTAACGTTGCCGGTTTTGCAGTCTATAAAAATACTTCAAAAATACTTTCACGTAATTACAAGAGAAATCTTTGTTTACCCTCCTTTTAAAGAAGTTTTTTTGGATTTTTTAAGTTAAAAATTTGGAAGGTTTCAACTCTTTATCCATTTTCAGTTGGTTTGGAAATCCTTCAATTTTCCAAAAAGAGAATTTTAGAACTTTTTCGGTAGTGTTGTAAATTTTATGTAAACTTAAAATCAATTTTAGAAATTACTATGATTTGGCTCTATTGGTTATTTTATCCCTCAGTGTCATTCTTTGTGACAAACGGTTTCAACTTTCGAAGTCTAATTTTCAGGCATTTCATGCGTGTATTTTTTAACCTAATAACATTTGTTCTTGCAATTTTCTCAGACATATTTTACTCCTTTCCTGGCCAGACAGTATTTTCTCAACTTCTGGCTCATACTTAAAATAGATTTCTTAAAATAAATTATTTCCTATTTGCTACAATAAGTATACAAAATTAATAAATTTGTATATAAAAATAGTATCCAAATGAAATTTGACGATGTATCTCAGTTAAAAAAGTTATTTTAAAGAATAGAAATATTCCGATAAATCCGGGCCCAATAGATCTACAGAATGCTATTTTGAAAATCAAAGACTTCAAGCTTTCCTGTTCTCAGAGCTAAGAGGGTTCTAAAAGATCTAGGGCAATTTGAGTTTCTTTGTATTCCCCGGTATATTAATACTAATTGTCAATTTTATAGGATAAAGTATTTATTATTTAGGATATTTTACTATAGAGTAATACTAAAATTGAATTTAGTAATACCATAATTTTTTATTGTGGGAAATATGGTCAAGAGGGGTAGATTCACGGTGCAGGGAATAAGAACAAAGAAAGTTTCGCCAAAGGAAAAAAATAGCTTGCCGGCACATAGAATACAGGACAAGTTATTCCCTGTATCTTCACCAGTCCCTCCTGTTGCCCTATACTTCTCTCCTTTTACTTATCCTGTTTCTAATCCTGCTCTGGACTGTTCGTTTTTTTCTCCTGGACCTCTCTATCTCGATCTGAACATTTACCGGGAAACTGTGATAAAAGCTCTTATCAAAGAACAAAGTGAGGATCTGTACCGGCTAATCGAGAGAGTCAAATTTGACGGAAAATACTATCGGGTAAAGTGTGTGCGTTTCGGAGAATGGAAACACTGCTGGGACCTGGCGGTTCGAGTACAATTTTGTGGAATGATGCCGGGGTTAGCTTTCGAGCCGAGAAAGATCATTTCTAGAGAAGACAAGAAAATAATATACAGATCCCTTGTCCTGGTAAATCCATATGAGTTATGGGAAAGAAAACTGGTCGAAAAATTATGGAACCTTCGAGACAGAATTGAATACCTGATAGCGAAAATCCTTTTTCATGAGTGCATCCATATCCTTATCTTCCTAGGAAAAACTCTACCTTCAGATTTTAAGCAGACGAATATTTTCTTTGAATTCAAAGAGCTGCTCAAGTTTGCAAACTCGAAGAAATTGTGCCCTGAAAGTTGTGGCGTCCAGTACCACCTACGTAATCTAGTTGATCTTTGCCCAGGCTTTTCCGAACACTCCGAAGAAAAGCCAGAGCTGGTTACTGAGCTTTACGAGTTTCTGATCCACGAAAAATACAGCATCAAAAAAACGGATCTGGCTTTCGGTCTTCCCTGCAGCAACAGAAAAATTTCCCAGAACTACGTGAAACTAGCAGCTTTGAAAATGGGCCCCTGTATGGAATCTGACAAAAAAATATGGAAAAAGGAGATTAACAGGTTGCAGAAGGATCTGGAAAAACTGTATGACAGGATTGATGATATTTGAGTCAAATTAGCATAAGTCAAATTAGCTTATAAGTCAAATTAGCTTATTTAACTCAAAATCGGACTTCCATGACCGAAATAATAAGTCAGAGCTTGAAGCTCAAAATTACGTTTATATTATACCACATTGAGTATACTGGTTTTCTCACTAATATGCGCTCACTAATATGCGTAAAATCAGAACACTCCATTGCAAGAGTTAATGAAAGTTTGATTAAATTCAGACAACAATTGGCTATGAAAAAAATTATCAATTTAACCTGGAGTTCTGAAGCTTTGCATCCAATCCCTGCCTGCTTTGCTATCACAGACAGGGCAAAAAGGAGTTCGGATGACTTAGGCGATTTAGGAGGTAATATTATTTTGTGTCTGTTCGCCAGAGATCCTTTATCGATATTACCAGCTGATATTTAAGACTTATGGTATATTTTCTGTTACAAATTGCTAACTTTTTTAATAATATTCATACGAAGCCTGGACATTATATTCTGGAGAATTTATCATCTTGCAGTGACAAAATATAAAAAACGAGTGGAGAAGTTTAAAAAGCTACATAATACGAATAAACACAACTCAGGGAAACAAAGTAGGCGTAATATTTTAGACCTGATCGACAAATATACTTTCCTCGCTTTTGAACAAAGACGTTTAGTTCTTTTTTCGTAAAGTTTCAAAACAGATTGGGAGATAAAGTCAAAAAATTAACGTGAACAAGTATTCGATTTAATGGAAGATACCAGGATACCTTATTTGACTAAAAAAATAAAAATACAGATACAGGAGAAGGCTTTAATAAAAAAATTTTCAGAAAAAGTAATACCAAAACGTATATATGTAATACTAAACAATGTGATGTTATTGGATGTATTCTTCAGAAACAGTTACAAGAAACATTGTAATAAACTTAAAGATATTAAGGTTATTCCTGAAAAAGAATTTTCGGTCTTTATGTTAAGGATATTTTTCTATTCCTTGCTTTTGGAATATTCCTGAACTTAAAGAACTTCTGTTTGGATTTACAGGAAATAAGAGATAGGGGTAAAAGAGGGAAGTGAAATGCATATACCTGATTCATTCATACCGCTTAGCCAGGCAGTAATTTACTGGGTTGTTGCCCTTCCATTTATTATAATGTCAATGAAATGGGCAAAAAACGAGCTTGACGAGATGAAAGTACCAATTCTTGCTGCTCTTGCGGCAGGAATTTTTGCAATTCAAGCTATGAATATTCCCATAGGGATGGGAACAAGCGGGCATATGGTAGGAGCAGCACTTGTTGCCATTATCTTCGGAAGCCCCTGGGCTGGGGTTCTTGTGCTTACTCTAGTCCTGCTTGTGCAGGGATTCGCCTTTGGTGATGGAGGAGTCACTACTATGGGAGCGAATATTCTGAATATGGGAGTTATTTCCGGGTTTGTCGGATACTATACATATGTTGCCCTTCGCAATAAGGCAGGCACAAGCATCGCAGCTTTCGGAGGCGCCTGGCTCGGACTATTTATTTCGGCAATAGCCTGTGCGATTGAGATGTGGATTGCTGGTACCTTTCCCCTGCGTGCTGGACTTATAGCCATGGGGACTTATCATCTGATTATCGGTTTCATAGGAGAAGGCCTGATCACTTCAATTGTAATCACGGCGATTGCAAAATCCCGTCCTGACCTTCTGGAGGATAATTACACTGCCAGACCAGAAAAGCATAAAAAGGAGGCACATGCATGAGCAGAAAATCAAACATGAAATTCTTTTACGTCGGAATTGCGATTGCAATTCTGCTCGCGGTTCTAGCCCCTTTTCTTGCATCCTCTGACCCAGACGGACTGGAAAGTGCTGCTGGTGGGGTAGTTGAAGAATCGAAGATGTCCAAAATTGAAAAGACTGAACCTGTAGTAGGCTCTCCAATGCCTGATTATTCAATAGAAGGTCTGGGAAAAGGGGGAGAAGTAGCAGCAATAGCTGTTGGAACACTTGCAGTACTGGCAATCAGTTTAGGGCTGGGAAAAGTTATTAGCAAAAAAAACTGAACATAAAAAGTTCTCTTTCCTTAAAAACCGTTTCTCTTCCCGAAAGGCAGGGAAGAAACGGCTCACACATAAAAATATCTTTAAAAAAGTAAATTTTTTCAGTAAAACTTTACAGATTTTGCTTCAATAAAATAATTTAGTATTCTGTCTCTGGGAAAAACATTCAAACTTGAAAAAACATTCAAGCACTGCTAATAAATATAACACTCGAAGGACATAAGTCCTTTACAATACAGATTTTACATTTTGGTTTTTTTGCCTGACAGACCTTCCTCCCATGATAGATCAGGGTCATGGAAATTGAATCAAGATCTTTCCTTCGGGCAAGTGAGATAAGGTCCTGTTCAATTTTAGCGGGGTCGGAGTTTTTCGTAAGTCCCAGCCTTCTTGAAACCCTTTTTACATGGGTATCTACAGCAACTCCCTCTACTATACCGAATGCTCTGGCAAGTACTATATTAGCCGTTTTCCTTCCGACCCCTGGCAAACTGGTAAGTTCTTCCATAGTTTTCGGGACTTCTCCGTTGTACTTCTCAACAATCATCTGCGCAGCAGTTTTGATATTCTTTGCCTTGCTTTTGTAAAAGCCTGTAGAATATAGATCGTTTTCAAGTTCCCTGAGGTCTGCACTGGCATAATCTTCTGCAGTCCTGTACTTTTGGAACAATTTGTCAGTTACTCTATTAATCTGTACATCAGTTGACTGAGCTGAAAGAACAGTCGCCACAAGCAGTTCAAGGGGATTGCTGTAATTAAGAGAGGGTTTTACATCAGGATACTCTTTTTTTAGAAGAGCCCAGATACGATAGAAATTGTGTCTGTTATCAGGAATATCATATTCGGAAAAGAAGTTCTGAGTGTCAGATTTTTTTGGTTTTCTTTCAGGCATGTTAACTCCGTCTTCTAACTGTTTTTAGATTTTAGCCGGGAATTATTTGTTCGAGGAAATGGTATTTTCTTGAAGGCTCCTTAGAATTTTCATTTCTGCGATCGATCCTGCAGGTTACAGCATATATTGAATATCCGAACATGTAGTAGGATATGAGAAGACCAGTTTTTTTATGTCCGATGCCTTGAGCCCAAGCCGCATTACCGCAGCGAAAATATTGATAGCTTCTTCGGCATTTGGACCTAGAATATGCGCTCCCATTACACGGTCGTTTGCTTCATCGATAATTACTTTTGAAGCCGCAAACTCCATCCCTGCTTTCCGGGTTGTGTACCAGTTGCTTCTGTCCCGGAATATTACATTATACTTATCATTATTTTTAGCCACACTGATTCCTACCGACGCTAGAACCGGAATGGTAAAGACTGCACTTGGAATACCTGTGTAGTCTGCCTCGATACTATCGCCCTCAAGGATATTAATTGCAGCAACTTTTCCCTGAAGGGCTGCTACAGGAGTAAGCTGCATGCCCTCCAATGCGCAGTCTCCACCTGCATAGATTAGAGAGTTTGAAGTTCTCATGTGCTTATCAACTACAATAGCTCCCTTTTCGGTTTTAACCCCGGCATTCTCAAGACGCAAATCCTCTATATCGGCTACACGACCTGCTCCATGCACTACCATATCTGCACGAAAAATCTGAGATTCGGGTTCGGTTTCAGATTTAGATTGAACCTTTACAATAAGACCATTATTCTCTTTTTCTACTGAAATGACAGGTTTATTTGTAAGAATTTTGATTCCTGCTGCTTCAAAGGCTTTCATAAGCAGATTTACCATATCAGAATCAAAAGCTCTTAGAATCTTTTCACTCCTTTGCAGGATTGTCACTTCAGCTCCAGTTCTTTGCGCAACATGAGCGAACTCCATGGAGATATACCCGCCTCCAATGAAAATGATTTTCTCAGGAAGCTTTTTGGTTTCCATTAACTTTTCATTTGTGATAATGTACTCCTCACCGGGAATATTGAGTTTTCTGGGCTTTGCACCTGTAGCCAGGAATATATATTTCCCTTTAAGTTTGCCCTCTCCAACAACGACTGTGTTTTGATTTTCGAAATATGCTCTTCCATGATAGGTATTAATTCCCATCTCAATCAGGTGTTTCTCTGTTTTGCTGGGATAGCCTTCCGTAAATGTCTTTTTGAACTCGATAAGTGAAGTCCAGTCGAGTTTTAAAGGAGTGTTTATCCCTACACCTTTTCCTATTAGCCGATTACTAGAGTCAGTAACCTCAGCGATATTGGTAAGCACTTCTTTCGGATCACATCCCCTTAGAGGACAGGTGCCTCCATATTCCCTGGAGTCAACTATAGCAATCTTTAATCCTGAATGTGCAACTTTACCCGCAAAGGTTCTGCCCGCAGTACCCGTTCCGATGATTATAATGTCATACTTCATTTCCATTGAACTCCCAACCCTCTGAGACTGTTTTTCTGAAACGAATTAAAAATATATTAAAATTATATATTACATGCAATTTTTATTCATTTTGATTTCAGAGAATAAGTATTTCACCTGAATTCCGATCTAAAAAAATATTGTAACTGAAAAATGGTTTAAAAAAGAAGCAAAAATGTATAATTATATGGAGTTGTGCATAAAACGTACCAAAAACTTAAAGAACTATATTTCTAGAAGAATCCCGGAAGCACCTTAACGGAAATACTGAATTTGTAAAATATAAATTCAGTTTATCCAGAAAAAACTCTCTGTTTTAATATAATAATGCGTAGACCATAAGTTTTATAGCTAAGAATTTTTAAACCAAAGATATTGGTGATTTTTTGGTAAAGAGGGCACTGCTCAGCGTCTCAGACAAGACAGGAATTGCAGAATTCGCACGCGGGCTTGAATC
>Ga0268263_1002305_pt1 | contig 12868 bp, 10 predicted proteins | sample Biomet5_FD_190358 | JGI IMG/M metagenome (GOLD analysis project Ga0268263, IMG submission 190358) | Microbial communities from bioreactor (seeded with sewage sludge) at LBNL, California, USA - Biofuel metagenome 5 (SPAdes) (version 4) | ecosystem: Engineered > Bioreactor > Anaerobic >... | reverse complement strand
AGTGGGGAAAAAGCAATAACGCAAATTATTTGTATTTAATAGTTCACAGTAAAAATGATAATGCCATCAAGCTTTATGAAAAAATGGGCTTTGAAATTATTTATACCTATGATTTTTATAAGAAAGCAGCTTCTATGTATGAAGTCATAGATGGTTAACGAAAGATTATAACGCAGATAAAAACCTGAAGCTCTTGAGGTAAAAGAGACTCAGGTTTTTATTATTAAAATTATTTTTATTGCTAGTATTGTAAAGCCTCTGGAACGATGTGTAGGCTACAAACTAGATGCAGTCAAGTTAGGCAGAGCAACACAGAATTTTGGTGCTCTTGTAGTGTGGCTTTTGAGTATTAAGTGCTCTTGAAAAGTCGTGAAAAAGCGAGTAGGATTATTATATGAGAAGAAGTAACAGTATCAGAAAAACTGGCTGAAAATAAAAGGAAAATCAGGCGTTTAAACACTACTTGATGTTGTGGAAAGCCTTTATACTTAAACTTATTAAGTAAAAAAAAGCTAGGAAGTAGGCTGGTACTATGGAAAATATCCTAATAAATTAGCAAATGCCTTTTCGGAAAGTTTATAAAAATATTTGACAATAAAGCTTGGTAGTGCTGAAAAAAGCTAGCAAGTTTTATCGAATAATTATTTAGAAAAAGGAGCTGAGGAAAATGGGTGTAATTTAGCAGACGGGAAGATAGAATTTTTCCCATTAGTAAGCGAGCAGAGGCTTAATAAATGTAATATTACTACAAAATTAAAGTGTTGATTGACGTAGTACAAATAGAAAATTTTGCTACTAGTCACCCTATTTTTATTGTAATCAATAGCAATATGAACATGCGAATTTGAATATTTATATGCGTTTATAGAGAACAGGGGGATAAACTTATGCGTGAAGTAGTAATTGTTAGTGCAGTCAGGACAGCAGTAGGTAAGTTTAACGGAGGACTTGCCGGGTTATCGGCGCAGCAAATAGGAGCTGCCGTTATTAAAGAGGCTATTAGCAGAGCTAAGATTAGTCCCGCGCAAGTAGAAGAGATTATTTTTGGTAATGTTTTGCAAGCTGGGTTAGGACAAAATCCTGCTAGGCAGGCAAGTATTTTGGCCGGTGTTCCTGAAGAAGTTCCATCTTTTACAGTTAATAAGGTTTGTGGTTCAGGTTTGAAAAGTGTTGAATTGGCAGCTCAAGCTATTCGTGCAGGAGATGCAGATATTGTAGTTGCAGGCGGTATGGAGAGTATGACCAATGCTCCTTTTGTTACGAGCTCAAAAGTAAGGTGGGGGCTTCGTATGGGTGATGCTACCCTAACAGATGTGATGATTAAAGACGGCTTGTGGGATGCTTTTAATGATTATCATATGGGTATCACATCTGAAAATGTTGCAGAAAAATATGGCGTTACTCGTGAAGAACAAGATCAAGCGGCTTATGAATCACAGACAAAAGCTTGTGCAGCTATAAAAAACGGTGCTTTTAAGGCTGAAATTGTGCCGGTAATAATTAAGACCAAAAAAGGTGAGGTAGTTTTTGATACGGATGAATTTCCACGAGAAGGAACTACAATGGAGGCTTTAGCAAAATTAAAACCAGCATTTAAAAAAGATGGTACTGTGACGGCTGGTAATGCCTCGGGCATTAATGATGGTGGAGCAGCTTTAGTTGTTATGTCAGCAGATAAGGCTAAGGAGTTGGGGCTTACAGCTATGGCACGCATCTTATCCTATGCTTCTACAGGTGTTGATCCTAAATATATGGGGTTAGGGCCTATCTCTGCGTCTCGCAAGGCCTTGGATAAAGCAAAATTAACTATGCAAGATATTGATTTAATTGAGGCAAATGAGGCTTTTGCAGCTCAATTTGTGGAAGTGGGCAGGGAGCTTAATTTTGACAAAACTAAAGTAAACGTTAATGGAGGCGCTATTGCACTAGGACATCCTATCGGTGCAAGCGGCGCCCGTATTCTTGTAACTTTGCTTTATGCTCTAAAGGCACATAATAAAAAACTGGGACTTGCTACACTATGTATCGGTGGCGGACAGGGAACAACTACTATTGTAGAACTCATTTGAGGAGAGAGGGGATTTACAGATGGAATTTGAACTAACAGAAGATCAAGAGACTATTCAGCAAATGGCTAAGGAATTTGCTGAACAGAAATTAGCACCTACTGTAGAAGAAAGAGAAGAGCAGCATGTTTTTGACAGAGGTCTAGTTAATGAAATGTGTGAAGCCGGGTTTAATGGTATTTGTTTCCCAGAGGCCTATGGTGGAGCAGGCGGAGATTATCTTAGCTATATTTTAGCAGTAGAAGAGCTTTCTAAAGTTGACGATGGTATGGGTATCACATTGTCGGTCAATGTGTCCTTGTGTGCCGGTCCAATTATGGCTTATGGTACCGAGGAACAAAAGCAAAAATACCTAAGATCTATTGCTGAAGGTGCACATGTTGGAGCCTTTGGACTTACCGAGCCGAATGCAGGTACTGATGCGGCTGCGCAGCAAACAGTAGCGAAACCGGAAGGTGACTACTATATTTTAAACGGAAATAAGATTTTTATTACCAATGGTAGTGAGGCTGATACCTATGTGGTTTTCGCTATGACAGATAAAACCAAAGGTTTGAGAGGCATCTCAGCCTTTATTCTAGAAAAGGGTATGCCTGGTTTTAGTTTTGGCAAAAGGGAAAGCAAAATGGGTGGACATACTTCTATTACAACGGAATTAGTATTTAAGGATGTTAAGGTACCCAAGGAAAATCTTTTGGGCAAAGTTGGAGAAGGGTTCAAGATTGCTATGACCACATTAGATGCTGGGCGTATTGGTGTTGCTGCCCAGGCCCTAGGCATTGCTGACGCAGCTATGAATTATGCTATTAAATATTCTAAGGAGAGGGTGCAGTTCGGCAAACCAATTTCCTCTTTCCAAGCAATTGCTTTTAAAATTGCAGATATGGCTATGAAGATTGATGCGGCACGTTTTCTAGTATACAGAGCAGCTTGTTTGAAAAATGCAGGTAAGCCTTTTTCAAAAGAAGCTGCTATGGCTAAAGCCTATGCCTCAGATGTAGCAATGGAGGTTACAACTGATGCAGTACAGGTTTATGGTGGTTATGGTTATACTACCGATTACCCTGTTGAGCGGCTTATGCGTAATGCTAAGATTACACAAATATACGAGGGAACTAATGAAGTGCAGCGTATGGTAATATCGGGGGCACTTTTGAGATAAAAAATAATTACTTTCGTGTGATTTAATACTTGGGAGGCAAAACGAATGGAAATCGTAGTGTGTATAAAACAAGTTCCGGATACAACTGAGGTGAAAATAGATCCGGTAACTAACACCTTGATTAGACAAGGCGTACCTAGTATAGTTAATCCTTTTGACAAGAATGCTCTAGAAGCCGCACTGCAACTTAAAGATAAATATGGTGCTCGTGTTACAGTAATTTCAATGGGGCCGCCTCAGGCTAAGGCTGCACTGAAAGAATGTTTATCTATGGGAGCGGATACTGCAATATTAGTAAGTGATCGTGCTTTTGGCGGAGCCGATACTTTGGCTACTAGCTATACCTTAGCTGCTTGCATAAGAAAGATTGGCAAGGTAGACGTGATTTTTTGCGGTAAGCAGGCTATTGATGGCGATACAGCACAAGTAGGGCCGGAAACGGCGGAGCATTTAGGTATCCCCCAAGTAACTTATGTGTCAAATTTGGATATTAAAGGTGACACTGCTATAGTTGACAGGGAATGTGAAGATGGATATGAAGTCATTGAAGTAAAAATGCCTGTGCTTATGTCAGTTATTAAATCAGCTGCTTTTGAGCCACGTTTTCCTACTATAAAAGGAAAAATGAAGGCCAATAGAGCCGAAATTGCGGTTTGGAGTGCTGCAGACGTTAAGGCAGACGAAAAAAGAATAGGTCTTACCGGTTCTCCCACCAAGGTTAGCAAGATTTTTAGCCCACCGAGGCGTGTTCAAGGGATACTTATTGCTGAGCCTACGGCTAAGGAAAGTGTTACCGTTTTGTTAGATAAACTCGCTGAAGCTAAAATTGTCTAATACGGAGGGAAACTAAAATGGCAGTTATAATAGATGAAGAAAAATGTATAGGGTGTGGGATTTGTGAAACCACATGTCCCTTTGGTGCTATTAGTTTGAAAAATAGCAAAGCAGTAATTGGCTTAGCTTGTACTCAATGTGGGGCGTGTGTTGATGTTTGTCCTGTTGGTGCTATTAGTCGCGTGGAAGTAGCGCAGGAAGTAACTATGGACAAGACCCAGTATAAGAATGTGTGGGTATATATTGAAACAGTTGAAGGGAAAATTAAAAATGTTAGCCTTGAGTTATTGGGCGAAGGACGTAAATTAGCCGACAAAATGGGGCAGCATTTAGCAGGTGTTTTGCTAGGAAAAAACGTGGAAAGTTTATCCAAAGATATATTTGCTGCAGGAGCTGATGAGGTTTATTTGGTGGAAGCTGATGAACTGGCACATTACAACACCGATGGATACACAACAGTAGTTGCCAATTTAATACAAGAATATAAACCATCTGTAGTGCTGGTAGGAGCCACCAATGACGGCCGTGATTTAGGGCCTAGGATTGCAAGCCGCATAGCTACAGGGTTAACGGCAGACTGCACAGGCCTAGCCATTGATGATGAAACAGGACTGGTGGCTTGGACAAGACCTGCTTTTGGTGGAAATATTATGGCGACAATTCTCTGCCCTGAGCACAGACCTCAAATGGGCACTGTACGTCCTTCTGTGTTTAAGAAACCGCTGCTTGATTATGATAGATGCGGAAAAATAATCAGAGTGAAGAGTACTGTAAAGCCGGAAGATATTCGTACTAAACTCACGGATGTAGTAAAGGTGTGCACAACCTGTTGTAACTTAGAGGAAGCAGAGATCATCGTTTCCGGTGGTCGTGGATTGGGCAAACCTGAGAATTTTAAGTTAGTCGAAGATTTGGCTGAAGTATTAGGTGCTACTGTAGGTGCATCTAGGGCTGCTGTAGATGCTGGCTGGAAGCCTCATATGTGCCAAGTTGGACAGACAGGCAAGACGGTAGGACCAAAAATTTATATTGCTTGTGGCATTTCAGGAGCTGTTCAGCATTTGGTAGGGATGTCTTCATCTGATATTATCATTGCCATTAATCGGGATAAAGACGCACCTATATTCCAAGTGGCAAATTATGGCATTGTGGGCGATGTTTTGGAAGTATTACCAATCATGACAGAAGAGTTTAAGAAACGGAAAGCATGTTAGGAGGTAGAGAAATGGAATTTTCTAAGGTAATGATTATTGGTGCCGGGCAAATGGGTGCAGGCGTGGCCCAGGTTATGGCTCAAAGCGGCATTACAGTAGTTTTACGTGATATTAAGCAGTGCTTTTTGAACAAGGGCGTTACTACTATTGATAAAAATTTAAGCCGCAGCGTTGCCAAGGGTAAGCTTACTGAGGACGAGAAAAAGACCATTTTGGGGCGCATTAGCTGTGTTGTAGATTTAGATAAGACTAATTGTGATGTTGACCTTGTTATTGAAGCAGCAACGGAAAACATTGCTATAAAGAAAGAAATTTTTAAAACTCTGGATGAGCTTTGCCCTGAAAAAACTATTTTGGCAAGCAATACATCTTCAGTTTCAATTACCATGCTGGCTGCCACGACTAAACGTCCGGATAAATTTGTCGGCATGCATTTCTTTAATCCTGCACCAGTTATGAAGCTGGTTGAAGTAACAAAAGGTTTAGGCACTTCTGAGGCTACTTTTTCTGCTATTAAAGCTTTGGCGGAAAAAGTAGGGAAGAGCCCTGTCAGTGTTAATGATGCGCCGGGTTTTGTAGGCAATAGGATTATGATTCCTATGATTAATGAGGCTATTTTTACTCTCATGGAAGGCGTTGCCAGTGCGGAAGATATTGATAATGTAGCAAAACTTGGATTTGCGCATCCTATGGGACCATTGGCTTTATCTGATCTTATTGGCAACGATACAGTTCTGGCCATTATGGAAGTATTGTACGCAGGCTACGGAGATCCTAAGTACCGACCGGCTCAATTGCTGCGTAAAATGGTGGAAGCAGGTTATCTAGGACGTAAAACTGGCAAAGGGTTTTACGATTACAACAAACAATAAAATAAAGAGATGTTTTCTATGCGTCGATTTAGGAGTGGGAATCATGACTGAATATAAAAATTTGCTTGTGCAAATGGAACAGGGCATTACTGTTGTCACAATTAATAGGCCAAAGTCCATGAATGCTTTAAATAGTTCTACTTTAGAAGAAATGAAACAATTGTTTGCTATATTAGCCAAAGATGAAGCTACTAAAATAGTTATAATTACCGGTGGCGGCGAAAGTGCTTTTGTAGCTGGGGCAGATATTGTAGAAATGCAAAAGCTTAACCCTATGGAAAGCAGAAAATTTTCCATATTGGGACAGACTGTGTTTAATACCATAGAGAATTTACCTCAGATTGTAATAGCCGCTGTTAATGGCTACGCTTTAGGTGGTGGCTGCGAACTAGCCATGGCTTGCGATATTCGTATTGCCTCTACTAAAGCAGTATTTGGTCAACCGGAAGTTTCTTTGGGCATTATTCCCGGTTTTGGTGGTACGCAGCGTTTAGCGCAACTTGTAGGTAAAGGAAGGGCAAAGGAAATAATCTGTACCACAAATATGATTAAGGCAGAGGATGCCTACAGGATTGGCCTAGTCAATGCTATGGTGGAACCTACCGAGTTAATGGATGCAGCGAAAGTTATGGCCAACAAAATTATGTCTAAAGCACCAGTGGCTGTCCAATTAGCTAAAGATGCCATTAATCGTGGTTTTGATATGAATTTACAAGCAGGTTTAGCCTATGAAGCAGATAACTTTGGTATATGCTTTGGAACAGATGACCAAAAGGAAGGCATGAAGGCTTATTTAGAAAAACGCAAACCGGTCTTCGCGGGTAAATAAGTAAGCATATATTTTAGCCTTACTAGTAGTTATTTACCTTTATTTATAGCGCGGCTAATAGAAGAATATATATAATTTATTTGTTATAGTGCTAAATAAAAATAGAAACCTGCAACTCTTGAAATAAAAGAGTTGCAGGTTTTTGTCATTAAAATTAATTGTCTTAACCAATTTTTGGTTTATTTAGCATCAGCATAACCAAGGTCAGAAGATAGTTGCTTAGCATGTTGTTTTACTAGTTCTATTAAAGCAGGATAATCTTCTTTTTTTATACGCAATGTCGGACAACTAATGCCAAGACCGGCGACTATATTGCCAAAACTATCAAATACAGGAGAACATATACCCAAAGCACCATTCAAAGACTCGCCAAGAGTAATAGAATAGCCTTTTTCTCGAATTTCTTCTAACTGCTGCCGTAGTTTATTGGCATCGGTAGTTGTATTATTAGTATATTTAGAAAGTTTTTTATGCAGGTAGTTTTCAATAAAAGCTGGGTCTTGGTAGGCTAGTAGGACTTTTCTAGCCGCACCACTGTGCAAAGGAATTGGAACTGTTAATGGATAGATGACTTTAAGAGGCTGAGGACCATAGGCACTTTCAGCCATAATTGCATTATCACCATCAATTAAGCTTAGATAAGCGTCCTCTTTGGAAGTAGCAGCAAGACTAGTTAGTACAGGTCGCGCTAATTCTCTTAGATTCAAGTAGTTTGAAGCTCGTATGCCCAAAATTATTAGAGCCGGGCCTAAATAATATTTTGAAGACGAGCTGTCCTGTGCTACAAAACGCGATTCTTTTAGTGCTAATAATAACCTATGAACTGTACTTGGTGCCAAAGCGGTTATTTCACAAAGCTCAGCTAATGAGCATTTTTTATGGGATTTACTTAAAGCGTCTAGCAATAAAAGTGAACGAGTAACACTTTGAACCATATTTGGCCTCCTTATTAATTTTAGGTTAATTATACAAAAAACAAAAAGCTTTTACAACAACAATATCCTTAAAACCCCATTAATAAAAGGTTTTCTGCAATTCAAAGTAAATTATCTATTTGAAATTGTTCTATTTTTGTTAATAGAATAATGCTTAATTTTAGAAAATAAAAAAATTTTCTAAAATTTTTAAAAAAAGAAGGAGTTGATAAAAATGTGACGAATATTACCTTGAAAGAAATGGAAGCAATTCCATAATGCGGAATAACGAATAAGGAAATTTAATTTTACACTAATTATACATTAACGTTGAAGGCGGAAAATTTGGCAAGATTGCTTTGCTTAAAGAGAGTGCCTTTAGAAGATGGTTAGCATTAGTGTCTTATTGCCCTGAGTAAATCGCCCGTTAGATGGACTGTTCAACACTAGATACAGTCTGGCTATTAATTGCATCTATCCAAACGAAACTGAACGGGAGATTTATATTGTAATTTCGCAACAGGTTCTTGCATATTTAAGTGGATTACGGCATGATGAAAACAAATTAAAATATTATATGGCTGCTTGAAATTTAATTTCAAGTTAAATTCTTCTTTGAATAAATAAAGTAAATAGTAGTTTTTAATGCCTACTAGATATTGTAAATTCGTTAGAAGGATTCTGTAGTTTTGTGTCTGCAACACATAAAGGTTCAGTACAAAGCGATTAAATAAGCGGGATTTTTATACTAATATTAATGGAACGCATTCCACATTGCGGAAAATAAAAGATTTTTTTCCTTATTTTTTATTAACTTGTAATGTGAACCATATGTTATTTGTTTGGTAAACAAAATGCATAGAGGAGGTGGTAAGGAATTTAATTGTCTTGGCTATTATTTAAAAATTGGGAGGTTTTTGTATGAGTAAAGTGTGTACATTGTCAGAAGCAGTATCTAAGTATGTAAAAAATGGGGACCACATTGTTATTGGTGGTTTTACCACTAATAGAAAACCTTATGCTGCGGTTTATGAGATTTTGCGTCAAGGATTAACTGATTTTGTTGGTGAAGGTGGTCCTGCCGGCGGTGATTGGGACTTGTTAATCGGGGAGCATCGTGTGAAGGCCTATAATAATTGCTACACAGCAAACTCAGGCGTTACTAATGTATCTCGAAGGTTTAGAGATTTTTTTGAAAAGGGCATGCTAAATATGGAAGATTATTCTCAAGATGCCATTATGCTTATGTTACATGCTGCATCTTTAGGGTTGCCTTTTTTACCGGTAAAATTAATGTTGGGCACTGATTTGACGGCTAAATGGGGTATTAGCAAAGAAGTTCGTGAGACGATAGATAAAATACCTAATGATAAATTTGTCTATATGGACAATCCTTTTAAACCAGGAGATAAGGTAGTAGCTTTGCCTGTGCCGGAAATTGATGTTGCGATTATCCATGTACAAAAAGCATCTCCGGATGGTACTTGCTCTATTGAGGGTGATGAATTCCATGATGTGGACATAGCAATTGCTTCCAAGCGTTGCATTGTTACCTGTGAAGAGCTGGTAAGCAATGAGGAAATTCGCAAGGATCCATCTAAAAATTCTATTTTTTGTGCTTGTGTAGATGCAGTAGTTCACACTCCTTATGGAGCACATCCTTCTCAATGCTATAACTACTATGATTATGATAACGCCTTCTTGAAAACCTATGATGTTGCAAGTAAAACACAAGAAGACTTCGAAGCTTTTTGTAAGGAATGGATTTATGATGTAAAAGATCAGTATGCTTACCTAGATAAACTTGGAGCTAGCCGTTTGATAAAATTAAAAGTAGTACCTGGTCTAGGCTATGCTTGTGATATGACAAAGGAGGCAAAATAATGGCGGATTACTCTAATTATACAAACAAAGAAATGCAGGCTGTGACTATTGCCAAACAAATCCAAAATGGTCAAGTTGTTATAGTAGGTACAGGGTTGCCATTAATTGGAGCTTCCGTAGCTAAAAGGGTTTTTGCACCGCAGTGTAATATCATCGTCGAGAGCGGTTTAATGGATTGTTGTCCTATTGAAGTGCCTCATAGTGTTGGTGACTGCCGCTTCATGGCCCATTGCGGAGTACAGTGGCCGAATATTCGTTTCGTAGGGTTTGAAACCAATGAGTGGCTGCATAATACGGACAGACTAATTGCTTTTATAGGTGGAGCCCAAATAGATGCTTATGGTAATGTTAATTCTACTTCTATTGGTGATTATAATCATCCCAAGACAAGATTTACAGGCAGTGGTGGAGCTAACGGTATCGCTACTTATTCAAATACTGTTATAATGATGCAGCATGAGAAACGTCGTTTTATGGAAAAGATAGATTATGTTACTAGTGCAGGATGGATGGATGGCCCTGGGGGACGTGAAAGAGCTGGATTACCGGGCAATCGTGGGCCATTAATGGTTGTTACTGACAGAGGTACAATGAAGTTTGACGAGAAAACAAAACGTATGTATTTAGCCGGTTATTATCCTAGCTCATCTCCTGAAGATGTAGCTGAAAACACTGGGTTTGATATAGATGTTAGCAAAGCGGTACTTTTGGAGGCTCCGGATCCGGAAGTAATTCGAATGATTAGAGAAGAAATAGACCCAGGCCAAGTATTTATAAAAGTTCCTGTTAATAAATAAGGATAGTAGAAGGGAGGATTAATAATGGGTCAATACTCAATGCCAAGATATTTTCAAAATATGCCTATATTAGGCAAAGAGCTGCGCAGCGAAAATACTGAAAATATAGCTGAGCTCAAAGCAGTTGAGCAGGAAATAAAAGACTTAATTAAAAAAGTAGAGGATGCCGGGCGTTCCACGGAATCATTAAACGAAGCAGGACAAATGACGGCTATGCAGCGCATACTAGCTTTGGTAGACCAAGATACTTGGAGACCTCTGAACAGTTTGTACAATCCGGAGGGTAACGATAATGGTTCTACAGGTATTATTAAAGGACTGGGCTGCGTAAATGGAAAATGGGTCATGATTGTTGCTTCTGACAATAAAAAATTGGCAGGTGCCTGGGTTCCCGGTCAAGCCGATAATTTGTTGCGTGCATCTGATACTGCCAAAATCTTGCGTATTCCATTAGTGTATTTGCTTAATTGCAGCGGCGTAAAATTTGATGAGCAGGAAAAAGTTTATCCTAATCGCCGGGGCGGCGGTACGCCTTTCTTTAGAAATGCAGAGCTAAACCAAATGGGGATTCCTGTTATCGTTGGTATTTATGGAACCAATCCTGCAGGCGGAGGTTACCACAGTATCAGTCCTACGGTGCTCATCGCTCATGAGAAGGCAAATATGGCAGTAGGCGGTGCAGGTATTTTGGGTGGCATGCATCCTAAAGGCTATATTGATATGGAAGGTGCTGAACAAATCGCTGAAATGGTGGCTAATTCCGGAAAGCAAAAGTCTCCTGGTTCAGTGGATGTACATTATAACGAGACAGGTTTTATGCGTGAAGTATATGCTACTGAAGAAGGCGTGATTGAAGGAATTAAGAAATACGTTGGCATGCTGCCAGCTTATAACTTGGAATTTTTCAGAGTAGATGAACCCTACCTGCCAAAATTTGATGCTAATGACTTGTACTCAATAGTGCCAATGAACCAAAAACGCAATTATGATATTTACGAAGTTTTAGCCCGTATTTTTGATAACAGCGAATTCATGGAATATAAAAAAGGCTATGGGCCTGAAATCGTTGCCGGACTGGCTAAGGTTAATGGGTTATTGGTTGGTGTTATAGCCAATGTACAAGGTTTGCTGTTAAATTATCCGGAATATAAGGAAAGCTCTGCAGCTATCGGTGGCAAGTTATATCGCCAAGGACTAATCAAGATGAATGAATTTGTAACCTTGTGCTCCCGTGACCGTATACCTTTGGTTTGGATACAGGACACTTCCGGTATAGATGTTGGTGACGATGCCGAGAGAGCTGAACTACTAGGGTTAGGTCAGTCCCTAATTTATTCTATTCAAAATTCAGGCTTGCCTTCTTTTGAGATTACCTTGCGAAAAGGCACTGCGGCAGCTCATTACGTTTTGGGCGGTCCACAGGGCAATGACACCAACGCTTTCTCTATTGGAACCGCGGCCAGCGAGATATATGTTATGAACGGGGAAACGGCAGCGACGGCAATGTATTCTCGCCGTTTAGCCAAAGATAAGAAGGCTGGCAAGGATTTGCAGCCTACTATAGACAAGATGAACAAGCTTATTGAGGATTTTGTAACAAAGTCAAGACCAATTTTTTGTGCCCAGGATGGTATGGTAGACGAGATCGTGGATATGTGCATGCTTAGGCCGTATGTTGCAGCTTTTACAGAAGCTGCTTACCAAAATCCTAAGTCTGTATGCCCGGTTCACCAAATGTTATTACCCAGAACTATTAGGGATTTTGAAACTTTTGTTAAGAAATAATAAAAGTTAGCCTATTTGGGAGAGAAGACAACCGCATGCTCTTATAAAAAGAGAGTCATAAAGTGCCGCTCCGATCATGACCGGCGCTTTAAAAAAACGTCAGCTATTGTAAAAAAGAGGAGGCTTTTATTATGGGTGTACTTAAATTAGGAATGTTTGAAACGTTAGCTCTTGCAGTTTTAGCAATATATTTTGGTGACTTTATTAGGTCTAAGATGCCTATCTTAAAGAAATACTGCTTACCGGGCGCTGTTATTGGTGGTACTATTTTTTCTTGTATATCTTTAATCTTATATTATAGGGGTATTGCCGAGCTAAGTTTTGATTACAAAACGGTAAACACATTGTTTTATTGCATATTCTTTGCAGCGAGTGGTGCTGCAGCCAGTTTGAGTTTATTGAAAAAAGGTGGAAAATTAGTAATTATTTTCGCAATTTTAGCGGCAGTATTAGCATTCTTACAAAATGTTTTAGCGGTAGGGCTTGGTACAGTAATGGGAGTAAATCCACT
>Ga0268263_1002302_pt1 | contig 12883 bp, 12 predicted proteins | sample Biomet5_FD_190358 | JGI IMG/M metagenome (GOLD analysis project Ga0268263, IMG submission 190358) | Microbial communities from bioreactor (seeded with sewage sludge) at LBNL, California, USA - Biofuel metagenome 5 (SPAdes) (version 4) | ecosystem: Engineered > Bioreactor > Anaerobic >... | reverse complement strand
CACCTCGGGCAGTTCCTCCGCCAGCTCGGCAGCATACCGCTGCACCAGACAGCCCGTTACGATCAGCGCGCTTGCGCCGTTTTGCTTATAGCGCGCCATCTCCAGTATCGTATCTATCGATTCCTGCTTGGCTTCGTTGATAAAACCGCAGGTGTTGACTATGATCACATCGGCGTCCGCCGGATCGTCCACCAGCGCCGCGTTGCTGCCCGCCAGCAGCCCCAGCATGTGCTCGGTGTCCACCCGGTTTTTCTCGCAACCCAGCGACACCACGTGGATGTACAGATTCTCCATTTATTCTCCCCCGGCGCTGTTGCCGAACATCTCTTCATATCCGTCCCAGGTAATCAGTACCTGTCGCGCTTTGCTGCCCTCAAACGGGCTGACGATCTTGCGCTGCTCCATCTCGTCCACCAGCCTCGCCGCCCGCGCATAGCCCACGCGCAGCCGCCGCTGCAGCATCGAAATGGACGCCTGCCCGTATTCCAGCACGATCTCCACCGCGCGCGGAAGCAGTTCGTCGAACTCGCCGTTCGGGACCTCGTCTTCCCCCGTCATGTTGATGCCGGCAACCACCTCTTCGTCAAACGCGTTTTCCGCGTCGGTCGCCACAAATTCGGTCACCGCCTCAATATCGCCGTCCGAAACAAAGCAGCCCTGCAACCGCACCGGCCGCGGCGCGCCTGTCGGGTGATAGAGCATATCGCCGTTGCCCAGCAGCTTTTCCGCCCCGTTCTGATCGAGTATCGTCCGCGAGTCTACGCCGGAGTTCACCTTGAACGCGATGCGCGAGGAGATATTGGCCTTGATGACGCCCGTAATGACGTTGACGGACGGTCTTTGCGTGGCCACCACCAGATGAATGCCCGCCGCGCGCCCCAACTGCGCGATGCGGCAGATGGAATCCTCCACCTCTCTGGGGGACGACATCATCAGCTCGGCCAGTTCGTCGATCACCACCACAATGCGCGGCAATGTGGTCTCGTCCGCCGTCCGGGCCATATCATTGAAGCGGTTGATGTCGCGCGCACCCTTCTCCGCGAACATCTTATACCGCGTGGTCATCTCGGCAACCGCCCAGTTGAGCGCGCCCGCCGCCTTCTTCGGCTCCGTCACCACCGGCACCAGAAGATGCGGAATGGCTTTGAACACGGAAAGCTCCACCACCTTGGGATCGATCAGCACCAGCTTCACGTCGTCCGGGGTCGCCTTGAACAGTATGCTCGTCAGCATCGAGTTGATACACACGCTCTTGCCAGCGCCTGTCTCTCCCGCGATCAGGATGTGCGGCATCTTGGCGATGTCCACATAGTAGTTCTTGCCCGCGATATCCTTGCCCAGCGCGAACGTCACGGGCGACGGCGCTTTTTTAAACTCGTCGGACTCCAGCAAAGTGCGCAGATGCACAAACGATACGTCCGAATTGGGCACCTCGATGCCCACCGCCGCTTTGCCGGGGATCGGTGCTTCTATCTTAACGGTTTTCGCCGCCAGGTTCATCGCGATATCGCTTTCCAGTTCCTTGATGCGTTTGACGCGCACGCCCGGAGCGGGTTTCAATTCATACCGCGTCACCACCGGTCCTTTGACGATGTGCACCACTTCGGCCTCCACGCCGAAGTTGGCGAGCACTTCTTCCAGCAGGCGGGCGTTCTGCCGCTGTTCCTCCATGCTTCCGGGTGTCCGTCCTTTGTCGGGCGCTTTGGTCAGCATCGTAATAGGCGGCACCTTGTAGGTCTTATTCGACTTTGACGGCGCAGCTTTGCGGATTGGGGCGGCTATCGGCTTGGTATCTCCCAGCCCGTCCTCTTCCGCGTCATTGTCCAATCCCTTTGGCTCAAATGAATCGTAATGTTGGAAAGTCACGCCGTGATCCGGCTCGTGCGTTTCTTCCGGTCCATTTACTTCCATCGTCGGCATGGGAAGCGTTTCCGCCTTTTGGATCACGTCGATAGGATCATCGTCGTCCAGATACGATACGGATTGCTTTTTGCGTTTAAAACTCTTGGCGTTAAACAATTCGAGTCCATCGTTATCCATTTCACCGGTATCGCTTTCACGCAGGTCCTCAATATAAAGGCGGCGTTTCTGCCGCTCCGTTACCGTCTCCCGCGCCTTTTCCACCGTTCGTTTGCCCGCTTGCGCGACGCCCTGGCTCATCTTCTTGATCGAAAGGTTGGTCAGCGCCAGTATGGATATCAGCAGTGTGGTTACAAAAAGGATAATGCAACCGATGTTACCGATCAGAAGGTGCACCGGATAGATCAGCAGGCATCCCACCGCGCCGGATCCGACGGTACGCGTAACGCCCAGGTTATATGAATCCGCGACATAGGCGAAAAATCCGTTCTTGAGGTTCAACTGGTCCAGCCAAATCGAATGCGTCAGCGACAGCACCGAAATAATGAGCAGCACGATCAGCGCGGCCTTGCCCTTGTTGACCTTCTTGTTCCGCGCGGCGATCACCAATATGCCCAGCAATATAAAAACAAACGGGACGATATATGTGAATAAGCCGAACAGGCCCATCAGTACGTCGCGCAGCGCGCCGCCCAAAAGGCCCGTATCCGTTTTGACATAGACGCAGACAAGCAAAAAGATGCCGATCGCTATAACGATAACCCCGGCTATCTCTCCCAGCGGTTTATTCTGTTTGACAGGCTTCGGGCTTGGCTTTTTGCCCTTCGGCATATATTTTCACCTCGGTGTCCATTATACCATACCGAGGAAAATATACAATCATTTCGGCGGTTGTGTGGTCTCCTCTGTGATCCCTGCCAGTTCATTCACCTTTTTTACAGCGTCCTTAAACGTCCCGATCGAATCGATGATTCCGCAATCAACCACCTCTCTGCCCACCAACACAGTGCCGCAGTCGTTGGCCATCTCCCCGGTCTGCAACATCAGCCGCCTGTATTCGTCCACCTTGATTTTGGAGTGCGCGCAAACGAAATCCACGATGCGTTGCTGCATCTTTTCAAAAAAATCATATGTCTGCGGTACGCCGATGATCACGCCGTTCATGCGGATAGGATGGATCGTCATACTGGCCGAAGGCGAGATAAAAGAATGTTGCGACGCCACCGCCAGCGTGACGCCGATGCTGTGGCCCCCGCCCAGCACCAGAGACACGCTGGGCTTGCTCATCCCGGCGATCATCTCGGCCAGCGCGAGGCCGGCCTCCACGTCGCCTCCCACCGTGTTAATTAAGACGATAAACCCTTTCACGTCCGGGTCCTGTTCGATCATCACCAACTGCGGCAGCACATGCTCATACTTAGTCGTCTTGTTCTGTGGCGGCAAGTTCATATGCCCCTCGATCTGCCCAATGATGCTGATGGTCTGGATCGGCGACTGGCTCAGCGGTGAGCCGAACTCCCGTATCTCGGGACCCTGTTTCTGGCTGCCGTCCGGAGCGGGGCTTTGCGGTAACGTCTCGTTATATTGTTGCATCGCGGCCTCTTCCTTGGTTTAATCGATACTATTATCCGCCTAAAGCCGCCGCGTTATCCCTATTTGGGTCCCAGCATCACCGGCTGGATCTGGCTGCCGTCCAAAGCCATTTCCGCCGCCAATGGTATCATCGCCATATCCGCGACGATCGATGCGCATTTTTTCCGGCTGTCGTCCTGGCGGTACGGCACGAAATAGACGTGGCGCGTGTTCAGCAGCACGCCCAGGTTTTTCGCGTTGGCCGCCAGCGCGTCGTTGGTGGACACTGCGATCAGCACCGGGCCGGAATTGCGCAAGTGCGCCTTTGCCGCCAGCAGAACCGGTGTGTCCGTCACGCCCAGCGCCAGTTTTGCGAGAGTATTTCCCGTGCACGGCGCGATGATCAAAAGATCAAGCAGCTTCTTCGGGCCGATCGGCTCCGCGCGCGGCAAATCATCGATGATATCATGTCCCGTTGTTTCTATGAGTATCCGCTTGAAGTCCTCCGCTTTAAAAAACCGTGTATCCAGCCACGACGCGTTAAACGACAATATGGGCGTCACGTCCGCGCCCGCTTCCACCAGTTGCTTGACCACCGGCAGTATTTGAGAGAATGTGCAAAAAGACCCCGTAACCGCAAAGCCAATCCGTTTCCCTGCCAGTTCCATCTATCTATCCTCACTTTCAAATGCACGCAGCATGGCCCGCGCCGCCGATTCCGGAAAATAACGGCCCGGCAACCCCGGCTCCACACGAACGTCGACCCCCATATCTCTCGCCATCTGCAGATCCATACCATATGGCGGCGAAGCCAGTTCCATCAGTATGACGCCCCTGCGGATGCTCTTCAATTCCTCTTCTCCGAACACATGGTGCGGAACGGTGTTAAACACCGCATCCGCCTCGGACAATACCCGGTTCAGGCTGTCGGTATGAACAGCGTTCATCCTCTCCATGCCGATCATCACACGGTCGCTTTCCTTTCGCGCCGCGGCTGCCACCTTCGCGCCATGGGCAGCGAGCAGGCGGCAAAGAAATTTGGCAATGCGGCCATATCCCACAACGATACAATGCAGATCGCACAGCGCCGTTTCGGATGCCTGCTGAAACGCGCACACCGCCGCCTGCGCCGTCAGCAGCGCATTTTTTACCTGATACGCTTCATTGGCAATCAGGTCGACATAGCGTATCTGCCCGCCGAACGCCTCGCGCGCCGCCGCGTCATACCCCCCAAAAAAATAGACGCTCCGCGGATACCGGCAAACGATATCCGCCAGTTCCAGCCTGCTTTCCGAATAAGGCGCCTTCAGGCTGCCGTCCTGGCTGCGGTATGGGATCGGCAGGAATATACACCCCGGCGATTCCATAGCTTCGTCTTCCAGCCCCAGCTTACCAAAGCCCTGAATGCTCACATCGTGTCCCCTGTCCTTCAACATTTCAGCAAACGCCAGCTGACGCTTATCGCCTCCGACGATCAGTATGCTCTGCATGATATCGACCCCCTTCACGATGAATGCATACCGTATAGTATGCGGTTTTGATTCGGCGCGTGATGCCGGGCGGCAAAAGCATCGTCGCGGCTTCCACTTTGGCGATAGATAAAAAAACGTTTCAAGCAGCGCTGAAACGCAGGTAAGACAGTATTGTTTTTGATAGGCTCAGGTTTGTTTTTGAAGCGCGACTTCTTTGATGGACTTGATATTACCGTATACAATAAGCCCGTCTCCGGACTGAATGACGAAATCTGCTTTGGGGAAATCGATCGTGTTTGACCCTCTGTCTATTTTCAGCACATGGATATTATTCTCATGCAGTTTCGCATCTCTCAAGGACATATTGGCAAGGTAACTATCCGTATCAACCAATATCTCATAAACAGCATATCCCGGGCTAATCTTCAATACCTGATCAATGGATCGGCGCTGTGTCTGCTTCATAATGCTTTTCGCGATAAATTTCTCAATGACTATATCAAATTTGCTTGACACGTATTTGTTCCGTGTGACCAGAAGGATAAGGGCTATAAGAGCAACGAAGAAGATGGCAATATTAAGCAGCTGCCGGTCATCCTGAACGATGCCGTTATATATCAGTGTAATCAGGGACGCCTGGGCCACATAGCTGATCAGCATTAAAACGCTGGCGAGTTTGCGCCTTAATGGATGCTGCGCGATCAGTTCCGACTCTCTTGTTGTAAATCCGGTGTGCGTCAATATGGAAATGATCTGGAATCTGGCCTTGTTGATGTCCATGCCCGTAATTTTGAACACGATTGACAAAAGCTCAATAATCAGCCATATGACAATTAACCATACGGCAATATAAAGGATGTTCATAAGCCTCCCTCACAAATTCCCTTAGCAAAGGCCTGTCGACTTTATTCTCTTGATAGCATGAACAAAGGCCGGGCAATTGATATTGCCGGCCTTACGCAGCGCAGATTCAGCCGGCCTCGTAACCCTTTTTATCGGATATGCCGTTTTGTCTGGCGAAATTCTCTTTGTTTTTATCCAGATAACGCTGGTGCAGTTCCTCCGCGTTCATCCCCGTCTTCAGACACATGCTGACAAAAAAATGCAGGATATCCACCAGTTCGTTCTTGACGTTGTCTTCATCCACCGGTTTGGCGTTCTTCCACCATTTGAAGTTGACCTCGTCGATCAGTTCCGCCAACTCGGACAGCATGGCCAGCGTCTCCCGCTGGATCCAAACCTCCATGGGGATGTCGTTCAGGCCGCGCCTTTCCGCCAACTCGGTGTCAAACATCTTCTGATATTTGAATATGTTCTCCAGCTTGTCCATTAAGCCCCTCCAAAAAAGTCTCTATTTCCGCCTTTTTCTCTATTTTCCCCGTAAACACGGCAGACATTTGCGAATAATCGAAGATTTCATCGATCATCGCGTTCACACGGTCGATGGAAACCGCCTCGATCTTGTCGATATTCTCCTTCTCGTCATATACCTCGTCCAGCAGGAGCAGCGATTTACCAAGAGCGCTCATCATTGAGTTGGTGCCTTCCATTGAGAGCACATAGTTACCCTTGAGCTGATCTTTTCCCTGTTTGAAATCCTCCGGACTGATCCGGTCCTGTTTGAGGCGGTCGATCTCCTGCTTCATCAGATGTACAACGGTGTCGGCATTGGCTGCCGTGGTGCCCGCGTAGAGCGAAAACATACCGGCGTAACTATAGGAAGAAGGATAAGAGTATACCGAGTAGGCAAGACCCTTCTCCTCGCGAATGGTCTGGAACAGCCGCGAACTCATGCCGCCGCCCAGCACATTGTTCAGCACAGCCAGCGCGAAGCGGTCGTCATCCGCGAAGTTGCAGCCCGGAAACGCAAGGCATAGATGGGTCTGCTCCACATCCTTTTCCACGTAAAGCGAGCGCGGGTGAGGGATAAACCGGCTTTCACAATTGTCCTTTTCTTTCTTACAGCCCCGGTTATAGCCCCCGATATACTTCTGCACAGCGTCCATCAGCCGTTCTTCCTCATACTGCCCCGCCACCGCAACCACCACGTTGGCCGGGTAATAGTGCTTATTAATGTATTCGATCAAGTCGTCCCGTGTAAACGCAGATACGTTTTCCGCAGTCCCCAGTATCGGCTGTGACAGCGTGCTTCCGGAAAAGTACAGCTCGGACATCTTCTCATGCGCCAGTTCCTCCACGTTATCGTTTACCATCGCAATCTCTTCAAGTACGACGCCCTTTTCCTTCTCCATCTCCTGCGAATCCAGTCGAGGTGTGCAAAACAGATCCGCCAGCACCTCAATAGCCACTTCCAGCTTGTCCGGAACCACGCGGGAATGATAACATGTGCATTCCTTGGACGTAAAAGCGTTCAATTGCCCGCCGATCCGGTCCATATCCACCGCTATTTGTTTGGCCGTACGTTTCTCAGTACCCTTAAACAGCATATGCTCAATAAAATGGGAAATCCCGTTTTCTTTAGGCTGCTCACAGGTTGAGCCGGTTTTCACCCAGATGCCCGCCGCAAAGGAATTGTAGGACGGCATCGATTCGGTAATCAGTCTGACCCCGTTGTCCAACGTCTTTAACATTCATGACTCCTTGTATCTAAAGCATTTCGTCCACTTTCAATATAGTATAACCTTTATCCAGCACAATTTGTACAATTTTTTTAAATTCCGCCTGATCATTGTCGGCCGTCACATACAGAAACATGTCGCCGCTGATACGAGCGCCAAGTATCTCCATCCAATTGTCCAGTTTCTTTAGCTTTGTCAGATTAATTGACGGACAGACCTGCATCAGCGCGTCTCCCGCTTCATAACTCATCACCGGCACGCTGTAACCGCCGCCGATATACATGCCCGTCTCCTGGTTGTCATACGCCGGACAAGTATAGTAACCCACGCCGTGACCGCGCTGCTTCACCTGCTTTACCTGCTTTTCGTCCATCGCGTATTGCTCGCAGAAAAAGAAGGTGCCGCGTGCGCCCAGTTCTTCAAGCGTGTCCATATACGCGTCAACGTCAGTGTCCGGCTTTACGGCGATTTGCATCCCGATGTTATCCGCGCCCGTACGTCCCTTGAGCGCTGGTATTTTTGCACCGTCCGACAGCAGATGCGCGCCAAACGTCATGAGCGACACCAGCCCAATGATCAAAAGCAGGCACAGGTTCGTCGTTATTCTCAGCGATCCCTGATTGTCCATATTATCACCTTCCGCATTTATATATATTCACAACGGAGTCTCTTCATACTTCTGTCGCTTTTACGTTCAAAATATATATACTCAAAAACGGCTCCAAAAGACACGGCAGCAAAATAAAAGCAACCAAACGCAGCGCGTTTCCGGAGAAATGGGCCGGATAGCCGCCTCCAAAAGAGGAGAAAATAACAGACGAAAGGGAGGACCGCCATGAGCAACAAAACAAAACGACTTGACGAGTATATAAGCGGCGTCGAAGCACTCGGCAAGGAGTCGCCGGACGCATTCCACGCCTTTATGGCCGCTTTCGACGCAGTGTTTGCTGAAGGCGCACTGGATTCCAAAACCAAACGGCTGATTGCTATCGCTCTGTGCACCCAAAGCCGTTGCAAGCACGATGCAGCCCGCCATGTCAGTGAAGCCATAAAGGTGGGTGCTTCTCGCCGGGAAATCGTGGAAGCCGCCATGGTGGCGGTTGCGCTTGGCAGCTGTCTGGCTCTGGATTGCGCGGCAACTGCTCTCAAAGAAACGCTGGATGAGTTCGGAGCGATATGACACAACCCGGCTTTCTATGTGCAACGTTGGGTTCTAAAATCCATACGGTTAAAATCGCGCCGATAACCCCGCAAGCACTTAATGCCCACGGTGTTTTTGCTTTTTCTTCTCAACACGCATTTGATAACGCGCATCTTCCCTTTGTTTTCTTATCTTGGCGGTATCCATACAGGCAATCTTTTTATACGCCTCGCGAGAGGCCTGCAGCGCCTGTTGCGCTTTTGTTAAGGCGGCGGGCATTTTCGATATTCTGGCGGCTTCGCGCTGTTTCCGCTTCGGGTTACCCTCCGTCACATCCGGCGGCCCTGATGCCAATGGTTGCCCATAGGCCGGCGTTTCCTTTTTGACCATATCCCATATTTCCGGCGATGACGGTTCTGCTCCAAGCACCTTTCGATATACGCTGTATCCATCGTCGTTCCACCTCTCAAACAGTGCGACAAAGAACTGGCCGTCATGGAATATACTCAGATGCGTCTGTATTTGCTGCATAAAAAAATCTCCTCCATTCCGTTGTAACCGAAATAAAAGAGATGGGACAACCACGCAATATCGCGTGGCAGGTTACTGACACACAGGGTGCGTGCGGACTACCATACCGCAGCCGTGTTTTTATCTCACCGATATTTTAACACGCCTTTTGCTTGTTGTGAAGCCTTACAAAGCAGAGTTTACAAGAATGCAAAGTCTACAATCCATGTATCCTCCCGAAACGAAGTTGTATTAAAATATTACCGTTTTTAATAAATAGCTCAACATATCACTGTAGAAAACCTGTAAATATACCGAAGTATAATATAAACAGTAATAATGGAAGTCAGGAAAACCAAATGGATGAATCGGTGTTGAATACAAATATAACCAAGGTTCAAAATGCGGCATTATCTGTTGATGCGTCTTATACCTTTGAACGCACAGAGAAGGGCGTCTACCTGCTTGTTACCGATGCTCAGGGCGCCGGCGCTCCGCTCACTCCTGATTTCGTTATATGCGATCTTTACCGGAGAGGAATTTCCGGCCTGAATTTACCTGTTATTCTGTCGCGCCTTAAAAAAGGAGAAAAAATAATCCGGCTGGCTGATGCGCAGGATGAAATACCGGCCGATGCTGACGTCGCTGTAAAAATAAGTCCGGATGAAATGACTGCTACGATGATGCTTTTCGCGCCTGTCGCAGACGGAAAACAAATCAGCCCGGATGCGGTGCTGGACCTGCTTCGCAACAAATGGCACATTTCTTATGGTCTGGATGAAGCCGCTGTTATAAGCCTCGTCTCCGCCGAAGAATACGATAAACCGTTAGTCTTCGCTAAAGGCCGCGAACCCGTTAAAGGTGATGACGGCAAGTTGAACATACTGTTCAAAATTGAACACAACCATGCGCCGCAGATCACAGAAGACGGCAGTGCGGATTATAAAAATCTGGATATTTTTGAAAGTACCACAGAAAACGACATTCTCGCTGAAATCATACCGCCGGAAGAAGGAATTGACGGTCTGACAGTGACCGGTAAACCGGTGCCTGCGCCAAAAGGGAAGCCGGCCAAGTTACCCAAAGGAAAAAACACGAAGATCTCTGAAGATGGATCAAAATTGTTTGCGACTAAAAGCGGACGTGTGGATTACACAGCCGGCCTCATTGAAGTATCCGATGTACTAAGGATAGCGGGCGATGTCGATATGGGGACAGGCAACATCGACTTTTCAGGCGATGTCGAAATAAAAGGCAACGTAATATCCGGATTGACGGTCAACGCAACCGGCAGTATCGAAATCCTCGGCGCTGTCGAGGCCTCCTCTATCATCGCAGGGAAAAATATCGTGCTAAAAAACGGTATACAGGGCATGGATAAGGGGATGCTTCAAGCCGGTGGAAACATTACCGTCAGATTCATCGAAAAAAGCATAGCGAATGCAAAAGGAAACATTTATTCCGACTATATCGCCCACAGTACAGTCAATGCTATCGGGTCAGTCATCATGAGCGGAAAATTTGGAAAGATCGTTGGCAGCGTGGTGCGCTCAGGCAAAGAAGTCGTCGCGCGGTATATAGGCGCCAATTCCGTTATTGAAATCGGAGTCTCTCCTGAGATGCGTGGCAAATTAGTCGATCTTGAGAAAAATTACGACGAGGACAGGGTTCAGATTGATAAGATCGACAGCATTACAGGCGCCATGCCAACAGATACAATCGGTTTGGAGACCAACACGTTGTATCAGAAACTGATAAAAGCCAAGGAACAGCTTGAACAAGACTATATCCAATGTGCCGAGGAAATCACCATGCTCAGAACCGTGCTTGCGAAAAAAAGCGGCGGTAAAATCCATGTCACTTCGTCAATCTGTCAGGATGTCCGGCTGATCATCGATTCTCTCCAGTACATCGTCGAGTCATCAATGGAATATGTTACCTTCAAATATAAAGACGGCGATATCGTTTTCGGCCCCTGTGAAAAAACGATAAGGTAATATCCCCCCTCCCGAAGCGATATTATGGAATCCAATTATATTCAAACGTTCAGGGCCCCCAGCGTTTCGCCGATGGGCTCGTGAATGACCAAGCTCGCGCGCCTGTCATAAGGCGTGGACGTTTTGTTGACCAGCACCAGCGAGTCGCCGTTAAAATAGCTGAGCAGGCCCGCAGCCGGATATACCGCCAGCGATGTACCGCCAACAATCATCAGGTCCGCCCCGGATATGGCTTCAACCGCTTGCTCCACAACATCGTTATCAAGCGGCTCCTCATACAGTACCACGTCTGGCTTAACCAATCCGCCGCATTGACAACGAGGCACGCCTTCACTCCGGCGAATATATTCCACATCATAGAACGCATGGCATTTCGTACAGTAGTTCCGATGAACGGAACCGTGCAACTCAAGTACGTTTTGACTGCCCGCCATCTGATGAAGGCCGTCAATGTTCTGCGTCACCACCGCCGTCAGCCTTCCCGCTTTCTCAAGCTCAGCCAGCTTCAGATGCGCTTTATTGGGTTTCGCCCCCGAATACAGCATCTTATTACGGTAAAAATCATAAAATTCAGCGGTATGGCCCCAAAAGAAGCTATGGCTCAATATTGTTTCCGGCGGATATTTGTACTTCAGATTATACAGCCCATCCACGCTGCGAAAATCTGGAATCCCGCTCTCGGTGGAAACACCCGCTCCGCCAAAAAAGACGATATGACGGCTTTTATCAACCAGCCCCTGTAAATTCTCAACGCTCATATTTTCGCCTCCCGTTCTTATCAGCGTCGGCACTATTATAACACTCTTATTCAAAACCGGCATAACAAGGAATTAAAAATGGGCCGGAACCCTCCAGCCCATTGCTCTTCGGTATTAATTGGTAATCTCTTTTCCCATGAATATAATGGCCAAAACGCCGGGACCGGTATGGCATCCGATAACCGGGCCTACGTCCTGGATCAGTACATCCCTGAACGGCACGTTCTCCTTCATCATTTCCTTCATCCGAACGGCCGCCTCCATGTTATCCGCATGGAGCACATATGCCGTCTGTATTTCCGGCTCCTCCACGTTCTCCTGAATCACAGAAAGAAAGAACTTTTGTATCTTCTTGGACCCCTTTACCTTATCTACCGCGACGATCTTCCCGTCGTGATTCAGCTTCAGGATGGGCTTCACGTCCAGTATCGTGCCGATAGCTGCCGCCGCGCCCGAAAGCCGGCCGCCTTTTTTCAGGTAATTCAAATCGTCCACCGAAAACCATGCATGAGACCGCTGACGGTTGGCGATGACCCAGTCTCTTATCTCTTCGAGCGTTTTGCCCTCTTCCTTCATCTTCTGCGCCGCCATCACGATCTGCCCAGCCCCCATCGAAATGCGCAGTGTATCCACGATCTCGATGCGCGCCTCCGGGTATTCCTCGAGAACCATATTTCTGGCGAGGTTCGACAGTTCGAAATGCCCTGACAACGCTGACGAAAAAGCCAGATACAACACCTCCGTGCCGTCTTTAATAATATTACGGAAAAAGTCCGCGATATCCGATGGTGAGCGTGTGGACGTGACTGCCTCCGCCCCATCGCGCAGTTCCTGATAAAATTCGTGAAAATCCGTGTTTCTTCCCAGATCAAACAACCGTTCTTCCCCATCTACCGTATAGGGCATCAAAAAGACAGGAATCTGATGCTCATCGGCGAATATGTAAGGAATCTCGGTATCCGAGTCGGTCACAATAACAAAGTCTCGCATGAGG
>Ga0268263_1002298_pt1 | contig 12895 bp, 6 predicted proteins | sample Biomet5_FD_190358 | JGI IMG/M metagenome (GOLD analysis project Ga0268263, IMG submission 190358) | Microbial communities from bioreactor (seeded with sewage sludge) at LBNL, California, USA - Biofuel metagenome 5 (SPAdes) (version 4) | ecosystem: Engineered > Bioreactor > Anaerobic >... | reverse complement strand
CCCGCCGATACAGCTCAATCTGTTCTCCGTAAAGCGCCCACAGTTCCGCGGGGTCTTCCACACGATCTGTTTTATAATCCACCAGTTCCCATGCACCATCCGCCACATAGCACAAATCCACCACGCCCTGCGCGATCAGGCCCCCCTGCTCCGGCAGCAACAGGTTAAAACTCCACTCGCGCCGTACCAGCGAAGCCAAAAGAGCCCGCCGCCCGCAGGGGGCCGCAAAAAAACCCGCCACCGAGGCCACGTCCACCCGTTCCCGCTCCTCCGGGGTAAACAGGCGCCGGGCAGCCAGCGCATCCAGCTGTCGCCGCACTTCCGCTTCCAGCGCGTTCCGGTCTTCCCCCGCGTCACGCAACCCCGCATACTCCAGCAGGCTCAAAGCCTTATGGGCAGCCACACCACGCATCAGACCGGTCTGCTCCGCCGGTGGGCGCAAAAAGGCAGGCAATTCCGGCAGGTCATCCATCAGCTTCGGCCGTGCCAGCGCAAGCGGAAGACGTTTGATTTCGACGGTTTCCAATTCCCCCTCCTCGTTTTCGGGCACAGAGATGGCCAACTCCACCTGCCCGGCTGCCTCCTTCTCCGCCCGGGTCAGGGCCGTAACGCCCACCTTGAACGGGTGATGAACAAACCGCAGTTTCGGCGCGACAGGGTCGGGTTGCATCCCAACGTTCGCTGCGTCCGTATCGTGTAACCGCACCTGTTGCGCAAGTTCAGCCAGCCGCTTCCCGCGCTGATCCAGTTCTTCCTGCTCCGCAAGCCCGCGCGAACGCAGAAGCGCCGTTTCCAATTCCTGTGGGGCATTGTGGAAAACCACCCTCCAAGCCCCCTGTTTTTGTGGAATACTTGTGGATTCGGTGGATAACTGCTCTGATTGATCGTTTCTCCATAGCGGATTGTCGATAACGCCTTCCGGAGTCGCCTCCTCCAAAACGTCTCGTCCATCCAGGCAGAGACGCACCCAATCCAGCATACTGCCAGCGCCGAAAACTGCGTACGCGGAATCCTTTTCGTCTGTCCCGGCCCCGATTTGCTGCGGTGTCGCATCCTGTGCGCATCCCAGCAGAATCAGCTCCTCCTGCGCGCGGGTCATGGCAACGTATAAAAGCCGCGCCCGTTCCGCCTTTTCTTCGGCCTGCTTTCGCAGGTTTATGGCGGCTTTCAGCATCGTATCGGAAGTCGTCCGCATTTCCTCATTTACATAAGGAAGCGCCACCCCAAGCCGTGCGTGCGCTGCCAGCTCGGAACGGTCCCTGCGGCTGAAGGATTCCTCCAACCCCATCACAAATACCACTGGAAACTCTAATCCTTTGGATTTGTGGATTGTCATCACCCGCACCACATCCTCGTGCGGGCTCAGCACCGTTGGACTGGCGCTATCCTGCACGCCCGCCTGCGCTTCCACGCTGGCCAGAAAGTTTTGCAGCCCACCGCCGCGATGCTTTTCGTATTCTCCCGCCTTTTCGCACAGCATTCGCAGGTTGGCCTGCCTAAGCCTCCCGCCGGGCTGACAACCATAGAACGCATACAGGCCGGATCGGTTCAGCCATCCCCACAGATATTCATCCAGCGGCATTTCCGCCGCTAAAAAGCGTTCGCGTTCCAGCGTCTCCATCAGCGCTTTGCATCGTCCAGCCAGCGGGCTTGTTTCCGCCGCCATCGCGAGAACGGCATTCAGGTAGGAACCCGAAAAGCTTTTCAGCCGAATCTCTGCCAGTTCCCGTTCGCTCATCCCAACGGCGGGGCCGCGCAGCCAGCCAAGCAGGGCCAGATCATCCGAAGCATTGTTCAGCAGCCGCAAAAAGTTAAGCGCCTGCGCCGTCTCCTCGGTCGCCATCCCCGAACCCCGATCCTCGCAATAAACCGGAATACCCATTTCATTCAAAGTCCGTTCCAGCACATCCGATACGCCCTTCATCTTCGGGGCCAGAATGGCGATGTCCCGGTATCTCAGAACGCCTGCCGGTTTCCCATCGCGATCCGCGACCGGTTTGCCCACACGGAAAGCGATTTCGCGCGTAATGGCATACGCCTGCAACACGGCACGTTCGCCTGCCCGAACCTGCTGCGTAAACAGGTGCAGGCTCACGGGCGGGTCGCCCATGCTAGGCACGCCGGGATACAGGCGCGCTTCCGTATCGTAATCAATTTCCGTCACGTCGGAACGCATTACCCGTTCAAACACCCGGTTGACCGCCGACAGCACCGTTTCCCGGGAGCGGAAGTTGGCATTCAACGCAATGCGTCGGGCGGGCGCGTCTCTGTCGGGAGAAAACGACTTCGCTTTTTCCATAAACAGCGTCGGGTCCGCCTGCCGGAAGCGGTAAATACTCTGCTTCACGTCGCCCACATAAAAATACCGCTGCGGCACGCCGGATGTTTCACGTGAAACATCACGCTTCAAAGCGTTTAAGATTGCCTCCTGCACGGCGCTGATGTCCTGATATTCGTCCACAAACACACCGTCGTATCGCGAGGCGATTTCCTTCCGAATATCCGGATTTTCTAAAATTCGAAGCGCCATCCGTTCAAGATCGGAAAAGTCGATCAGATTGCGCTCTTTCTTGGCTGCGCCATACCGTTCATCGGTATCGCGGATCAGTTCCGCAAGCGCAACCAGCGACGGTTGCATTGCGTTCAGCCGATGGATGGCGGTCTGCGGATCATCCGCCACGTTTTCGGATACTGCGCCGACAAGTTTTTTGATCTGGTCCCGGTTGCCTTTGTATTCGTCCCGGATGCTTTCCTGCTCTGGCTCCAGTTTGCGAAGCGAGGGAAGACGCATCAGCGAAAATGCCTTGACTGCCGCGCTTACAGCAGACAGCCCTTCGCTGATGGCATCTTCCACGGCTTGCACCGCAATCTGATCCGACTTCATGGCATGCAGATAAGCCTCCGGGCAGAGAGGATTTTCTCCCAACCGCAGGTTCTTTTGTGCCAGCTCCGACGCTCCGGAAACCAGCAGTCCGCAATCCGCCAGCAGCGTTTCCGCCATATTTCCTTTGATCAGGTCCTCGGGTCCGTACATATGGGCCGCCTGATTTGTAAGCCATTCAAACGGATCGGGCATCGCCATCAAGAACGGGTAAAGATCGGAAATCATCCGGTCGATCTGCTTCTCATCAAATTTCCGTGTCAGGGATTGCGCATTATCATTTCCGGACGTCGCGCGTTCGTACAGCGCATCCAGCGCATCGGACTGAGCCTTACTTTTCAGGTTGGCGCAAATCGCCTCGTCGCCAAGCATCGCCTGCGGGTCAATATCCACCGCCTGAAAATACTCCCGGACCAGCTTCTGGCAAAAGCTGTGCAGGGTGCTGATCTGCGCGGTTTCCATCAGCTCCGTCTGCCTGCGAATATCACGGTCTTTATCGGCGGCTTCCGACAGGCGCGCCTGCAGGCGTTCGCGCATTTCTGCCGCGGCAGCGTGGGTAAAGGTGACGATCAGCATCCGATCCACGGACAAGTGATCGCGGCTGATCAGTGAAAAGATGCGCTCGATCAGCACCCGGGTTTTTCCGCTGCCCGCCGCTGCGGATACGAGCAATTCCCGGTTGCGCGCGTCTACCGCCGCCTGTTGCGCTTCGGTCAGGCCCATCGAATCACCTCCCGCAATATTGTATCTCGTTTTCGTTTGTTTTGGCAAGTCGGGAAAACCTTTGGAATGTTTCACGTGAAACATTCAGCAGGATGTTTTCTTCGCTGCCGTCTTTTCAGGGTTAGCTTACCCGCAATTTGGATGATTTCTGTATGTGACCGCCGTCATCCCTTTGCGTGATCCTTTGTGGGAAGTAAAAGCATCTACAGCGTAAAAGATCACAAATGTTTCACGTGAAACAATGTTGTGATTGCTTAACTATGATCGAAAATAATCGATTTGTTTTCGTTTCCCGCGTAACCTGCCGACAGGCAATGTAGGGATTGCGATTTGCTTGTTTACCGTACTGTTTTTCGCATGGTATAATAACTTATCTTGGGAAAGGGGGGTTCGCATGGCGACATCCCATTTCGACGCGGAAGGCATCCGCCAGAGCATCGCCGGGAAATTGCAGCGCTATTACGGCGTAACCGTAGAAAGCGCGTCGCTTCAACAGCTTTATAAAGCAACCGCCTCCACAGTTCGCGATCAAATTATGCAAAAATGGATGATCAGCCGCGAAAAGCGCGCGGATGAGCAGGGAAAACGTCTGTACTACCTTTCGGTAGAATTTTTGATGGGCCGCAGCATGAACTGCAATCTGATTAACCTTTGCAGTCAGGAAGATTACCGTCAGGCGTTGGAAGGGCTGGGGATCAATCCGCTGTCGATCCTGGCCGAGGAACCGGAACCGGCGCTTGGCAACGGCGGGCTGGGCCGACTGGCCGCCTGCTTTCTGGATAGTCTGTCCAGCCTGAACATCCCTTCCATGGGTTGCACCATCCGCTATGAATACGGCCTCTTCCGCCAGAAGATTGTGGACGGCCAGCAGGTGGAGTTGCCGGATACCTGGCTGCAAAACGGCAACGTGTGGGAGATCGTGGCCTCTGAAGATATCTGCCAGGTGCAGTTCGGCGGAGACGTGCGTGAAACCGTGGAAAACGGACGAACGATGTTTACGCTGGAAAACGCCTATACGATTGACGCAGTTCCTTACGATATGCCCGTGGTAGGATACGATACCGACTGCGTTAACACCCTGCGCACGTGGAGTGCGCGCAGCCGCGAAGTGTTCGACCTGAAATCCTTCGGCCGGGGCGATTACGACCATGCCATGGACGAAATGAAGATGGCCGAAGTAATCAACAAGGTGCTTTATCCGGAGGACAGCCACTGGGAAGGCAAACAGCTGCGCATGAAACAGCATTACTTCTTTACTTCCGCTACGCTTCAATACGCGCTGAAGGATTTCAAGCGGCAGTATGGCAATAATTTCGATCTTTTGCCGGAAAAAGTGGTCTTCCACATTAACGATACCCATCCGGGGCTTGCGATCCCGGAACTGATGCGGCTGCTGATCGATCAGGAGGGGTTGGGCTGGGAAGAAGCCGAAAGCATCACCCGGCGCTGCATCGCATACACCAACCACACCGTGATGCAGGAAGCGCTGGAGCATTGGCCACAGGATATGGTGAAGCAGACGCTTCCGCGCGTTTATATGATCCTGGAGGAGCTGAACCGCCGCCTTTGCGCCAAACTGTTCACCCTGTTCCCCGGGCAATGGGAGCGGATCGGGCATATGGCGATTCTTGGGTATGGCCAGCTTCATATGGCTAACCTTTGCGCGGCGTATTCCTTCAGTGTGAACGGCGTAAGCCAGCTGCACGGCAAAATCCTTACGGAAACGCTTTTCCATGATTTCTATCTGGTGGAGCCGGACAAGTTCAGCGCCATTACCAACGGTATTACGCACCGTCGGTGGTTGCTGAATGCAAATCCCGGCTTGCGGGACCTGATCGGCGAGGCAATCGGCACAGGGTTTTACCGCGACGCGGACGAGCTGGAAAAACTGCTTCCCTTTGCCGACGACGCGGCTTTCCGCGGCAGGTTTGAGCAGGTGAAGCGGCAGAATAAGGAACGGCTGTCCGCCCTGATCGGGAAGCGGCAGGGGATTACACTGGACCCCGATTTTATCTTCGACGTGCAGGCCAAGCGCCTGCACGAGTACAAACGCCAGCTGCTGAACGCCCTGCATGTTCAGGTGCTGTATAATCGTGTGGTTGAGGACCCGAATTATGACGCGCCTCCGCGCGCATTCCTGTTCGGCGCCAAAGCCGCGCCGGGATATTACCGCGCCAAGCTGATTATCCGCTATATCAACGCGCTTGCGTCGTTGATTGAGAAAAACGACAGAGCGAAGAAATTCCTCAAGGTCGTTTACATCGAAAACTACGACGTTTCCACCGCCGAATATCTGATGCCCGCCGCCGAAATCAGCCAGCAGCTTTCTACCGCCGGAAAAGAAGCCAGCGGTACCGGCAACATGAAGTTTATGATGAATGGCGCGCTGACGCTGGGCACCATGGATGGGGCGAACGTGGAGATTTATGATCGCGTGGGGCCGGATAATATCTACATCTTCGGCATGCGTTCGGACGCGGTGGACAGTTTATATCGCGATCACACTTACAACCCCATGAGCATTTTTGAAACGAACGGGGAAATTCGCCGGGCGCTGAGCCAATGGCTGGACGGAACGCTGTTCCCGGATGAACCGATGGCCCTGCAGGACCTGTACCATATGCTGCTGATCGGGGATTACGGCGGTATGCCGGACGAGTACTTCGTGTTGAAGGATTTCGGCAGTTACTCCATGGCGAACCGCCGGATGCTGACCGATTACCGCGACCGGGAAAAGTGGAACCGCATGGCGATCCACAATGTGGCAAAGTCCGGTTATTTCGCGTCGGACCGTACCATACGGGAGTATAACGACAACATCTGGCATATTCCGCCGATCTGATTCTCGGCAGGTACGCAAAAGCCGCGGTTTATAGGGGATAGCCCCATAAGCCGCGGCTTTTTCTGATTGTTATAAGTTCACGCCCAGCAGGGCCTTGGCCAGCAGGCCGATCAGGAAAGCGATCACCGCCACGCCCATGCTGATTGTAACCATCTCTACGAATCTCTTTCGGAAAGGCAGACTCTTTGCGACGCTGATATAGTAGTTAAAACCGAGGATAATCAGCACCACAATTGCAATCATCATCACCAGCGCGACCGCCCACAGGTTGTCCGGCAGCAACAGGTAAGGAAGCACAAGGAGCGCAACGGTAATCAGATACGCGATGCCTGTATATACGCTGGATTTTGCGGCGTTGGGGTTTCCGTCCGCCCGTTCGGCCAGATAGTTGCTCGCGGCCATCGAAAGCGTTGCGCTGATGCCGGTGATGATTCCGCTTAACGCCACCACGCGCGTGTTTTGCAACGCGAAGCTAAGCCCGGCGATGGTTCCGGTCAGTTCCACCAGCGCGTCATTCAGGCCCAGCACCATCGCGCCCACATATTGCAGGCGTTCTTCGTTCAGCATGCCAATCAGTTCTTTTTCGTGGCGCATTTCATCCGCCTGCACGCGGGCCGCGTCCGGGAACTGGCTCTTTACTCTCTCATATCCGTCTACCGCCGCTGTCTCGGTCTGGGACAGGCGCTTTAAAACAAAGGTGTAGCCCAGAATCAATGTCTGAATGCGCAGGCGCATCAGCTTTAAGCGGTCGGGTTTCACTTCCTTGCGGCTCACGCTCTGCCAGAAATCGGCGTGCTGCTTCTCGTCCGCGCCCATCCGCTTCAGCAGCGCGCTGTTATCGGGGTTCTTCTCCCGTTTGGCCATAAATTCGTAGATCAGGGCGCCGGTTTCTTCGTCTCGCTGGCTGCGCAGCACCATGGCCTGGGTTTCCGGGCTCAGGCTTTCAAACGCCGGGATGGACTGTTGCATACATCATTCCTCCAAACGAATGAAGCGTTCTCGTTTCGCTCGCTGTTCTCCTGCAAAGGGGATCATCACCCGCGCATCGTGATTTCGTACATCAGGATCGCGGCGGCGACGGCGGCGTTGAGCGATTCCGCGCCGCCCCGCATGGGCAAACGGAAACGGTGGGTCGCTTCCGCGGCGGTCTGCGGGGTAATGCCCGCGCCCTCGTTGCCGATGATGACGCACACCTTTTGCGGCAGTTTGGGCCTGTTATAAAAATCCTCCCCATCCAACACAGAGGCCAGCACAGCATACCCGGCAGTTTTCAGGGTTCGCACGGTATGCGCATCATCGTCCGTCTGCACGCAGGGCACGCGGAAAACGCTGCCCATGGTGGCGCGCAACGCCTTTGGAGAAAAAGGATCGGCACAACCGGGGGTGAGAATACAGGTCTGGAACCCCGCCGCGTCCGCTGTGCGCAGGATGGTGCCGACATTGCCGGGGTCCTGCACGTTTTCCAGCAGGATCACTTTGTCGCCCAGCTCCTCAGGATGGACAGGACGGGGCAGCATTACTGTCGCCGCGATCCCCTGCGGGGTTTTCACCTGCGAAATGGCCTGCAATACCGATTCCGGCACCGCATAGCAGGTCGCCTGCGGCAGGCTTTCCAGCAGCGCAGCGTACTTTTCTTTACTCTCCTGCGCCACAAACACCGTTCGCACATCGCCCGGCACGTTCTTCGCCGCTTCGCCGACCATATGTTCCCCTTCGCAGAGGAACAACCCGCTTTCCTCACGCGCCTTGCGGGTTTGCAGGGCGCGCGCCGCCTGAATAACGGGGTTGCGAACGCTTAACAGGGTTTGCATGGCATTGCCTTTCTAACCGCTGGATCGCGGAAGCGTCTCTGCCCGGCGGGTGCTCAAAGAAATCGGATTACATCCGTTCCGGGGCTTCCATGCCGATCAGGTACAGGCCGGTACGGATCACGTCTTTCGCGGAGCGGGTCAGGCGCAATCGAGCCTCCCGCACGGCGGGATCATCATCCAGAATGCGGTTTTCGTAGTAAAACTTATTATAGGACTTGGCAATCTCCGTGACCGCGCGGGTCACGATGCTCGGCTCGTACTTGTCCGCCGCGTCCAGCACCGCTTCGGGGAAACGGCTTAACAGGCGCAGCAGTTCCTGCGCGTAATCGTCGGACAGGGCGGCGTAATCCGGCTGTGCCGGTTCGCCCGCCTGTTCCGCCGCCTTGCGCAGCACCGAGCAGCAGCGCGCGTGGGTATACTGTACATACGGGCCGGTTTCGCCGTCGAAGTTGAGCGCCCGATCCCACCAGAAGTCGATATCCTTGATACGGTTATTCTGCAAATCGGCGTAGATCACCGCGCCGATGCCCACCTGACGGGCCACGTCGGCCTTGTTTTCCAGGTTGGGGCTTTTCTCCTCGATGATTTGCAGGGCCTTTTCCTGCGCGCGGTTGAGCAGGTCTTCCAGATAGACCACATAACCCTTGCGGGTGGAAAGTGTCTGCCCTTCGTAGGAGATCATGCCAAAGGCGACGTGCACCAGATCCTTCGACCAGGGATACCCCATTTTTTCCACCACCTTGAACCACTGGCGGAAATGGAGGTCCTGCTGATAAGCCACCACATACAGGCATTTATCGAAATGGTAGGTGTCCGCGCGGTACAGGGCCGCGGCGATATCGCGCGTGGCGTACAGCGTCGCGCCGTCTTTTTTAAGGATCAGGCAGGGCGGCATATCCGCGTCTGTCAGGTCCACGATACTCGCGCCGTCGCTGACGGTGAGCAGGTTTTTCGCCTTCAGTTCGTCGAGGACACGGCCCATTTTATCGTTGTAAAACGATTCGCCAGCGTAGCTGTCGAAGGTAACGCCAAGTAGGTCGTACACGCGCGCGCAGTCTTTCAGGGTTACGTCCTTAAACCAGTTAAACAGCGAAAGCGCTTCCGCGTCGCCGTCCTCAATGGCCTTAAAATACGCGCGACCCTCATCCTCCATCATATGGGTGCCCTGTTCCTTTTCCTCGCGGTCGGCTTCCTCGTGGAAACGAACATAGAGCTTGGTTAAGGCTTCCACGCCGCCCTGTTCCACTTCCGTCTGGTCGCCCCAGCGTTTGTAGGCGCTGATCAGTTTACCGAACTGCGTGCCCCAATCCCCCAGATGGTTGATACCCACCGTGCGGTAGCCCAGAAAATCGTAGATGCGCTTCAGGCTGTGACCGATCATGGTGGTGCTTAAATGCCCGATATGAAATCGCTTGGCGATATTGATGGAGGAATAGTCCAGGCACACGGTTTTGCCCGCGCCCATATCCGACGAACCATATCGCCCTTCCGCGGCCAGCACCTTTTCCACCGTCTGCGCTGCGAAGTTATCGCGCTTGAAGAAGAAATTAAGATACCCTCCCAGCGTTTTCGCCTCGCACACATGCGGCGCGTTCACCGCCTGCGCCAGCGCCTGCGCAATCTGCGGTGGCGCTTTGTGCAGTGCGCGGCTCAGTTTGAAGCAGGGGAAGGCGTAGTCCCCCATTTCCTTTTCCGGGGGCACTTCCAGATAGCCCGCGATTTCGTCTTCGCCGGGCAGTCCCTCCGCGCCGGGATACGCCGTTGCCATCGCCGTTTCAATCAATCCAGCCAGCGTGCGTTTCATATCGTCCATCGCATTTCCCTCCGCAAATCCGTTGTCTTTTCCGGTCAGCCAAGTTTGGCGTCCGGCGCAAAATAGGCTTCCGCACGTTTACGCCACTTGCCCCATCGGTAAAACGCGGCGGTGATCAGGCAGGCGGATACCCAGCTGATCAGCAGGCTCCAGTACAGGCTGTCCGGGTTTCCGGCAGGCCATTGGGCGCTGCGGCTGAGCGACGCGAACAGATAAGCCAGCGGCAGGCGGATGATGATGGTGGAAATCACGCTGACCCACATGGGGATCACGGTTTCGTTCATGCCCCGCATCACGCCGCTTAACGCCTGCGTTACGCCAAAGGCGATATACCCGACCGCCAGAATGCGCATCATCCGCGCGCCCAGCGTAACGATCTCTTCGGTGCCGGTAAACACGCCGACCAGCTGACGGCCGAAGATCAGGATGGACAACGTAAGCGCCGACGAGCAGATCAGCGCGAGCAGCACCGAGTCCTTTGCGCCCTGCCGCACACGATCCAGCCGCTTCGCGCCCAGGTTTTGGCCGCTGAAGGTGGTGGCAGCAATGCCGAAGGTGAAGTTGGGCATCATGGCGAACCCGTCCACGCGCATTACGGCGGTCATGGTGGTCACCACCAGCGGGCCCATGCTGTTCATCAGGCTTTGCACGATAATCGCCTGCAGCGAAAAGATGGCCTGCGTAAGCCCGGCGGGCATGCCCAGCCGGAGGGTGCGCGACGCGATGGCCTTGTCCAGCTTCAGAGTCTTCCGGTTCACGTCCAGCACTTCGGTCATATGGGTAAGGCGCAGATAGCAGAATACAGCGGATATGCTTTGCGCGATAATCGTCGCCAGCGCTACGCCGTCGGTGGTCATGCCGAAAGAAGTGACGAATACAATATCCAGCACGATGTTCAGCCCCGTAGCCAGCAGCAGGTAGATCAGCGGAGACACGCTGTCGCCCAGCCCGCGCAGGATTCCGCTTAGAATATTGTAATACGCGCAGCCGATGATGCCCGCAAACAGGATTTGCAGATACATCACCGACATTTCCAGCATTTCCGGCGGGGTATCCAGCAGCACCAGCAGAGGGCGCGAAACCAGCACGCCCACCACAGTGGTAATCAGACCCGCCCAGAACGTGCAGATGATGATGGTGCCCACTGCCCGGGAAAGCGCCAGCCGGTCCTTGGCCCCGAAATACTGCGACACCACAATCCCCGCGCCGGTTGCCACGCCCATGAACAGCGCCAGCATCAGATTAAGCACCGAGTTGGTCAGCCCCACCGCGCCCAGCGCGTTATCCCCCACGTAGTTGCCCACCACGATCGCGTCCACGGTGTTGTACAGCTGTTGGGCGAAATTGCCCAGCAGCAGCGGAATAGAAAACATAATCAGTTCCGTCATGGGCTTGCCCACGGTCATGTCCCGGGGCGCAAAAAACCGTTTAAATCCTTTGGTTAAACCTCGCATAAACCCTCGCTATTCCATATTCGCACGGGCGCGGCGTTGCCGGGTCCCGGTCGCTATCCATACATCGGTATGCTTACGCAGGCCAAAAAAACAGGCGGGAAATCGCGGCGTCTGGCGCTGCGTTTCCCACCGCGCTGCCGGTCTGCCCAGGTAAGCGATGAATCAATCCCTTTTTCGCTTGCCTACGGGTGAAGCACCGTGCCCATCGGGTCGCCGCCCAACACCTTGATAATGTTCTCCTCCGGGTGCATCGCGAACAGCCGTACCAGCGGGAAACAATTGTCCCTCAGCAGGATGAACGCGTCCGCGTCCAGCGCTTTCAGGTCGCGGCGGGCGCATTCGTCGTAGGTAATATCACGGATCAATTCCGCTTCCGGATGGGTGTTCGGGTCGGCGGTATACACGCCGTCCACGTTCTTCGCCATCAGGATCATATCGCAGTTCAGCTCCAGCGCGCGCAGGGCTACGGCGGTATCCGTGGAAAAGAACGGGTTGCCCGTTCCGCACGCCAGCAGCAGGATTTTTCCTTCGGCCAGCAGTTGCGCGCCGCGCGCCGCGTTGTAGGGCTCGGCGAAGCGCAGAACGTCCACAGCGCTCATCACCGTGGCCGCGATGCCCAGCCGGGTAAGCGTATCCCGCATGTACAGGCAGTTTTGCAATGTGGCGAGCATCCCCATCTGGTCCGCCGCCACAGCGCCCATCTGCATGGCGTCTCCGCGCCGCCCGCGCCATACGTTGCCCCCGCCGATCACCACGGCCAGTTCAACGCCGGTTTCGCGCACAGCTTTCAGCATCCGCGCGGCCGCCTCGAACGCGGCATGGTCAAAGGTTTTTCCGTTTCCGCCCAGCGCTTCGCCGCTCAGCTTGAAAATAACGCGCTTCTTTTCTGCAGCCATATCGAAGCTCCTTTATATTCCTTTATCACAGGCATTATACCTTACCGTGATTTTAATGTAAAGGCGCGCGGCCTTCAAATTGCCGCGCGCCCGAAAGGGAAACAGTATCAATTCGCCGATGCGGTTTCGTTGCCGATCATGGCCGCGCAGGCGCCGTCGATCAGGCTGTCGATCGCCTGTTCGTAGCCGGGGCCGATCTGCTGCGCGTGCGAAAGAGAAAAGATCAGGATCCGGATGGCAGCATACGCCACGTTCTCCGGCACGATCAACCGGAGCCGGGCCCGGGCCATCAACCCGCGGATAAAATCCTCGTTGCTCTGGTAATGTTCCCGCCACAGGGGTTCCGGCAGTTTGCGCAGCAACTCCGGCAGATCGTCGCGGTAGAACGCCGTCAGCGGTTTATCCCGCATCCCGCGCCACACCGTTTTCAGGATCAGGGCGGCGCAATCGCGCGGGGAAAGCCCCGGATTTTCCC
>Ga0268263_1002295_pt1 | contig 12920 bp, 11 predicted proteins | sample Biomet5_FD_190358 | JGI IMG/M metagenome (GOLD analysis project Ga0268263, IMG submission 190358) | Microbial communities from bioreactor (seeded with sewage sludge) at LBNL, California, USA - Biofuel metagenome 5 (SPAdes) (version 4) | ecosystem: Engineered > Bioreactor > Anaerobic >... | reverse complement strand
CGGCCGCGTCAAGGATTTGCCTGGCGTTCGCTATCACATCATCCGCGGCTCTCTGGACACTCAGGGCGTTGCCGGACGGATGCAGGCTCGCTCCAAGTACGGTGCCAAGCGGCCCAAGCAGAAGTAAGGTCTGCAAATTTTGAAAGCTTTGCCGAATAGGTTTATATAGATGAGACGAACCTCTTTGGCAGGCATTCACGGAAGGCTGCAATACGCCTTTTGAGTACCTATGAGATCATAGAATATTATGAAGGAGGGAAGCATAGTGCCCAGAAGAGGTAATGTTCCCAAGAGAGAAGTTCTGCCCGATCCCATATACGGATCCGCCCTGGTGACCAAGCTGATCAACAGCGTCATGCTGGACGGCAAGAAGGGTGTCGCGCAGAAGGTGGTCTATTCCGCTTTTGACCAGATCAAGGAAAAGACCGAAAAAGACCCCATTGAGGTCTTTACGCAGGCGATGGAAAACATCATGCCCAGCCTGGAAGTCAAGGCCCGCCGTGTCGGCGGCGCGACCTATCAGGTTCCTATGGAAGTCAGGCCGGTCCGCCGTCAGACGCTCGGCCTGCGCTGGCTGACAACATACGCGCGCAGCCGCAGCGAGCGCACCATGTCCGACAAACTGGCCGGCGAGATCATGGACGCGGCCAACAACACCGGCGCTGCCGTAAAAAAGCGCGAGGAGACGCACAAATCTGCAGAGGCCAACAAGGCATTTGCGCATTTCCGCTGGTAAGTTAGGAGATACAATATGCCTAGAAAGACACCTCTGGAAAACACCAGAAACATTGGTATTATGGCTCACATCGATGCAGGAAAGACGACCACAACGGAGCGGATCCTGTATTACACCGGCGTGAACTATAAGATCGGTGAGGTCCATGACGGCGCTGCCACCATGGACTGGATGGAGCAGGAACAGGAGCGCGGAATCACGATTACCTCCGCCGCCACGACCTGCTACTGGAAAGGGTCCAAGGATCAATTTCCGCAGACCAGAATCAATATCATCGATACCCCGGGTCACGTGGATTTTACCGTCGAGGTGGAGCGTTCCCTGCGTGTGCTGGACGGCTCGGTGACCGTTCTGTGCGCCAAGGGCGGCGTGGAGCCTCAGTCTGAGACCGTCTGGCGTCAGGCTGACAACTATCAGGTTCCCCGCATGATCTACGTGAACAAGATGGACATTATGGGCGCAGATTTCTTCAACGTGCTGCGTATGGTCGCGGACCGGCTGAAGTGCAATGCGGTCGCGATCCAACTGCCCATCGGGAGAGAGGATACCTTCAAGGGGATCATCGATCTCATCGAGATGGATGCGGATATCTACTATGACGAAATGGGCAAGGACATGCGCGTGGAGCCCATTCCCGCCGATATGGTGGAGCTCGCAAACGAGTACCACGAAAAGCTGCTGGATGCCGTTTCCATGGTGGACGAGTCCATTATGGAGGCCTATCTGAACGGCGAGACGGTTCCCCAGGAGAAGATCCGCGCAGCCATCCGCAAGGCCTGCCTTGCCAATGAGATGGTTCCGGTCACCTGCGGGACCTCCTACCGCAATAAGGGCGTGCAGAAGCTGCTGGACGCCATTGTGGACTATCTGCCGTCCCCCATCGACATTCCGCCGGTGAAGGGAACCAATCCCCACAACGACCAGCCGGAGGAGCGCAAGCCCAGCGACGATGAGCCGTTTTCCGCGCTGGCGTTCAAGATCATGACGGACCCCTATGTGGGCCGGCTCTCTTTCTTCCGCGTTTATTCCGGCCATCTGACCACCGGCTCCACCGTGCTCAACAGCACCAAGGGGAGCAAGGAGCGCATCGGCCGAATTCTGCAGATGCACGCCAACCACCGGCTTGATATCGATGAGGTTTTCTCAGGCGATATCGAGGCGGCCGTCGGCCTGAAGAACACCACGACCGGCGACACCCTGTGCGACGAAAAACACCCCATCGTCCTGGAGTCCATGGAATTTCCTGACCCCGTGATCCGCGTCGCCATCGAGCCCAAGACCAAAGCCGGTCAGGAGAAGATGGGCCTGGCGCTGGTGAAGCTGGCTGAGGAGGATCCGACCTTCAAGACCTGGACAGACGAGGAGACCGGCCAGACCATTATTGCCGGCATGGGCGAGCTGCACCTGGAGATCATTGTGGATCGCCTGCTGCGGGAGTTCAAGGTGGAAGCCAACGTCGGCGCGCCGCAGGTGGCCTACAAGGAGACCATCAAAAAAGCGGTGGACCAGGAGACCAAGTATGCCCGCCAGTCCGGAGGCAAGGGCCAGTACGGCCACGTGAAGATCCATGTCGAGCCCAATGAATCCGGCAAGGGTTACGAGTTCGTCAACGCGGTCGTGGGCGGCGCTATCCCCAAGGAGTTTATCCCTGCGGTGGATGCCGGTATCCAGGGCGCGATGAACGCCGGCGTTGTCGCCGGATTCCCGGTGGTAGACGTCAAGGTCACGCTGTTCGACGGCTCCTTCCACGAGGTGGACTCGTCGGAGATGGCGTTCAAGATCGCCGGTTCCATGGCCTTCAAGGAGGCCATGCGCAAGGCCAGCCCCACGCTGCTGGAACCCATTATGAAGGTCTGCGTCACGACGCCGGACGAATATATGGGCGACGTCATCGGCGACCTGAACAGCCGCCGCGGCCAGATCCAGAAACTGGAAGCCCGCTCCGGCGCGCAGCAGATCGATGCGTCTGTGCCTCTGGCGGAGATGTTTGGCTATGCGACCGATCTGCGTTCCCGCACACAGGGCCGCGGCCAGTACACCATGGAGCCCAGCCACTATGTGGAAATTCCGAAGAATATTCAGGAGAAGGTCGTGGCAGAACGGGGCAAGCCCCAGGGTTAATTAGGGATTGATTTTCCCTAAAATATACGGTAAAATATGCTTTGCTGAATTATTTTGCAAAGCGGAGTACCGGATTTTGTAATTTGATTGGAGGATATTCAAATGGGTAAGCAAAAATTTGAAAGAAACAAGCCCCATGTCAACATTGGCACCATCGGCCATATTGACCATGGCAAGACCACGCTGACCGCCGCGATCACCAAGTGGCTGTCCTTCCAGGGCAAGGCTCAGTTCGAGGCATATGACCAGATCGATAAGGCTCCCGAGGAGAAGGAGCGCGGCATTACCATCAACACCGCTCACGTGGAGTACGAGACCGAGAAGCGTCACTATGCCCACGTTGACTGCCCGGGCCATGCCGACTATATCAAGAACATGATCACCGGTGCTGCCCAGATGGACGGCGCCATTCTGGTGATTGCCGCCTCCGACGGCCCCATGGCGCAGACCCGCGAGCATATCCTGCTGGCCCGTCAGGTGGGCGTGCCCGCTATGGTCGTGTTTCTGAACAAGTGCGATCAGGTGGACGATCCCGAGCTTATCGAGCTTGTCGAGATGGAAGTCCGCGAACTGCTGACCAAGTATAAGTATCCCGGCGACGAGATCCCCATTATCCGCGGTTCCGCACTGAACGCTCTGGTGTCCGAGTCCACGGATCCCAACGCTCCGGAGTATGCCTGCATCAAGGAACTGATGGATGCCGTCGATAACTATATCCCCACTCCGGCCCGTAACGATGACCTGCCCTTCCTGATGCCCGTGGAGGACGTGTTCACCATTTCCGGCCGCGGCACCGTGGCTACCGGTCGTGTGGAGCGCGGCGTTTTGAAGATGAGCGAGGAAGTCGAGATCGTCGGCCTGTCTGATGAGAAGAAGAAGACCGTCGTCACCGGCATTGAGATGTTCCATAAGCTGCTGGACTTTGCAGAGGCCGGCGACAATATCGGCGTTCTGCTGCGCGGCATCGACCGCAGCGGCGTGGAGCGCGGCCAGGTTCTGGCCAAGCCCGGCTCTATTCATCCTCACACCAAGTTCGTCGGTCAGGTCTATGTTCTGACCAAGGATGAGGGCGGCCGCCACACCCCGTTTTTCAATAACTATCGTCCTCAGTTCTATTTCCGCACCACCGACGTCACCGGCGTCATCACGCTGCCCGAGGGCACCGAGATGTGCATGCCCGGCGATAACGTCGACATGAAGGTGGAACTGATCACCCCGATCGCTATTGAGAAGGGCCTGCGCTTCGCTATCCGCGAGGGCGGCCGCACGGTTGGCTCCGGCGTCGTCATTGAGATCGACGAATAATCGGATCGTTTCTCAAAAGGGTCCTGCGGCTTTGCCGCAGGACCCTTTGCGGTTTTCTTACGGACGCTGAAAGATTCTTTCCAGCAGATCTCGGACTTCCGGATACATCAAAAATCCAAATTCAACGCCCAGCGAGTTCCCAAGTCGGATCTTCCTGCGGAGCGTTTCCGCGTCGTCGAACAGAACGAAGTGGGTCTGTCCTTCCCGGTGATAGGTGAAATAGCGGGCGCACAAGTCCGGAGAAAAAAAGACGGCGGGTTTTTCTGCCGCGGTGAGCTTCTGCAATTGTTCCGCGGTGAGGGGCCGGCCTTCCCCGGATCTGCAGGGAAGCGAAAAATCCATCTGCAGCCGCTGCAGGTCCAAGGCGATCCGCCGATAGCGCGACACGGCCTCCTGAATCCGCTGCTGACAGTTCCCCCCCGAGAGTGCGGTGTTGACCAGGGGAATGCCTCCCGCCGCGGCACAGCGCTCCGGAACGAAAAGCAGCCGGCGGCTTTTGCCCAGAGCCGGAGCCAGCGCCCGGATAAAGGCCTCTTTGTCGGGGGCGAGCAGGTTTTCAAAATCCAGAACTACGCCGCTGAACCGACGGCGGCCGCACTCCCGCAGGACGGCCTCAGAAAGCCGGGGAGGGTCTGTGACGGCGGGGGCGTCCAGATCGCTGACGGACAACATCCCGCCCTGTACGCCGGGCGGAAGGTCTCTGCGCAGAAGCGAGGACTCCGGTCCAATCCGATAGGCCACGTGGCAAAGGGATTTTACGGCGCGGGAAACGGCCGGGATTTCCTGCGGAGTGACGGCAAGAAAAAGCTGCACGGCGGATACCCCCTTGTGAAATTCGGCGTCGGCTGTTATACTATACGTACGCTATGAATTTGAGAGGTTGTTTATGAGTTTTTCACTGGTTCCGGACGCCCTGTTTGATGCTTACGGACAGATTACGCCGGAATATCTGAAAAAGCGAAACATCGGATTGCTGCTCAGCGACCTGGATTTTACGCTGGCACCCAAAAAAGTCCGCCATCCGGACGAGGCGGTCAAATGCTGGGTCAGGGCGCTGGGGGAGTCCGGGATCACGTTCATGATTGTGTCGAACAACCGCTCGGGCGAACGGGTGACGGAGTTTTGCGCGGAGCTGGGCGTTCCCTATCAGGGCCATGCGGGAAAACCGGGCACCCGGGGCCTGCGGCAGGCTATGCAGCGGGCGGGCGTGGATGCCGCCCGCACCGCCATGCTGGGAGATAAGCTGCTCACCGATGTGCTGGCGGCCAACCGGACGGGCGTCCTGGCATTGATGGTGGAGCCCGCCGGCGGACCGGAGACGGTCTGGCAGAAGGTGCTTCACGCCATGCAGGAACCGTTTAAGCGCCTGTGCGGGGAGCAGCGGCGGCAGGAGCCGAAAAACCGGGGAAACGAGCCCTGATTTTGCAAGAATCTGTGTAAAAAGTCTTGCATTAGTGTCGTGCATGGGATAAAATATTACAGGTTATTTCATGAGGAATTGCTGAAAAAGGGAAAATGTCCTCCTGAGGGTCGTTTTCTCATTGATATTTGAGGAGGATGCAACTATGCCTACGATTACTGCCGGCGAGTTCCGGAATGGTGTCACTTTTGAGATGGACGGCAAGATCATGACCGTCGTCGAGTTCCAGCACGTCAAGCCCGGAAAAGGCGCCGCTTTCGTCCGTACAAAGATGAAAAACGTCGTTACGGGCGGTGTGACGGAGACGTCCTTCAACCCCACCGCCAAATTTGAACAGGCCTTTGTGGAGCGCAAGGATGCCGAATACAGCTATCAGGACGGGGAACTTTATTATTTTATGGATCCCGAGACCTTTGACACGACCCCGCTCAACCGCGACGTTTTAGGCGACGGCTTCCGCTTTATCAAGGAGAATACCGTCTGCAAGCTGCTGAGCTACAAGGGAAATGTTTTCGGCGTGGAGCTGCCCAACTTCATGGACCTGGAAGTTACCGAGACCGAGCCGGGTCTGCGCGGCGATACGGCCACTAACGTTATGAAGCCCGCCACGCTGGAGACCGGCGCCGAGATTAAAGTGCCGCTGTTCATCAACATCGGCGACAAGATCACCATCGATACCCGCACGGGTGAATATCTGTCCCGCTGCAAGGAATAATATTTTTAGCCGCAGGTTCCACACACCTGCTTTTGAAAGGAGAAGGAACCATGGAAATTACCGAGAAGGTCGCCTACCTGAAGGGCTTGGCGGAGGGCCTGAGCCTGGATACCGAGACCAAGGAGGGGAAGATTCTCTCCTCGATGATCGATATCCTGGATGACATTGCGCTGGAGCTGGAGGATTTGAAGGACGCAGATCAGGAGCTGGGCGACGGACTGGACGCCGTCAGCGACGATCTGGAGGACGTTGAGGATGCCGTTTTCGGCCCCGAGGATGAGGACGAGGACGAGGATGAGGAGTCCGAGGACTGCTATGCCACGACCTGCCCCAACTGCGGAGAGACCGTCTACTTTGACGAGTCCGTTCTGGACGAGGGGGAGGTTCTCTGCCCCAAATGCGGAGAAAAGCTGGAGTTCGACCGCTCCGATCTGGAGGAGACTACCCCGGAGGACAGCTCTGACCCTGACTGAAGTTCTGCGCATCAAGACGCATATAGCGGAGCGGTATGGCTGTGGCCATACCGCTCCGCTGTTTGACTGCTGCCGGGCCGAAAACCTTCGGGACGATTCCGCAGAGACACTGGGGTGTTCCCGCCGCACGGAGGTTTGCCCCTGAAACCCGCGACTATGCCCCTCAGGCGCGATGCTGCGTGAGGGCGGCGCCTACCGCCGTGGCAAAGACCGCATGCGGAGGGAGCAGGAAACGGATGCCGTAAAGCTGCTCAAAGAGCGAGTAAGCGGGCTGGATCTGCGGTAGTTCCGTCAGGGAACCGGTCAGGATGACCGTATCCGTTCCGCAGCTCTGGCAGGCGAGAATCGACATGGTGCCGATGGACTGGAGCACCAGATTGACGACCCCGGCGGCATAGTCGGCCGGAGAGGCGTCGGGAGCCAGATGGCCGAAGTTCGTTACAGTCATGGACGGATGGAGCGTTTTCGGCATTGGCCCGAACAGATCTCCCACGGTCAGATCGACCTTTCCCAGCCGTCCCGCCCCGGCCAGCTCGGCAATGGTCCCGAACTGGTCCGTACCCGTCAGAACCCGGCACAGCCCGGTCAGCGTGCCGCCTCCGATCCCGGTGCCGCACAGGTGCCGGTATGTATCGCCGTCCGCCAGCACAAACGCAGTTCCGGTTCCCAGAGAGACGGCGACTCCTCTGGAAACCCCCGCCAGACGCAGCGCGCCGCGGCCAATGGAGGAGAACTCATTTTCCTCATAAACCGGGAAACCGGCCAACTCCTCCCGGGCTTTCGCCGCGCGGGTCCCGGTCACGACGATGGAATCCACGTCGCGGAGCGTAAAGCCGTGCGTGTTCAAAAGGCATCCGATCAACTCCGGCAGTCTGCGGTCCGCATTGCCGGAACGGAAGGAAAAAAGAGGCTCCGCCGAGCCTCCGGTACGCAGGGCGGCCAGCTTTGTAGCGGAGCTGCCCAGATCAATTCCGAGGATGACGCTCATTCCGATCCCTCATTTTCATGGGAACTTGGTTTCTGACCCTATGATAAAGGAGATGGGGAGGAAAGTCAACCGATATTGATATTTTTTTGACAAAAGAATCCAGAAAGACGTTGATTTTCGCGGACATACCGCCTATAATCAGATTATTACAGGCGATCCGTACGGATCCAGTTTTTGGAGTGTGTGATGAATATAGAGGAAAAAATCAATCTGACGATGCTGTGCGATTTTTACGAGCTGACCATGGGAAATGGTTACTTCCAGTCCGGCTATGCGGAGCGGATCACGTATTTTGACGTCTTTTTCCGCAACATACCGGATAACGGAGGCTTCGCGATCTGCGCCGGATTGGACCAGCTGATCGACTATATTGAGAACCTGCGCTTTGAAGAAGAGGACCTGACCTATCTCCGCGGCAAGAAGCTGTTCAGCGAAGCTTTTCTGGAGTATCTGCGGGACTTCCGTTTTACAGGGGACATCTATGCCATTCCGGAGGGGACGCCTATTTTTCCCCGTGAGCCGGTGGTTACAGTGCGCGCTCCCGCGATTCAGGCGCAGCTGATCGAGACGTTTACGCTTCTCACGGTGAATCACCAGAGCCTGATCGCCACGAAGGCCAGCCGCATTGTGCGCGCCGCGAAGGGCAGGACTGTTCTGGAGTTCGGCTCCCGCAGAGCGCAGGGCACGGACGGCGCCATTACCGGAGCAAGAGCCGCTTATATCGGCGGGTGCAAGGGGACGGCCTGCACGATCTCCGACCAGATGTACGGCGTGCCGGCCGGGGGCACGATGGCGCACGCCTGGGTGCAGATGTTCGACTCTCAGTATGAGGCGTTCAAGACCTATTGCGAGATTTACCCCACCAATGCGGTCCTGCTGGTGGATACCTACAACACGCTCAACTCCGGCGTTCCGGACGCCATCCGCGCGTTCAACGAGGTTTTAAAGCCGAAGGGGATCACAAAGTGCGGAATCCGCCTGGACTCAGGCGATATGGCTTATCTGACGCAGCGGGCCAGAAGCATGCTGGACGAGGCCGGCTGGACGGAATGTCAGATCTCCGTATCCAATTCGCTGGATGAGTATATTATTCAGGACCTCTTGCTCCAGAACGCCAAAATCGACATGTTCGGCGTAGGAGAACGGATGATTACCGCCCGGAGCGAGCCGGTTTTCGGAGGCGTGTATAAGCTGGCCGCCGTGGAGGATAAGCCGGGACACATTGTTCCGAAGATTAAGGTCAGTGAAAACGTGACCAAAATTACAAACCCGCATTTCAAAAAAGCCTATCGCTTATTCGACAAAAAGAGCGGAAAGGCAATGGCGGATTACCTGTGCGTCTATGACGAGCCGATGGACGACTCCAAGCCGCTGGAAATTTTTGACCCCGCTGCGACCTGGAAGCGCAAGACACTGACCGATTATACGGCCCGTGAGCTGCAGGTTCCCGTGTTTTTAAACGGGAAATTGGTCTACCGGCAGCCCTCTCTGCAGGAAATCCAGAAATACTGCGCGCAGGAGCTGGAAACGCTTTGGGACGAGGTCAAGCGGTTTGACAATCCGCATACCTATTATGTGGATCTGTCGCAGAGGCTTTGGAATATCAAGCAGAATCTTCTGCGGCAGAACGGATGAGCTTTAACCGGCGCATGGGACGCCGGAAGCACGCATCGGTCGGCGCGGGAGCCCGGGGATTTGCACAATCCGCCGGCCTTTCCGCCGGCTGATGCGTGCGCCGCATTTGCGGCGTGCGGAGCCCCTTGCAAGATAGCGCTCGGGCCTGTATAATTATTTTGGAAACCGGCCATGGTAACCGTACGGCGCAGTCCCGTGCCAGGGTCGATTTCGGGGGAAAGCCCCGGAGCTGTGAGAACACATACGGTGAGAGAACGGAGGCGGTTTTGCCGTGGCCAGGATGAAACAAAAAACAGAGCGGCGGATTTCCGCCGCGGCCAGCATCACCATGTGCGTGATCGTGGTGGCACTTCAGATCGTGCTCACGCTGCTTCTGACGAATTTTTTACAGGCCAAGGCCAGCTATGTCTATTGGGCTCTGGAATTTGTCGGGGCGGCCGTTGCCATCTGGATCTACACCCGTTCCGGAAGCCCGTCCTATAAATTGAGCTGGATGTGCCTTCTTCTGCTGCTCCCGGTTCCCGGCGTGATCCTTTTTTGCCTGTGGGGCGGCACCCACCAGGCAAAATCCCTGAGCCTGAAAAAGATCGCGCCGCCGGCGGAGCGGATGTCTGTGCGGGAGGAGAGCGCGGCCAATATTGAAAAACTCGGCAGGCAGACCCCCACGTGGGGCCGGCTGGCCACGTATCTGCAAAAACGCGGTTTTCTGCTTTACGATCATACCGACGCGGAATACTTCGGAGATGGGGCGGCGTTTTTTACGGACCTTCTCGCCCATCTTGCCGCGGCGGAGACGTATATTTTTTTGGAGTACTACATTCTGGCGGAGGGAGAGATCTGGGACAAGATGTTCCAGATCCTGAAAGAACGCGCAGCGGCCGGCGTAGAGATCAAGATCATCTTCGACGACTTCGGCAATCTGACGCGGCTGAGCGACCAGACTCTGCAGAAGATCCAGAACGAAGGGATCGAGGTGGAGGTGTTCAACCCGGTCCACCGCTACATCAACCGCATTTATTTCAATTACCGCGACCACCGGAAGATCGCGGTCATCGACGGCTTCACGGCTTACACGGGCGGTATCAATATCGCCGACGAGTACGCCAATCTGATCACGCGCTTTGGACATTGGAAGGACTGCGGCATCCGGATCCGCGGTGCCGGGGCCTGGGGATTTGCCGCGCAGTTCATCACCATGTGGAAGATGATCGGCAGGTCGCTTCCCAATGAGGACGACTATTACCGCGCCAGGCGCGAAATCGACGGGACCGGTTACTGTCAGCCCTTTACGGACGGGCCGCTCAACAACCCGGACAATCCCGTGGAAGATACCTATCTGCAGCTGATCAGTTCGGCGCGCCGCTTTCTGTATATCACGACCCCCTATTACGCGGTGGAGGAGTCCATGCAGAAGGCTCTGTGCATCGCGGCCAACGCCGGGGTCGACGTGCGGCTGATGATCCCCGCTATCCCGGATCACAAATTTACCTATATGGTGGCGGAGACCTATTGGGGAGAACTGCTGGCGCACGGAGTGAAGATTTACAAATATACGCCGGGCTTCCTCCACGCCAAAAGCGTGATGGTGGACCGCGAAACGGCGCTGGTGGGAAGCACGAACATGGATTACCGCACGTTCCAGCTGCACTATGAATGTGCCGTGATGCTTTATCAAATGCCGGCGGTGGAGCAGCTTCTGGAGGATATGGATGGCGTGATGGACCGGAGCAACGGCTATACGCTGGAGATGTGGAGGGGCAGGCCGTGGTATCGGCGTGCGTTCGCCGCCGTCCTGAAGCTGTTTGCGATCTGGCTGTGAAAGAGGAGGAAAATCCGATGGGCAAGGAGCTGTCCCCCTGTGCCATTGCGGAGCGAAGCCTGATCAAAAAATACCGCAGGGAGCTCTGGAACCCCTTTATCGCGGCCGTCAAGCGCTATGAATTGGTTCGGCCCGGCGACCGGATCGCGGTCTGCGTTTCCGGCGGAAAGGACTCCATGCTCCTGGCGAAGTTGATGCAGGAGCTTCAAAAACACACGGAAAAGCCGTTTGAGCTCGTTTTTTTGGCTATGGACCCTGGATACAATCCGGCCAACCGCGCGCTGCTGGAGGAGAACGCGCGATTTCTGGAGATTCCGCTCACCATTTTTGAGAGCAATATTTTTGATGTCACTACGGCGGCGGATCGCAATCCGTGCTATCTCTGCGCCCGGATGCGCCGCGGTTTTCTATACAGCCGTGCCCAACAGCTGGGCTGCAATAAGATTGCCCTGGGGCATCATCTTTCCGATGTCATCGAGACGACCCTTCTGGGTCTGTTTTACGGCGCACAGATGCAGTCCATGCCGCCAAAGCTGCACAGTACGAATTTTCCCGGCATGGAGCTGATCCGCCCGCTGTACTGCATCCGGGAGGAGGATATTCTTGCCTGGAAAAACTATAACCACCTGCGTTTTCTCCAGTGTGCCTGCCGCTTTACGGAAGCCAGGGACGCATCGGAGGACGGCGTCGGAGCAAGCAAGCGCCAGGAGATGAAGGCGCTCATCCGGGAGCTGAAAAAGGAAAACCCGAATATAGAGAAGAGCATTTTTGCCGCGATCCACGATGTACAGCTGGACACCCTCGCCGGATGTAAATTCCGGGGAGAAAAGTATTCCTTTGCGGATCTCTACAATGCCGCGGGAAAAACAGACTTCCCCCAAAAAACTGAATGATTCTGCAGCGCTTTTTTGCAAGAAGGGGTTGACATTCGGAGCTTTTTCAGTATAATAATATCTGTTCGCTGTGAAGAGAACGCCATAGCGGGTTTGTGTAATGGTAGCACGCCGGACTCTGACTCCGTCTGTGAGGGTTCGAATCCTTCACCCGCTGCCAAAAAGAGGAAGCCGTCCAGCCTTTGTCGCTGGACGGCTTCCTTATGCCATAAGGGATTGGAGAATTTTGACAGGAACCCGGACAGCAAAACAGGTAACGCCGCCAAAAAAAGACTGAGCGCGCCCCATGCCGGCCGTGCTGCTCGTTTGGACGTCCAAAATCGAGAATTGGCGGGATCGGCTGTCCGTCAATTTCAAAAAGCCATCATAAAATCGTGAAAAATTCACATCCTATTCCGGGGTGAGTGAAATGCCAGACAAAAAAAGCGGGTCAGCCCAGATGACGGACCTGTGTCTGAATCCGGAGGAACGCCTCTGTCCGCAGTTTGACAGGGAGAGCATTGCCCTTTTCCCGGTGGCGAGCCGGAAAAATATGGGGGTCCGGGTTCTGGACAACTGCTGCGAGGAGCATATTCAATGACCCTGAGGCCGCCTGCGCGTTACGCGCAGGCGGCTTTTTCAAAGAAAGAAGGGGAAAGGAACCGTTTGTCAAGGATCGATTCCTGTGCTATACTGAAAGCCACATCAATAAAAGCGGAATCCCGCGGGAAAACCCGCGCCGAGACGAACCCGTGCGGACCCGCGTCTGGAGTCCCAGTTGGGTTCGTACGCAATGGGAGGGCGGCATGAAACGTTGCTTTATTTTTTCCGCGGGC
>Ga0268263_1002293_pt1 | contig 12924 bp, 13 predicted proteins | sample Biomet5_FD_190358 | JGI IMG/M metagenome (GOLD analysis project Ga0268263, IMG submission 190358) | Microbial communities from bioreactor (seeded with sewage sludge) at LBNL, California, USA - Biofuel metagenome 5 (SPAdes) (version 4) | ecosystem: Engineered > Bioreactor > Anaerobic >... | reverse complement strand
ATGCACGCAAAAATGCCCCGGGATTCCACGATTTCCTGCTGAAACTGTTAAGCGACGCCGGTGCCACTCCGGCTATCATCAACGAAGCCAACGATATGTACACCCTGGTGTCGCTGGTATCGGCTGGGGTCGGCCTGGCTCTCGCCCCAGCCTCAGTGATCCATTACGGCATGCCGAACGTTACCATACGCGATGTCGCCGGCATGCCGCCGTCCCAGATCGCCCTGGCTTTCCGCTCCAACCTCTTGCACCCCGCAGCGCTGGCTTTTATTCATCTGACCTTGGCCTCCCACGGCGAGGCTCCACAGGGACCAGGGCTTTTGCCCGCAGCCACCGCGCCTGCCTCGATGGCCCCTGACCGGGATCCTGTGCGCGACGCCGCGTCGTAAGGGGAGACCGACCACGGCCCAAGTGGTCAGGAGAGGATGCCTCCATCGGCCAACGGGCTGGCGCCCTTTGGCATCCCGTCATGCGATGCCGGCTGTCAGGCAGTTATGCAGCCGTCGCGAGGGCCCACAGCAGAGGTCTCTTAATCGTTGGGAGTGACTGCCAAGGCGTCGCAGGCGGTGCCTTGGGCGGCCAAAGGGCGCGCGCCCTTTGGGGTCCCGAGAGGATGGGAGGGGTGCCAGTGCAGGCTTGAGGCAACGAAAGGTCTCCCAAAAATTGTGCAGCGGTCACATCGTGGGTTGCCGAAGGGCAAAGCCCTTCGCCCGCCGGCGGCATTCCCTGTGGCGCCCTGACGCAGCGCTCTTCGCGTGCGTACGATCGTTTTCAGGATCACGGCACCGGTTCTTCCGAACGGGGGGGAGAAGACGCTCCGGGCAGCCAGAACGGCTGGCTTCTCCCATCGAAAACGTCTCCTGATCGTTGGCCGGCATGCCGTCTTCCCACGGCCGCAGCCGAACAGCGCGCAGGAAAAATCACGCCGGGACGGGCCCGACGGCCAGCGATCCGGCCAGGCCGCCCCGGGACTCCAGGGCGACCAGACCGGCAGAGACAGAGATCAGACCCGGACGCAAGATTCTTCCTTCACAGAGGCTTTCGTCTTGTCTTCCGGAGCATCCAGGAAGCGGCGTTCCGGATGCATGGTGAAGCACAACAAGGCGCCTAGGACGAGCAGACCGATCGATATCATAAAGGGCCAAAACCAGTCACCGAACAGATCGATCAGTTTGCCAAAAACCATTGGTGAAATGATGCCCGCTATGGCCATACCGGTGTTCATCATTCCAGCCGCCGCCCCGGCATATTGCGGGGCGATATCCATCGGAACCGACCACAAGGGGCCGATATTGAGCTCCAAGAAAAAGAAGCCGGCCGACAGCAACACGGCAAGCAGCGCCACGTCGCGGGCCTGGATCGCCAGGACCAGGAACAACGCCGCGCCCAGAAAGGCGATGACCGCCACGGACAGACGGGCCAGCTTGACGTTGTGCGTCCTGTGCTGGATGGAATCGCTCAAGGCGCCGCCCAAGGCGTCGCCAACCACGCCGGAAAGGAAGACGCCGGCCGAAAAGATCGCCGATTTCTTGATATCAACGCCATAGCCCGACAAAAAGAATGAGGGCAGCCAGTTGAGGAAAAGCCACAGCGACCAGCCGTAGCAAAAATACGTCATGGTCACCGGCAGCATGCGCCGGATCAGGCGAGACCAGGGGACCTTGCGTTTGGCTTGTTTGGCAGTATCCGCATAGTTCGGCAGCAAGGCCAATTCTTCGGGTGTGACCCTCTTGTGATCGCGCGGATTGTCGCGAAAGTAGACCAGCCAGAGGACCACCCATACGAAGCTGATGGCGCCCATGGCGTAAAAAGCGGTCCGCCAACCATCGAATATCATGATGTAGGCAACAAGGGGCGGGGTGATGGAATTGCCGAGTCGGGAAAAGGAGTGCGTTATGCCCTGCGCAAAGCCCCGACGCCCGGCGGGGATCCAATCCTGCATGGCCCGGGTCGCCGACGGAAAAGTTGCGCCTTCGCCAACACCGAGCATCAGGCGATAGAGGAACAGGCTGACCACACCGGTGGCAAATCCCATAAGGATTGTCGCCGTCGAGGTGATGAGACAACAGGCAAACAGAACCTTATGCGCCCCGAATCTGTCGGCCAGGCGACCGCCGAATATTTGAAAAATGGCATAAGGATACGCAAAAGCAGAAAAGATGATGCCAAGCGTCGTGTTCGACATCTTGAATTCATCACGAATCATCGGGGCAGCCGTTCCAAGGTTGACCCTATCAATATATGTTATAAAATAAAGTAAACATAAGAGGAACAAAATAATCCAGCGTGTAGGTATTCGTTTCATGGCTTGTACGTCCCTGACTGGTAATCCAGCCTCGGTTTCACACAATAAATTGTGTCTGTTTAACGGTCTCAGGTGCCGTTTTTTTTCACCGTATAGGCAACTCCTTTGTATAGAAAAATAAAATATTATATTCAGCTTACATCAATACAATTTTACGCAGTGCAACATAACTTTTCCGGTCCGCACGAACAACGTGCGGACCGGAAAAATGGTTGCCCCAATTTACAGAATCCCGAAGTGAATAAGGAGAAAAAATGTCGGGATGGTAATAACTGCCATCATTGTTGTAATTGCTGTTACAACAGCGACATATCCATAATCTGCCTTGTATGCTCTAGCTGCAATAGAGCATTGTGTCATCACAGGCATGGACGCTTCAATAATAAACACCTTCCGCATCAAATCGGGGACTTCAATGAAATGGACGACGGCAATAATGATAGCCGGCGCTACGATAAAGCGGGCCAGAATCAATAACACAACATCATAGGTGATACGGATCGACCTCACATTGACCAAATAAATCGATATACCAATAAAAAGCATGGCCAATGGCGTTGTCATGCCACCAATGGACTTGAACGTATGCGTCAGGAAGGTCGGCAATTTGACGCCGGTCATGATAAACACGATGGCGATAATCGCGCCAATGAGCGGAGGCGTGAGAATGTTCTTGAGCGTCTGCTTGCTGAAAATTTTTGGCATGGTGCTCGAACCGTTCTTGTCATCGGAAAGCCCAAGAGCCACCATTTTCGGTCCGTCAAGACTCATGCCATAGGCACCGATTGTCCAAAAAAGCAGTGACTGTACCAGGTAATACATCACAGCGTAGGGCAAGGCCTTTTCACCGAAGAGGGCCACGTTTACCGGGAATCCGATAAAAGCCGTATTGGCGACGAAAAACATCGACCGAAACGTGCCATGCCGATGCTCTGGAATTTTAAATATATACGAGGCACCGACACCAACAAGATATGTCAACAACATTGTCACGAATGGTACGACGACAACCACTCCAAGCTGCATCAAATCTTCTTTTTTGTATGACTTCATCATGCTCACAATCATATAGAGCGGGATTGTGAGGCTCATTGCCATTTTTGAGAATAGTTTTGCGGTTGGTTGATCGAACCACTTTCGTTGAGTAAGATAATACCCGATAAAAATCATAAGCATGCAGCTAAAAACACCACTGAGCGACTCAAATATTGACATAACCTACCCCCAAATTATAATCGCAAACGCGATTAATACAAAATACAATCCAAACAATGCTGCTTATACGCAACGCCCTTGATCGCTTCGAGCAATCGCCGGGCAGCGTGTTCCGCAACGAACAGTGCACGGAAACCCATACGGCTCACCGTTCGGCCCTTTTGCATCCACCCGCCTGGGCCCAAGGCAACACTCGTGTCCAACCACTCGAACGCCCCGGCAACAACGCGCCGCGCCAGCGCGGTAACGTTCCCGAGAAACACCTGATGCACCGGCGCGGTCGCCTGATCCACCAACTGCGACACCTGTTTCGCGCTGCGCCCGATAATGGCCGACAGCCCGTAGCCACGGAGAAACAGGGTTCCCACTAACGGCGCGCGCCGACGAACCAGCCGCAAGCCAGCCGCAAAAGCGATGACGCTGCAGGCCGCCGCAGCCGCATGAGCGCCCACCGACACCTCAGGCATCCCCCCCGAGGCAAGCACGCTTCGCGCCACGGCTACGCCAGCCGTGTACAGGACAATCTGCGTTGCAACAGTTGAAGGCAGTACCCCTTCCGCATCACTGGCCATGACCGCATCGGCTACGACATATCGCCCCTCTTGCACGGTGACAGCAACTTGCGAGGAATCGGGAAGGATACGCAGCGTCTTTGGACGTTGCGAGCCATGACCTGAGAATAAAAAGGCCACGCTCATACGCGTTCTCCTTGTCCAAGGTTCCACGGATTTCGTACCAGTATCAGACCATATCCTTTTCGTGAAAGGAACCGTTGCGTTTCGCTTGGTCCACAGGCAGCAGGCGCCACGTGTTTCCAATCTGACGCAATCGGTACAGTCGCGCCACAACGTTGCGATCTGATTGACCCACGTACATTGAGAGAGACCTGTCCAGCGGCGCAGGCGATCCGGCGTACGACAACCGCGGGAACCCGGGACAGGGCCTCACTGCCCCAGTCAAGCATCTGGTTGTGAGCAACCAGAGCCCCCTCCCCGGAGTGCCAAAGGAGATCACGCGGGAGAAATCTGATTTTTGTTATGGCGTTATTTTGCATATGATCCATTCCTGGCAGAATGAACGTTGCTGTATTCTCTCGTTTCGAACCACTCACTTCATTCTATTAACAAGGGGACTGAATGCTTCCTCTACGACAGCCCTCCCGTAGCCATGTCAGGGACTCATTCTTCTTCCTCCGCCTGCGGTTCGAAGTTCAATCCCATGCACGGGCCGAGGGTTTCCTTATTCAGGCCCGACGCGGTGGCGGTCCGCTTCGGTCCCGCCACCTTTCGGGAGCGGCACACCATGCAGATTTTGCGGTCCCGCGAATCTGCAATCCCCTCCTTCGCAACTCCGCCCTCGAGAGATGTCCTCTGCGCAGGACGAGAGATGGCATGGATGATACGATGCAGACCTTGCAGCTTCTTGGAAGCAAGCTTGGCAAGACAGCGCGGCAGGGAACCAGACGCTTTCTGGAACCTCTCAATACTGTTTATTCCCCAAGGCTTCTGAAAAACTTCAATGACGCTTACCATTTTTTTCTGCTGGATATATTTTTCAGACTTTAGCGGATGGATTTGTGCCAATCGCTGCAGCTTCCCTTCACACATTGTTGGCAACGAACGTGTTGGAACCACACTACCTGATGTAATACGCATCTCATCCTCCAACCGACTTAAACAATATAGAGAATATGTAATCATGTGTATAAAATTACGGCATACCGAATTGTCAGATGACAAGATTTTTTTCATTTTTTTATTATCTTTCTGTCATGCAATTCATGCTTTATCCCAGTCAAAGTGTAAAATTTAAAATTGGGGATGAGTTGATAAGCATTTTTTATTTCAGTTTAGCGTGTGCTGTGATATTTTTTGCTTATATCGGAGTAAAGTAGCTTAACATGGGAACATTATTAAGAAATTATGGCTGGCCCAGCCATCTGCCGCGCCCAACGCGAGGCAGATGGCTGGGCACGTTCAGAAGCGGTTGCGCCAAGACACGGAAAAAGCGCCCACCAACCCTGGTGATGCGCCCATAACGAAGGGAAAAAAAACGTGGCCAACCGCCGGAATGTGCCGTGTCTACCGAAAAAGCACGGGCCCGGCGGCCGCGCGTCCCAGAAGGGAGAGGATACGGGACGCGCGAAATGACGCGCCGCACTCCGGGGCATCGCCCGATCCTGACGGTCTCTGGAGCGGGTGCCCGCATCGCGACCGCTCTACACTGCGTCGCCGAGGCATCGCCCATGGCGCACGTGCGCAGCGGTCTGCGGACGCCAAGGACGCCAGCAACGCCGACACGGTGGCGCCTGAAGGGCAGGTCGTGGAGGCGACGGCCGGAGGGTGGCCGACGACGCAAAAACACCCCGGCAGCCATATAGCTGCCGGGGCGTTTTTATGCTGCCGCAAAATCGCAGTTCGGGAGCCATGGAAGCCGCATTGTCGGCCAGTCGCTCTCGGGGGCCTTTTCTTGTTATCGCAACCATGTGTTTTAGCTGGTGCGCCCGGCAGGATTCGAACCTGCGGCCGTCTGCTTAGAAGGCAGACTAAGAATTTGCAACAAGCTAAAATAACTTTGTTTTATTCGATTAAAGATAACACCATCCGGCTAAAACGACCCATTTTGGACCTCAGGCGGTTATCCAGAGGTTATCCAAAGGGCAGGTTATCCAGCCCTGGAGAACCTATTTCCGCACAAGCCCGTAGGGATTAGGCGAAAGGAGGTGCGTCATGAAATTGTCCAGCCTTACCGACCAGGAAACGCCGCCTACGGTGCCGCCGAACAAGCCGGGAGGCGATGGCTCGAAAATCTTACCATTTCGGACCGCCGGGCAGAAAATGGTTCTCGCTGGAGCTTCTAAAAAGAAGAAAGGGCAGGTCGGTTAGAGCATAGTTTTGGTTCCATGTTTATTGATATCAATTTATATTTATAGATAAACATATTGGCTTCGCTTTAAGAAGACGGAATGAGCGCCCACTTCCAAATCAAGACACTCGTTGCTCGCACCGGCTTGCCGCTACCGCTCTATCTGGCCCCGGTGTCGACCGACTTTTCGAGCCCTGCTGAAGATTACATAGACCGGGTGTTTGACCTCAACGAACTGCTCATCAGCAACCCTGCCGCGACATTTTATGTCCGGGCTAGTGGCGACTCCATGCGTGACGCCGGCATCCAGTCGGGGGACATCTTGGTCGTCGATCGGGCTATCGAAGCTCGGCCAGGAAAGATCATCATCACTGCAGTGGGCGGTGAACTGACAGCCAAACCCCTGCGCATCAAGGATGGTCGGCTCTATCTCGCTCCAGAAAATCCGGCTACCCTTTGATTGAAGTGCCTCTCGAGGCATCCTTCGAGATTTGGGGCGTCGTGGCTTGCGTCATCCACCGGATCTAAAAAATGCCGCCATGCCGGATTCTGGCCCTTGTGGACTGCAATTCCTTCTATGCGTCCTGCGAGAATGTTTTCGTTCCCTCGCTCGCCAACAAGCCCGTTGTGGTGCTTTCCAACAACGATGGCTGCGTCATCGCCCGCTCGGTCGAAGCAAAGGCTGTCGGCATTCCCACGGGGAAGCCGACCTTCGGGTGCCGGGAACTTTTCCGCCGCCACGGTCGTGGCATGGACGCCCAGCTAAAAGCGCTTTATTATCATCTCGAGACCCATCACCGGCCCCCAGGACGAGAAGTGCCCGTGCGGGAGGTGTGACGTGCATACGATCCGCAACTCCTCTTCAAAATGGATCGAACAAGCGGCAAAGGCTTCCGGATTTGAGACCGAACTGACCCGCCGGGGCTTTCTCAAGCTGTCCGTCTGCGCGATATCCGGCTTGGCCATGCTGGGCCTGGGCGAGGCCTTCGGCGAGAACGCCCCGTTGGTGATTCTGGACAACGCCAAGGGATGCATCCTTGCCGATCCCACCCGCTGCGTGGGCTGCCAGCGATGTGAGCTGGCCTGTACGGAATTTAACGACGGCCGCGCCCAGCCGTCCCTGGCCCGCATCAAGATCGCCCGGGCCGTCAACTTCGGACTCACCGGTCCCACAGGTGGCGACATGCACGGGGACTGGGGCGATGGGCTGCTGCTCCAGGGCGTGTGCCGCCAGTGCCCGCATCCGGTCCCCTGCGCCACGGCCTGTCCCCAAAACGCCATCAAGGTCGATCCGCAAACTGGGGCCCGCGTGGTCGATCCCGCCGTTTGCGTGGGCTGCCGTCTGTGCCAGCGGGCGTGCCCTTGGGGTATGCTTTCCTTTGACGAGGAAGCCGGGGTCGCCACGAAATGTTTTCTTTGCCATGGCAGTCCCAAATGCGTGGAGGCCTGTCCGGCCGCGGCCCTTCGGTATGTCCCCTGGCGGGACCTCACCCGCGACGGGAGCTCGGGCCGGCCCGCCCTGTCCGTGGTTGCCCCGGAAAAGGCCAAGGCCTGCCTGGATTGCCATCTGCCTGCTGGCACGAACGCCGCCAAATAACCCTTCACCGGGAGCAAGGAGTCTGCCATGGCCGTGCGTAGCGGAGGGTTTGCCGGCAAGGTCTTGCGGGTGGATCTCTCCACAGGGAAAATAGGAACCGAGAATACGCTCGAACGCTACGCCGCGATGCTCGGCGGGGCAGGGATAGGCTACCGGGTGCTCTGGGACGAGGTCCCGGCCGGGACCGGCCCCTTCGATCCGGCCAACAAGCTTGTCTTCGCCGCCGGCGTGCTGGTCGGCACGAGCGTGCCGTGCAACGGGCGCACCACCGTGACCACCATCTTTCCCACGTGCTGGCCCAAACCTCTGGTCGGGTCGGGGCACATGGGCGGGCATTTCGCGGCCACGCTCAAATACGCCGGGTATGATGCCCTGATCGTGGAAGGTAAGGCCGACAGGCCCGTGTGGCTCATGATTCGTGATGCCCGGGTGGAAATTCGTGACGCCGGGCACCTCTGGGGCAGCGGTATTCGTCGTACCACCTTGGAAATCAGCCAGGAGATGGGGGCGGACTGCGTGGTGGCGGCCATCGGCCAGGCCGGGGAAAACCAGGCCCCCATGGGCATGGTGGTCAATTCCGTCTCCCACTCGGCCGGCGGCGTGGGCGGGGTTATGGGGGCCAAAAACCTCAAGGCCGTGGCCGTGCAGGGCAGCGGCGCGGTGCGCATCGCCGGGGACAAGGGCGAATGGGAGAGGCTGATCAAGTTTCACCTCTCGATCCTCGGCGGCAACAACCAGCATGTGGTGCCGAGTTTCCCCACGCCCGAGGCCGAATACTACAATCCGGCCTCCCGCTGGATCGGCCAGCCCGGCAAGCACTGGGGCGCGGCAAAACCACCTGTCGCAATCACCGGCAACATTCATGACCCGAACCGGATTGCCTACCGCACCAACAGCGCGGCCTATTTCCTGGGCGACGAGGCCTGGAAATACACCATTCGCGGCAATGGCTGCACGGCTTGCCCCATACGCTGCCACACCATGCTCAAGGTACCGTCGGTTACGGCCAAGTACGGCATTCCGGACACGGCCCAAAATACCTGCGTCGCCTTGCAGTTCGGCCGGTTATTCTTCGAGCGACTCGCCGGCAGGAAAGGCGGCGAGGCAGCCATAGAGGCCTGCATGGTGGGCATGCATCTGGCCGACGACCTGGGGCTGTGGTCCAATTACGGCCAGCTGCAACGCGATCTGCGCAAGCTCTACGAGGGCGGTTATCTCAAGGACCGGCTCGGGGCAAAGGAATACGCCTCCATCCCCTGGGACAAATACGAGAATGCCGATCCGGCCTTTCTTCTTGACCTCATCCCTCGCATCGCCAACCGCCAGGGCGAACTCGGAGAGGTCCTCAGCCGGGGGACGGGGGCGATTTTCGACCACTGGTCCATCCCCGAAGCGCAGTGGGCCGAGGACCGCACAACGACCTACTGGAAGATGGGCCACCCTAAACACCATGCCAACGAGGATGACGGCCAGTGCGGGGTGATCATCAACACCCAGTACAACCGGGATGCCCAATGTCACTCCCATACGAACTTCGTGCGCAACGGCCTGCCCCTGGAGGTGCAGAAAAAACTGGCCGTCGCCATCTGGGGGTCGCCTGACGCCCTGGATGCCCCGGGGGACTACACGCCCGCCAACGTGCATAAGGCCAAGCGGGCCAAATGGTCGCTATTGCGCAAGGAACTGCACGACGCCCTGGGGGTGTGCAACTGGATGGGCCCCTGGGCGGCCTCCCCCTTGCGAGAGCGCGGCTATGCAGGGGATGACAGCCTGGAGTCGAAGTTTCTGAGCCTGGCCACCGGACAGGTCATGGATCGGGAAGCACTGGACCGGGCCGGAGAACGGATATTTACCCTCCACCGGGCGTTGACCATTCGGGACATGGGACAAGTGAACATGCGCGCCAAGCACGACATCGTGCCGCCCTGGATCTTCGAGGACACAAGCGGTGCCGCGCCGTTCACCAAGGGAACCATCCGCATGGACCCGGCCGACATCGCCCGGGCCATGGATCTCTTTTATGCGGTCATGGGCTGGGACAAGGACACGGGAGCGCCTGGCAAGGCACGGTACGCGGCCCTTGGGCTCGCGGACGTGGGCGAGACGCTGGCCGCGGCCAAGCTGACCCCGGAGGAGGGGAAGTGAGCGCGATCGGCGCGGACGACCTGGCCCAGGCAGCGCTTGAAACGGTCCGGGAGGCCAGCGCCGCCACGCGCCTGATCGCTGCCGACGAAATCCTGGAACGCCTTCTAGCGGGGGGCTTCGCCGAGCAACTGCAAACGCCAGCGGAGGCTGATCCGTGCCTGTGGGTGGCGGAGGTACTGTCCGGACTGCCCGGCATCGCCTCTTTTGAAAGCCTGTCCGGCCGTACCGTCTACCACGATCCGGCGCTGCTCAGCCGCACGTACGCCCGCATCCTGGACCGCAAAGATGCCACGGAACTGCTTTTAGCCGAGGAAATCCGGTCCAACTCCCGGGACTACCCACGGCCCGTCCCTGTGGAACTCTTCGAGAAGCCGCCGTTCAATCTGGCCCCGGAAACCATTGAGGCAGCCCTCAAGGCCCTGTCCTTTGGCCGGGAATTCCAGGATATCACCGCGATCACGACCGCCGCAGGGGCCGTCTACCTGTTTTCCAACCGGTACCTGGAACGCGGCTATGCGGTCTTTCTCGCCGAACAGGATGGCTCGTTCGCCATGAACCCGTGACATGGGGCCAGGGGGGAACGGACCTGGGCCATTGAAATTCTGGTGCGCCCGGCAGGATTCGAACCTGCGGCCGTCTGCTTAGAAGGCAGATGCTCTATCCGACTGAGCTACGGGCGCGAAGCCCATACCTCTAAACAAGCCCCATCGCCCGGTCAAGCAGATCGTCCGGCCCCGCCGCCTCCCGGGGTTTTCGCTCCTGTCACCGCTTTGCCACATTTCCTCGGCCCAATCGTCATGGCCGCCTGCCATGGTGCCCTCCGGCGCGAACAGCCCCCCCTGATCCCGTCACAAGCCAAGGGACAATGAGGCATATGCAAAACATTCCCAAAATGGCCGCGGTCCATCTCGACTTCTTTTACGGCGCCTTCAAGGCCTTGCACGGCATTGATCTCGAAATCCCCCAAAACCGGGTCACGGCCCTGATCGGTCCCTCGGGATGCGGCAAGTCCACCTTCCTGCGCTGCCTCAACCGCATGAACGACCTCATCCCGTCCGCCCGGTCCGCCGGCGACGTCCTGCTCGACGGGCAGAAGATCAACACGCCCTCCCTCGACGTGGTGGAACTGCGGCGCAAGGTGGGCATGGTCTTCCAAAAGCCCAACCCCTTCCCCAAAAGCGTGTTCGAAAACGTGGCCTATGGCCTGCGCGTGGCCGGGGTGATCGACAAGGATTTCATTTCGACCCAGGTGGAAAAAAGCCTCATCGCGGCCGGCCTGTTCGAGGAAGTCCGGGACCGCCTGCACGATTCGGCCCTGGGCCTGTCCGGCGGCCAGCAGCAACGGCTGTGCATCGCCCGGGCCGTGGCCCTGTCCCCGGAAGTGCTGCTCATGGACGAACCGGCCTCGGCCCTCGATCCCATCGCCACGCAAAAAATCGAAGAACTCATCGCCACCCTCAAGCGCGACTACACCATCGTCATCGTCACCCACAGCATGCAGCAGGCAGCCCGCGTTTCGGATCTGACCGCCTTTTTCTACATGGGCAAGCTGGTCGAGGTGGGGCCCACGGAAACCATCTTCACCAGGCCGGGCCAGCAGCAGACCGAGGACTATGTGACCGGCCGCTTCGGCTAAACCGCGGCGCATGGGCGCGGGACCGTCAGCGCGACGCGCTCCCGGAAAACATCCCAAGGACCATCCGGCAGCCCCGGTCCGGAAGCCGTTGACGGACGCCGCCAGGCGTCGGGAGAGAACATGGAAACGCGATCGCACTTCCACGCGGAACTGGACGCCCTCAAGGGGCGCGTCTCGCATCTGGCCGCCCTGGTGCGGCAGGCCAGCCAAAACGCGGCAGCCGCCTATTTCGATCAGGACAGAAAAACGGCCGGGGCGGTGACGGACGGCGAACGAACGGTGAACGACCAAGCCTGCGACATCGACGAGGCCTGCCTCAGACTGCTGGCCTTGGAACAGCCGGTCGCCCTGGATCTGCGCCGTATCGTCGGCTATTCCCGGGCGGTCATCAACCTGGAACGTCTGGGCGACGAGGCCGTCACCATCGCCGAGGGCGTCCTGGCCGGCGCCGGTCTTCCCGGTCCCTCCAATGCGGCCCTGCGAACCCTGGCCGAACATGTGCTCCGGATGTGCACCGCCAGCGTGGCCGCCTTTGACGCCGACGACGTGCCCCAGGCCATGGCCGTGTGCCGGCTGGATGAAATGGCCCAGGAACTGGCCGAAGCGGCCATGCGCCATATTACCGACGAGCTGACCCGGTGCCTGGCCTCGCCCGAGGCCACGGTCGGCGCCATCCTGGCCGCCCGGAGCTTCGAGCGCATGGGGGCCCATGCCGCCAATATCGCCGAAACCGTGGTCTTTGTCGTCAAGGGCACGGCCTTAAGCAAGCAATGCCAACCGTAACCGGCGGGCGCTCCTTCCGGAAAGGTTCGCGCCAGGGCGAGCGGTTACCGGCGGCAACTTTTTTATGGGGGAAAAACGGGTGCGCCCCTGTGGCCGTCGGAGGCGTTCCCAGCGCCCCTTGCCCAGAGACCACCGCACCATTGGTCAGGAGAGGAGGCCTCCGGCGGCCAAAGGGCGCAGCCCTTTGGCATCCCGTCATGCTATGAGCCGGTTCAATGCAACGGGAGACCCTTGACCGACTGTCAGGCCAGTGTGCCGCCGTCTCAAAAGAGGATTTGCGCCGTTGCTTTCCGCCGCCGGTTTCTGGCATTCTCGCTTCGGTTACGCCGTGCTCCCCGGCGCGCTTCCCCGGGAGGCCGCCGCCCGGGGCACAAACGC
>Ga0268263_1002291_pt1 | contig 12935 bp, 8 predicted proteins | sample Biomet5_FD_190358 | JGI IMG/M metagenome (GOLD analysis project Ga0268263, IMG submission 190358) | Microbial communities from bioreactor (seeded with sewage sludge) at LBNL, California, USA - Biofuel metagenome 5 (SPAdes) (version 4) | ecosystem: Engineered > Bioreactor > Anaerobic >... | reverse complement strand
AGCAATCTTTTGCTGGGTAGCTGGCGCTACCCACCAGTCTTCAAATTTTTTGGCCAGAGCGGTGTTGACCTTGGGGCACTGGGCGGGGTTGACCGTAATGACGCTGTACTGGTTAAACAGCGCCTTGTCGCCCTCAACCACAATAGCCAGCGGGTTTTTGTCGCCCATCTTGTCGGCAAAGGTGATCCAGGTTCCACGGTCCGTCAGGGCATAAGCCTGCTTTTCGGCGGCCATGTTCAGGGTAGAGATCATGCCCTGCCCGGCAGAAAAATACTTGGGGTTCTTGTCGGGTGTAATGTTGCTCTGCTGCCACAGCTTCTGCTCCGCCTTGTGCGTGCCGGACTGGTCGCCACGGCTCACAAAGCCAGCCCCGGTATCCAGAATACGCTTGAGCGCCCCGGCGGTGGGCTGCCCTTTCACGCCAGCCGGGTCGGCCGCAGGCCCAACTATCACAAAGTCGTTGTACATGACCTGACGGCGGTCCACGCCATGTCCGGCCTTAACAAATTCAAGCTCAGCCGAAGGCGCATGCACCAGCAGCACGTCGGCGTCGCAATTTTTGGCGATTTCAAGGGCCTTGCCGGTCCCCACCGCTACCCACTTGAGTTCGATTCCTGTCTCCTGCTTGAAGGCAGGTTCGAGATATTCAAGCAGGCCGGAATCCTGCGTGCTCGTAGTTGTGGCCATCATAAGGGTATCAGCGGCCAGCACGGGCGCGGCGCAAACCATGTAGCCCGCGGCGCAGGCCAGGAGCAAAAAACGGGAAAAACGGAACATGAATAAGACTCCTTTTGCAAAAGGTAATCGCAAACAACCAGGCTCGTCAGCGAGATGATCATCACGATACCATGAAAAAGCGGGACATAAAAGATTGCAAAAGAAGGTGCAAATCAGGACGCGCAAACCGCTTTTTGCCGCCCGCCGACAATGCTAGTCGGCCACCAGCCGAACGGCGCTCAATGCAAAATGTGCATAAACCTTTTTGCCGTCGCGCAGATGCGTGTTGGGCAGCGTGCAGGTGTCCACCGTGGCCCGCAGGGTTGTGCCGTCTGGCAAACCAACACAGACAAAGGTTTCCACCATGTCTGAGTGCAGGCTTTCCACCACGCCTTTGACGCAGTTGGCAAGGCTCAGGGAGGATTTTTCAGGGCTCAACACTATGCGATCGGGGTCAACCCTCACGCTTAACACCTGATTTTCATGCACTTCATGCAGGGCGGCTTCTTCAGGGGTGCAAGCCACCGCCAGCCTGAAATCTGAAAAAGTGGTTATCTCCACATATACCTTGCGCATGCCGGTAAATATACGGGTAACAATACCCCAAAAAAGATTGGTGCCGTCGTCGGCCTCGCCGCCGTGGGCGGTTCCGGGGCTGCCCTTTGCGAGGGTCTGGGTGAGCAGTTTGCGCGCCTCGCCGTCAGAAAAATTCAAAAAGGCAAGCAGCTGATCCGCATCCTGCTGCCCCAAAAATTTGAGCACAAGCGGCATGGGCACATGCAGTTCAAGCAGTTCAAGCCCGCGCGAGTAGCGTATGGCTCGCGGCCCCACGCAGGCCGGGGGCAGATCTATGACGCTGCCGACAGCGTAGAACTTTTTGCGCAAAAAGCTTTGGTCAAACTGCAAAAAGTCAGGCTCCTCAGCCTGCGGCAGACTGAGGATACGGCGGATATTGCGCATGGCGCTGACAGGCAGCAGAATTTCGCGCGCGTTGGAGCCAGAAACGCGCAACATGCCTGTGATGATGTCTATGGACGAGCGCGGCTCAAGGGCGAGCACCTCGCCCAGACGCAAGCCGCCGTAGCGCATCAGCAAAAAGATCAGATGCAGACGCGCACGCATGTTTTTTTGGGTGCGGGTCGTGGCCTCGGCCTCCCACTGTTCCCAGCACAGGGTCAGGCCTTCAAGTTGTTGGCGGGTCAGATGATTACGCATGTTTTTTCCCGACGGTACGATACCCTATTGCGCCACCGCTGTCAGCATGCCTGGTTTATACCAGCTTACGGCCATGCGGGGCGTCGGCGCAGAACATATACCGTGCCATGACCGCGCACATGTGTGTTGTCGGCTGCCACGCCGCAACACTACGCTGTTGCAGCCCCGCATAGATGGACGGCAGGGAGCCGCACGCTTTACCGTTTCCCAATTGTCCACTACCAGCATGGTGTTTTGCCTCCATACCTGGATGGCAAAAGCTGTACATGCCGCAATGACCCAATCTCCATAACAGCCATGCATACGCAGCGACTGCATTTCTTACCTTTTTTATATTATTTTTTGTTCTCCATGCCTGTGTCGCAACTTGTGGACACCGCAACCTGATTGTGTTTATCTAACCAAACTACCTATGTATCTTGTTATTTATGGAGAAAAAATGTTTGTACGCCTGATGGTTCTTATCCTGGCCCTGCTGAGTTTTTCGCTTACGGCCCTTGGGGCAAGCACCTCGCCGTCGGATGAGGCGGACAAACTGCTGAAAACAGGCGTGGAGGCCTACGTAGCTGACCGCAACGACGAGGCCCGCTCCGCCTACAGCAAGGCCCTGCAAATCTATAGGGCTGAGAAAAACCAACTGGGTGAAGCCAATGCTCTAACCAGCTTTGGCAACCTGGAGCAAAAGCTTGGCCGCAACGACGAGGCCCTCAAGGCATACAACAACGCCATGACGCTGTATAAGACCCTTGAAAATCAACAGGGGGAGGCCAATGTGCTCAGCGGGTTGGGAGATTTGGAACAAAACCTTGGCCGCAAAGATGAGGCGCGCAAGGCATACAACAGTGCCATTACATTATATAAAAGCGTGGACAACAAATTGGGCGAGGCCAACGCGCTCAGAGGGTTGGGAGATTTGGAACAAAGCCTTGGCCGCAACGATGAGGCGCGCAAGGCATATAACAACGCCATAACGTTATATAAAGGCGTGGACAACAAATTGGGCGAGGCCAACGCGCTCAGAGGGTTGGGAGATTTGGAACAAAGCCTTGGCCGCAACGATGAGGCGCGCAAGGCATACAACAATGCCATAACGTTATATAAAGGCGTGGACGACAAATTGGGCGAGGCCAACGCGCTCAGAGGGTTGGGAGATTTGGAACAAAACCTTGGCCGCAACGATGAGGCGTACAAGGCATACAACAGTGCCATAACGTTATATAAAGGCGTGGACCACAAATTAGGCGAGGCCAACGCGCTCACAGGGTTGGGATATTTGGAGCTGAAACTTGGCCGCAACGATGAGGCGCGCAAAGCATACAACAATGCCATAACGTTATATAAAGGCGTGGACAACAAATTGGGCGAGGCCAACCCACTCAGAGGATTGGGAGAATTGGAACAAAAACTTGGCCGCAACGATGAGGCGCGCAAAGCATACGACAATGCCATAACGTTATATAAAAGCGTGGACAACAAATTGGGCGAGGCCAACGCGCTCAGAGGATTGGGAGATTTGGAACAAAAACTTGGCCGCTACGATGAGGCGCGCAAGGCATACAACAACGCCATAACGTTATATAAAGGCGTGGACGACAAATTGGGCGAGGCCAACGCGCTCAGCGGGTTGGGAGATTTGGAACAAAGACTTGGCCGCAACGATGAGGCGCGCAAAGCTTACAACAATTCCAGAATGTTATATAAAGACGTGGACAGCAAATTGGGGGAAGCAAACGCGCTCACAGGATTGGGATATTTGGAGCAGAAGCTTGACCGCGACGATGAGGCGCGCTCAGCATACAACAATGCCATAACGTTATATAAAGGCCTGGACGACAAATTGGGCGAGGCCAACGCGCTCACAGGATTAGGCCAATTGGAGTATATCCTTGGCCGCAACGATGAGGCGCGCTCTGCATACAACAGTGCCATTACATTATATAAAATCGTGGACGACAAATTGGGCGAGGCCAACGCGCTTAGTGGGTTGGGGGATTTGGAGCTGAAACTTGACCGCGACGATGAGGCGCGCTCTGCATACAACAGGGCCATAACGTTATACAAAGGCGAGGAAGATAAATTGGGCGAGGCCAACGCGCTCAGAGGGTTGGGAAATTTGGAGCTGAAACTTGGCCGCTACGATGAGGCGCGCTCAGCATACAACAGCGCCATAATGTTATATAGAGGTGAGGACAACAAATTGGGCGAGGCCAACGCGCTCAGAGGGTTGGGGTATCTGGAGCTTACGTTGGGCAGAAAAAATGAAGCCCGTATACATTTTCGTGACGCCGCAATCGCATATGGGCTGGCTGGCCTGAAAACGGAACAGGCTGCAGCGGAAAAAATGGCGTCCAGTCCGGCAAGCGATGATATGCAGCACATGGGCGACGCCTGGAGCCGGGGGGATAAACTTACTGCCATTGGTGTTACGGAACAGGCTGCAGCGGAAAAAATGGCGTCCAGTCCGGCAAGCGATGAGATGCAGCACCTGGACGACGCCTGGAGCCGGGGGGACAAACTTACTGCCATTGGTCTTATTGTAGCTGCCTTAGGCATAATGACAGCGATATTTCCCGCTGAAATTAAGCGTATGCTGCAGCACGTCTGGAGCAAAATCAAACCGAACAGCTAGCCGCACGCAACGCCTCAAGCTCATTTTGGGGCTGCAAACCACGGCTTGTGGAAACTATCCTGCCTCATGCTGTGCTGCCCTTCCATGCCTGCGAACGACGCGATTGTCTTGCTCCGCAGATGCGGGCTGCGCTTAGCGGCTTTATGCCTCCAACATCGGGGCGCCGTCGCCGATCCTGACCGCAAACGAGCACTATTGCATTTTTGCAGCGCCTACATGTGCGCTTCTTTATAAAATTCTTCCGGCCTGAGGATAAAAACCTCGTCGCTGCTCTTGTCAAACGAGAACAGCCCCCTTGTCTGGGCCTGCCGCATGACCTTGTACAGCGTGATGCGGTGCATGCCCAACAGATCGGCCATATCGCGATAAGAGATATCGCGCCTTGCCCGCAAAGGGGTTGAGCCTGGTATAATACGCGAGGCCAAAAACTTGCATATACGCGTGAGCTGCGATTCCATGCTCAGCGAAACGACATTTTTTGACAGCAACGTCACCTTGACGCTGTAGCTTTTGCAGAGGTTTAAAATGAGCCTAGGCTGTTCCATGCCCAGGCGGTGCACTTCCTCCCTGCTGAACGAGCAAATATAACAGTCTTCGGCGCAGTCGTGAAAAAACTGCACTTCGCTCTGGGCGAAGGGCATGCTTTTGCCGCCATCCATAAACATGGGGGTTTCGTTAAAGCATGAACCGTCGCCAAGATACCAGAGAGTTTTTTCACTTCCGTCAGGGGCCAGGGCCATAAGGCGAACCCTGCCGCTAACCAGAAAATACATCTCTGGCTGCGTGTCGTAAAACTTGTGGCCCTTACGAAACAAACGCGGCTTTGTCAGCGCCACGCTTCGCCAGCACTCGTTCTGTCTGAGCAATTCCGCAAATGACACGCCAGTCCCCCTTGGCAAACAGTACACACCCGGCCACGCCGGGCAGATGTGAGCCCATGCCTGAACAGCGCTCCATATTCTGGTTTGAACCCTACCGTACCCTTTTTGTGAATTATGTTGCAAGGACAACGTTTCGGCGATTTATCTTGTGGCAGCATCCCTTCCAGCACGGTCAAACGGCCATAGGCCGTTGCCCAGCCACCTTGAGACTTTCACCAGCGGCGAGACGTGTCGTTGCACTGCTTGCCTGGAAGCCTTCAACGGTTCAATGTAAGCACATTCAGCCAACCCGAGGAGGTTGTCATGGGACACCCGACCATTTATCCCACAGGCGTAACCGTCTATAATCCGGAAAAAGCCTGGAGCGGATTCACCATTATTCAGGCGCCGGACAACGGTGCGTTGCTGCTTGGCATGAACGGGCATGAAATACGCATGTGGAAGGACGTTCACGGCTTTCCCAACAAGATGTTTCCCGGCGGCATGCTCATGGGCAGCACCGGCACACGCCACCCCAAGCACGGCCTTCAGGACCAGCTCGACCTCGTGCAGATAGACTGGGACGGAAAAATCGTATGGAAGTTTGACCGGGCCGAATTTGTGGAAGATCCGGGCCAAAAGAGCCAGTGGATGGCTCGCCAGCACCACGACTTTCAGCGGGAGGGCAGCTCCACCGGGTATTACGCCCCTGGGCAGGAGCCCAAAATCGATTCGGGCAACACCCTTGTTCTCTGCCACAAAAACACCGTGCAGCCCTATATCAGCGACAAAACGCTGGTTGACGACGTCATCTACGAAGTGACCTGGGACGGCGACATCGTGTGGGAGTGGAACTGCTCTGACCACGCCCATGAAATGGGCTTTGGCGAGGCGGCGCTCAACGCCATGTGCCGCGACCCCAACTATCGCGGCGGCACGCTGATCGAAGACGCCCCCGGCGTCGGCGACTGGATGCACGTCAACTCCATGTCCACCCTTGGTCCCAACAAGTGGTTTGAGGCGGGCGACGCCCGCTTTCACCCTGACAACATCATCATTGACGGCCGCGAAACCAACATCATCCTCATCCTCGACAAAAAGACCGGCAAGATCGTCTGGCAGCTGGGCCCCGACTACGACCGCAGCCCCGAGGACAAGGCCATAGGCTGGATCATCGGCCAGCACCACGCGCACATGATCCCCAAGGGTCTGCCCGGCGAGGGCAACATTCTGGTATACGACAACGGCGGCTGGGCCGGTTACGGCAGCACCAACCCCGGTGCGCCCAAGGGCGTCAAGGCCGCGCAGCGCGACTACTCGCGCGTGCTCGAAATAGACCCCGTGGCCCGCAAGATCGTCTGGCAGTACACCCCGCACGAAGCAGGCTTTCTCGTGCCCCTCGACGCCAGCCGTTTTTACAGCCCCTTTATCAGCTCGGCCCAGCGTTTGCCCAACGGCAACACGCTCATCTGCGAGGGCTCGGACGGCCGCGTGTTTGAAGTGACCGCAGAGCACGAAATAGTGTGGGAATACATCTGCCCGTACAAGGGGCACATCAGCCTGCCCATGAACTGGGTGTACCGCGCCTACCGCCTGCCCTACTCATGGGTGCCGCAGGCCGCCGTGCCGGAAGAAAAAGCCATTGAGCCTCTGGAAGTCAAAACCTTCCGCGTGCCCGGCGCGGCCCCCTTTGGCCCCATGTCTGAAGTAAAGGTTGAAGGCACCATCGGTTACTACAGCGGCGCAGGCCACTGCGTGGCCGCGACGGAATAATCCCCCGGCCCATACCCGCCTTCCTGCAGGGGCCTCGCCTTCGGGCGGGGTCCCTGTTTTTTGGGCAACTGCTCTGCGCGTAATGGATATACCGCTGGAGCGGCGCTATGCGGCCAGGGCCTGCAACAGCCCCCAGCGCAAAGCATTGCCCCAACCATCGCCCCCCGTTAATCTGCCGTAAAAGAGCCTCGCAAAGCGGCAGGGCTGCGCCGCCTGCAAGGGACTTTTTTTACCTGGCGGCCCCAAATCCGCCCATAAAAAAAGGCGGGAGAGCGCACCCTCCCGCCATATCAGCCACTGGCCGCAAAAATCAGAACGAGTAACGGAAGGTCAACGAAACCCGCCAGTTGTCGCGATACTGCGAGTCTTCCACACCATGCCAGGTGCCGCCGTCCAGATGCAGGTTCACATAGGCGGCTTCCACATTCATCTGCAGGTTGTCGTAAATTTTGTAGGTATTGGAAACACTGCCCTCCCACGCGTGGTCGGTGGTCGTGAGGTAGGCCATGGGGCCGTCCGCCCGGCTGGGATAGCTTGTCATATTGGCTTTGCGGGGCATCTCCGCACTGTTGGTGCCCTGAAAATACGCCAGCTTGAAGGTATGGGTCAGGTCATTGATAAAGCTGACGTCCTTGATGGTACCCACAACGCCTGCCAGACCGCCGGGGTTGTGGCCCAGCACTTTCCAGGTATTGAGGTCAAAAAAACCGCCGCCAAAGCCCAGGGGCGTGACCGGCCAGGGGGTGTTGAACTGGGGCAGACGCTCTGAACCGTTGTAGGGGTTGCTGTCGTCGCCGCTGCCGTACCAGGCGGTCACGCCGGGCGTGCCCCAGGTGCACTTGTAGTCAACGCGCAGGGCCGCGTACCAGCCCTGACGCACCAGGTCAAACGTCTTTGCCTGCCCGCTTGAGCTGAACTGGGTGTAGTCTTTAAGCTCGCCCATATCCACGCGGCCATAGGTAAACTCTGCAGCGATATCAAATGGTTCGATAGTCGTGAAATCAGTGGTCAGCCCGGCCCAAAAACCGTTGCCCCAGGTATTGTTGGCGTTACGGTACTTTTTTTCAAAGGTGCTAAAGTAGTTGCCGCCGCTGCCAAGCACGGGCATGAGCCCGCCACGCGGAGCATAGATGGCTGGCTCGCGCTGGTCGGTATTGGTGTTGATGCCCCGCAGGCTGTTTTGACCAATAAGGCCGTACATACCCCAGGGAGTTATTTTCATGCCGTTGCCGGTGATAGGCAAGGTCAGTGCAAACAGGTCGAGGTTATCAAGGTAGTTTTTTTGCGTCTGGCCGTTTTGCGTAATTTCTGAATTGTCATTATAGGGCCGTGCCCAAAAACCGGAAACTCCAAACTTGTACTCGCCGCTGGTCGCCAGAGGCGAACTGACGGTCACGCCGGTGGAATACTGCCCGTACACCGCGCTCCAGTCAGTGACGTAACCGGGCAAAAGCTGCGGCTGCATGCCCATGCGCACTTTTACGTCCGTTTTGGGCACGATCCAGTCAATATAGGCATGGCGCACGCCAAGGTTTTTTGTGCCGTCCGCCCCCAGGGACGCGCCGTCGGCAGCACGGCCCCAGTTCATGGTGCCGGTGCCCACCGTAAACATGAGGCTGCCCGACACGTTTTCGCTGGCTATGGCGTCTATCTGCGTGCGCAGGCGCTCCATGGCCCCAAAGGTGTCGCTTCCTTTGATGCCGCGTGGAAGCACGTTGGATGTTTCAAAACTGATGTCAAAGGCCCCCTTTACCTTGAAATCAATGGCGTCGGCGGTTTGCGGCGCAAGCAGCAAGCCTCCGGCAAGCAACAATCCCAGCATGTTGTCACGGACAGCTTTCATCATTCCTCCTGTGCAAGTTGGTGCAACCAAACAGAACCTTTATCCAACAATGCTCTGTAGTGGCTTTTTCCACAGGCTTGCACCGTTGCCGGAACAACATTTTTTGGAAAAAGTTTATTTTTTCACAATTACCGGCAACGCTTACACATAATTCATACAACTAAATAATTTAATTAATATTTATTATAAATGTGAAATAAATATCTCTAAAATGTTGCCGTAACAACGTCGCCAATAATCCCGCTGCTCTAGGTTTTTGAACCAGGATCGGCAGTGGATGATTTTTTTCACAAAACATGCGAAGTGGCAGACAATGAAAAGGAGAGGCGCAATGCAGGATTCGCCGCGCATCAGCAATAACTACTTTGACGGCCTTGCTGTTACAGGACGTCATAAGGCTGTGTTCTTTATCATCATGATCGCATACTTTTGCGAGCAGATGGATAACTGGAACTTCGGCTTTATCGCCCCCGCGTTGATGCACAACTGGGGCCTGACCATGAAGGACATTGGCACTGTTACCTTTTGGTACTTTACGGCCATGACCTGCGGCGGTTTTGTCGGCGGGTTCATCTCAGACATTATTGGCAGGCGCAAAACCTTTCTTATTGCGATCACCCTGTTTTCCACAGCGTCCATCATCAACGGCCTTACTGACAGCTTCCACGTATTTGTGGCGTCGCGCGCTGACGGGCTTTGGCGTGTTTTGCCTCATGGTATGTTCGCAGGCCTATATTGCAGAGATGGCCCCGGCCGAGAGCCGCGGCAAATGGCAAAACATGGTCGCCGGCGTTGGTTTTTGCGCCGTGCCGGTAGTAGGCCTGCTTTGTCGGCTGATCATTCCCCTGCATGAAGAAGCCTGGCGCTACATTTTTTATATGGGCGGCATAGGCTACATTGCCCTGATCGTTGCCTGGCGCTACCTGGACGAATCACCCCGCTGGCTGGTTGCGCGCGGCCGCATCGCCGAGGCCGAAGCCGTCATGAAGGACATTACCGGCAAAGACATCGACCTTGCCGCAACCGCCAGCAAGTGCCTGACCGGCAAACCCCCGATCAGGGAAGTACTGCTTGGCATGTGCAGCCCCAAGTACCTCAAGCGTACGCTTGTCATTTTTTTGCTGGTTGTATGTACCAACCCCGCCACCTTTGTGGTCACCAACTGGACGGCCACCCTGCTCAAGGCGCACGGGTTCCCTCTTGAAGACACCCTCATGGCCACCACGCTTATTTCCATCGGCGTGCCGCTCGGGCTGTTTGCCTCCAGCTCGTTTACCGACATGGGCGGGCGCAAGATTCCCATTGTCGTCATGCTGGCCACAATGGCGGTACTGGCCCCCATCTTTGGCAATGTGAGCCAGTACTGGGTTGTGGTCCTTATAGGCGCGATACTTACGGCCTTTGTCATGGGCATGGGTTTCACCGTTTTTTCCTACACTGCAGAGTCGTACCCCACGCACCTGCGCAACACCGCCACCGGCTTTCACTCGTCCGTCGGGCGTCTGGCCGTTGCCTTTTCACAACCTCTCATTCCTGTTGTCTATGCAGCATACAGCTTTGACGGAGTGTTTTATATTTTCAGCCTGCTGTGCTTCATACCCGCCATTATCGTTGGCGTATGGGGTGCCCGCACTGGCGGCAAGTCGCTCGAAGACATTGCCTAGCCAGCTGGAATATCAAGACAATACCAACATCGACGTCTGCAGCTTTGTCGAATCAGGAGGATTTATCATGGGCATAACCCTTTACACTGCGCCGGACTGCATCCGCTGCAAGATTGTCAAAGCCTTTCTTGCCGAACGCGGGCTGGCGTACGACACCATAGATTTCAAGGCCGACGCGCAGGATTTCAACACATTCTACCGCACAAACCGCAAGGCCATTTATCGCAACCCGGAAGGTGTGGAGTTTCCCCTGTTTGCCGACGGACAGGTCATCAAGCAGGGATCGGGCGAAATCATCGCCTATCTGCTTTCGGGCCATGCGCTTGAGACCTGCGTTACCCGCAGCGACATGCTGCACGGCAAAATTGCGGGGCTCTATCCCTCGCAGTGTCCCGACGGGCAGGAAGACAACTTTGAAATTCTTGTAAACAGGCTGGCCGCTGGCGGGTTGCAGGTATGGCTGCAGACCGACGGTCGCAAGGCAGACCTGTTGGCAAACCTGCTCAAGATCAAAGACGTGCACGTTATCTGCAATGTTGTGGGCGGCGCAGAAGCAAGCGCAAAAGTTTTTGGCGGTGCGCCAAGCGAGGAAGACCTGTCAAAAACACTGGCCCTAGTACAGGCAACCGCCGACGGCACGGTGCGCTTTCTGGCCATGCCGCTGCCCAATGGCAACGCCTGGGCCTGGCCCACAAGGGACGATGCGGCGGCAGCGGCCAAAATGGTGGCCGAGGCCTGCGGCCAGCCCACGCTGCCCTACGGCATTACCCCCGTCACGGCTGATATGGTGTGGGACATGCACGGCCTTGCCCCCCTGCCCGACCAGAACCTGCTCGTCTACCGCTCTGCCGCGCGGCAGCATCTGTTCAAGGCAGACATAGTTAAATAGGGGGCGCAATATGCAAGCATTCGATATTATCATAGTGGGCGGCGGCCCTGGCGGAACAACGGCTGCGCAGATTCTTGCGCGGGCGGGCAAAAGCGTTGCCCTGGTGGAAAAAACCCACCTCGGCGGCACATGCCTCAACTGCGGCTGCATCCCCACCAAGATGCTGCTGGGCGCGGTAGCCCCGCTGGCCCTCCTGCATGCCCAGCAGCGAACCCGCGTGGCAAAAGGCGACATAACCGTTGATTTTACGGCCCTGCAAACGAGGGTGAGCCGCTTTACCAGGGGGACAAGCCAAACGCTTGGCAAAAACCTTGGCAGCCTGGGCGTGACGGTTTTTGAAGGGCGCGGCGAGGCCCTGGCAGCAGGCGCAATACGCGTGCATGCCGATACCAGCCATACCGACCTGACCGCGCAGCACATCATCCTGTCCTGCGGCTCGTCGTCCGCGTCCTTTCCCGGTCTGACGCCCGACCATGACTGCGTGCTGGACAGCACCGACCTGCTGCATATCCAGTCTGTGCCCGAAAGCCTCGTCATTGTGGGGGCCGGGGCCATCGGCCTTGAACTGGGCGACTTTTTTTCGGCCATGGGCAGCAAGGTCACCATTGTGGAGGCTGCGCCTCACGTTGCCCCCCTTGAAGACGCTGATATCGCGGCGGAACTGCGCCGGGCGCTGCAAAAAGGCGGCATAACCTGCCACGAGGGCGCACGGGCCAAGGATTTGCGCACCAACGACGGGCAGGCGCAGCTCACCCTGGACGACGGCACGGTCATTACGGCCGCCAAGGCGCTGGTGGCTGTGGGCCGCACGCCCAACACCGCCGGGCTTCGCGCCGAGCAGCTGGGCTGCAGCCTCAACAGGCGCGGTTATGTGGAGACTGACGGGTGCTTGCAGGCTGCCCCCAATGTTTGCGCCATAGGCGACGTCAACGGCCTTGTACTGCTGGCGCACGCTGCGGAGCATCAGGCTGTGTACGTGGCCAACCGCATCCTCGGCAATTGCCAGCACGAGTACCAGTCTGGCCCTGTACCCTCATGCGTCTATGGCGCAACCGAGGTCATGCGCGTGGGCCAGACGGCAGAAGCCCTGTTGCGCGAGGGCAAAAGAGTTGAGGTTTCGCAGGCTCCCCTGTCGCTCAACCCCATTGCCCAGGCCAGCGGCGGCACATCCGGATTCGTCAAGGTGGTCTGGAGCGAGGGGCGCATCGCGGGTATCGCCGCTGTAGGGGCTGGTGTATCGCACCTTGTCATGGTGGCCCTGCTGCTCATCAGGGGCGGCTATACAGCGCAGAATCTGCACGAGGTGATGTTTGCACACCCCACGCTGGATGAAATCATACCCATG
>Ga0268263_1002288_pt1 | contig 12940 bp, 10 predicted proteins | sample Biomet5_FD_190358 | JGI IMG/M metagenome (GOLD analysis project Ga0268263, IMG submission 190358) | Microbial communities from bioreactor (seeded with sewage sludge) at LBNL, California, USA - Biofuel metagenome 5 (SPAdes) (version 4) | ecosystem: Engineered > Bioreactor > Anaerobic >... | reverse complement strand
AGCCGTCAGTGTCCAGCTGGAGGCGGCGTCCATCGTCACGTTGACGGTGCCGCTCGACTTCGCGGTGTTGATGCAGCCTTTGAAGCTGGTGGACGTCATCGCCATCGTCAGGCTGGAGATGTCATCGACGATGATCTCACCTTCCAGCGCCTGGTTCTTGGTCGTGAACTCAAGGGTGCCGCCATTGGAACCCTGGGTACCCCAGCCGCGCGACGAGCTGTTGCCGGAGACCTTGAGCAGCACGCCGTCAGCCAGCGTGAGGTCCACGTCCTCGAGATATACCTTGGCGGAAGTGTTGGTGACATAGATCATATCGCCGCTGTTGGCGACGATCGAGCCGCCGGTCACCGACAGCGAGGCCGTGCCGGTGTCGGCGTCGCCGGAGGTCGACTGATAGAGCATGATGTTCTGCGTGTTGTCGCTGGCGTCCTGGCCGGTGGCCATGTTGCCGGAGACCGTGCAGTTGGACAGGGTGATGCTGTTCTTGCCTTCGATGACCATGGCTTCGGCTCCGGTAGCCGTCAGGGTGGCGTCGGATACGGTGATGTCAGCCGTCGAGTAGATGGCCGGCGAGCCGGAACCGGCGGTCGTATAGGTGCCGCCCGTCACGGTGACGGTGCCGCCGCCGCGGTCGGAGCGGATGGCGGCCGAGGAGGCCCCGGTGGTATTGATCGTCAGGTCGCTGGCGTTGATTACGGCCCCGCCGGTGCAGTCGATGCCGCCCGAGTTGTCGCTGGAGGTGGTGATCTTCGAATCGCTGATGGTCAGCGTCGTGCCGTCACCATTGGCGAAGGCCCCGTCGGCCCCGGAGGCGTCGGTGGTTATCGTCGCACCGCTTACCGTCAGGCTGGCACCGTCATTGGCCAGGATGGCCGAGTTGGTGCCGTAGAAGTTGGAGCCGTCCTGGGTCGTGGTGTCGCCGCTCTTGGTGGCGGTCGCGCCGGTCAGCGACACGGTCGCGCCATTGGTGGCCAGCACCGCCACCTGGTCCGCCGTGGTCGAGCTGTAGGTCTTGCCGCTCTCCTCGGCATTGCTGTCGAAGGTCGTGGCGCCCGTGGCCGTCACCGTGGAAGACGACTGGTCGCCGCCGGGGGCGTTGCCGCCCGGCTGGTTGCCCGTGTTATTGTTGGAGGCCGTCCCGCAGGCCGTCAGGCTGAGGGCCAGCACGGCTGCCGTGATGATCGCGATTGTCTGTTTTGTCTTTTTCATATCCTTAGTGCGCCGGAGCCCTTCGTTTTCCGGTACAACGACACGATAGAACATCCATGTGAAGCCTGAACATGTCGCATTTGAATTCCATACGACTTCTTCATGACGGGATGGTGAAAAAAAGCCGTGCCCCAGGGCCCGGCCGCGTCACGATACTACTTCTTGCTGATCTTATGGTAGATGAAGAAGAAGACGACGGCGCACAGGATGCAGACGATGATCTCGACCCACGCATTGCTTACCTTCAGCAGGTTGCTGACCAGGTTGCCCAGCATCATGCCGACGACGCCGAAGATGGCATCCTTCCAGAACGCGGTCTTGCTGCCGACCAGCTTGCCGGCCACCCAGCCGATCAAGGCGCCCAGCAGAATATCAATGACGATTACGCCGATGACACCTAATGTTTCCTTCATATCTCTTTTCCTCCTAATACGTGACCAATCTAGGACGTTTGCGTGCTAATGTCAACCAACATTTGGCCGATTCTGTCTGATTGTTCATGGTGAATGCGCTTCCACCATAATGGAGGCCTCCCGTCTGGGCCGATGGCGTCCATTTCTTCTCGCACTTACAGGCCATGACGGCGGCTTCCGCGGCTGCCGGCGCGGCATCGCCGCTGTTATCGATGCTGCTGCCGCAGGCCTGCTGCAGGATCTTCGGACAGTCGGCCATCTCCTTCATGTCGCTGAACGCCTTGAAAATGTCGTCAGTCATTCTCATTATCGGTATTCCTCCGTTTGCCGTCATCATATCATGATACCAGGCCGCGGCTGCCGTTCAATCTTTCGTAGGATTCATATTGTTCAGACCATAATATCCAATGCCGATACGACGCAAGCAAAAACCCCTTGGCGGGGTTTGCATGCGGCCTGCGTGTCAGCGACAGGCCAGGTAATAGAAGACCACCGCCGCGATGGACAGGGCGATGATCAACAGCCAGGCTTTGGTCCGGCTCTCCGTCTCGTCCTGGCATAGTTCGGGATTGCAGACGATATGACGCTGGCCGCCGTAGGCCCACACGCCGTGGCGATCAACCGGCTGCTCGTCGACGGCTTTGTTAGGCACCTTGGGCGCCTGCTTGCGCTGCTTGCCTTTTAGCCGGGACAGCACTGCGAAGATCCCTACGGCGATCGCCACCACGATCACGATCCTGATGATGGCGGCCGTCAGCGGGCCGGACATCTCGTCCGCGACGCTTTCAATCGCCAGGCAGATCAGCATCAGCATCGCCACAAGCGCTATGACCTTATTCAATGGCCTTCCGCCTTCGTTCATCCCAATCATCTCCCTGCAGCCATTATACATCATGTGCGCCCACGCTAAAGCCCGCACGATGGCGGGCTTGGCTGATAATCGCTACTTGGTTTCCGGGTCAACCGGCGGCTGCTCGGCCGCCGTGGGAGCCGGTTTTGACTCGGCATCTTTTTCTGCATCCTGACCGGCCGCGTCCGCGGCAGGACTGGAGTCTTCATCGCTGGTAGGCTTGACCTCCTCAGCAGCGGCAGGCTTGGCGCCGTCATCGGCTGCAGGCTCAGCACAGTCGTCAGGAACTGGATTGGCATCACTCCCCGGGATGGGCTTGGCACCATCATCGTCGGCTTGTCCGCCGTCGGCCGTCTTAGCAGACGTACCATCCGTCTTCTTCTTGCGTGTCAATAGATGCTCGATGTAGTACTCGCCGGTGGCGAAGGCCCCGATCACGGCCAGATAGCTGGCTGTCGAACCTATGCCTGACGTGCCATTTCCGCCATTCATGCGTCCTTGCCCGTCGCCCCGCTCGCCGCGACCTTCGCCGGAAGCGTTAGGCGCCTGACCATTGGATGGGGCCGAAGGCATCTGCCCCTGTCCTGAGGTGGAAGGCGCCTGCCCGTCGGTCGGTGCGGAAGGCGTCTGCCCGTCGGTCGGTGCTGAAGGCATCTGGCCGCCATGCTCCTCCATGCCGCCGCCCTGGCCCTGACCGCCATTGAACAGACGGGCTACGTTATTGAAGTATGAAGTCGTATAAATACTGAAGCATCCGAAGGCGAACACGGCCGCCGCCAAGGCCTTGGCGATGATGCCACGAGCCTTGCTGGGCTTGTTAAGCTTGAAGATTCTGCGGAAGATGCCCATTACCCAGTCCCAGTGCAGGCCGACGTGCACGCCGGCCAGCAGCAGACCAAGATAGCTGGACCCGACATGGGTCGCCTTGTTGAGGACGGCATTGGAGAAGCTGGCGGTCAGGACGACCTTGGAAATGGCCAGACCGCTGACGACCATGAACATCAGGTCGAGGAAGATGACCAGGTCCAGCCACCAGCAGACCTTGGCTTTCACGCCGCCCTTCTGCCGCAGGATGCGGCCGCTGTTTTTGATCCACGGCAGATTGAAAAGCAGATGACAGAGGATGGCAGCCCCCAGGACGATGCCGGCTATCTCATGGAAGGCCTGCCCACCCAGGATGCTGGTGTTGAACAGCATGGCCAGGACGATGCCCATGGCAAGGTCAAGGCCGAACTTCACATATTGGTTTTTCATTTTTGAATTACCCTTTTCACTAGTGGTACCTCGAACCACGGACTTATGGTACATGACTGTCGTGAAAGCGATTTGTAGGTCGTTTGAATAATTTGTGAACGTTGTTCAGACTTATCGTGAACACGCCATCGGAATCAAACCACTACCGCGGTAGCCGGGAATGTGTGATAATTATCCATGGGACAATCAAACTTGTTTCAACACCTTCACACCCATATGACGCGTGAAAGCCTCATACCGGTGATACCTCGACGACCGTCGGGCTGATAGGAGCGATACTGATGAAAAAGAACGTGTTTCTGTGTTTGGCCGCTGCCGCCACGATCGTCATCATGTCTGTCGTCGGCGTTCCGACGGCCTCTGCCCGTACGCATACGGTCATCAAGGTCGGATGGTATACCGTCGACGGCATGCAGGACACTGATGCCCAGGGCCGCCAGACAGGATATGATTATGAATACCTCAAAGCCATCGCCCGTTACACCGGGTGGGATTACGAGTTCGTTAGCGGCAGCTGGAAGGAATGCCTGCAGATGCTTTATGACGGCCGCATCGACATTCTTGGAGGCGTAGCATACGACGCCCAGCGTGACCAGAAACTAATTTATGGTTCAATCGCGGCCGGGGCCGGCGGCAGCCGCCTCGTCTGCCGTGTGGATGACACGCGCTTCTCTTACGGCGATTTCTCAGCGATTGCCGGCATGCGTGTCGGCACTGTCACAGACAGCACCCGCGCGACATCCTTCTCCAAGCTTTGCAAGGACCATGACGTCGCCGTCATCATGACGCCGCTCGACGATCAGCAGCAGATGATGAGCATGCTGGACGACGGTCAGCTGGACCTGGCCTTGGTGGCCCAAGCCCGACGGCTGGAAGGCTACCGTACCATATATGACTATGACGCCCAGCAGTTCTATTTTGCGCTGCGGCCTGGTGCTGAAGACCTAGCCGGACAACTGAACGAGGCCATGCGTCAGATCATGGCCGGCGAACCCAACTTCAATTCCGAGCTGTCGGCTAAATACTTCCAGAGTACGACGGGGACGATACCCAGCTTCACCACCCAGGAATTGAAATATATCCAGGACCATCCCGATGTCATCGTCGCCTATGACCCGGCCTGGACGCCAATCGAGTATTATGATCAGCAGACCGGCACCATGGGCGGGATGATGAAAGATGTGTTCGGGCTGCTAGCCGACAGTACCGGCCTGCAATTCACCTTCGTGACCGCCGCGTCGTTTTCCGACGCCGCTACCGCCTATCATGGCCAGGCCCAGATGTTCTCCAGCCTCTCATACGATTACAGCTGGGGCGACAAGATGGGCTATCTGCTGACCAAGCCGCTGTACGACATGCAGGTCTATCAGTTGCGTCATGACACGCAGGGCGGTAAGATCGTGGCCCTTCCCGAGGGATACTATATCGCCCAGGCCGTCATGGAGCGCTACGTCCAACAGGATTACACCTATCGCTTCTACCCGACCGTCAAGGACTGCGTGGAGGCGGTTCATACCGGACAGGCCGACATGACCTTCCTATATAGCAGCGAATTCAACTATTACATCAGCATCCCCCGCTATTCACGGATGCCCTTCACCGCCGTGCTAGGCTTCTTCCAGCAGATATCGGTAGCCGTCAGCACGGATGCCGATCCGCTGCTCTTTTCGATCATCAACAAGGCCGTCAGCGCCATCCCCCAGCAGCAGCTGGGCCAGATAGCGGCTGAAAACAGCGTGTTCTCCCATAAACCATCCATCACCGACCTCATCTATACCGATCCGCTGCAGTTTCTGGCGATTGCCGCGATTGGCATCGTGCTGGCCGCTGCAGTTATCTTCATGCTTCTGCGCAGTCGGACGGCCAAGAACCGCAACGACGCCCTCACGGCCCTCAACGCGCAGCTGGCGACGGCCAACGCCGCCAAGAGTGATTTCCTGTCGCGCATGAGCCATGACATCCGTACACCTATGAACGTGATAATCGGCATGACCGATCTAGCCAGCGAACAGCCCGGCAACCCGAAGGAGACAGCCGACTATCTAGGGCATATCAAGTCGTCAGGTCAGTTTTTGCTTGGGCTAATCAACGACGTGCTCGACATGTCCGCCATCGAGAACCGTACCTTCACGCTTTCCCCGACGGCATACAGCCTCGACGAGTTCTTCAGTCAGACCGAGACGATGTTCGAGCCGCTGTGCCGCCAGAAAGGCCTGCATCTGCAGCTGATGGCCGATGCCGCCGTACCACAGGCACTGTGCCTTGACCGTCTCCGTTTCAACCAGATCTTCTTCAACCTGCTGTCCAACGCCGTTAAATTCACCCCCGCAGGCGGTACCATCTGCCTCCAGGCTTATTGCATGGGGCGTGACGGCGACACCGCCCACATGCACTTCGAGGTCAAGGATACTGGTGTCGGCATGAGCGAGGAATTCATGGCGCACATGTTTGAGCCCTTTGCCCAGGAGCATAGCACCGACGGGACCTATGAGAGCACCGGCCTAGGCCTGGCAATCGTCAACAACCTCGTCAACCTGATGGGCGGACGGATCGGGGTGACTTCCCAGAAGGATAAGGGCACCATCTTCACAATCGAGATGGATGCACCCATCACCGCAATCGGCGTCCAACTGCCCGCCGCGATCGATTCCCAGTCCATCGAAAAGCTGAAAGGCCGGCGAGTGCTGCTTGCTGAGGATCATCCCCTCAACGCCCGCATCGCCACGGCGCTGCTGGCCAAGGCGGGGATGCAGTGCACCCATGTCAGCGACGGTCAGGCCGCTGTCGACGCCTTCACGTCATCCCGGGCCTATACCTACGATGCCATCCTGATGGACATAAGGATGCCTGTCATGGACGGACAGCAGGCCACGGCCGCCATCCGCAGCAGCGGCCGGCGCGACGCCAAGACGATACCGATAATCGCCCTGACCGCCAATGCCTATGACGATGACATCCGAAAGGCCATGCAGTCCGGCATGGACGCCCATGTCGCCAAGCCGATCGATGCCAACATCCTGTTCCCGACCATGGCACGGCTGATCGACCGCCGGCACACCGACAAAGGGAAATAACGAAAAGCGATGCCTCGGCATCGCTTTTCTCATTGTTCCGATAAAGACTCCGTCTGACCGTCGAACATCGTCACGAAACGCTGCGCCAGCGGTGACAGATAGCGTTGCCGATCCCAGACGACCGCCAGCCGCGTCTGCAACGTATCACAGGCAATACGCTTGACGATCAGCCCGTTGGTGTTGAGAGTCGTAAGTATCGAGGCGGGAACGATGCCGATGCCGAAGCCCTTAGCCGCCCAATTGCAGGTCGTGCGGGCATCATCGTTGAGACAGCCGATCACCAGTCGGGAGCCCTGGGCGGCGAAGGTTTCCTTGAGCAGCTGCTCGAAACGGCGGTACATGACCAGCGGTGCTCCGGACAGCTCCGCTACCGTGACGGCCCCCGGGTCGATACCAAAGGCATCATGGTCCATAACGGCCATCATGTCCTCCGATGGTCCATAGCGGCATTGCAGGCCAGCGTGGCTGAAGGGCGTCCTAACGATGCCCAGGTCGATGATGCCGTTGGCCAGCATCTCGATAATCTCAAAGGTGTTACCCTCGTGGATGTCGAACCTGACATCTGGGTAATGCGCCGTGAAGTCGCGCATGGCTTTGTTGGGAATCAGCCCACCCGAAGATGATATGGCTCCTATCGACAGCACGCCATTGAATCCCTTGCCGAAGCTTTGGACTTCGTGGGCGGCGGTGGCCGTCATGGCCAGGATCTGCGATGCCCGTTTGTACAGCAGCCGGCCGGCGTCGGTAAGTTCGGCCTGCCGCGCACCACGCTTGACAAGTTTGACGCCCATCTCGTCCTCCAGCTCCTTCAACTCGTAGGTCAGCGGCGGTTGTGCGATATGCAGTTTGCGGGCCGCCGCCGTTATCTGATGCTCCTCGGCGATGGCCATGAAATAACTGAGTTGTTTCAGTTTCATGCCGCCCTCCTTTCAATCAATACAATATTTATATATATTATGCCATAAAAATGTATTTTTAATATCGTTATCATACATTTATAATTAGACCGTCATCAACCCTAGAAAGAGTGATTGGATGCGAAACCTTCTCAAATACCTGCATGGCTACCGCCGCCAGGCGATCCTGGCCCCCTTGTTCAAATTGTTGGAAGCCTGCTTCGAGCTGCTGGTACCGCTCGTTATGGCAGACATCATCGACAAAGGCATTGCCAATGGCGACCCCGGATACGTATATGCCCACGGCTTGCTGCTCGTTGGTATGGGGCTGGTCGGGCTGCTCAGTGCCATAACCGCCCAGTATTTCTCGGCGCAGGCGGCCACCGGCTTTGGCACCAGGCTGCGTGATGACCTGTTCCGCCACATCATGTCCATGTCGCGCCAGGACACTGACATGCTTGGCCAGGCCACCTTGGTTACCCGCGTCATCAACGACACCAACCAGATTCAGAGCGGCGTCAACATGTTCTTCCGGCTGGTGCTGCGATCGCCGATGGTCGTCTTCGGCGCTTTGCTGATGGCATGTCTCATCAGTCCCCGGCAGGGGCTGCTGTTCGGGGCCGTCATCCTAGTGCTGGCCATCATCGTGACCGTCATCATGAACCGCTCCGTCGTCCTGTTCAAGGGTATGCAGCAGCGTCTCGATGCGATCACCCTGAAGACCGACGAGAACCTGGAAGGCGTACGTGTCATCCGCGCCTTCCGCCGTCAGCAGGCCGAGCGGGACGGCTTCCGCCAGGCCTCCGACCTGCTGGTCGCCGACCAGCTGCGGTCCGGGCGCGTCTCGGCACTGATGAATCCCCTGACTTACGCCATAATCAACCTTGGGCTGGTGGCCGTCCTGCGTCTTGGGGCAATCGATGTCAATACCGGCGCCCTCACCCAGGGGCAGGTCGTGGCCCTGGTCAACTACATGTCACAACTGCTGGTCGAGCTCGTCAAGCTGGCCAACCTTATCATCCTGCTCTCCAAGGCCATCGCCTGCGCCAGGCGCGTCGACGACGTGTTGGCTACCAATGACGCCCTGGCCAACGGCTCGATGGACCTGGACGCCGGACCATTGAGCCTCAGCTTCAGCCACGTCAGCTTCACATACCCTGCCGCCAGCCGGCCGGCCCTGCAGGACATCTGCATGGACGTAGCCCCGGGTCAGACCATCGGCATCATCGGCGGCACCGGTTCGGGCAAGACGACGCTGGCCGACCTGCTGCTGCGCTTCTATGACGTCTCAACCGGCCGGCTGACGATCGATGGCCATGACATCCGCGACTACGACATCGCCCGGCTGCGCCGCCGCGTCGGCATCGTACAGCAGGGCAGCCGGCTTTTCGCCGGGTCGATTGCCGACAACCTGCGCTGGGGCGACCAGACCGCCGATGAGTCGCAACTGCAGGCTGCCGTGGCGACGGCCCAAGCCCAGGACGTCGTTTCCGCCAAGCCCGACCATCTTGAGGCCGCGGTCGAGCAGGACGGGCGCAACTTCTCCGGCGGCCAAAAACAGCGGCTGTCCATCGCCCGCACCCTGGTGCGCAACCCGGGGCTCCTGATCCTCGATGACGCCTCCTCGGCTCTCGACTTCGCCACCGACGCCGCCTTGCGCCGGGCCCTGCGTGCCGACCGGACCGAGGCGACGGTGCTGCTGATTTCGCAGCGTGTCAGCACGATCCGCCATGCCGACCGCATCGCGGTGCTTGACGACGGCCGTCTGGCCGGCTTCGGTACCCATGAACAGCTGCTGGCCGGCTGTCCGCTGTATAAGGAGATCTGTCTGTCCCAGCTTTCCGCCAAGGAGGTGGCCGCCGCATGAACGTCAAGAAGATCGATCATGAAACCATGTACCGCATCCTCGGCCTGCTGCGTCCGTATGCCGTGCTGATCGTGCTGAGCCTGCTGTTGGCCATCGCCACGGTCATGACGACGCTTTATGTCCCTGTGCTGACCGGCCAGGCCGTCGACACCATCATCGGCCCCGACCGCGTTGACTTTGCCGCCCTGAGCCGCATCGGCGGTCTCATCACCATCATGCTGACGGCCACGGCCATAAGCCAATGGTGCCTGACGGCCGTCGACAACCGCATCGTGTTCGCCGTGGTCCGCGACATGCGCGCCAACGCCTTCGAGCACCTGCAGGGCATGCCGCTGGCATATCTGGATTCCCATCATCATGGTGACATCGAGTCATGCGTCATCACCGACATCGACCAGTTCTCGGAAGGCCTGCTAATGGGCTTCTCCCAGCTGTTCACCGGCGTCATGACCATCGTCACCACGCTGGTCTTCATGTTCCGGCTCAGCCCCGTCATCGCTCTGGTCGTCGTCGCCGTCACCCCGTTGTCGATCATCGCGGCCGGCTTCATCGCCAAGAAGAGCTATACGTTCTTCAAGCAGCAGTCGGCCCGCCGCGGGGCGATGACCGCCATCGTCCAGGAGATGATCGCCGGTCAGGACACCGTCAGGGTCTTCGGCATGGAGGACGCGGTCTGCCAACGCTTCGCGCAGGCCGACGAGCAGCTACGCCAGGCCAGCTTCAAGGCGACCTTCTATTCATCAATCACCAATCCGACAACACGTTTCGTCAACGCGGTCGTATACGCAGGCGTCGGCATCGGCGGGGCCCTGGCCGCCATCGGCGGGACCATATCGATAGGTCAGCTGACCTCCTTCCTCAGCTACGCTACCCAGTACACCAAGCCGTTCAACGAGATATCCGGCGTCATCACCGAGATGCAGAATTCCGTAGCCTGTGCCCAGCGCTACTTCAGCCTGCTCGACCAGCCGTTGGAGAGTCCCGACATCCATGACGCCGCCGTGCTAAAAGACGTCAAGGGTCAGGTGGAACTCCAGGGCGTCAGTTTCTCCTATCTCCCCGACAAGCCCCTGTTCGACGGTCTCAGCCTGACGGCCGCCCCGGGACAGCGGATTGCCATCGTCGGGCCCACCGGATGTGGCAAGACGACGCTTATCAACCTTTTGATGCGCTTCTACGACGTCACCCAGGGCCGCATCGCGGTCGACGGCTGCGACATCCGCAAGCTTACCCGGAACAGCCTGCGCGCCGGCTATGGCATGGTTCTGCAGGATACGTGGATCCACAGCGGAACCGTCGCCGCCAACATCGCCTTCGGACGGCCCGACGCCAGCCGCGAACAGATCGTCCAAGCCGCCAGGCAGGCCTACGCCGACGAGTTCATCACCCGCCTGCCTCAAGGCTATGACACCGTGCTGGGGCAGGACGGCGGCGGCCTGTCAGCCGGCCAGCGGCAGCTGTTGTGCATAGCCAGGGTCATGCTGACAGTGCCGCCCATGCTCATCCTCGACGAGGCCACCTCCTCCATCGATACCCGCACCGAGCTATGCATCCAGAAGGCCTTCGATCGGCTGATGGAGGGCCGGACCAGCTTCGTCGTCGCCCATCGGCTTTCGACTATCGTCCATGCCGATCTCATCCTGGTCATGAAAGACGGCCGCATCATCGAGCAGGGCCGTCATGAACAGCTGCTGGCCGCCGGCGGCTTCTACGCCAAGCTGTACAACAGCCAGTTCGAGCAGGTCTGACCTGCCGGACCGCTTGGTGACCTAGTCACAGACAGGACATCCGCCTTCCTCTATAATGTGCATCGTCGGAGATGGCCATGGGTCATGCCGACACCATCAATGGGAGGTAAATCAATAATGTCAGTCATCACTTTGACCAAGGACAATTTCGAGCAGGAGGTGCTGCACAGCGACAAGCCTGTGCTGGTCGATTTCTGGGCCAGCTGGTGCGGACCGTGCCGCATGGTATCGCCGCTGGTCGACCAGATCGCCGAGGAACAGGCCGGCATCAAGGTCGGCAAGGTCAACGTCGACGAGCAGCCCGAGCTGGCCGGCTCGTTCAACGTCATGAGCATCCCGACGCTGATCGTCTTCAAGGACGGCAAGATCGTCAACCAGGCCATCGGGGCCCGCGGCAAGCCGCAGATCCTGGCACTGCTGGGCTGATGAAGAAAAAAGAGTTCGCTTCGGAACTCTTTTTTCATGACGACAGGCGCTGCAGCCCGCCTCGGTCCTTGATTATGATGGTGCCGCGGCCCAGTTCGACCAGGCCCTCGTCTGAGAAATAGCGCAGCATCCTGGTCACCACCTCACGGGCGGTGCCCATATCGTTGGCGATCGTCTCATGGGTCAGCGCCAGGGTGTCGGTGCCGTCGATGCTGGCCTGCTGCAGCAAGAACGTCGCCAGCCGTCTGTCGAAGCTGTTCCACATCACCTGCTCAATCATCCACATGACCTCGGTGAAGCGGGAGGCAATCAGCTCGTTGGTGTAGTTGGCCACCGCCGCGCTCTGTTCCATCAGCTGCCGATAGGTCGGGGTCGGTATCATCCAGGCCTGGGTGTCCTGGACGGCCTGCACGATAACGTCGAACTGGATGCTAGGCATCATGCATGACGCGGAGAAGAGGCAGATGTCGTCGTCCAGCAGGCGGTAAAGGGTCACCTGCCGTCCCGCCTCGGAGGCGATGTAGACGCGCAGCTGGCCCGAGATGATGGCGAACAGCCCCTCGCAGTCCTGCTGGCCGTTGTGCAGCACCGTGCCGGCCGGTATGTCGCGGCGTCGGACGGACTGGACCAGCATGGCCTGTTGATTGGCATCCAGCCGCCCCCAGAATGGGAAGAAATCGCTCAGTTCCATGATGTCCCCTTTCCTCCCATCCTCATCATCCGTCGCCGCGGCGGGCCGACCCGGCAGTGGGGCCGGCCAACTCGAAGCCGGCCGTGATGGCCTTGACGGGGCAGGCCTTCACGCACTGCCCGCAGCGGATACACTCGGGCCCATTGATGTCATCGGTGACCTTGACCTGCATCGGGCATACCGCCTCGCAGCGGCGGCAGCCGATGCATCTTTGGGTGTCGAGGTGCATCCGATACAGGCTGAAGCGGTTGAACAGCGCGTAGAAGGCCCCCAGCGGGCATAGATACTTGCAGAAAGGCCGCTCGATGAAGACCGACAGCCCCAGCACGGCGGCCAGCACCATCAGCTTCCAGTCGAACAGCCATCCCGCCGCCTGACGCAGCCGGCTGTCAAGCATCAGCAGCGGCAGCCCGCCCTCCAGCGTGCCGGCCGGGCAAAGGAACTCGCAGAAATATGGCTTCGAAACGCCGTTGGCATCCAATACCGCCAGCGGCAGGATTACGACTAGGACG
>Ga0268263_1002287_pt1 | contig 12944 bp, 10 predicted proteins | sample Biomet5_FD_190358 | JGI IMG/M metagenome (GOLD analysis project Ga0268263, IMG submission 190358) | Microbial communities from bioreactor (seeded with sewage sludge) at LBNL, California, USA - Biofuel metagenome 5 (SPAdes) (version 4) | ecosystem: Engineered > Bioreactor > Anaerobic >... | reverse complement strand
ATAATATCCGTATGAAGATATTAGCAAAACCAATAAACACGATAGTTGTGTTCGAAGAATCAAAATATCCCATGCCGTACCGGTTCAGATACGTTGACGATAAGGGAACGGCTCAGGATGTTTACGTGGATAAATTCATTAACATCGAAGAAAAGAAGATCGCCGGTATCCGCACCATAAACTATTCATGCCAGAGCAGGATAGGCGGCAGGGATATAAGGTACGAACTCAAGTACGTAATCGACGATCCCAGGTGGGAATTATATAAGATGTAAAACGCTGTCACTTTGGCAGGAGCAAATATGCTCCTGCTATTTTTTTATTTGGGGTTGATTTTCTCGGCAGGGAATAGAGGAAGCCATGTGAAAAAAACTTTGCATATAAGCCGGAAAAGCATCTCACAAGTCTCCTTAGTAAGTTAGAAGAAGTCGCTCATAGTAAGGAGGCGCATATTATGGAGCACGTAAAAAAGGTAACAGCAGGCTTTGTTTCAAAGACTGATCCAAGGTGCATGACAAAAGAAACGATGCAGAAGGATTTTGATTACATGATGGCACAGAAAATGACGCAAGCTCTTCTTGACAATGGATATATAACCAAAAGCGAATTCGACAAAATCACCGCAAAAAATAAAGAGACTTTCTTTCCATACATGGCGGAGTTGATGCTTTAAATGACTTGCTATATATCACATTCAGAGCCAATATGTCACTACAATGGAAGGAGGTGAGTTGATGCCAAGGATAACAATAATTGAAGGTGGTCAGGCGCCTGGAGTTAAAAAGAAGCTCCGCGTTGCAGCCTACGCCAGGGTGTCTACGGACTCCGAAGAACAGCTCGTCAGCCTCGCTACGCAGAAGGAACATTACGAAACATACATCAGGCAGAATCCTGAATGGGATTACGCAGGGCTCTACTACGATGAGGGCATCTCGGGAACAAAGATGGAGAAGAGAGACAGCCTGCTTAGTATGCTCGCGGATTGCGAGGTCGGGAAGATAGATTTGGTGGTGACCAAGTCAATATCAAGGCTGGCCCGCAACACGACGGATTGCTTGGAGATCGTTCGGAAGCTCCTTGGGATCGGAGTTTACATTTACTTTGAGAAGGAAGATCTGAACACTGGAAGCATGGAATCGGAGCTCATGTTGACGATACTCTCAAGCCTTGCTGAAAGCGAGTCGGTCTCCATTTCAGAAAATGAAAAGTGGAGCATCCAGCGCAGATTTAAAAATGGCAGCTTTGTCATTGGCTACCCGCCGTTCGGTTACAAGAACGAGGACGGCAAGATGGTCATCGTTCCAGAAGAGGCTGAGGTTGTAAAGCAGATCTACGCGGCTTCTCTTGCCGGGATCGGCACCTATAAGATCGCGAAGGACCTGAATGCCAGAGGCATTAAGACAAAGAAAAACGGCAACTGGACGGATTCAACGGTGAAGGGAATCCTTACCAACGAAAAGTATACCGGCGATGTAATTTTCCAGAAGACCTACACGGACAGCAGTTTTACTCGCCATGTCAACTACGGAGAATGTGACCAGTACCTGGTAAAGGACCATCATGAGGCGATCATCAGCCATGAGGATTTCGACAGGACAGCGCAGGTTCTTGCTCAGCGTGGTAAAGAAAAGAGCAACACCGGAGAGACCGGCAAGTACCAAAAGAGGTACGCATTTTCGGGAAAGATCAAGTGTGGCAGTTGCGGTGCGACATTTAAGAGAAGGTTCCATTACAAACCTTCCGGTGCTTACATCGCCTGGACCTGCAGTACGCATCTGAAAGACAAGAACGTCTGCGGGATGATGTACCTCAGACAAAGCGAGATTGAGGCCGTGTTCGTCACGATGATGAATAAATTGATCTTCTCAGAGAAACGGATACTGAAGCCCTTTGTGGATGCGCTTCGCGGAACAAATGACAAGGACAGGCTCCGCCGCGTTCAGGCTTTGGAAGAACAGATCGACAAGGTTAATGAACAGCGCCAGGTCGTCGCTGGTTTAATGACAAGCGGTTACCTGGAGCCCGCGGTCTACGCACAAGAATCTGGAGAACTTCAGAGTGAACTCGAGAGGCTGCAGACAGAAAAAACAATGCTATCGCAGAGCATTAACGGATCACTGACTCACGCCGAAGAGGCACAGAAGATATTGCGCTTTACTAGTCGGACAGACATCCTAACGGCATTTGATGAGGAGGTCTTCACTGACTTTGTGGATGAGATCCTGGTACTCTCAAGGGAGCAGATCGAGTTCCGCATGAAGTGCGGTCTGAATTTGAAGGAAAGGTTTGTGAGAGAATGAGACGAGCACCACTTGGCTATAGGGTAGAAAACGGCTCGGCAATGCTCGATGAAGCCGGTGCTGCACGGGTCAGAACCTTGTTCGCAGCTTACAATAGCGGTCTTGCCCTGAAGGATGCCGCCAAGAAGGCGGGAATCACAGGCTACCATTCCAGCATAGGACGGATTTTGAAAAACCGGCGGTACCTGGGAGACGACTACTACCCAGCACTGATTGACGAGGCGACCTTTGAAAAAGCGCAGCAGCTTCGTTTGCAGAAAGCAAAAAGCCTCGGCCGCATCCATGATTACACGGATGCATCCGAGGCTACGGAACAGAAGAAAATCATATTCAAGTTGAAGAAGGTTCCACATAAGTTTAAGGATCCTTATGAGCAGGCAGCATTTGCCTACAGCTTGATTGAAATGGAGGAAGCAGATGGAGAGTAACATTACCGTCATTCCTGCTAGAAAGCATGTTGGAAACACATTAAAAAAGCAGGAGGAACATCCAAAACTCAGAGTAGCAGCCTACTGCCGCGTCAGTACAGACACGGATGAGCAGGAAACTAGCTATACGGCTCAGGTTGAACATTACACAGAGTTTATTCAGAAACATCCAGATTGGAAGCTCGCCGGCATTTTCGCAGACGATGGCATTTCCGGAACCAACGTAAAGAAGCGTGAGGAGTTCAATCGCATGATCGACGAATGCATGGATGGCTCCATAGACATGATCATCACAAAGTCGATATCCAGATTTGCCCGAAACACGCTGGACTGCCTTAAGTACATCCGGCAGCTCCGTGACAAGAACATACCGGTCTTCTTCGAAAAGGAAAACATTAACTCGATGGATTCCAAGGGAGAGGTGCTTCTTACGATTATGGCGTCGCTGGCGCAACAGGAGTCTCAGTCACTTTCCAAGAACGTGAAACTGGGTATTCAGTTCCGATACCAGAGCGGGAAGGTCCAGGTAAACCACCATCGCTTCATGGGCTACACGAAAGACAAGGATGGACATCTGATCATCGATGAGACGGAGGCCAAGGTCATTAAACGCATTTTCAGGGAGTACCTCGAAGGGAAAAGCCTGAAGGAAATCGGTAACGGCCTGGAGGCAGACGGCATCCTGACCGGCGCCGGTAAAAACAAGTGGCGGCCAGAGACCATCAAAAAGATGCTCCGAAATGAAAAGTACATGGGCGATGCACTTTTGCAGAAGACTTACACGACGGATTTTATTGAAAAGACCAGGGTCAAGAATAACGGCATCGTTCCACAGTATTACGTCGAAAACTGCCATGACGCCATCATCCCGAAGGACATTTTCATGAGAGCTCAGACGGAGATGGTGCGCCGAGCAAACCTGCATAGCGGCGTCAATCGAAAGAAGAGAGTCTACAGCAGCAAGTACGCATTGTCGAGCCTGGTCTACTGTTCAAAATGCGGAGAGATTTACCGCAGGATCGCCTGGAACAACCGCGGCAAGCATTCCATAGTCTGGCGCTGCTGCACACGGATTGAGCATGGCCCTTCTGCATGTGATGCAGAAACGATCAAGGAGGCTGACCTGAAGATGGTTACGGTTCGGGCCATTAACAAGGTTGCTCAGTGCTCCGATTCCATGCTGGAGATCTTGAAAGAGAACCTAGCCGCTGTGGTCAACAGTGAGACAGAGCAGGAGCTGGCAGACATTACGACGAAACTTGCCACCCAGCAGCAGGAGCTCCTTAAGGCTACGCGGGAGAAAAAGCCCTACGATGACATTGCCGATGCCATAGATGACGTGCGCGATCAGAAGCTGAAGGTGATGACCGAGAAGGCTGAGGAAGAATGGAGGAAACTTCGAATAGAAGAAATGACTACCTTCATGTCAGGCATGAGCCAAGAGCTCATCGAGTACGATGAACAGATGGTCCGGAAGTACATCGAACGGATTACCGTTTACGACACCTACTACGAGGTTGAATTCAAAGCAGGGATCAAGGTGGAGATAGAAAAGTAAAGTAAATAAGGCAATTTTTACGGCGCTGTTCTGGACGATCGGGATGCCGCTGTTTTCATAGTGCGCCCTGCGGCGCACGTTTCTGGACAGTAAAGTTTGCATAATCCGTCAGATAGTGGGAAGAATATAGTTGAAGGCAAGGGTGCTCATTGTAAGGTGGAATCTGAAGGAAAGTGAACTAAGAGAAAAGTCGTGTGGTCAGCGTGTTTGCAATCTAAAATTTTAAATACCTTGGCTTTACACTGGGAAAGAACGGGAAGGGCATATATCCGGGTTCATGGAAAGCCATGGAAGAAAATGAAGTCAAAACTGATAGAACTTAGTTACCGAAGATCTTGTCAGAGTATTTGACCCGCGCTGGAAAAGATTGAAATATATATGCGTGGATGGCTGAATTATTATGAGATTGCAAATATGAATAAGAGTACTGAATAAGTGACTATATCATAGAATCCGTATGTGTATATGGAAGCAATGGAAGAAACCCAAGACAAAGATAAGAACTCTGATGAAGATGGGAGTATCTAAGGATCTGGAACATCAAGCGAGAAATAGTCGCAGGGGCTATTGGGTTGTGACGCATACCGTAGCGGTCAATTTGGCAATGGCAAAAGAAAGAATGATAAACAGTGGCTTCTATGATTTAGCCACAGCCTATCAGTATGTGCACTTCAACTATTGAAAGCGCCGTGTACCGAACGGTACGCACGGTGCTGTAAGAAGTCGGTAGTTAATATCTCCCTCATACTCGATTAAATTTAATGCTGCGTACACAAGCCTTTCATTGACAAAATGCGTTTATCCGAATACAATATTTTGAGATGCTAATGATGTGTGTAATGGACTCATACCAAGGGGATTGGGATGGAAATGAATGATTATATGACAATACGGGAAGCAGCAGAGGCATGGGATGTGTCGGAGAGATGGGTTCAGGCGCTCTGTGCGGACGGAAAGATTGAAGGCGCTATGAAGTTCGGGCATTCTTGGGCAATTCCGAATAATACTGAGCGTCCAGCCGATTACCGCGTCAAGACAGGGAAATATAAAGGCTGGCGAAAAAAATTGAACTCAACGAGGGAAAATTCTGATAAATAGTACAAAAAATTTCAAGTGAGGTATGTTAAATGAAGCTTAACATTTATAAGGGATTTGACATCGAATTTATGCAGGCAATTGAAGAAAAGCCTCTTATAGAGGGCGATATTTCCGAAAAGATCGATGTTCTCAAATATGATAAAAAGACAAGGAAGGCTCTTGAAAGAGCATTGCTTGATTTGGGTGATGAAGATTCCGCATGGATTACATACCAGGAGTATACAGTTATAAAAAACCGTGTTGATGATGCAATATCCGAAGACGGTCTGATTGTCTCAATCCTCAAGAACAATCTCTATCCTGATTATTATCCCATTGAATTTGTCATTTCCGATGAACTTGCTCGCGAGATTGACGTATGTCTCAATAACAGTGACTCGGAAGCTGGTGGCGAAAATGCGCAGAGGTTCTTGGCTGTGTATAACGCGCTTGTAAGAGTAGACAGTCTGCTTTTCGGGAGCTTTTATAATTATGAATATGATAAGGCTGATAATGTTACAATCAATAACTATTTTCCTTCAGGACATATTCATGACGGTAATAATGAAACAGAATTCAATATATTCCTAAATGAGGATATTGACACTTATCTTCGGGATTTTTCTGATCTGGCCACGATCAAACCAACAACGATCGGTATTCAGACTACCGGTGGTGAAGCCTCGAAAAGGATTCTTGATTCGTTACTTGCATACTGCCAGGAACATGGTATAAGAGCGGAGCGTTATCATGAAGCTCTTGATAACGACATTGAGCAGGAAAAAGAGCTTATCCGAATTGCCAGAGAAGATATTGGAATAACCGGTTTTAAAGAATTTAGGGAGCTTCCGTTCTACAAGAATCCTGATATTGACAAAGAAGTTATCAAAATTTCTCAGGCCAAGATCATACGGGATATTATCAAACAGGCCGAATATTCTTATGACGATGGTGCCGTAAAGTCATTCCGAGATATTTTCATTACTGCTCCTACGGGAGCTGGGAAATCCGTAATGTTCCAGATCCCGGCAGTCTATCTTGCAGAGAAGTACAATAAACTCACTATTGTTATAGAGCCGGTAAAAGCCCTGATGCAGGATCAGAAAGATAAACTGCAAAAGAACGGATATATGCGCGTAGAGACGTTCAACTCTGATCTGATTACGCAAGTAGAAAAAGAGGCCGTTCTGAAACGGATCAAGGATGGCGAAGTTGATCTGTTGTATCTCAGCCCTGAGACATTGCTTTCCTATTCTATAGAAACTATCATTGGAGAAAGAGAGATAGGACTGCTGATTGTCGACGAGGCTCACATTGTCACGACATGGGGTGTCGGCTTCAGGCCAGACTATTGGTATCTTGGTGGATACATCAACAGGCTTCGAAATCAAATTAGGTACGGTCGGCAGTCAGAACGCAAGATCTACCATTTTCCGGTCTGTGCATTTACCGCCACAGCCATCAATGGTGGTCTCGATGATTCTGTCAGTGAAACGATCATCAGCCTTTACATGGAGAATCCAATCAAATATATAGGCTATACCAAGAGAGAAAACATACATTTTGAAATCACAAAAAAGTCTACAAGTAAACTCCCTAAGCCCGAGTATGAGGCCGCCAAGACTGTAGATCTCAGCACACACCTGAATTCCTGGATAAGCAACAAACAGAAAACCATCGTGTACTTCCCGTATGCTTCTTTTGCGCATGACGCCAAAATGGGGATGAAGGGATTTGCCAATATAACGACCAGCGATAAGATCGGAACATATACGGGAAGAAATATGTATGAGAAAAGCGTAGAACTGTTCAATGCGGAAAAACGCGAGACATTTGAAAAATTTCGGACCGGCGAGATTCCGGTAATGTATGCGACAAAGGCGTTTGGTATGGGCGTGGATGTTGACGACGTTGAGAACATATACCATTATGCCGCCACGGGAAATCTGTGCGACTACGTACAGGAAGTAGGAAGAGCCGCACGTAAAAGTTCCATGACTGGTCATGCGATTACTGATTTCTACAATAATGACATGACGTTTATGAAAGTCTTGTTCGGCATGTCGCAGATCAGGCAATACCAGGTCAAGAAGGTTCTGGAAGGAATATACGAAAACCATCGAAATAAAAATTATGCTAGAAGTTTCCTAATTTCTCCGGAATCCTTTACTTATATTTTCAAAGGCAACGAGTCCTCGGCAATCAACCAGCTGAAGACCTGCTTGCTTATGCTCGAGAAGGACTTCTATGATAAGTACAACTTTAAAGTTCTGATTTCCAGGCCACGGAGCGTTTTCACAAAGGCATATGTTGTTTTGGATCGTGATCATGTCAATAATGTACTCAATTCAAGGTATGGGGGCAGCTTTAAATTTATACAGAAAGGACGATTTAAAGAAAAACAGGCAGACGGTTCTTTGTTAAGTGACCACGGAGATGTATATGCGATTGATCTGAAGCATATTTGGGAAGAATACTATCCAAACATATCCTTCCCGCAGTTCAAATATTGGTATTTCAATAAGCAGTCCGCGGCAAAAGACAAAGTAGAGATCATGCCAGAGATCAATAATTATTATGCTCCACGGCAGAAAGTTACAATCGAAACCAATAAGGAATACCTGCTTTGCGATTTGCGCAAAAGTATTCTTGATGATTTTGAATACATCGGCAACCTTTTTTACGAGAAATACAGAAATCAATTCTTCACGTTGGATGATTTTGCAAAGCTTATAAGCGAAAGATATGGTATGACGATGGCAAGGATGATCTCCAATTCCATCTTCGACCTTATAGATCCGAACAGCACATGCGTCAAACATCGTATTAATGAAGCAACGGGCAGAACAGTATATTCTTTGGCAAACGGAAACTTTAAAGAATATATGAGGAAGTCTATAACGAAATCTCGGGTAGTTAGCAACTTCTCGTCTATTCATGGAGATTCATATTCTACCTTCATGAGCCTTTCGAGCGGCGACAGGGATTCGCTGGCATTAAAACTGTTTTCTATCTTTGGATATATCACATATGAAATCGTGGGTGGCGAGGAACCGGAGATCTTCATCAGGCTGAACGATCCAAACAAGGTAAAAGGCATAGTGCTGGGGAGCATTCATTATTCAAACAATTATGTCACTAAAGCAAAACAAAAACATGATCGTGACGTGAACATACTTCTACATTTCTTTACAAAGCTGTCGTCTGATGAAGATCGCTGGAACTATATAGAGGAATATTTCCTCGGCTATGATGTTCTCTCAGATTCCGGTTCAGGGGACAAAATAGAAGTGGTCGCGATGAGAAAATCGGTCGACCGGGAACATTCTTATACAACGAATGCGATAAAGAAATGGGCCGATATGTACTGTTTCTTTGATGAGTCGGACCACGTATTTATCAAAAAGCTGGAAGAACTCGGACTTCCGAAGCCGGAGTACCTTGAGACAATTATAAAAAAGTCTGAACTTGGGGATGACATCCTGATGTCCTGGCCGTCGAAGAACACTTTAATTTGCCAGCATGAGACAGTGGACAGCGTTATGAGAAATTTTGCCACAATGGGATGGAATGCTTATCGCGTTTCGGAAATTGATTATGAAAAAATTGTAAAGGACTTGAGCTGATATGTGTGCAATGATTTACCCGCAGAAAGAAGATATAACAGATCTTCCGGCATCAGAAAGTGATGTCTATGATTTCCTTCAAAATCACCTGGGAAGTCAGTTTGTGGTTTTCCATTCCGTTCAGTGGCTGAAGAGGAGCAACAAATGGAAATCTACCTGGAAAGAAAACGACTTTCTAATTCTCCATCGACAGCTTGGCGGTTTGGTACTTGAGGTTAAAGGTGGCGAAATTTCTTATAAGTATGGCGCTTTTCACCAGGTCAACACCCAGACCGGGGAGTGCAGTCTGCTTTCTGACAAGAAGAAAAATGATCCGTTGTCCCAGGCAATAGACGGCATTTATCACTATCGTCGGGCGCTATCCAATATTTCCTATGATTTGGATTCACGGTTCCCGATAGAATCGGCGGTCTGGTTCCCAGCCAGCGAAATAAAGAATAAGATCAGTACATTTCCGTTAGCCTATCGCGAGGCATACGGAGCAGTGCTCGGATACGAGGACTTTGCAAGAGGGGGTCAGGCCATTTACGATATCTTTAATTTCTATGGCTCAAAAGGCAAGGTAAATATTACAGATGCGGAGTTTGAAAAGATTGTGGATATGATCGCGTCCGACTTTGATCTGATAACCTGTCCAGGCGCGAAGAAAAACATGCTTGAGAAGGCATTTCTAAAGCTTACAAATGAACAGACAGGGCTCTTGGATTATATTTCTGAGCAAAAAAGTGCAACGATCCAAGGCGTGGCGGGTACTGGGAAAACGCTTATCGCAAAGGAAGCTGCGAGGCGGTTCGCCGCTGATGGCCGGCGGGTCCTGTTCCTTTGCTTCAATCGTTTCCTTTATATCTATCTTGCACACATGTATCCTTACGATAATGTGACCTACTTGAATATTCATTCGCTGATCAGCTCATATGGCAATTCAACGGAGGACTTATCAAAACCAAAGGACCGAGCAAAAGCTCTTCAGAAAATAGACTGGGATGTTCTGCCGTTTGATGACGTGGTCATTGATGAGGGACAGGACTTTGATAACGACGAGATAATGTATTTTAAAGATTTCTGCGAACTTAAGGACGGGCGGTTCTTTGTTTTTTACGATAAGAATCAATTACTTACCACGAGGGTTGTACCAGAATGGGTGACAAATTCCGAGTGCAAGCTGATCCTCACGAGGAACTGCAGAAATACATATGAGATAGCACTGACCTCATATAACGTGATTGACACAGAGCTGAACCAAAAGATAGTGATGGTCTGCGGCGACAAAACCAGTATTTCTTTTGTTAAGGGTGAGCCACTTATGAAGTTGGCGAAGCTGATCAACTACCTCACGAACGATCAAAACGGATATTCGTACTCGGATATCGTTATCCTTTCATTGAAAACTGAGTCAGAATCCATACTAAATGGTGTGAACAAAATATCAGGAATACCAATTTCAAGAGACCGAAATCAATCATCGGTGTTCTTTACAACAGCGATAAAGTTCAAAGGCCTCGAAAGCCAGGCTGTTATAATCATTGATCTCGATGAGCGGGCTTTCAGTGATGAGGATAAGAAGCGAGTGTTTTATGTGGCCTGCTCAAGGGCGACGCAGAAACTTGCCTTGTTTATTAATACTGATGCGGAAGGTATGAAACGGATTGCAAATTCCATCGACGGCAGCAAAAAGTTTGCTCCTCAAGGGAAGATCATGATGAAGACACAATCGCAACTCTTAGAACTATAGAAAACAGAGGATTTTTTATATGTTTTCGCAGTCTGTCCCAGTCCCATTGACTTATCTGTTCATATGCTGTCCTCTTTCTCGAAAACTTAAGCCAACAAAAGAGCGTGCCCAGGATATACGTATACAGACAATCGGCGATATATCAGGGTGCAGCATGTTTGAAGAACTTAGAAAGAAGCTCATAAAGATGGCTTGATGCAGAACTTAGAATAAGAATTGAACTTTTCCCGCAAACGATCGAAACGCGATTTTTGCCATTGAGCAGTTACTGCGAACGACTAAAGAAGCAAAAAGTGCTATTGAACAATTCCCACGAACGACCGGAGGCAGTAGACGTACTTCATGTCGCCTCAAGCCACGTCGAGTGCGTGGTATTGATGTCAAGGGTCAAAGAGTAAGGTGTGCGAAAGCCTTGATTTAAGGCACTTTTTGGCTTCTTATCATCTCTGGTATACCAAGGGGGTAATTGCTTCGAGAGAACTTATCCAAGAGGGCTCACTATTAAAAATGTGTAAGGTTGAGTTGTCGGATTAGATGCCAGAGGTTGAGTTAGTGAGATAGATGTTTTTTGCCGCTGAGTGAGTGGATTAGATGTTGAGGAGAAATTGATAATGATAATACCTTATAGTGAAATAAGAGAAATTCTGAAAGGTAGTTATATAGATGATGGAGATGAAATTTTAGTACGGCATTCTGTATATAATGGAGAACGTGAATTTGCACTCGTTCTTATAGAAAAGTGTATGGGATTGCTGAACAGAATGCCAATAAATGATAAGTATATTATTCAATATCTGCAAGGATTAATTTCTTTAACGCAACCAGAAACCAAGCACTACGAAGCCTATTTAGAGGCTTTTATTCCGGATGAATCGATGAGAAAGAAAGCTCTTGCATGCAAAAGGTTGAGTCAAACAGATATTGCAGTGATTAAAGAATTAATGCAAACTAACATGGCAGAGTATACTATGAAGGGAGAATATCAAAGCTGTTGTTATTCTGCGATGGTGGCATTCTTTCAAACGGCGTACTGCATTCTGCTTAAAGAAGTTCATTCAAACATAAAGCACATTGATATGATAGCTGACCTTGACGATGACCTTGATAGCATTCAGATTTACGAAAGTGATGAACAGCCGGAAGTAATTATAGTAGATTGGCATAGTTCAAATAAAATAAACAGCATATTTATGCTTTATAAAAATCAATATTCTGGATTGGATAAGGCTTCAATTCTAGATTTAGTTGCTGCTGATGTTATCGAGGAAGATTACTATTTCAAGGATGAGAGATTTTCTATTGCCCCCAGTATTTTAGTTAAACAGTATTGCTCCATTATTGAACATGAAGTCAACGAAATAATCCGAATATTAAATCTTCCAGATAAGCCAGCAAAGCACCTAATGTGGTTTAAAATGAAGGAATACGTAAAAGAGCATAACATTGATTTGGAGGCCACTGATTATACATTAACGGAAGTTTTAGAAGACCTATATGATTTAAGAAATAAGGGGGCACATGGCGACGTTATAACAAAAGAGGAATATTCTATTATTAGCAAATATAAGAACTTGGGATTATTTGACGGAATTTCAATAGAAAAATTAAGGCTTAGTAACGGAAAGATATCACCAACAATAGATGAATTAGAAGAATACATGGGATTGTAATAGTAGAGGCTCCCCATCACTGGATATTATTCCAGTGGTGAGGAGCCTTGGTTGTCTATAGGCATTATCCTTCAATATCAATGCTCACACCAGATTTGAATTCCACAGTGAACCGGTCTTGAAACACGATGATCTTCTCGACGAGCCGTCTGACAAGTTCTTCGTCGAAGTCCGTGATGTCGGTTCCCTGCTGGCCGATAAAGTCCTGCAGCTCTTTGATTCGGTTCATGGCTTCTTCCCGGCAGTGGTTGTCCACTTCGGATTTCTCTTTCTGTTCTCGGAGCCGGAAGATCTCGTCGGCGATGGCGTCGTAATCCTGCTTGCTGTTGGCTTTCTTGATGAGCTCCTTTTGCAGTTCCTCCAGTCTGCTTTGAATGCCATCAGGCGATAGAGTATCAGCGCTGATAACGGCTCTGGCGATGTTTTCCTGCAAGGTTTTCAGGAATGTACCTTTATCAGTGAGAATCTGGTTGAGTGCCTTGACAGTGACATCCTGTAGAACGGTTTCGTTTACCGTCCGGTTGGTGCAGTTCATGACGGCGGAGGTTGGTTC
>Ga0268263_1002286_pt1 | contig 12948 bp, 6 predicted proteins | sample Biomet5_FD_190358 | JGI IMG/M metagenome (GOLD analysis project Ga0268263, IMG submission 190358) | Microbial communities from bioreactor (seeded with sewage sludge) at LBNL, California, USA - Biofuel metagenome 5 (SPAdes) (version 4) | ecosystem: Engineered > Bioreactor > Anaerobic >... | reverse complement strand
CAGGCGCACGTCGTCCACCATCTGGCCCATGCTCATTTCAAAAACCAGATATTCTTTGGCGGTGGATAGCGTTTTGCGCAGCGCTTCCTCGGGGAACGGCCAAAGCGTGATGGGACGGAGCAGACCGACCTTGATACCCTTTTCGCGGCATTTGCGCATGGCGCTGCGGGCGATGCGGCTGGTGGTGCCGTAGGAAACCAGCACGATCTCCGCGTCGGAAAGCATTTCTTCCTGCCAGCGGCACTCGTTTTTGGCGATCAGGTCGTATTTTACCTGCAGGCGTTTGCAATGGTTTTCCAGCACCTGAGGGTCGATGTACAGGCTGTTGATGATCGCGCGGGGGCTGTCCGTGGTGGGCACATGCCCGTCGGCCGCCCAGTTCTTCTCTTTCAGGTCGGCAGCGGGTGCGTGGTCGGCTACTGCGTCCATATCCACGGGTTCCATCATCTGCCCGATCAGGCCGTCGCCCAGCACCAGCACGGGGTTGCGGTACCGGTCGGCAATGTCAAACGCGTCCTGGGTCAGGTTTACCGCTTCCTGTACGCTGCCGGGAGCCAGCACGCACATGCGGTAATCGCCATGGCCGCCGCCGCGGGTGGCCTGATAATAATCGCTCTGCGCGGGCTGGATGGAACCCAGACCCGGGCCGCCGCGTACCATGTTGACGATTACGCAGGGAACTTCCGCGCCCACGATGTAGCTGATGCCTTCCTGTTTCAGGCTGATTCCGGGGCTGGAGGAACTGGTCATTACGCGCGCGCCGGATCCGCCCGCGCCGTAGACCATATTAATGGCCGCTACCTCGCTTTCGGCCTGTAAAAAGCAGCCGCCAACCTGCGGAAGGCGTTTGCTCATGTATTCGGGAATCTGGTTCTGGGGCGTGATGGGATAGCCGAAGAAAAAGCGGCAGCCCGCCTGAATGGCGGCCTCGGCGATCGCCTCGTTGCCCTTCATGAGTTGTTTCATGGGATCCTTCCCTTCTCGGCTCTTGGGCCGGTTTTTCCCGGATTACGCGCCGCCTGCGGGCCGTCTTTGCGACAGCGACGCAGAAACCTGCGCGGTGCGCACGGTCATTTTTCTACCGTAATGGCCACATCGGGGCACATGGTGGCGCAAAACGCGCAGCCGATACACTCCTCCATGCTGATGCAGTGGGCCGCGTGATACCCTTTTTTATTAATATGCGACGTGTCCAGCGCCATAATCTTTTTTGGGCACGTGTCCACGCATAAGCCGCAGCCTTTGCAAACGTCCTCGTTAACGGTTACGATCGCCATGGTCCAGCCTCCTTTTCCTGCCGCGGCGGGCGCGCGCCGAACCGCGTGAATTAACCTTTATCATATGCAAAATCCTTCGTGTTGTCAACGCTTGCGAAGCAGGGAGGCGAGCGGGGTTGTTTTCTTTCTGCACTAAATCGTCAATTGTGTTGTCTGTATGGATCAATACAAGGTACGATAGAAAAGGATGATATTGGAATTTTACGGCTCTCATGGTATAATCAACCCAGAATATAATTCGGCATGCGGCCCGTTGCCGTGTGACCGGGAGGGGAACGCCATGGAACGATACCGCAATGGGCCGGAAGACCCGCGGCCATTGAACCACGCGAACGACAACGGCACAGCGCCGTCTGCCACCGTATCCCCTGCAGGCTTTTCTCCGGCAGACGCGCCTTATCTGCGCCCACAATCAAAATTGCAGCCTCCGCCCAAAGCAAACGGATCCGCAACAGGCCGTTCCTCCGCTGTGCCTCATGCGACGTGGACGCAGAATATCTGGCAAACGCAACCGCAGGGAAACAGCGCGTTTCAACCCGGAGCCGTTCAACCCATGCCGTTTCCGTCGGCAGAAAACAGGGAGACGGGGATGCCTGTCTTTGCCTGGACGCAGAACTTTTGGCCTGCCACGCAGACGAATCCGTCCGGCGGGCAGATTCCTTATACCGCGCAACCGTCGCGACCGCAGGCTGCGCCTGTTTTTACCTGGACGCAGAATTATTGGCCGCAACCCTATGGGCAGCCTTCCGCCTTATGGCCAAACAGCGCGGAACCGATGACGGTATATCCTCCGGTTGGCCGCGTGCCTACTGTAAGCGCGTTTGCGCCTGCGCAGGCTCCCGGGCCATCGGCCGAACGGCCGGGCACCTGTAATTTTTCCTGGCAACCCGTACCGGGACAGACCATCCGGGTTCAGCCGGTATACGCTTGTCCGATGACTGCCTGGGATGTGGCCGCATGCCCCGCTGCCCGCATCCAGAATGAGCCGCCGTCTATGCCGGAACCGACCATGCGCTATCAGCGTGCGCCGCGGCAGCCGGAAACAGCCCGCTATCAACCTGTACCAAGGCAGTCTGCGCCGCCTTGTGATGCGTGGCGGACGATCCCTGAACGGACAATGGCGTACCGTCCATCCCGGCTTTATCCGGGCGGAACCTGCCCGGATGGGGTGGATACCCATGCCGGCAGGCAGACAAAGCGGGAATGGCAGCCCATGAAGGGGCAGACTTACGTTTCTCCAAATGATATGACAAGCCAATCGACACGACAAAATCCATTGGAACCGTCACGTCCTTTCCGGGCGGAACTGATGAACGGCGAGCCCCGCTTCGGGCCGATAGCACAGACCACTCAAGCCGAAGACGCCTTCAAGGCAGGTACGCCACGACAGAAAACATATGAAAATCCACCTCCGGCGGATCCCGCGTCCGCCCGCGCACCGGAAGGCGCCCGTATGCCGGAGATTTCCCCTGCGGATTCTGTGCGCGAGGAAGGCGGTACCGTTTTGCACAGGCGGCGTACGGATATTCCGACAAATCCGGTCGAAAGCGGGGTTCCGCTTCCCCTCAGCACCCCGGCCACGCCCCTGCCGGGAGAGCCGGTTTCCCGTGAGGAAAACAAACCGCGCTTCGACGGCGCCACCTCGGCCCGTTGGGCGATCCGGATGGCTCCGCTTCCTGAAGGAAATGTCGCAGACCCTGAACCTGCCGCTTCCCCTGAGAACCTCACCGCGCATAATTTTCCGCTGGCGGAGCAGGCAGGCAAGACCGCTATACAGAGCGCCACGAGCCGTTCCGCCCGCTATAATACGCCCCAGACCACCGTGCCAAGGGAATCTGCGGACGAACCCGCAGACAGAACCAACGACTATCTCCCCAAGCCCGATCTGCCGCTGCTGAGGGAAACGGGAACCGGCAATCATCCGGGGATGCGTCTGGGAGCAAGACGGCTCAAGTGGATTGCGGCGGCGGCTGTAGTGGTTGCGCTCACGATGGCCGGAGTGCAATCCGGCCTGTTGGGCCGCTTCAGTGAGCTGATCACCTCGGCTCCCGTGCCCCTGGAGGGAAGTCAGACGGTTGCAGCCTGGCCGACCGACCCGGCATCTTCAGAAACCGTGCGGCCTGTGGGTACGGCGCAGCTGGTCAGCGCGTCTGTATCGCCGGAAGAAACGACCGCCCCTGCCAGCCTTACCTTCACGCTGACTACGGACAACGCCGCCACTGCGGTCCGTCTGGTGACGGACAAGGGCGAAATGCTTCGCGCGACCACCTCCAGCGCCCCGCAGGGGGACGGATTGGTCTGGCACATTTCCGCACAATTAGAAAACCCCTATTCGGGCGCTGTCCGTATTTTCCTGCGAGATGCCGCCGGAGGCTGGACCGAAGGGTCTGTTTCCTGCGCAGTCAAGGTTCAGTGAATAAAATCACCATACCGCCCGCCAGCCCGGGCGGTTTTCTAATCTTTTCGAACAACGAAAACGTTTTCCTCATCTTCTTCTAATGTGGCTTTCAGACACTCCTCAGCGGCTTTCAAGCGTATTTTCTTTGTATGGTTCCGCACGATATGCTATAATACCTCATGTTGAAAGACGCTGACGGACGCGCTTTCATAAGGAAAGGAATTTGAGGCGCACACATGAGCAATCAGGATAAGAAACAGAGAAAACGCAAAGGGAAAGGCTCCGGGTTCATTGCGTTCGGCGTGGTTTTTGCGCTGTATGCGGTCATGTTCCACCCATACAGTCTGGGCAGGCTGCTGCTGGGGCTGATTCTGGCGGGCCTGATCTCTTCCGTGATTCGCGTGATGGGTTCGGGGCTGGACCTGACAACCCATAACAAGCAGGACGCGGTACCCGAGAGTCTGGAAAAAGTGGCCAAGGATACCGGTAACCCCGATGTGGACGCGCTTTTACAGAAAGGCCGGGAGATGATCTCCGAAATCCGCGAGGAGAACCGCAAGATTCCGGACGAGGGCCTTTCCGATAAGCTGGATCAGCTGGAAAAACTGTGCGGCGACATCTTCAAGGCGGTGTACGACAAGCCCGCGAAGGCTTCGCAGATTCGCAAGTTTATGGATTATTACCTGCCAACTACCCTAAAAATGGTGCGGGCGTACCGTACGCTGGGCGAAAACGGCGTGAACGGCGAAGCCGCCGTGGGCGCCCGCAGCCGGATTGACGACGCGCTGGGGATCGTGCTGAAGGGTTGCCGCAAGATGCTGGATAACCTTTACGAGGATGATGTGCTGGATATCACCACCGATATCGACGTGCTGGAACAGATGCTAAAACGCGACGGCCTGACCGAAAGCGATTTGCATCTGGCCGCGGAACAGGCCAAGCAAGCCGCAGCCCTGAACGATCAGGTGGAGCGCCGCGCCGCGGCGGCTCGCGTACAGCAGGAACAGGCTACCGCTCAAACCGTACAGCCTGCTCAGCAGGCATATGATCCGGCCCAGTGGCACGCGGGACAGACGACCGATGTGGCCAGCCAGGTGCAAAGCGCCGTGCAGCAGGCGCAGGCGCACGCGCCGCAGGCCCCGGTGCTGCATATGGGCGGTCAGGCGACCGCGCAGGCCCCGGAAAAGCAACAGTAAACGCAAATTACGTTTGACTATCCGCAGAGAATGAAGGAGGACACACTGAATGACCGAATCCAACCAGACACCCGAAACAGCAACGGCTACCGCCGCAGTGCCTACGCTTACGCTGGACGTTGCCTCCATGGCCAAGGATAAGGCCGACCTCGAAGACGCCGTAAACGCGCTGGAAAAGACCGGAGCTTCTCCCGCTGTCGTGGATACCGCCGCGGCTGTCGCCGCAGCGGCGGACCTGGATACCTCCATGCTGTCCGAAGCTGAAAAAAAGAGCATTGAGGATTTCGTCAGCAAGATCAACATCGAAAATCCCGACCATGTGCTGTTGTACGGCGCGGACGCCCAAAAAAAAGTGGCCGACTTCAGCGACAGCGCGCTGGCGACCGTTCGCACCGATCAGACCGGCGAAGTGGGCGATATGCTGGTGAAGCTGGTCAGCGAAATTAAAGGTTTCGGCTCCGACGCGGAGAAGCCCGCCGGCATCAAGGGCCTGTTCTGGAATGCCCAGAAAGCCTTTGACGAAATGAAAAACAAGTATGATAAAGTGGAAGTCAACGTGGATACGATTTCCACGTCGCTGGAAAATTATCAGGTGCAGCTCCTTAAAGATGTGAGCATGTTTAACCATCTGTACGATATGAACACGCAGTACTTCAAGGAACTGACGATGTACATCATCGCGGGCACCAAGAAGCTCAACGAAGTGCGCTCCACTACCCTGCAGGAGCTGAAGAACAAGGCTCAGCAAAGCGGCGACGCGATGGACGCTCAGCGCGCCAACGACCTGGCCGCTGCCTGCGACCGGTTTGAAAAGAAACTGCACGATTTGCGCCTCACCCGTACCGTGGCGCTGCAGATGGCTCCGCAGATTCGCCTGCTGCAAAGCAACGACAGCCTGCTGGTAGAACGGATCCAGAGCACGCTTTCCAACACCCTGCCGCTGTGGAAAAGCCAGATCGTGATCGCGCTGGGCATGCAGCGCAGCCAGGATGCGCTGCGCGCGCAGACCGCCGTGACCGATATGACCAACGAACTGCTCAAGAAGAACGCCGAGAAGCTTAAGATGGGCACCATCGAAACGGCGCGGGAAGCCGAACGCGGCATTATCGACATCGAAACTTTGACCCAGACCAACCAGAGCCTGATCGATACCATCACCGAAGTGATGAAGATTCAGGACGAGGGCCGCGCCAAGCGTGTGGAGGCCGAAAAGCAGCTCACCATCATGGAGAGCCAGCTGAAACAAAAGCTGCTGGAACTTCGCCATTAATTGATTACCACCTGCAGGCAGGCTCTCAACCTGCGGGGGCCTGCTTTTTCTGTGCCGTTTCATGGAAATTTGCCCGTGCCGCTTCATTAAAAAACGAACCGCAACGCGCGGAGCAACGTAAGAAGACCCCGGCTTTCCAGAAAGGAAACGATATGAAACCCAAACTTTCGGTATGGTTATCCCTGATCATTTGCCTTGTGCTGCTCGTGTTTGGGCTGGCTTACGGCGACGTGAACGGCTATGCGGACGAGAGGGCGCACGTGAACGCCCTGCTGGAAGGCGACAGCGGCCTGTTGACCGTGGTGGGGTACCGCGCGTCGGACGGGCTGAACCTGTGCGTGGTTGCGCAGCGTCACCTGAACGGCGACCCGGATGTGACGGCGCTGAAGAACGCCGCCGAAGCCCTGCGCGCCGACGGACTGGGCATACAGGCTGTGAAGGCGGGGGACGCGGCGCTGGCCAGAGCGTTTTCTACGGTGGCGGACAAGCTGAAGGCAAACGCGGAGGTGAACGCCGGAGGTCGTGACGCGCAATATCTGGCGCTGCTGACCGCTGATTTTGAGGCGTACGGGCAAAACGAAATCTATGCTACGTACAACAAGGCTGCCACGGAATTTAACCGGAAGCTGACCACGCCTGTACTGGGCGACGTGGCGCGTTTCTTCGGCGTAAAGGCGTGCGAACTGTATGAGTAACGCGCAAATGCAACCTGTTTTTCCCAAGCGGTACGCCGCCTATGGCGGCACGATGAGGAGAACCATGAAGAGTAAGTTTTTTCGTTCCCTGTTGGCCCTGACGGTTGCCCTTTGCCTGCTTGCCGCACTGCCGTCGCTGGCGGAAGCGCGTTATCCCGCGCAGGGGGAAACGGTCACCGACGATGCGAACGTGCTCAGCCAGACGATGACCCGGGATATCGCTTACTACGCGGAGGAAGCGGAAAGTGAAACCAATGTAAAAATTCACGTCGCACTGGTTTCCTTTCTGGATGGGGAAACGCCGCAGAAGTACACTGACGCGCTGTTTACCCGCTGGGGCCTGGGCGAAAACGATCTGTTGCTGATGGGTGCGGCAGCTGAAGACACCTTCGCATTTTCCGCAGGTGTAAAGGTAACCGAAAAGCTCAGCAGCAGCGCCCTGAGCAGCCTGCTGTATTCGTCCGGATTTTCTGGCGCCTTCCAAACCCAGCGGTACGACGACGCGTTCGGCGCTCTCTTCGTAAACATGAATACGTTGCTGAATAAGCAGTATGACGCAGATATTTCGTTGGGCTCACTGTTTAAGAACTATCAGACCGGAAACGTCACCGCAAACACGCAGGACAGCGTACAGCAGGCCGCGCAAAGCGTGGCGGACAGCGCTAACGAGCTATGGACCAGCACGATCAATTCGATTACCGACAGCGTGCAGAACTACCAGAATTACCACACGCAACATGAAGCGGAAAGCGGCGGAATGAGCGCCGGCTGGTGGATCATCCTGCTGATTATTTTCGTGCTGGTGTTTGGTCAGGGAAGAAGGGGACGTTACCGCGGCGGATGCGGTTGTTCGCCGATCGGATGGATTCTCGGCGGCTTAGGGCTGGGAGCACTGTTTAACAGACATAACGGCGACGCGGAACGCAACCGGGAGGAAGAACGACGCTGGCGGCACGAACAGCGTGAACATCGCCGGGACTGCCGTTGGTAACCCAAGGTTAACTTAAACCGACCCCGATGACGGGGCCGGTTTTTTCGTCTGCCAATCCATCACGATCCCAGAACGAGGAAGCGCGCCTCGGAAGAAACGCTATCCGAAAGAAAGAGCGAGCGGAGAAAGGAAACTGCCCGTTCGATGGGAAAAGCAACCCGGATTTTCTGCAATTATCGTAAATGGGATTGGCCTGCCGGAGGACTTCCGGCATGCAGTATGATTACATCAGATATGAGAAAAAGACATGAGATAGGGTATATTTACGAAACCGTAATAATTCATTGATGACACAAAGGAGACACGGTTGCGGATTCTGCGGATAAAACAGGTTATAAGAGCGGATTGTTTTGCAAAACGGTTTAGCAAGGCCTCGGTTTGGGTAATCAAAAGGAGCGGGCAGGTTTCAGCTGGACGCAATGCCAGAAATACCCATTTTTATGGCTTTTTCCCCGCTGCTGTCAGGAAGCGCTGATGCCCGCAAAGCCAAGTGGAACAAGGGTTACATATTGGTTACATATTTGACATGGCAAAATCTGTACTTTATAATAAAGAAGTGATTTTAGCACTATGGTATTTGGTAAATAACATAGTTTATGACTGGTTACTGGAATTGAGACCGGATACAGGCTGTTCGTCACCGGGCAGCGGGAAAGTGGGAAGAAAAATATGCAGAAAATGAAAAACAGATTCGTCCGCTTGATGAAAAACATACTGGGGTGGCTGGTGAGCATCGTGATGCTTTTCAGCAGCCTTTTTTCTGTTGCGTTAGCGGAGACGCAGTATTACAGCGCGGGATGGCAGCTGGTAGTGCCCGCGACGGCAACTCCGGCCGCGTCTCCGTCCGCAAGCGCGCAGCCCACGCCCGTTCCGACGCCGCAAATCAGTGAAGAGGATCAAATCGCCTTTTCCATTGAGGACGCATCTGTTTCCGGCGCCGTTTTTACGGTGCAGCGAGTTAAAACGGACAAGCGGTTACGGGCTGCCCGCGCCGCTTATGCTGCCGTATTTGGGAAAGACGCGGCTTCCAGAGCCGAATTCCGCCTGTACCAGGTAAAGCTTACGGCAGACGGTAAAAAGATGACGATCCCCGACGGCCTTACGGTAAATGTTTCCGGGTTTTCGAAAGACGGGTTTATACCCTCCCGGAATTTTTCGATCCGTTTTGGAAGCAAAACGCAGTTAAGCGACAACTTCCCTGTCGCGGCGGCGGATGGGGTTTGGAAAACCTCTGTGGTGCTGAACAAGACGGATACCCTGTTGCTGGTGAGCCAGTCGGTTGCGCCGGAAGAAACGGTTGCCCCGGAAGAATCCGTAACCCCCGAAGAATCTGCAACGCCGGAAGAATCTGTAACGCCGGAAGAATCCGTAACGCCGGAAGAATCCGTAACGCCGGAAGAATCCGCAACCCCTGAAGCATCCGTAACGCCGGAAGCGTCGGTTACACCGGAAGTTTCGCAAATACCCGACACATATGCATACGCTGATGGTAATATTTCGCTGAGCGCATCGGTGACCGGCGCGCTTCCGCCGGAAGGCGCCACGTTCTATACGGAACAAACGGAGGCGACATCGCCGGATTCAGCTTATCAGGCACTGACCGGATACCGCATCGGTTTCCGGGTACCGGAAGGGGAATTGTCGACAGAGGACCCGTTAAGCGTGAGCCTGACGGTAACGAATCCCGAACTGGCCCGTAACGCGATACGGATTTTAGGGAGCGACGGGGAAACCCTGTGGCAGTCGTCTGAAGATGGCAAAGCGGCCACGACGCTTTACGCGGAGTTCCGGATCGCGGCAGGCGGCAGCTTCACGATCGTTGCGGCGTCGCCTGAGGAAACGCCGTTGCCCACAACGGTACCGGCTGAATATCTCTACGAAGACGATTCTATCCGCCTGACCGCGACGGTCGCGGACGCTTCTCTGCTGCCGGAAGGCGCGCAGTGGAACGCCACAGTGACCGGGGCAAATTGGGCTGACTTCGCGCAGAGCCTGCAGGCGGAAGGATATTCGGAGCCGGACGCCAAACGGATTTTGAACGTCAGCGCCGCGTTTACAGCAAACGGAGAAACGCTGAACACTGCAGATGTGACGGTCTCTTATACGCTGCTGTTGAAGAATGCGGATTTCAGCAATGCGGAAGCGCGGGTGATTGTGGCTGACAGCGTAAGTCCCGTGGATTCTCTGACCCAGACGGACGAGGGCGCTCAACTGAGCTTTACGGAAACCGGTGCTGACCATTTTGGCGTGGCGATGCTTAAGAAAGCGGCTACCCAAGCGCTGGTTTATGAAAATGACGCGGTGCGTATTACTGTGACACCCTCCGATCCGGCCCTGCTGCCGGAAGGCGCACAACTGGATGCGACCGTTTCGGACGGGGAATGGGATGCGTTTGCCGATCTGCTGCAGCAACAGGGATACGACCAAACCCGTGTGCAGCAGATGCTTAACGTAACAGCGGCAATTACGGCGAATGGCGTAGCGGTGGATACTTCCGCCATGGAGCTGCGTTATGACGTTCTCTTCAAAGGCGCGTCTTATGCGGGTTCCCAGGTTTGGGTACTGGCCGACGAAGCCGCGGCGCAAGCGGATGGCTTTACCCAGTCGCCGGATGGCGATCTGGCAACCTTTACCCGGGACGGGGAAATGCGTTTCGGGCTGGCCGTGACGCTGCCGGGGCGAACGGTCTATACCTATGAGGACGATCAGCTTTACGTGGTCGCTACGCTGAGCTGGCCTGACGCGGTGCCGGATGGCGCGCAGCTTGTGGTAAAACCGGTGGAGATGACCGAACAGCTTACGGCTTATGCGGACAACCTGACGCAGCCCGATCCTTCCGTATCGCCCGAGCCGACGTCAACCCCCGCCCCCGGCACTGTGGTAACGCAAGCCAGGGAGTATACCTATCAGGCTTACGATATTCACTTTGAGGTGAACGGCGAGGAGTATGAACCGCAGGACGGCACGGTGAGCGTGGCGCTTACCTACAAGCAGGCCACCGCCGCTGAACAGAACCCTACCGATGTAAAGGTACTGCATGTGGAGGATGCCAATGGCAGTACTGCCCCCGTGGAGATTCCCTCGGACTACACGACGGACGGCAGCCAGGCGCTGCAGACCGTCACCTTTGAAACGGACAGTTTCTCCATCATGATTATCGCGGTGGAAACCAATACGACGGTTCCCGTGATCACCGTGATTTCGGACGCCAACCAAACCTACACCAATACCGACTACTACCTGAGCCGTGTGCTGGGCATCGCGGGCAATTTTCACCTGGTTGGTTTCAACTCGGTGGATATCGGCGTGCATACCAACGGCAATATTCTGACCGCAAACCTGTATGCGACCACGGCCTTTGGCACGAATAACCTGACGGACGAACTGAGTTATATCCAGAATTATAAAACGGTATCCACCATCAGTGCCTCCAGCACCAAACATGTTCTGGCGCTGGGAACTGCCAATACTATCGGTTATGCGGATAACGGCAATTCCTTTACGGTCAACGGAACCAAGATTGATAAGCCAAAAAACATCTATCAGGATGCTAATACCGCCACGTTGCCCTTTATCGATATCGGAGCGGTACGCACCAGCATGAGCGGGCTCTCCGGGTCGCTGGCGGGGAAAAGCAACCGCACGTTTGCCGACGCGGTGACCGGTACCGGCAGCAACCGGGCGATCGCGTTGAGCGCGGAGGGCGCTACCGATTTTATTTCCGCTACGGCTTCCGAAATCAGCAACCTCCGCGGCGCGGACGTCAACCTGACCGGCTTCACCTCCGGTGCGGGCACCATGGTTTTTAACGTGAACTGCGCAGGCGCCTCAAGCGTTACGATGCCTGTACGCGTTCACACCTATATTAATGGCGCGGAAACCGCATTAAGCGAAACAACCTCCTGGGGCAGCAACCGCGTGCTGTGGAACTTTTACAATTGCAGCTCTTCGATGGTCGTCAATGTGCAATCATGCAAGGCGGCTATTTTGGCTCCCAACGCAAAAGTCGTGATCTCCCCGAACGGCGGAACCTTCAACGGCACGGTGATCGCGGAGAATATTTACAGCCATATGGCGGAGTCCCACCGCGATGATTTTATGGGAAGCCTGAACCTGACCGTAAACGTTACAGCCAATAAAACATGGAAAGATGAAAACGGCAACACGCTGAACACCATCCCCGCGAATTATTCGGCGACGATGCAGCTTTACCGTACGGATAAAAACAATGCGATAGAAGCGTTCGGCGATCCGGTTACCTTGCCGGAGAACGGAAGCTGGAGCCATACCTGGCCCAAACTGAGCACCAGCTACACCTACTCCGTAAAGGAAACCGCCGTAAACGGAACCGCCGTAACCACGGTAAACGGATCGGATACGACCGGTACCTACACCGTGAGCTATTCCGACGCGAACGTAAAGAGCGGCGATATCGAAATCGTCAACCAGAAGATTCCGACCGTACAGGTTGCGGTTACCAAGACCTGGGACTTCAGCGGTGCGTCTGAAACCCCGACGCTTCCGGCTGTGACTTATTCCCTGTACGACCATGCTAATCCCGCGCAGGGCGATACGCCGGTCAAGACGATCAGCGTCCCCCGGGGCTCCACACAGAACGCCTATAACGTAAGCTTTACGGGGTTACCGAAATATAACGCGCAGGGCGCGCTGATCACGTATGTCGTAAAGGAAACGGTCCAGCAGGGATATGCCGTGACGCAGAACGGTACGGCCTTTACCAACAAGTTGGTCGTCACCAGCGTAAGCGGCCAAAAGAGCTGGAAAAAGCCCGATGGAACCGCCTATACCGGGTATCGGCCCGCCATCCGCGTTACGCTGCTCCGCAATGGCAGCGCGTATGCCCATCAGGATTTCCCCGCCGCGTTGAACGGCGCTGCCGCGGACTATGCCTACACGTTTACCAGCCTGCCCAAGTATGATCCCGACGGAACCCTTTACGGGTATGCGGTTCAGGAGACGGCTGTGGAGGGCTTCACAACGGCGCTCTCCGGAACGAACCTGGTCAATACGCAGAAAAGCACCTTCATCAGCGTAACGAAGCGGTGGAACGACAACGGGTACGCTTACTCCGCCGCTCTGGCGCGCCCCGCGGTGACTGTT
>Ga0268263_1002284_pt1 | contig 12966 bp, 11 predicted proteins | sample Biomet5_FD_190358 | JGI IMG/M metagenome (GOLD analysis project Ga0268263, IMG submission 190358) | Microbial communities from bioreactor (seeded with sewage sludge) at LBNL, California, USA - Biofuel metagenome 5 (SPAdes) (version 4) | ecosystem: Engineered > Bioreactor > Anaerobic >... | reverse complement strand
GTTGTAGGTATTCATCTTGAGTTCAGGATCTATGCTCATAACATAATCCACGAAATCCAGATCGCCGAAAGGCACTCTGGCCTCCAGCGAGTTTACCGAGATGCACCTGTCTGCGCGGAGGACATCGTACATGTGCAGTTCGCGTATCCTCTTGGCAGACTCCTCCTGAAAGCTTTCAGGATCGGGTGCAAAGTCAGTGTATTTATAGCCAAACAGTTCATCAGAGATCTCACCGGTGAGGAGAACGCGGATGTCCGACTGCCTGTGGATCTCCCGGCAGAGAAGATACATTCCGAGAGACGCCCTGATTGTAGTGATATCATAGGTGCCAAGTAAATGAACCACCTCGGGCAGAGCCTTCAGCACATCCGCTTTAGTAATGATGATCTCATGATGATTGCTGCCAATGTAATTTGCAACTTCTTTTGCATATTTCAGGTCTATCGCGTCCTCAGACATGCCTATTGCAAAGGTTTCTATGGGTTTTCTCAGCAGCTTTGCTGCCACTGCGCAGACCAGTGAGGAATCGAGACCGCCGGATAACAGGAAGCCGAGAGGAGCATCGGCGTCCAGGCGTTTTTCGATTCCTGCCACCAGCTTATCGTGAATGCTGCTGCATATGACGTCCAGGTCGTCGTAACGGAATGAGGTGACCCTGGTCATATCACGATAGCAGTGGAACTCTCCGTCTGCATAGTAATATCCCGGAGGAAAGGGGCTGATCTTTTCAACAATGCCAACGAGGTTCCTGGCCTCGGAAGCAAAGATGACAGCGCCATTATGATCGTATCCATAATATAAGGGGCGGATGCCGATGGGATCTCGCGCCGCGACCAGGGATTTCCTGCTGTCATCATAGATGACCATGGCGAATTCCGCGTCCAGCATCCTGAACATATCCAGACCGTATTCCCTGTACAGGGGCAGGAGTATCTCGCAGTCAGAGCCGCTCTTGAAGTGCCAGCCCTTCTTGACAAGGCTGTCACGCAGACTCCGAAAACCATAGATCTCTCCGTTGCATACGATGTGGTCGTTCGATAGTGAAAAGGGCTGCATACCGGTCTCGTCGAGACCCATGATGGAAAGCCGGTGAAAACCCAGCATGCCCTGGTCAGGCAGGTCAACTATTCTGGTCATATCCGGACCGCGGGAAAGCGTTTCGTTGAATCCTCTGATAAGCGCATCGCGTCCGATGGCGCAGCCCTCATATCCTATTATGGAACACATTTGATTACCTCCGATTTATCTGATGCCAAACAGCAGATGACCGTACGATGGGTATGGCCAGTAGGTTTTGGCTGTGATAGTTTCCAGTTCATCAATCACGACCCTGAGCTCTGACATGGAGACGAATATCTTGTCGTGATAGTATTTCCCCAGTTCAGTAAGATCGTCGATCTCCTTTGCCTCCATTACCGCGGTTTCCAGCAGCGCCGTGCGTTTGTTGCCTGCCTTGAGCAGGACGGCAAGCCGCTTCAGCAGATCTTCCTCGTATTCGCAGCAGATGTCGGCAGCGATATTCTTCTTAGCGGCTATGGTCACGGCCAGTTCGCCTGAAAAAGCGCTTACAGCCGGCAGCATTTCTTTCCTGGCCATCTCTATCATGGTCAGCGCCTCTATGTTTATGACCTTGCAGTAGCCGGTCAGGAGTATTTCATATCTCGATTCCAGTTCAGTACGGGTCAGTACCTTTTGTTTCTCAAATACAGCCACATTCTTTTCGTGAAGCAGATATGGCAGGCATTCAGGGGTGGATTTCAGGTTCAGAAGGCCTCTGCTCTCAGCCTCTCGGAGCCAGGCGCTGTCATAACCGTTGCCGTTGAACAAGATGCGCTTGTGCTCCCGAATGGTCTTTTTAATGAGCTCATCCAGAGAGGTCTGAAAGTCGTCTGACGGTTCCAGAAGATCTGCGAACTGTGACAGCTCCTCGGCTACGATGGTATTCAGCACCACGTTAGGACCTGATATTGAAAGGTTTGAACCCGGCATCCTGAACTCAAAGCGGTTGCCGGTAAAGGCAAATGGTGAAGTTCTGTTTCTGTCCGTCGAATCCCTTGGGAATTTCGGCAGTATGTGGACGCCTATTTTCAGCAGCTCTTTTTCACGGCCGCCGTACGGCGTGTCGGTTTCTATAGCCCTGAGTATTCCCTCCAGCTCTTCGCCGATAAACATGGAGACCACTGCCGGAGGCGCCTCGTTGGCTCCAAGTCTGTGGTCGTTGCCCGCAGATGCTACGGATATCCTGAGCAGATCCTGGTATTCATCTACAGCTTTGATCACGGCGCAAAGGAAGAGCAGAAACTGCGCGTTTTCATATGGTGTATCTCCGGGCGCCAGCAGATTGATGCCGGTATCGGTGGAGATGGACCAGTTGTTGTGCTTGCCGCTGCCGTTGACGCCTGAGAACGGTTTTTCATGGAGCAGGCAGACCATGCCGTGCTTTTTTGCGATCTTCTGCATCAGCTCCATTGTCAGCTGGTTGTGGTCACAGGCGATGTTGGAGGTGGTGAAAACCGGTGCCAGCTCATGCTGGGAGGGAGCGACTTCGTTATGCTCTGTCTTGGCCAGGATCCCCAGCTTCCAGAGCTCCTCGTTGAGTTCCTTCATGTATGCCTGGATCTGAGGCTTTATAGTGCCGAAGTAGTGATCGTCAAGCTCCTGCCCCTTGGGCGGCTTGGCTCCGAAAAGAGTCCTGCCGGTATATATCAGGTCTTTGCGCTGATCGTAAATGTCCTTATCTATGAGGAAATATTCCTGCTCCGGCCCTACGGTGGTCCGGACGGCTTTCACATCGTCGTGACCGAAGAGCTTCAGTATGCGCAGGGCCTGACGGTTTATGGCCTCCATGGAACGCAGCAGCGGTGTCTTCTTGTCCAGCGCTTCTCCGCTGTATGAACAAAAAGCGGTCGGGATACAGAGTATCCCTTCTTTTATAAAGGCGTAAGAGGAAGGATCCCAGGCTGTGTAGCCCCTTGCCTCAAAGGTTGCACGCAGTCCGCCTGATGGAAAGCTGGAGGCATCAGGCTCGCCCTGTACCAGTTCCCGGCCGGAGAATTCCATGATGACCCTGCCCTCTCCGGACGGTTCGATGAAGCTGTCGTGCTTTTCGGCAGTAATACCGGTCATTGGCTGGAACCAGTGGGTGAAATGTGTGACGCCTTTTTCAACTGCCCAGTCTTTCATGGCGTTGGCCACGATATTGGCAGCGGAAGGATCCAGTTTTTTGCCGTTTTTGATGGTGAGCTGCACCTGCCTGTAGGTTTCCCTGGGAAGCCTTTCCTGCATGACTGAGTCATTAAATACATTAGAACCGAACAATTCACTAACCAATTTATTTCTCCCTTCAATAAAAAAAGGCAGCGGCGCGTAAGAAGGACTTAACTTCTAACGACGTCGTTGCCGTAAATAAGCGATATCAATTTATGGATTAAATTATAAAACCAGTATTTGGATTTGTCAACATATTTTTTAATATTTTTTGTTAGCTATTGACAAAGGGATTGGCTGATTATAGAATATACTACATAAAAATGAATGAGCAAGGGAGTTCATCAAAGGCATGGGACGGGGCATAGGTCTGCCATACCGGCGATGGATTTTATTTTTGGAGGGATCGAAATGTATTCATACGAAGATGTTATGACATTTGTCGAGGAAGAAGACGTGAGATTTATCAGACTGGCCTTCTGCGATGTGAAAGGCCTGCAGAAAAATATCGCCATAATGCCCGGAGAACTGAAGAGGGCCTTTGAAACCGGAATATCCTTCGATGCTTCGGCGATCGAGGGCTTTGGCGCGGAAGTAAAATCGGATCTATTTTTGTTCCCCGATCCGGCGACCCTGATGACCCTGCCGTGGCGGCCTGCCCAGGGACGGGTGGTACGGATGTTCTGTGATATCAAATATCCTGACGGAAGGCGATTCGATCTGGACAGCAGATACATACTTGAACGGGCGGTGGAGAAGGCTGCCGAGCGGGGCATAAGCTGCTTCTTCGGAGCCGAATTTGAATTTTATCTGTTCAAGAGAGATGAAAACGGTGATCCTACTATTGCCCCGTATGACAGCGCCGGATATTTCGATATCGCGCCGATTGACAGAGGCGAGAACATCCGGCGGGAGATCTGTATTGATCTCGATGAAATGGGCATCCGCCCGGAGGCATCCCATCATGAAGAGGGGCCGGGACAACATGAGATCGATTTCAAGTTTTCCGAGCCGCTGACAGCAGCCGACAACGCGACCACCTTCAAGAACGTGGTCAAGATGGTTTCCATGGCCAACGGCGCCTATGCGGATTTTTCTCCGAAACCGCTCGAAGGCAAGAGCGGCAGCGGTATGCATATCAACATTTCCGTGACCGACAAAGAGGGACGGGATGTCCATCCGGAATTCATGGCAGGGATCATGAAACATATAGGTGAGATAACTTATTTTCTCAATCCGGTAAAAGAATCTTATCTGCGTCTGGGAGAGAAGAAAGCTCCCAGGTATATTACATGGTCACATGAGAACAGATCTCAACTTATCAGGATACCGGCAGCTGCACCGGAAAACAGGCGCATCGAGCTGAGGTCGCCGGATCCTGAGGCTAACCCGTATATTGCGTATGCCCTGCTTATCTATGCGGGCCTTGACGGTATAGAGAAGAATCTCAAACCGCAGGCACCGAATAACAAGAATCTGTTTGAAGCGGAAGAAAGGTATATACAGAGGCTGAAGTCCCTTCCGTCTTCCCTGGAGGAAGCAAAAAATCTCGCAGCTGCAAGCCGCATGGTCAGAAAAGCCCTGCCGCAGCAGCTATGCAGTCAGCTTAAATAAAGGAGCAATTGAGCGATGTTGGACAGACGATATACTGCTATGGTGGTATCTGCAACAGATAAGACGGTAAGATCCTTATCTGCTATTTTGTCGTCTGGCGATTTCTCAAGGATCTTTTCGGTGAACAAAGCGGGAGATGCCCGGAGGCAGGCCGTCGAGGGCAATGTGGATCTGGCAGTGATCAATACTCCTCTGCCGGATGACTTCGGGATCCAGGTGGCAGAGGATCTGGCGGATATGAACATTGGAGTGATAATAATAGTCAGCCGTGACATTTACGAGCAGGTCGCGGGGCGAGTCGAGCCCTGCGGGGCTGTGGCTGTTGCCAAACCGGTCTCAAAGGCAGAGCTTATCCAGGCTGTCAGGGTACTCAGGGTCATGAGAGGAAAGATGCTGAGGCTGGAAGCCAGGGCGATCACACTGGAAACAAAGATGAAGGAGATCCGTCTCGTCAACAGAGCAAAATGGCTTCTCATAGACAGACTGAAGATGAGCGAAGATGAAGCGCACAGGTATATCGAAAAGGCAGCTATGGATGACTGCGTAAGCAAAGGTATCGTAGCGGAGCACATAATACATACATATGAATAAAACCTGCCAAAAAGCCCGCCGGAAACGGCGGGCTTTTTGGCAGGTCAGGCCGCTCCTTATGTGGTTGAAATTTCAACGGATATCGGCATTTTAGATAACTAAAAAATAACTTTTGACCTAAAAAATACAATATAAAGGAAGCGAAAAGTTCGAATTTTGATAAAAATGTATCTATATATAGACATAAAATTCTAATAAAGTTCAAAAAACAACTAAATATAGCATAGTGGCCAACTTGGTCATTATTTTTTTGAAATTAATTGAAAATTAGTAACTTAAAAATAACTTTTTCTATTGACTATGGTCCGCCATTATGTTACTTTATAGTTACCAAAAGGAAATAAACAGAATTTTTAAAGAAGGAGGCGGAAATCATGAAGACTACAGCAACGATGAAAAAGTTAATAATAATGACGCTGGCAGTAGTGATCTCCACCGCGTTCCTCTTTGCAGAATCTGTTGAGACATCATATGCAGGAAGCGAATATTCCAGCACTACAGAAGCTGGTCAGTATATGCTGAACGGAATCAACAATCACAGCTCAAGCATCTCATTCTCATATGTGACTACTGACAATGATCCGGCAGCGCTGAGCAAGGACCTCTTTGAATCAGCTCTTTCCGCAAGTGATATGAGCGACTATATCAGATACAGCGTTTATAACGGATACTCAGTAAGCTGGTCATATTATCAGGACGGCAATGGATATTATCATTACGACTTCACTTACAATATGAAATATAAAACTACACTGGCACAGGAAAAGGCATTCAACAAGAAACTGAACAAGACAGTAAAGTCACTGAAGCTCAGCAAGAAGAGCCAGTACAATAAAGTAAAGACTATCTATAAATGGATAACCAAGAACGTAAAATACGATTACAAATCGAACGGATATAAGAAATACACTGCTTATGCAGCACTGAACAAGAAAAAGGCAGTATGCCAGGGATATTCAACTTTGTTCTACAGAATGTGCAAGGCGGCAGGCGTCGACACCAGAATAATAACCGGTTCAAGCCTGGGACAGAGCCACGCATGGAATATCGTGAAGCTGGGAAGCAAATATTACAACGTTGACTCCACATGGGATGCAGGAACGAGCAAATACCACTACTTCCTTAAATCCAACAAGAATTTCAAGAGCCATAAGAGAGCAACTACATTTACTTCATACTCATTTAATAAATCTTATAAAATGGCAGCCAGCAACTATTAAACTTGTTACTTCTATATTTTATATAAAACTTCTACAAAACAAATATGAAAAAAGATGTACTGTGTGTGGGTACATCTTTTTTGTCGCTTTTGAAATCACAGGTCTATTTGATGGAGCCGTCGGCATTGAATACCGGAAGCACTTCAAGAAAGCTGATGTCGTCTCTCCTGGTGGCATCGCCTTCAGCCAGCACCGCCATGCGGCCGACTATATTGCCGGACACCTGGTTGACAAGTGTTTCCATAGACTTTAGTGATTCACCGGTACTTATGACGTCATCGACTATGAGTACGCGGCGTCCGCTGAGGGCGTCTGCCTCTGCCTGTCCGATGCAGAGGGTCTGGATGTGGTCTGTGGTTATTGAGTCCACATTGGTTTGGATGACGTTGGTCATGTAAAGCTTGGGAGCCTTACGGGCAACGATGTAATCCTTGCCGCCTGCCTGTCTGGCCATCTCGTAGGCCAGCGGAATGCCTTTGGATTCCGCGGTGACTATGACGTCGAACTCCGGCGCCTTTTTCAGCAGCTCCGCAGCTGCAGACTGGGTGATCTCAACATCGTTGAACATGATAAATGCGGCGATGTACAGGTCATCATTGATAGGGCAAAGCGGAAGCTGTCTCTTGTGTCCCGCTATGGTCATTTCATAATTCATTGAAAACGCATTCCTTTCGCTAAAATAATTACAATAAAATTATACACTTTTATACAGGATTTGCAAGTTGCTGAAAAGCTTTTATTATTGCTTATTGCATTGATAAAGTTGCCATGGTAAAATTGAATATATTGTATAAGTGGAGCGTGTAGTATGAAAAAGACCAACAGCAGTGACAGCCTGAGAGCGAGTCGGGCTGCCGGAAGACTCAATAAGATCTATGGAGAGGAAACCAGAGATCTGGAAGCCGAGTGGAGGAGAAAACACCTGAGGACGCTTTTTGTTCTGAGTTTTATCATCATAGCTGCCGAGATAATCATGTCAATCTTCATTCGGAGCGGCGGCATAGCACACATTGATCCGGAAAAGTATTTTGTTAAATATGTCATCGTACCGGGATGTTCGTATATCTTTATAGACGTGATCGCGGCGCTGATCCTGAAAAAATCTCATTTAAGCGGTAAACAGCTTAATTATGTAATATCGCTGGCATTTGCGTACATCTGTCTCCTTGTGAGCTTTTTCCACGGATATTTTGTTGCGGTTTATGCCTGCGGTGTAGTAGCCATAGCCATGACCACCATATATAATGATAAAACCATGACCGGGATAGTGACTCTGCTGATCATCGTGGCAGATCTGGTCATTTCCCTGACAAGCATCTGGGATCCGCTGGTCAACAATGGTCTGACGTATATGCTGGATATCAGCCTGGTCATCATAATTGAACTCAGTACATATCTGATAGGCATCATGATAATCCAGTGGGAGGATAAGCGCAGGAGAGCCTTCATGATCAGACAGTTCGAGGTAGAGCGGCTGAGACATACTGCCACCTTTGATCAGCTTACGGGTATCAGGAACAGGCTTGGTCTGCGTCAGCATATAGATAATCAGGATGGCAGACGGGTGTACGCCATGATGGACATCGATCACTTCAAGATGGTCAATGATCAGTGGGGCCACGATGTGGGCGACAGGATCCTGGAGAATCTGGGCAAGATCATGCTCGAAAAGGAGAATACCAAGATCGGGGCCTTCCGTTACGGAGGCGATGAATTTCTCATGATATTCACCGACTGCGCGGCTGATGACATAGGCAGGGTGTGCAGGCTTGTCCGTGAGGATTTTGTGGAGTCGCTGCCCGATGAGATCCGCGCGGCCGATGTCGACATCAGCTATGGCATATCGCCGGCAGATCAGAAACTGAGTCCGAGTCAGGCAATAAAGCTGGCCGATGAAGCTCTGTATCGTGCAAAAAAATCTTGACTTGGAGTTGACTCCAGGGGATATACTTTGTTGTAAAAGGATAACAACAAGGAGGAAGACAGATGATATACAGAGATTTTAAGGATCTGAAATTATCGGCTTTGGGCATGGGCGCCATGCGGTTGCCGGTGATAAACGGGGTTTACGGTGATATAGATCAGCCACAGGTGGAGAAGATGGTGGACTACGCCATGGAACACGGGGTGAATTATTACGATACGGCCTACGGCTACCACGACGGGATGTCAGAGGCTGCAATGGGGAAAGCGCTGAGCCGCTATGATCGTGATACATTTTATCTGGCCGACAAATTCCCGGGCTACGACCTTTCCAACATGGATAAGGTGGAGGAGATATTTGAGGAACAGCTCAGAAGATGCGGGGTGGATCACTTCGATTTCTATCTTTTCCATAATGTGTGCGAAATGAATATTGATCAGTATCTGGATCCCCAGTATGGCATTCTGGAGTATCTGCTTGAGCAGAAGAAAAACGGCCGCATAAGCCATCTGGGATTTTCTGCTCATGGCGCCTATGACGTGATCAGGCGTTTTCTCGATGCTTACGGTGAGCATATGGAATTCTGCCAGCTGCAGCTCAATTATGTGGACTGGACCTTCCAGAATGCTAAGGAAAAATACGAAATGGTAAGTGAGTTCGGACTGCCGGTATGGGTAATGGAACCGCTGCGAGGAGGCGGACTTTGCAAGCTGTCTGAACAAAACGCGGCGCTGCTGAAAACACTGCGTCCTGAGGAGAGTGTTACGGCCTGGGCCTTCAGGTTCCTGCAGTCGTTGAAAGACGTCAGGGTGACATTGTCGGGAATGTCGGATTATCAGCAGATGGCAGAAAATATCGAGACCTTCGAGGCTGACGCGCCGCTGAACAAAGAAGAGACCAAGGCGGTCCTGGAGGTCGCGGCGAATATGCTGGGAGCCAAGATACTGCCGTGCACTTCATGCCGCTACTGCACCAGCCATTGTCCGAAGGAACTGGACATTCCGGGCCTTCTGGCGCTGTATAACGAGCATAACTACACAGGCGGCGGTTTTCTGGCGCCGATGGCACTCATGGCAGTGCCGGCGGACAAGCAGCCTGATGCCTGCATAGGATGTAAGAGCTGTGAGGCGGTCTGCCCACAGCAGCTGAAGATATCGGAGGCTCTGGCAGATTTCACAGAGCAGCTGAAAGCGGGAGCTATGTAAATAAAATCGGCGGACAATGTCCGCCGATTTTTTTAGCCAAGAAGCAGTGTTTTCAGTTCAGTTGTGTCGGAAGCCAGGAGATCCGCGCCGGTATTTACCAGAAAATCGTGATCTCGGAAGCCCCAGTCTACGGAAATGCAGGGCAGCCCGGCATTTTTAGCCGTCGCTATATCGACCTCTGAATCTCCGATGTACACGGCTTCCCCACGGGGAACAGCCAGCTTGGAAATTACGTCGTTGACTGAGTCCGGTGCCGGTTTTTTTCTTACGTCCGGTCTTTCTCCGGTAACTGCATCCAGCTGCCCGGGAAAGTGCTGTTCACAGAGAGTCTGCACGGCAAAATCGGGTTTGTTGGATACCACAGCAACCAGTACGCCCGACGCTTTCAGCCTGTCGAAAAGCTCTGGAATGCCCGGGTAAGGTGCAGTAACATCGTTGCAGTGAACAGAGTAATATTCGCTGAAGATCTTCAGCGTCGCTTGTATATGCTCATCTGAGGTGCCCTCGGGGACACTTCTGGTTATCAGATTCAGTGCGCCGTTGCCGAGAAATCGCCGTATTTCCTTTAGCTGGCGCCGGGGATATCCGGATTCTCTCAAGGCGTAGTTTACGCTGGTATGGAGATCCTCCAGAGTGTCTAGTATGGTTCCGTCAAGATCAAATATAGTCAGTCCGTATTTCAATTTCTATCCTTCCGAAGCAGCCGCAGCCGCTTCTTTTTTTATTTTTCTGCGCTCCAGATATCTGACGGTCTTGATGCCGTACAGCTTCAGAATACTCGCCGCAGGCACCGCGATCAGCATGCCGACTATGCCGCCGTATACGCCGCCCACAACAACTGCCAGCAGTACTATGACAGGGTGCAGTCCCGTTGATGAACCGACGACCTTTGGATAAATAAAGTTGGAATCGATCTGCTGTACGATGAACAAGGCAACGACCGGTATGATGCCGGAGACGATGCCGCCGTTCAGGAAACCGACGACAAAGGCGGGTATCATGCCCATTATCGGTCCGAAGTATGGTATCACGTTGCAGATGCCTGCAAAGATGCCGATGATCACTGCATATTTGAGTCCGCATATCGTCAAAGCTATGGATGAAAGCACCGCTATGATCACTGCGTCCAGACAAACGCCCCTGATGAACTGAGACAGTATGTAATCTATCTGACGAAGATTTCTCTTCAGTCTTTTATTTCCGCCGGAACTTAGCAATGATTCTGCCAGTCTGTTGCAGCCGCCCAGGAAGTAGTCTTTGTCAAGTATGAGCCAGAAGCTTACAAGAAGCCCCAGCAGGAATTTTACAAAGGCGCTGCCTATGGTGGTCAGCTTGTCGATGGCGCTCTGCGCATTGAAATTGTTCGACAGCCAGTTGAGTATGGTGTCGCTGAGAGATGACAGTTTGCTGGTAAAGGCATTGGCAGGCACATTGGCCGCCCAGCTCTTGAAGGTATGTTCAATTGAGATGAAATAACTGGATATGGACTCCACCATCTTGGTGACCGATGTGAACTGGATCTGGCCGATCAGCAGCGATGTGAATATGTAAAATACCATCACGATTGCCATTATAATAGCGATATAAGTGATGGCGGCAGAGATAAGACGCTGCTTTTTCTTACGTTTGATATTCTTATCCGGATCCGGCAGATCCTTGTATATGCGTTTGATAAGTTTGTTGTTGAAAAGTTCGACGGCCGGATTCAGTATATAAGCTATAAGAATGCCTATGAACAAAGGGGACAGAGCCCCGTTGATGCTGCCGAGCCCTGATACACAGGCGCCGAGAATGATGTGCATATTTTTAATAATAAAATACAAAATATAGACCAGGGCCATGGTGAACACCACAAACAGGCTATATTTCATCAGTTTTTTATCTTTTAACAAATCCTTGAGGGTCTGCATAATAATAGTCTCCTTTAAAAAAACAATAGTTGCTTTATTATATCATAAGTGGTTTGCCATTAACAGTTTTTTAACAAAAAATCAGCTGGTCCGCGTTGAGACGGATCAGCCGATCTGGCATTGTCGTTATTTAGCTTTTACAGTCCTGATCACCCAGGGGCTGTATACGTAATGACCTTTAGTGACATATATGCCGCGTATCATGATCTTATAGGAGTATTTTGTCTTGAATACTAATGAGTCGGTATGGGAAATGTTCTTTACCCTGACCTTTTCACTGTAAGAAGCCGTTGCTTTGTTGTACGCCATCACCTGGAAATACTTATACTTTACTGAACTGCTCTTAACCGACCACTTCAGGGTAAGCTTACTGTTGCTGATGGTGGCTTTTGTCACTTTCAGCCTGGTGTTAAGAGCCGTTTTAGCTTTTCCGACAGCTTTGGTGTAATTCACATGGATCTTTTTGTTGTTGTACTGGGTCGGATCCTTGAGAGTGTAGACATCGCCGCCGTAAGGACTGATCTTGTAGGAGACAGCCTTGCTGCCGCAGGTCATGGATTTTACGTAGTAGCCGGTCTTCGGTTTGATAACGAAGTAGACCGGGGTGTTCTCAGGATCTATGCCGAAGTTGATCCTGGTGGCTGCCGGAAGTTTGTTTCCGTTCCAGTATTTATTGAAATCGTATTTGTAAAGTGTACCGTGAGGTGAGGTAAATTTTACTATGGATTCAGTGTAAGCCTTGAACACGAGGGTGGCTATAGTCGAACTGGTATTGGTGACAGTTATGTCATAGCTGCCTGTAGCCAGAGATCTGGCGAAAAGCCACACTTCACCGGTTTCAGCGTTCATAGTATCAGAGCTGACAGCGATCATGTCTGTGCTGCCGGACTTGCTTAAAGTCAGGCTGAAACCTCCGTCCAGAGCCGATGCCAGAAAACCATACTGGGTCCCGGAACGGGCAGTAAAGTGATATGTGGCCGACTGGCCTGCTGCCGGCATATTCACGATCGTGCCTGCAGCGATGGTGCCTTCGGGTGCTGCCACAGAGCCCGCGGTGGTATCAGCGAAGATCGCCGCCGGTGAAAATGCAAGAGTCACCATTACCGCCAGGACTGCAAGAAGTACTTTTGATCTGATCCTTTTCATAGAGTCACCTCCTCAAATCAATTATCATAAAGTATTTGTATGATAATGAGATTATATATCAGAATCATGTAGTTGTAAATAATTTGAAGAATAATAATTGAACGCAATGCATAAATTATCTGAACATTGGAGACAAAAAGGGACTTAAG
>Ga0268263_1002280_pt1 | contig 12988 bp, 12 predicted proteins | sample Biomet5_FD_190358 | JGI IMG/M metagenome (GOLD analysis project Ga0268263, IMG submission 190358) | Microbial communities from bioreactor (seeded with sewage sludge) at LBNL, California, USA - Biofuel metagenome 5 (SPAdes) (version 4) | ecosystem: Engineered > Bioreactor > Anaerobic >... | reverse complement strand
CCATCATCGACGACCATCGCGGCTATTATCCGCGCCGCATGCACTACGACTGGCTGACGGCCATGGGCGTGCGGCGGACGGCCGATGGCCAAGCCGAGCGGTTCGGCTTCAACCTGACACGCAACCAGTCGCTCGACCAGCAGCGGTTCAACGAGAACCTGGTCTGGATGGCGGGACGCATCTCGCTGCTGCCACCGGTGGCTTTCACGCGCGAACATGCCACCGATCCCCGGCGGCCGGCCAACGTATGGCATGTGGCCGACGAGCACGACATGGTGTCCATCGACTACACGGTGGCTACGCATAACGCGATGGTCACCCATGCGCTGGTGGTGGACATCGACTACTACTACACCTTCGGCACCCTGGCCGGGTACGTCCGTGACGAGGACGGCACAAAGATCGTCCTCGATGGCATGGTCGGGCTGGGCGAGGACAAATCGATGCTGTTCTGAGGGGGCCGTTGCCATGGGACCGGGCGATCATTATCTTTTGGCGGCACCGGCCAATCTGTGTATAATAGTCATGCATGAAAAAAGGCGGCATGCCTGCATCTGCCTGCGCGCGGATCCGTTCAGCGTGCGCCGACCGTCCGTGTGAGCCGACCACATACGAAAACCTGATAGGGATGGAGCGAATGATGGAAAAAGTAGTCTGCATCGGCGGCGGCAGCGGCCAGTCCGCCTTGTTGAGGGGTCTGAAACAGGTCGCGGGCATCGAGCTGACGGCCATCGTGACGGTCGCCGACGACGGCGGCAGCACGGGCCGGCTGCGCGATGATTTCCATATCCCCGCCATGGGCGACATCCGCAACGTCATGTGCGCCCTGGCCGACCGGGAGGACCTGCTGACCGACCTGATGAACTACCGTTTCTCCAAACAGTCCAAGACGCTGCCGGGCCACAACCTTGGCAACATCATCATGACGGCTTTGACCGAGAAGAGCGGCAGCTTCATCGAAGCCATCTCCGACATCTCCCAGGTGCTGGCCATCAAGGGTACCATCCTGCCTTCGACGACCCAGTACGTGACCCTCAACGCGCAGATGGACGATGGCACCGTCGTCTGCGGCGAGAGCAGCATCACCGCCGCCCACAAGAACGTGGTGCGGGTCTTCTACGACGACGACGTCACCGCCTATCCCCTGGCCGTCCAGGCCATCCGGGACGCCGACTACATCATCGTCGGCATCGGCTCGCTGTACACCAGCATCATGCCCAACGTGGTCATCGAGGGGCTGCGGCAGGCGCTGTGCGCCAGCGCGGCGCGGATCATCTATTACTGCAACTCCATGACCGAGCAGGGGGAGACCGACCACTACACCATGGAGGACCACGTGGACGCCATCGAGAAGCACTGCGGACAGCCAATCATCGACTGCGTGGTAATGGCCAACGACGTCATACCGCAGCCCGTGCTCGAGCGCTATCGGCAGCAGTGCAGCGACCCGGTGGCCATCGGCCGTCCGGACCATCATTACATCGTCATGCCGGAGCGCATGCTCAGCTTCGAGCGGGGACTGGTCCGCCATGACCCGGCCCTGGTACGTGACAGTTTCGAGAAAGTCCTGAGGGTGCTTTGAGATGTCGTTTGCCAGCGATGTGAAGGATGAGGTCGCCCGCCAGCAGCTGCCGGCACGGCTGGCCAACGCCCGGCTGTCGGCGGTGGTGCAGCTTTTGGCTGCCATCGACATGACCCGTCAGGGCATGGCCCTGACGATCCGCACCGCCAATGCCAACGTCGCCCGGGCCTCCGTCAGGGACCTGCAGGCCTGCTACGGCGTCGAGCCGCAGCTGGCGGCGGTCAAAAAGCCCCGGTTCGACAAGACGAGCTCATACGTCATCACCGTTTCGGGCCAGGCCCGGGCCATCCTGCAGGATCTCGACCTGTGGACCGAGTCCGGTCTGCAGGAACATCCCCGCCAGCGTTTCATCGACAGCGACGAACGTGTGCGTGCTTACCTGCAGGGCTGTTTCATGGCCACGGGCAGCCTCAACGCCCCGACCACGGCCAACTACCATCTGGAGATGACGGCGACCAACCCCGCCCTGGCGGAGTTCATCGTCCGGCAGATGGCCCGCTTCCGGCTTACCGCCAAGGTCACCGTCCGGCGCGGCCAGCCGGTCGTCTACCTGAAGGCTTCCGAGCAGATCGCCGACTTCCTGCGGCTGATCGGCGCCAGCCAGGCGGTGCTGGCCTTCGAGGATGAACGCATCCAGCGCGACTTCATGAACAACTTCTCACGGCTGGACAACTGCGAGCTGGCCAACGAGTACAAGAGCATGCAGGCGGCCCGCAAGCAGGTCGAGGCCGTGGACCGGCTGCGGAAACTGGGCCTGCTGGAGGCCATGGAGGACAAGCAGCGCGACATCGCGATGCTGCGGCTGCAGCATCCGGAGGCGACGCTGCTGGAGCTGTCGGAGGCCTATGAGGCCGCCACCGGCACCAAACTGTCCAAGTCCGGCATCCGCCACCGGCTGCTGAAGCTGATGGAAATGGCCGCCCGGCATCAGTGATGCCGCCATGGGCCGGCCGTTATGATAGAATAGGTACACACAAAAAAAACGAGGTGGATTCTGGGATGGATATCTTATGGCGCGTGATATGTGCCGCCGTCACGGTGGCACTGGCATACCTGCTCTGGCCGGTGATCAAGTGGCTGGCGGCGGCGGTGCTGGTCGTGGGTTTCGTATTGGTGGTCTATCTGGCCATCGCCAGCCGGAAGACGCGTGACACGATCGCCAAGGATCCGGACTCCTATTTCGCCCGGGCCAAGACGATGGAGGACCTCAAGAAGCATCAGGCCGGCCAAGGCGACGTCATCGAGGCCGAATATACCGAGCGGACCGTCGATGACGGCCAAGCCGAACAAAAGAAGGAAGAGGACGTCAAATGAGCTGCCTCCCGTGTCCCTGTAAAGACTTCAAGGAGATCACATCCGCCGACATCGAGCTTGTCCAGGCATACCTGAGGCGGGCCGACTACCGTGACAGCGACTATAACATCGTCTGCCTGCTGCTGTGGAAGCACAGCTACCAGATCTGGCAGTACCACACCGCCGACTGGATGCTGATCATGGGATACCACGACGGCGTCTACTACGTCATGATGCCGCTGTGCGACGAGGCCCATTTCGAGGAGGCCATGCGTCAGGGCGAGGCGATGTTCCATCAGGCGGGACTGTCCTACACGCTGACGTCCTTCACCGCCGCCTACCGCAACATGGCCCTGGCCATGTATCCCGACTATTACGTCATCACCGACCGCGATGTCGCCGACTACGTCTATCTGACCGATTCGCTGCGGACCTTCTCCGGCAAGAAGCTGCAGAAGAAGCGCAACCGGCTCAACAAGTTCTATCAGACTTATGCCGGCCGCTGGCAGTACGAGCCGATCGACGACCACAACATCGAGGAGTGCGCCAACTTCCTCAAAGGCTGGGAGCAGCATAAGGAGGAGCGTGAGGAGACGGAGCAGGAGAGCGTCGAGCTGAATTACGAGTTCGAGGGCCTGCAGTGCATCTTCACCCTGCGCCAGCGCTTGGGCTGGGTCGGCGGCGCCATCCGCATCGATGGCCGCATCAGGGCCTTCTTGATCGCCAGCCGGCTGGCCAGCGACATGGCCCAGATCAACATCGAGAAGGCCGACGTCCGCTTCGACGGCCTATACCAGGCGGTGCTCAAGGAGTTCCTCAAGGACAATTTCCTGGACTGCCTGTACCTCAACCGCGAGGATGACATGGGCACCGAGAACCTGCGCCAGTCCAAGCTGGCCTACAACCCGGTGCAGATAACCGAGAAGTATCGGCTCACCGAAGGCAAGAAAGAGATATGATCAGGCAAGCGACGTCCCATGACCGTCAGGCCCTGTACGACCTGTCAAACACCTCGTTGGCCCTGGATTACCTGAGTGCCCAGGATTTTTATTTCGCGCACTGCTACGATCCGGCCAACGTCATCGTCAACGAGGTCGACGGCCATCCGGTGGCGTCGCTGCAGGTCGGCTACCACGTCATGATGCTCCATGACACGCGCATCATGGTCAGCGCGTTCACCGGGCTGATCGGCGACCAGGCCGACGCCCAGGGCCGCTACCGCCGCCAGCTGATCCAGCAGGCGCTGGCCGAGCAGTCATGCAAGACGCTTGTCACCCTGGTCTCGACCGATTCGGAGCAGCGGTACCAGTCCTATGGCTTTGCGGCGGTGTACCATCAGCGTCATTTCACCGTCCGGCCCTCCGACTTCTCCAGCCGGTCCTATTACGGCACCGACAAGCAGTTCTCCCTGTCCGAGCTTTCCGCCGTCTATCGCCGCTTCACCAGCCACTTCAACGGCTACATCCTGCGCGATGACGATTACTGGCTGCGGCTGATGGACGAGCTGGCCGCCCGGCGTCTCAACCTGGCGGTCTACCACAACGGCCAGGGCGTCGCCGAGGGGTACATGATCTACAAACTGGCCAAGAAGCAGACCGAGGTCAGCGAGCTGGTCTACCTCAACGGCAAGGCCATGGTGCGCCTGCTGAGCTACGGCCTGCGCCTCAAGCCGCAGCTTGACATCGCGGTGGCCGTCGACGAGGATCTCACCAGGGCCTTCCCCAAGGCCGTCAGCCGCGTGCAGCCCTGCATGGCTGCCCACGTCAACGATTACAAGCTGTTCAACGCGCTGTACCAGAGCCAGGTCAAGGACGTGGCGGCGGCCTTCGCCGTCAGCCCCAAGCCGCTGTTCATCAGCGAACGCTACTGAGGCGGCATGACGGCCCCGGATGACGGGCAAAGCGATTGAAAAAAGACGATTTGATAGTATACTGTATATGAAGACAGAAAAGGAGATAAAGATCATGGAATTGAAAGGCTCACAGACTGAGAAGAATCTCTGGACGGCGTTCGCCGGGGAGTCGCAGGCACGCAACAAGTACACCTATTTCGCCTCCGCCGCCAAGAAGGAAGGCTACGAGCAGATCTCGGCCATCTTCACGGAGACCGCCGGCAACGAGATGGAGCATGCCAAGCTGTGGTTCAAGGCCCTCAACGGCATCGGCGACACCGAAGCCAACCTGAAGGCCGCCGCCGATGGCGAGCACTACGAGTGGACCGACATGTACAAGGGCTTCGCCGAGACCGCCCGTCAGGAGGGCTTCAGCGTGCTGGCCGCCCAGTTCGAGGGCGTGGCCAAGATCGAGAAGCATCATGAGGAGCGCTATCGCAAGCTGGCCGCCAACGTCGAGAAGAAGGAAGTCTTCGAGAAGGTCACCGACACGATGTGGAAGTGCCGCAACTGCGGTCACCTGTATTTCGGCAAGAAGGCCCCCGAGAAGTGCCCGGTGTGCAGCCATCCGCAGAGCTACTTCGAGGTCAACGAGGAGAATTACTGAGTCGAGCAGGACGTCTGAACACGCCGGGGCCGCGGTCCCGGCGTTTTTATGCGCCATATTTGTGAAAAACGTAACTATATTGTCATCGAACCTTCAAAACAAGGCCCGATAATTGACTTTTGGCATGTCCGTAAATATAATGGAACTGCTTGAACAAAAAAGCGGAGGAGACTAGATAAAGATGAGTGTCAAAGTAGCAATCAATGGATTCGGACGTATCGGCCGCCTGGCGTTCCGTCAGATGTTCGTGGCCGACGGCTATGACGTCGTCGCCATCAACGATCTGACCAGCCCCGAGATGCTGGCATACCTGCTGAAATATGATACCGCCCACCGTGGCTGGTTCGGCCACACCGTCGAGGCCAAGGAAGAGTCGATCGTCGTCGATGGCAAGGAGATCAAGATCTACAAGGAGCCCGATGCCGCCAAGCTGCCTTGGGGCAAGCTGGGCGTCGATGTCGTGCTGGAGTGCACCGGCTTCTACACCAAGCGCGAGAAGGCCATGGCCCATATCACGGCCGGCGCCAAGAAGGTCGTCATCTCGGCCCCCGCTGACAAGGATATGCCGACCATCGTCTACAACGTCAACCACAAGACCCTGAAGCCGGAGGACAACATCATCTCCGCCGCCTCGTGCACGACCAACTGCCTGGCCCCGATGACCAAGGCCCTGAATGACGCCTTCCCGATCCAGTCGGGCATCATGGTCACCGTCCACGCCTACACCGGCGACCAGATGATCCTGGATGGCCCGCAGCGCAAGGGCAACCTGCGCCGTTCGCGTGCCGCCGCCGCCAACATCGTACCGGCCAGCTCCGGTGCCGCCAAGGCCATCGGCCAGGTCATCCCTGAGCTCAATGGCAAGCTGATCGGTGCCGCCCAGCGTGTCCCGACCATCACCGGTTCGACCACGCTGCTGATGGCCGTCGTCAAGGGCAAGGACGTCACCGTCGACTCCGTCAACGCCGCCATGAAGAAGGCTTCGGATCCCGAGACCTTCGCCTACAACACCGACGAGATCGTCTCCTCGGATGTCATCGGCAGCACCTTCGGCTCCATCTTCGATTCCACCCAGACCATGGTCGTCAAGCTGAGTGATGACGAGTACGAGGTCCAGGTCGTCTCCTGGTATGACAACGAGAACAGCTATACCTCGCAGATGGTCCGCACCATCAAGTACTTCGCCAACGTGAAGTAAGTCTCCATCCGCTGACATACAGGCACAGGGCCGCGCGCCCTGTGCCTTTTCTGTTGCGCCGGCGGGAAGCGGCCGCCGCCCCTTCCTTTTCTTGTCCACCCATGGCGGCCGGTGGTAGAATGGGGACGATGGAGGAATGAGAACGATGATAATTCAGAGCACCCGGGTATATATCGATGAGAAGTTTGTGCCGCTGCAGGTTGAGATCGTGGCCGGCCGCATCAGCCAGCTCAACCCCTACAACCTGAAGCGTCCGGACGTCGACTACGGCAACTGCATGATCCTGCCGGGTCTGATCGACATCCACAACCATGGATGGAACCGCTGCGACACCAATCATGCCACGCCGCAGTGGGTCAACGCCTGGATGCGCTATCTGCCCAGCGAGGGCGTCACCTCGACGGTGCCGTCCTGCTCCTGCTGCGACGAGCCGACGATGCTGGCCGGCATGGCGGCCGTGGCCCAGGTCATGCAGCAGGGCCACCAGGGGACCAACATCCTGGGCATATACTCCGAGGGGCCGTTCGTCTCCGATAAGTACCACGGCGCCCAGGACCTCAACTACAAGGTCATCCCGACCCCGGCGGTCTACGACCGCTATCAGGCGGCCTGCCAGGGCAAGCTCATCTACGTGATGTGCGCCCCCGAGGAGCTGAGCGGCGACATGTCGTTCATCCAGTACTGCGTGGCCCATGGCACCAAGGTGGCCCTGGGCCATACCGGGGCCAGCTTCGAGCAGTGCGCCCAGGCCCGGGCGGCCGGGGCCGTCAGCTTCACGCACACATACAACGGCATGCGGGGCTTGCAGCACCGTGAGCCGGGGACCGTCGGGGCGGCCATGTTCTTTGATGACATGTATGCCGAGATGATCGGCGACGGCGTCCACGTAAGCTTCCCGGCCATGAACATCCTGGCCAAGACCAAAGGCAAGGACCGCCTCATCTCGGTGACCGACTCGGTGGCCATCAAAGGCCTGCCGCTGGGCCATTACGCCGAGGGCGGCCGCGAGTGCGACATCTGCCCGGACGGCGTGGCCCGGCTGGCCGACGGCACCATCGCCGGCAGCGCCAACCGCCTCAACGTGATATTGGGCCGCGAGATCACCCAGGCCTATATCCCCTGGGAGACGGCCATCAACTCCGTCACCTGCAACCCGGCCCGGCTGCTGGGTTTCTCCAATCACAAGGGCTACCTGCGGGAGGGATACGACGCCGACATCGCGGTGCTCGACGGGCAGTTCTCGGTGGTGCAGACCTACGTCATGGGCCTGGCCCAGCTGGCCTGACAATACAGACTGAAAAGCGGAGCAATCCGCTTTTTCTGTGCGCTCGCGGCCGCCATGACGCCGGATGCATGCCCGGCGCCTTTGGGATATTACAAAAAAAAAGCACGGCGGCTGCTACATTCCGCGTCTTCCGTCCGTATTCAATGGGTGAGGGGCCGGGAAGAGGACGGCCCCCTGACAATGCTGTCCAGGGCCGCGGTGAAAACCGGCGGCGTGGCATAAAGGAGAATTGAAGATGAGGAAACTGTTTGCGATGATGATGGCTGTCGTGCTGGCCGTCGGCCTGACGGCCTGCGGGAGCGCCAAGCCGAAGACCGCCGATGTCAAGCCGGACGCCGTGGTCGCCAAGATCAAGGCGGCCCTGGGTGAGGGCTATCTGTGTGACGAGGACATGGATGCGGATACTTTCTATACGTACTACGGTCTTGACAAGGACAAAGTGACGGCCTATGTCGCCCAGGACAACAGCATCGGCGCGGTGCATCCGGATGTCGTCATCGCCATGACGGTCGCCGAAGGCTACGAGCAGACGGCCATCGACGGCATCAACGCCGCCTACAGCGGCGTGGTGGGCTATGCCCGCCTCTACAACTTCAGCCTGGCCAAGGTCCTGCAGGCCCGTCTGTACCGTTCCGGCACCACGATCGTCTACGTCCTGGCCGGCGCCGAGACCGCCGAAGGGGCTACCGACGACGATGCCGCCAAGCTGGCCACCGCCGAATACGCCAAGGTCGACGCGGCTGTCAAGGAGCTGTTCGGCAGCCTGCCGGAGAACCTGGCGGTCGTCCCGGCCGCCTAGCATATGGTGTTCTCAAGCCTGACCTTTCTGATCGGTTTCCTGCCGGCGACGCTGGGGCTGTATTTCCTGGCCCCCGCCCGCTGGCGCAATGCCGTCCTGTTCATCGTCAGCCTGATCTTCTATGCCTGGGGCGAGCCCCTGTACATCGGGCTGATGATCTTCTCGACGGTGCTCGACTACTGCTGCGGCCGCGCGGCGGAACGCTACCGCGGCCAGCCGCGGGCCAAGACCGCCCTGATCGTGTCGATGGCCGTCAACCTGTCGCTGCTGGGCCTGTTCAAGTACAGCGGCTTTCTGGTCACGACCGTCAACGGCCTGCTTCATACCGCGCTGCCGGTGCCGGAGCTGCCTCTGCCGATAGGCATCTCTTTCTACACCTTCCAGACGATGAGCTACACGATCGACGTCTACGAAGGCCAGGCCAAGGCCCAGAAGGACATCATCGCCTTCGGAGCCTACGTCGCCCTGTTCCCGCAATTGATCGCCGGGCCCATCGTCCGCTACCAGGACATCGTCGCCGAGCTGGACCGGCCCGACCGCTGCCATGTGGATCTTTTCGCCAGCGGGGTGCGCCGCTTCATCACCGGCCTGGGCAAGAAGGTCCTTTTGGCCAACACCCTCGGCCAGCTGTGGCAGACGGTCAGCGCCAATCCCGCCGGCCTCAGCGCGGCCGGGGCCTGGCTGGGCCTGGCGGCCTACAGCCTGCAGATCTACTTCGATTTCTCCGGCTACTCGGACATGGCCATCGGCCTGGGCCGGATGCTGGGTTTCCATTTTCTTGAGAACTTCAATCACCCGTACATGGCCGCCAGCGTCACCGATTTCTGGCGGCGGTGGCACATCTCACTGTCCAGCTGGTTCAGGGACTACGTCTACATACCGCTGGGCGGCAATCGCCGCGGCCTGGGCCGGCAGCTGATGAACATCGCCATCGTCTGGCTGCTGACAGGCATCTGGCACGGCGCCAGCTGGAACTACGTGCTGTGGGGTGTTTATTACGGACTGTGGCTGATCGGGGAGAAGCTGTTCCTGCTGAAGGGGCTGGCCAAGGCACCGCGCTGGGCCGCCCACGTCTATGCCCTGGCCGTCGTGATGGGCGGCTGGGTGCTGTTCGGCTTCGAGGACCTCGGCCAGGGCCAGGCCTTCTATGCGGCCCTGGCGGGCCGGGGCGCCGGCGGCTGGCTGGATGGCAGCGCGCTGTATTGGCTGACGTCATACGGCACCCTGCTGGCCCTGGGGGCCCTGGCGGCCACGCCGCTTCCGATGAAGCTCTATCGCCGCCTCGAGGCCCGGATGGGCCAGGGCGGGCAGGCCACCCTCGATGTCGCCGGTCTGGGCGTGCTGATGGTGCTGGTGACGGCGTCGTTGATCAGCGGCTCATACAACCCGTTCCTGTATTTCCGGTTCTAGGAGGCAAAATGCGAGAAAAGATCGTCACGACGCTGTTCTGCGTCATGCTGGCCGTCGGGATGACGCTGCCGGCGGTGCTGCCCGACAGGACTTATTCAGAAAACGAGAAGCGGATGCTGACCCAATGGCCGGCGGTCAGCTGGGGCAGCATAAGCTCCGGGAAGTTCTCGGCCGCCGTCGAGAAGTACCTGGCAGACCAGTTCCCGGGCCGTGACGGCTGGGTCACCGTCAGGACGGGGCTGGAGCTGGCCGCGGGCCAGCGTGAGGTCAACGGCGTCTACCTGTCCAAGGACGGTTATCTGATCGACGCCTTTTCCAGCTACGACCAGCAGAACTACGAGCGCAATCTGGCATCCTTGGCGGCCTGGTCGTCCAAGGTCCATGCCGTCAGCGGCCTGGACGTCAAGGTGATGCTGGTGCCGACGGCGGCCGAGATCCTGACGGACAAGCTGCCGGCGCATGCACCCCATGCCAGCCAGGCGGCGATGATCAGCCAGGCCCGCGCCGCGGGTCTGGACGTCGTCGACGTCGAACCGACGATGCGTGAGCATGCCGCCGAGTACATCTATTACCGGACCGACCATCATTTCACCAGTCTGGGTGCTTATTACTGCTATGCGGCCTGGTGCGCGGCGACGGGACGGCAGGCGGTGGCTGTGGACAGATGGCAGACCGAGGAGCTGTGCACGTCGTTCCAGGGGACCAGCTGGGCCAAGGTGAACTTCCGGTGGGCCGCGTCTGACACCATCACGGCCTACTACCTCCAGGACGCCCATCATGTCGTCTACAACGGCGGCACGTATACCGCCGAAAGCATCTACGAGCGCCGGTACCTGGAGGGCAAGGACCAGTACGCGACATTCTTCAATTCCAACCAGGCCCAGACGGTCATCGACGGGTCCGGTCAGGGACGTCTGCTGATTATCAAGGATTCGTACGCCAATACCTTCGGACAGTTCGTCATCGATGGTTTCGAGCAGACCCATCTGCTGGACATGCGTTTCTTCAAAGGATCGGTGTCTGAATATATCAAGGACAACGGGATCACCGAGGTGCTGGTGCTGTATGGCATCGCCAACCTCGCTTCCGACACCGCGCTGGCCAAGATCGGCTGACCGCCGTCCGGCCGCCCGACCGGGAGGTAGGCCGCAATGATCGCCGGGCCACGGTCCGGCAGGCATCTTCCGAGGCCTGCCGGCCGTTTTTTTTGTCATGGAGCCGTTTGGACGGGACCGGGCCGGGGGTGTCCATGGACGGGCAAGGCCATGGTTTGACAGCGCTTACAAAGGATGATAGTATCAGAGTGCAATGTTGTTTGGATTTGGACATGACAATTTGAAAAGTGGTGGTACGGGAGAGGGATAAAAAGGGATCAATAGGCTCAGCCTTACGCCTTATGAGCTTGATTTTCATGTGATTGTTTGGATAATTGCCATAACAAGAAAGGGGCATTGCATCATGAAATCAATCAGAAGACTGCTCACCGTGGCACTGGCCATCGCTCTGACCGTCGGGCTGACGGCCTGCGGCGGCACCACTCAGACCCAGGATAGCAAGGAACTCGATCTCTACACCGCGTTCCCCGAGGCCGAGGTCGTCACCTATACTAACGCTTTCGAGAAGGCCACCGGCATCAAGGTCAACTACGTCCGTCTGTCGGCCGGTGAGATGCTGACGCGCATCGCGGCCGAGAAGGACAATCCGCAGGTCGCCTTGATCTTCGGCGGATCGACCGACAACTACATCTCCGCCCAGAGCCAGGGCCTGCTGGATGCCTATCAGTCGTCCAACCTGTCCGAGACGCCCAGCCAGTTCCTCGATGCCACCGGCACCTGGGACCCGATCTACGTCGGCTGCATCGCCTTCGCCTGCAACAAGGACTGGTTCACCAAGATGGGTTACAGCTACCCGACCTCCTGGCAGGACCTTCTTGACGCCAAGTACGCCGGTCAGATCATCATGGCCCATCCGGCCACTTCCGGCACGGCCTACACCGTCCTGTCCACGCTGGTCCAGCTGATGGGCCAGGACGCCGCCTTCGAATACTTCGTCAAGCTCAAGGCCAACATCAGCCAGTTCACCAAGTCCGGGGCGGCCGCGCCCAACGCCGTGGCCCTGGGCGAGGCGGCCATCGCCATCACCTTCTCGCATGACGGCCTGCAGCCGACCGCCGAAGGCTATCCGATAGCGCTGTCGTTCCCTTCGGAAGGCACCGGATATGAGGTCGGAGCCGTCGCCCTGGTCAAGGGCGGTCCGGCCGACCAGGTCAACAATGCCAAGAAGTTCATCGACTGGATCACCTCCTCCGAGGGCCAGAGCCTGTATGCCACCAACAACTCGTTCCGTGTCCCGACCAATGGCAAGGCCACGGTCGCCGCGGGACTGGTGACGCTGGATTCCGTCAAGACCATCAAATACGACGCGCAGTGGGCCGCCACCAACCGCAAGGCGCTGATCGCCGAGTTCGAGACCAAGGTCTCCAGCTCCTCCGGCCTGAAGTAGCCGACCACGCGCATCCGATTCCAACCGTAAGTGAGGGGGCTTCCTTTCCAGGATGGGGAGGAAGCCCCTTTGAGGAGCACAAGACAAGGAGGCGCAATCGATGTCCCATAAAGAAACGGGCGGCGGTCATGACCGCCGCGCAGAACGTGCCGGACGGCGCAACGAGACGATGATGCTGCTGCGGCAGCCGCCGATGGCCATCGCCATCATCGCCTGCATCGCGCTGCTGACGCTGTTCGTCGTCTATCCGTTGGCCAAGGTCTTCGTCTTCGGTCTGACCGCCGAGGACGGCAGCCTGTCCCTGACCAACCTGATCACGATCCTGACGACCCCGGAGTACATGGTCGTGCTGCGCAACACGCTGCTGTTGGGCTTGGTGGTGGCCGTGCTGTCGACGGCCATCGGCTACGTGTTCGCCTAT
>Ga0268263_1002276_pt1 | contig 13010 bp, 12 predicted proteins | sample Biomet5_FD_190358 | JGI IMG/M metagenome (GOLD analysis project Ga0268263, IMG submission 190358) | Microbial communities from bioreactor (seeded with sewage sludge) at LBNL, California, USA - Biofuel metagenome 5 (SPAdes) (version 4) | ecosystem: Engineered > Bioreactor > Anaerobic >... | reverse complement strand
TGGAGAGTTCCAAGGTGGGGAGGTCCCGCATCATCTGCACATACTTGTCCTTGTACATACGGGATGTCTCCGGAAGGAGACTGTTCGCGGTGTAGAGCGTCAACGCGGAGACACAGAGGGAAAGGACGCAGATGGGCAGGAACACATGGCGCATGGAGACGCCACTGGAGCGGAGCGCGAGAATCTCGTTGCCACTGGAGAAATCACCAAGCACCATGGCCGATGCGGTCAGGGAACTGAACGGAAAGGTATAGAGAAGGAATTGAGGGATGGCTAGCGAGACAAGCTGGATGACTTGTGGGATGGAGACATTCTTCACAAGGATCTTTTGGGCAACCAGAAGGATCTGATTGACGAAGAAGATGAAAAAGAAAAACAGGAATGCGACGATGAAGCTGAGCAGATACTCTTTTCCGACATACCGGTACAACAAACGGTAATTGGATTTTCCCTTCATCGCGCTCACACTCCTGTCGAACCGAATCCTCCCGAACCGCGAGCGGTCTCGGCGAGATCTTCCCGAATCTGGAAATCACCCTGCTCGTAGCGGGAGAATACCATCTGGGCAATCCTGTCTCCGTCATGGATGGTGAAAGGATTCTTTCCCAAATTGATCAGGATCACTTTCACTTCCCCTCGATAATCGGAATCGATCGTTCCCGGCGTGTTCAGCACCGTGACGGAACATTTCGCCGCTAGTCCGCTTCTCGGCCTGACCTGCGCCTCGTATCCCTGAGGGATGGATAACGCAAGTCCAGTGGGAATCAGGGCTGTCGCGCCAGGTTCCAGAACGACCATAGTATCAAGGGAAGCGCAGAGATCGCACCCTGCGCTTCCTTCTGTGGCATAGGCGGGGAGTTTCGCTCCCTGCCGGACCAACTTTACAAGAACCTGCATCATTTCTTCGGATCGATGGCGTCGATGTAGGAAAGATTCAGCCTGTTCTGGCGATCGATCTCCATCAACTTCACCGGTACCTGCTGTCCGACCTTGAGGACATCCTCCACATGCTCGACCCTCTTGCGGGAGAGTTTGGAAATGTGGCAGAGGCCTTCCTTTCCGGGCAGGATCTCGATGAATGCGCCGAAATCCATGATGCGCTTGACGGTGCCTTGGTAAATCTTGCCGACTTCCGGTTCCTCAATGATGGACTGCACCAGTTCCTTGGCTTTCTGGGCCGCGGCACTGTTCAATCCATAAATCGTCACGGTTCCGTCGTCTTCGATGTTGACTTCCGCACCACTCTGCTGGGCGATCGACTTGATCGTCTTGCCACCGGTTCCGATGACCGCGCCGATCTTCTCCTCATCCACCTTCAAGGTGAGGATCTTCGGAGCATACGGACTGATCTCGGCTCTCGGGCCGGGCAGGCATGCGGTCATGATGCCAAGAATGTGCATCCTGCCACGCTTCGCCTGCTGCAAAGCTTCGCTCATGATCTGGGGAGTGACGCCGGCGATCTTGATATCCATCTGGAAAGCCGTGATGCCGTTTTCCGTTCCGGCTACCTTGAAATCCATGTCGCCCATGTGGTCCTCTTCGCCGCAGATGTCACTGAGAATCTTGTACTTCTCATAGTGCTGTCCTTCGGTGATGAGTCCCATGGCGATGCCTGCGACCGGCTTCTCAATGGGAACGCCAGCGTCCATCAAGGAAAGGCAGCCGCCACAGACGGATGCCATGGATGATGAGCCGTTGGACTCCATGATGTCGGAAACGACACGGGTCGTGTACGGGAACTTGTCCTTGCCGGGATAGACTGCGAAAAGCGCCCTCTGGGCAAGATGCCCATGGCCGATCTCACGTCTTCCTGTGGAAATCCTTCCGGTCTCACCGACACAGTACGGAGGGAAGTTGTAATGGAGCATGAAGTTCGAGAAGGACTTCACCCCATCGATGGTATCGAACATCTGCTCATCCTGAGCGGTGCCGAGCGTCGTTGTGGCAAGGCTCTGCGTCTCACCACGGGTGAATAGTGCGGACCCATGGGTACGGGGAAGCACGCCGACTTCGCAGGTGATGGGCCTGATCTCGTCCAGATGCCTTCCGTCGATACGGATATCATGATTCAGGATGGAGTCCCTGAGCACGTCCCTTTCCAGGTCGTCGCACATCACCTTGACTTCCCCAGCCCTCTTGCCGTCGGCCGCCAAGACGTCCGCATACTTTGCGCTGATGTCGGCACAGACCTTGGCGATCGCATTGCCGCGGTTCTGCTTGCCCTTGGTGAAGGTCGCTTCCTTGATCAGCGGCATTGCCTCAGCCTTGATTGGTTCCATCCAGGAATAATCGGTGGTATCCTTGAAGACAGGAAGTTTCTCCTTGCCGGCAAGTTCCCTGAGTTTCGTCTGCAACTCACAGAGATCCCTGATCACCGGCTGCGCCGTTGCGATGGCTTGGAGCATCATCTCCTCGCTCACCTGCTTCGCGCCGCCTTCCACCATGGTGATGCCATCATGGGTTCCACCGACGACGATGTCGAGCTTGGCATCCGCAATCTGGGAGAATGTGGGGTTGATCACATATTTCCCATCAACATAGGCAACTCTTACAGCGGCGATCGGGCCGGAGAACGGGATGTCACTGATCGTGACAGCCGCGCTGGCCGCAATGATGGCGATGATATCCGGCGTGTTGTCCATATCCGCGGAGACCACGGTCGGAACAACCTGAATCTCACGGCCGAACGCACTGTCAAACAACGGGCGCATCGGGCGGTCGATCAGACGGGAGACAAGAATCTCCTTGTCTCTCGGCTTGCTTTCCCGCTTCATGAAACCGCCAGGAATCTTGCCGGCCGCATAGTATTTCTCATTGTACTCTACGGAAAGGGGAACATAATCCAATGGTTCCGTCGGAGCCTCGCCACAACAGACCGTGGCGATGACGGCACAACCCGCATAGGTGGCGAACACCGCGCCATTGGCCTGTTTTGCGATCCTTCCGGTTTCAAGAACCAAATCGTAATCGCCAATCTTCATCGATACTTTCTTAACTTCCATGTTACTTCCTTACTTCTTCAATTCTTTTCTTTCTTTTTCATTCTTTACGAAAAAAACTCCGGACTATGTGGTTGGATAGTCTGGAGTCTTCGTTCATTGCAAATTTGTAAAATGCATTCCTGAGTTACTTTCTGAGTCCGAGATCTGCGATAAGCTTGCGGTATCCTTCCAGATTGGTCCTCTGCAGATACTTCAGCAGTCTTCTGCGCTGGCCGACGAGAATCATCAGACCGCGTTTGCCATTGTTATCCTTCGGATTCCTCTTGAAATGGGCCTGCAAATCATTGATGCGCGCCGTGATCAAGGCTACCTGAACGGCAGTGTCACCAGTATTGGTCTCCGCACCGCCGAATTTCGTGACGATTTCTTTCTTTTGCTCTTTTGTGATCATATATCACTCCTCATGAGAAAATCGAGCCGTCTCACGCGCACCGTATTCCCTTTCCATCCATCCAGGAGAATCGACAAAGTGTCCTCAGTCAACCGCACCGTGACATTCGTCTGTTCCCCATCCTCAATCAAAAGCTCCGCCGCATACCTTCCGGTCTTCGGCAACATTTGCTGCATGGAAAGCGTACGATACTCCAGGCATCCGTCTTGGAATTTGAACGAATAGCGTGTCAAATCCAAGCCATAAGGCCTGCCGAGCATTTCCCGGACAACGTCCAGGTTCCCCTCGGAGAGACAATTACGGACCAGCGTGCTGCTCACCACCATTCCGTCTGCTCTTCGCTTCAACGGTGGAACGATGACATCCACTTGTCCGCGGCCGTTCAGATACTCGCACAGCTCGTTTGGTCCGGCACACGAAACCGGATTACCGCATCGAAAATCCTCTCCGACCACCAGCACCTTTGGCATGCACAGGGCACACAAAAGACGCAGGAACTCTACTGCTGAAAGTTTACTGAAATCAGAAGAAAAGTCAATGACCGCATAATAATCAAAGCCGAATTTGGCGATGATTTCTTCCTTTTGGAAATCGGTGAGCAGCATTGGCGTCCTCTTCAGCCGCCCAGCCTCCATTTTTGGATTCTTGCTGAACGTCACGACCATGGAGGAGAGCCCCCGTTTTCTGGCTTCCCCCATGCAGATGGAGAGAATCTCCTGATGACCGATATGGATGCCGTCGAACACGCCGATGGTGATGGCCATGGGTACGGAAGAAAGCGTGGGATTCTCCACGAGATTCATGAAATCAAGCCGTTTCATTCGATTCCCCTCCGATTTGACAAAGAATCTTCTCCTCTTTCCTGTCGACGATCCACCGGAGTTTCCCTTCCGAGATCACCAGGGCATAACGCGCGTCTTCCTTTTCATCCAAAGGAACGAGCGAAGGACAATACCTGCCGTTCGCCATTGGCCAGCGGAGAGAGAGGGGCGCCTCCATCTTCCGCATCGACGGAAGGCGAAGAAGCAACGGCACGCTCTTCCCCATGGCGGAACGAAGGGCGTCCTCGTCATCGCACCCTACCGCTTCATCGACGGAATAGGGCCCGATCTGGATGCGCCGAAGCGCAGAAAGATGGGCGTACCCGCCCGTCATTCGTCCGAGGTCCCTGGCGATGGAACGGATATAAGTGCCTTTGCTGACAGAAATCCTGCACTTCAGGTTCCCATCCTCATAGGAGAAAATCTCAAACCGGTGAATTTGGATGGTTCGCGGCAGAATCTCCACCTCTATGCCTTGCCGCGTGAGTTTTGAGGCTCGCGCCCCATTGACATGGACGGCGCTGTAGGAAGGGGGCACCTGTTCCATGGTGCCGAGGAATTTCTCATCGATAAGTCGCCTTACGCACTCAAAAGAAGGAACGGGCCCTTCGGCGATGACTCGTCCGTCGGGGTCGAGCGTATCCGTCTCACTTCCGAACGTGATGGTCGCATCGTAGCTCTTGTCCAGAGACGAGAAGATGTTGTTCAGGTGGGTCATGCTTCCCGTAAAGACAAGAAGCAGCCCTTCGGCGAACCGGTCAAGCGTTCCGGCATGCCCGACTTTCTTGTCGATGCCGTACTTCACCGTGCGAAGGGCAGAGAAACTGGTGATGTCCCTTTTCTTGTCGACAAGCAAGAAAGAGGCGTTATTTCCCATCAGAAATGCCAAGCGAATCGATCAACTGGTTGACTTTCTCCCCTTCGAGGAACGCCGTGTCGGCCTTGAAGGTCAACACCGGCGTATTCTTCGTCTTCAGGAAAGCCCCCACTTTTTTCTGAATGAATCCATGGGCATTCTGCAAGGCGACGACGCTCTTCTCCAGAGTCTTGTCGCCGACAGGACAGGAAACATAGACGGTCGCATACGCATTGTCGGCGGAAAGGTCGATTCTTGTGATCGAGCAGAGGGTCGACAGGTCGGGATGCTTGATCTCGCCCTGCACAATCATCATGCTTATCGCCTCAACAATCCGAGACTCTAGCCGCTGTTGGCTGTACTGGCTCATTTCTTCGCCCCCTCCTTGGTCCCTTCCTTCGCTGGAGTTGGCATCGTATCCTCAAGTTTCCGTGCGATCTTCTCAATCTGCACGATCTCAAGGGTGTCACCCACCTGCAGATCCTGGAAGTTCTCAAGACCGATACCGCATTCGAACCCTTCGGCGACTTCCTTGGCGTCATCCTTGAAACGCTTCAAGCTGGTGATCTTGATCAGCTCCTTGCTCACCTGGATGTTGTCACGGATGACACGCACCAAGGAATCCCTGGTGACCTTGCCGCTGGTGACCATACAACCGGCGATGAGGCCGATCTTCGGCACACGGAACGTCTCCCTCACTTCAAGCGTACCGGCATCCACTTCCTTGGTGATCGGAGAGAGCATGCCTTCCATGGCAGCCTTCACGTCGTCAACCACATCGTAGATGACATTGTACTTGCGGATCTCCACCTTCTCCTCGCTTGCGAGGGCGAGGGCACGCGGAGTCGGCCGTACATTGAACCCGATGACAAGCGCATCCGATGCGCTGGCCAAGGAAATATCGCTTTCGATGATGGCTCCTGCCGCAGCACGGATGACGGAGAGCTTGATCTCCGGCGTGGAAAGCTTCTCAAGAGAAAGCTGCAACGCCTCGACGGAACCCTGCACATCGCCCTTGATGACGATGTTGAACGTCTTGATGTCCCCTTCTGCGATCTTCTCGCCAAGGTTGGCGAGCGTCACCTTGTTCGGGTTGTTCTCGTTGGCTCCAAGCCTCTCCAGCTCCTGCCGTTTCGCACCGACAATTCTCGCCTGCTTCTCATCTTCCGTCACCTGGAACGGATCTCCGGCTTTCGGAACATCGGAAAGACCGATGATCTCGACCGGTGTAGAAGGTCCGGCTTCATCAATTTTCTTCCCCTTGTCGTCAAAGATGGCCCTTGCCCTTCCGGGATAGATGCCTGCGACATAGTAATCGCCGACGCGCAGCGTACCTTTCTGGATAAGGACCGTCGCGACGGTTCCCCTTCCCTGGTCAATACGGGCTTCAAGCACCTTGCCTTCCGCCCTGCAGGTCGGATTCGCCTTCAGTTCCATCATTTCCGCCTGAAGAAGGATGGTGTCGAGCAGTTCGTTGATGCCAAGCTTCTTCAATGCGGAGATTTTGCAGTACAGAGTCTGTCCGCCCCACTCTTCCGGCATCAGGCCGATGTCGGAAAGCTGCTGCATGACACGCTCCGGATTCGCATCGGGAAGGTCACATTTGTTGATGGCGACGATGATGGGCACGTTCGCCGCACGGGCATGGTCAATGGCCTCCCGTGTCTGCATCATGACGCCGTCATTCGCCGCTACGACGAGGACGACGATATCGGTCACCTGTGCGCCACGGGCACGCATCATGGAGAATGCGGCATGACCCGGGGTATCAAGGAACACAATCTCCCCTTTGCCGGGAATGTTCACCTTGTAGGCGCCGATATGCTGGGTGATCCCACCGAACTCCCCTTCCGCGACATGGGTGGAACGGATTGCGTCAAGCAACTTGGTCTTGCCGTGGTCAACGTGTCCCATGACCGTAACGATCGGGGCTCTCGGCTGCATCAGCTCCGGCATGTCCGGCGTATTCTCAATCAACGTCTCATCGTACAGAGAGACCTTATGGCATTCACAGCCATACTCGCTTGCGATGATCGATGCCGTGTCATAATCAATCTGCTGGTTGATCGTCACCATCTGTCCCATCTTGAACAGCTTGCTGATGATCTCGCTCGCCTTGAGGTTCATCTTCTTGGCGAGGTCAGCGATGACGATGGAATCCATGATGTCGATGCTCTTCGGCACTGCCGCGAGACGCGCGGCCTCCTGCTCCTTCTTCCTCTGAATCTGGAACTGGATCTCCTCATCCGCATCACGTTTCTTGAAATCGTCATGCTTCTTGAAGTTCTTCTTCGGTGTCCGCTGCTCGCGATTGTCGGTCAGGCCATCGTCTTTCCTTGCTGGTCCGCCTTTCCCACCCATGCCGGGACGATTGCCAAAGCCTGGACGGTTCCCGAATCCGGGTCTGTTTCCAAAACCCGGGCGATTGCCGTAGGCCGGCCTGTTGCCGTATCCGGGGCGCGGCGTATAACCGGTCCCCTGGGGACGATAACCGCCACCGGTGCTTCCCTGAGGCCTGTTGCCCCAAGAACCCTGCGGACGATACCCGCCGCTTCCCTGCGGACGGTAATTGCTGGATCCGCCATTGTTGTAATTGGATCCTCCGTTGTTGTAACCGCCGTTATTGTAACCGCCATTGTTGTTGTACCCACGGTTGCCATAGGCGTTCCCATACCGGTTTCCCGTGGAGCCGTAGGAAGGACGCGGCTGAGGCTGTGCCGGTTTTCCGCCGACAATGCCCACCTGCCGTGGAGAAGAGGATGTCGAAGGAGGTGTGACCGGCTTCGGATTCTGGCTCTGCCATTGGGCATGATCCTTCACCGACTGACCTTGTCCCGGAACGGGAGGCAGGTTTGTCGGCTGGATGATCATCGGGCCATTCCGGAGCGGTGAGCTCGACATGGTCCGTATCACCGGTTTGCGCTGCTGGACAGGGGAAGAGCCGTTCTGTTCTCTCCTCACCATGCCAGAAGCCGGTTTCTGCACATTGGTAGCCGAAGGTGTGGATACCGTCTGTGGCTGTTTCTCAACAACTTCCGGTTCAGTCGCATTCTGAGGAACGCTCGTCGGAGGCTGCTGCGGCCTCATGGCCACGACAACCTTTTTCTTCTTGATGACGATTTTCCGTTTCTCCAATGTTTTCTGCTCGGGTTTCTCTTCCTGAACACTGTTTTCGACATGATTCACGACATGCCTGATCAACTGTACCTTCGTTGTATCTTTGTTATCCATTCTTTCCTCTTCCGTCTCTCTCACCTTATTCTTCTTCAAACGACAAACCGGTTCCACAATGCGGGCATACCGTCATGTCTACCGTGACAGGCTGTCCACAATTCGGGCAGATATACTGGGTTTCTTCTTCCGCATTCTCATCTTCGACAATATCGACATTTTCCTGGATGACCTGCTTGATGTTCATGATATCATCTTCGGAAAGATCGGTGAACGACTTGAAATCATCATCGGTCAACGCAATGAAGTCCTCGACGCTGTAAATGTCATGGAACTTCAGTTTTGCAAGCAACGACTCATCGATCGGAAGCTCTGAAAGCGCGACTTCGTCCTCTGGGACTCCCGTCTCGTTCGGCTTCTCCTCTTCCGTCTTCGGTTGCTCGGCAGGCTGTTCGACCGCCGCAGGCTGTGCGCTCTCCTCCGGAGTCTCCCCGAAGATGCTCTCAGCCCTGTTCCTCGCCTCGCTCGCGATATCCATCTCCTGGAACTGTGCAGGTGTCTTCACATCGATCATCCAATCACAGAGCTTGTTGGCGAGCCGAACATTGAGCCCCTGCTTGCCGATGGCAAGGGAAAGCTGGCTCTCGTCCACAATGGCCACGGCCTGGAAGATGTTCTTGTCGATGATGACGACATCCTGGACCTGTGCCGGAGACAGGGCGTTGCGGATGTAATTGACCGGATTGGGATCGTAGCGGAGAATGTCAATCTTCTCCCCTTCGATCTCACTCATGATCGTCTGGATCCTGTTGCCCTTCAAGCCGACGCATGCGCCGACCGGATCGATCTCCTCGTCCCTGCTCTGCACGGCGACCTTGGAGCGGTAGCCAGCCTCACGGACGACCTTGACGATGTCGATCTGCTTCTGCTGCACCTCCGGGATCTCAAGCTCAAACAGCTTCTTGATCAACTCCGGACTTGTGCGGGAAAGCGTGACGCGTACTCCGCGCTCCACCTTCTCGACAGACTCGACATAGCATTTGATCTTGTCGTTGCTCTCGTAACTCTCCCGGGGACTCTGGCAACGCTTCGGCAAGATGCCCTCCGTCGTGCCGATATCCACCATGATGTCGCCATTCTGCAGTTGCCTGCGGTAATAGCCGATGATCAACTGACCTTCCTTTGTCTTGTATTCCTGATACAGGGTATCCTTGGTGATCTCCCTGAAGTCCTGACGGGAACGCTGTTTCGCCGACTGGACGTTCACTCTGTTGAACTGGGAAAGGTCAACAGGGATGAGCAGTTCATCGCCGATCTCGCAATCAGGGCTCAGTTCCTTTGCCTTCTCAAGAGGAATCTGATTCACTTCAGAGTACCAATTGTCCTCATCGACGACCTTCTTTTTGGAAAGCAACTCGACGGAGGTGTGGTCGTCGTTGAACTGGACGACACAATTGTCTTCCGTATCGAACTTGCTCTTGTATGCGGCGCGAAGAATGTTCTCAATGGTGCTCATCACCAATTCTTCGGAAATCCCTTTTTCTCCCATCAAGGCCTGGATAGCCTCACTCAAGTCAGTTGCCATCTTTTGCATCCTCCCAAACATATTCCAGCTTCGCTTTCTGAATCTGGGGCAGCGCGATGACCACGTCCCCCATCTCTTCCTTCGAGTTCTCCATCCTGCAATGCTCAAGCGTCAGGTTCTCACCGTCGAATGCGCCTATCTGGCCATCCAAGTTCGCCTTCCTGCCGCTGTCGTAGATGCGGACACCGCGTCCTGCGAACAAAGTGAATTCATAAGGATCCTTGAGCGTCCTGAGTAGTCCAGGAGTCGAGACCGTCAGGAACACGTCCCTGAGAGGCCCCGCATCAAGTTGGGCAAGCGGATAGATGAGACGATAGGCCTCATCACAATCCTTGCTGTCCGTTTCCTTGCCATTGTTGATGACATAGACATCAAGATTGACCGCCGTGCCATGTATGGCCTGGTGAATTTCCACAATACGCAGTCCGTTCGCTTCAAGAATCGGTGCAAACCTTCCAAAAAGCGGATCACTGGTTAACGTCGTTTTTTCCATATTCCATCCGTATTCATCAAAAAAGGGACTCGCCTTTCGACGATCCCTTTTACCGTAACCATTGTATGGGTTTCCCTTCAGTTCTGTCAACCACTTCACCGAAAAGAGAATGAAACTATTTTACGATTATCAATCAAATCGTTGCGGCTTAGCGGCTTATCATCCAGCCAGGCTTCCGCATTCTGATTGTCTGTCGGATCGCTTCTCCAGAATCCCCCATGGATTTCCTTCGCATGGGCGAGAACCGAACAACAGGGTATGCGCATCAGGTCAAGATTCCCGAAGTATTGTTCATGCAGCAGGGGATCCTCACTGGAACCGAACGAGCAGTCGGCAAAAAAGGAACCGACTTCAGGGATGGCGAACAGAGCCCAGTCGTGGTTCGATATCCCGTCCGGTGTCGCATACATGCCGCCACGCCAATCGGCCTTGATGCCGGAAAGCCTGCAGAGCATGATAAAAAGGGAGGCCTTGATGCCGCAGTCACCAGAGCGCATCATGGCACCGTATTCCGCGAGATTCGCGATGCTCTGGTAGGTGGGCATGTAGGAATAGCGAAGATTGCGCGTCACATACTCATAGATCCTTTTTGCCCTCCGAAGCGGATTCCGCTCTCCGTCGCAGATCGAGGAAGCGAGATCCTCCAGATAGGGCGTCTTGACGAGATAGGGCGGCTCTTCCTTGCATTTCCAAGGTTTCGTGATGGGACAGCACTCCGTCAGTTTCTCCATGTCCTGATATTGCAGGGAATTCACCAGCGAGTACTCGATCCAGAACTCGTCACCCGCCCCCGCCTTGCCGTCGAAGCGAGCGCATCTTCTCCTGCTTTTCTCAGCATCGCAACTGACGAGTCCGCCGCCCTGCCGGAGGATCTTCACGTCATGGGTCATCATGGACGTGACAGGAAGAGGCAACTCCACATGGACGTTTGAGCCTGAAGGTAGATCCTTCGGCATTGCGACACCGATATGGACGGTAAGGGAGGCTTCAGCGTGTCCATATTTCCGCAGCTGCTCAGCGACGGAACGCCGGTAGGAAAGGTCTTTCTTCCGCTCCTCGCTCATGACCTGCTTCCCCACCGTGTCGAGGAATCGCCGGTGGTAATGGATCGTCCCATCGACCAAGGCGGTCGGTACCTTTCCGGAGAGACGATATTCCGTCAAGGTCGTTTCCGAGGCGGAAGGGTCATTCTCCTTGAGAAGGCGGAGCGCTTCTTTTCCGTCATAGGGAAAATCGGAACAGAGTTCAGACAACCGATGTTTCTCAAGAAGAAGCCGTTCCCTCTCAAACTGGTCGACGGCGTCATCTTTGAGAAGACGTTCGATAAGGAAATCAGCTTCCGTGACATATCCGGCCTCGCTGAACATCCGGACATCCGGACGCAGCGGATAACGGTACGGTGAAAGGTCATTCTGGTTCATGGCATCACTCTACCACTCATTCCCATTTTTTTGCAATCGTCAGGAAATAGGGATCCTCCCCTGTCAAGGAAGCGCAGAGTTCCCTCTTCAGCGCGACTTCTTCGTCAGAGACGAGATCAAGGACGATGAGCTTTCCGGTTTCAAAGGTACGGAGTCCCTTCATCAGCTTCTCTCCCTGCTTCGTCAGCGCCGTAAGGCGATAGGGCTCCTTTCCTGTGAGCAGGGAGGAGAACAGCGGGCGAAAATAGGGAAACGCCCCCTTTCCTGTTTCGCAGAGCAAGCGGAGCGGACCGGAGAGGACTCCCCAGGAAAGGTCATGCCCATCACACCAAGGACAGGGATAGGCGGAGGAAAGGATGGGGGAGCCGCATGCGGGGCATCGTTCCCTGTACAGATTCCCAAATGACGACGCTCTCACGCTCCTCTCGCATTCAGGACAGAGGAACGTCGCGCATATTCTTCCACAAAGCAGGCACCACATACTTATGCATACCACATTCACTGCACTTTTGGTTCTATGATCCCTTTCAGTCTTCCGACAAGTGAGAGCGCCTCAAGGGGGGTCGAGGCGTTGACATCAAAGTGGTCGAGTGCGTCACGAAGCTCATCGAGCGTGCGTGTCTTCTCCTTCTCATCCTCCCCCATGTCCGGGGGGGCGAAGAGTGAAGGCTGCGTCTGGCTGAGATAATAGTCGTCCGCATGACGCTTCTGGAACTGTCCGGCCTCCCTGAGGACAGGATAGGGAATACCGGCGAGTTTCGCGACATTGAGTCCGTAGGAGCTCTCGGCGACCCCTGGAATCACCTTTCTGAGGAACACCACTTCCCCGTTCTCCTCCACCACCTTCAGCGTGAGCAGCTGAATCTGAGGCAGGGCGACATCGGTCAGCTCATGGTAATGGGTGGCGAAAAGGGTCTTCGCGCTTATGGCGACCAGTTCCTTCATGACGGCATAGGCGATGGCAAGTCCGTCCTGGCTGCTGGTGCCTCTTCCAAGCTCATCCATGATGACCAGGGAAGAACGGGTCGAAGAGCGGAGGATCAAGGCGGCTTCCTGCATCTCAACGAGGAACGTCGATTCTCCCCGCGCGAGATTGTCGCTCGCCCCCACTCTGCAGAAGAGACGGTCGACGGGAGAGAACACAAATCTTTTCGCAGGGACATAGGAGCCGATCTGGGCAAGTAGGACGATCAGTGCGTTCTGCCGCAGATAGGTCGATTTTCCCGCCATGTTCGGTCCTGTGATCAGGCAGAACCGATGGTCACTCCCG
>Ga0268263_1002273_pt1 | contig 13022 bp, 10 predicted proteins | sample Biomet5_FD_190358 | JGI IMG/M metagenome (GOLD analysis project Ga0268263, IMG submission 190358) | Microbial communities from bioreactor (seeded with sewage sludge) at LBNL, California, USA - Biofuel metagenome 5 (SPAdes) (version 4) | ecosystem: Engineered > Bioreactor > Anaerobic >... | reverse complement strand
GGGCAGGGGCTGCGGCATCGAGCCAACGGGGGAGGTCGTCTATGCTCCCGTCGCGGGCATGCTGAGCGCCATCGGAGCCCCCAACTATCACGCCGTCGGCATCATCGGCGACGACGGTGCCGAGATTCTCATCCACGTGGGGGTCGACACGGTCGAGATGAGGGGCGACGGCTTCACGGTCTTCGGCGAGAAGGGCGCGCACGTGCATGCCGGCGAGCCACTGCTGAGCTTCTCGAAGAAGAAGATAGAAGCCGCCGGTCATGCGTCGACGGTCATCATCGCCCTCACGAACACCGATGACCTCGCCGCCGTCGAGCTCGTCAAGACCGGGAACATAGGCGCTGGCGAGAAGGTCATCTCGTTCCAGGGCTGACGTCAACCGCATGCCCCTCGCGTTCTCTGGAATCCCCCGCGCAGGAGTACACCCGCAAACCTGCGGATAGTTCACAGAGGCGCAAAGGTCGAGGGGTACCATGAAGGCCCATGCGGCCTGTCCGTATGTGATCGTCAAGCTATCGCGCGCATGGCATCCGGGAACATGCCCTGCTCGCGGAAGGGAGCTCCACGTGAAGTCTGACGCCATCAAGCTCGGTCCGGAAAACGCCTCCCACCGCCTGCTCTATCACGCCCTCGGGTGGACCGACGAGGAGATCAAGCGGCCGCTCGTGGGTATCGTGAGCTCCTACAACGAGATCGTCCCCGGCCATATGAACATCGACAAGATCGTCGAGGCCGTCAAGATGGGTGTGGCCATGGCGGGCGGCATGCCCGTCGTCTTCCCAGCCATCGCGGTGTGCGACGGCATCGCCATGGGCCACATCGGCATGAAGTACTCCCTCGTCACGCGAGACCTCATCGCCGACAGCACCGAGGCCATGGCCATCGCCCACGGCTTCGACGCGCTCGTCATGGTCCCCAACTGCGACAAGAACGTTCCTGGCCTGCTCATGGCCGCTGCCCGTCTTGACCTGCCCACCACCTTCGTCTCAGGTGGTCCCATGCTTGCCGGTCACATCGATGGCCACAAGACGAGCCTCTCCAGCATGTTCGAGGCCGTGGGTGCCTACACCGCCGGCAAGATCGACGAGGAGCGTCTTCACGAGTGGGAGTGCAAGGCCTGTCCCACCTGCGGCTCCTGCTCGGGCATGTACACCGCCAACTCCATGAACTGCCTCACCGAGGCCATCGGCATGGGCCTGCGCGGCAACGGTACCATCCCCGCCGTGTACTCCCGTCGTCTCGAGCTTGCGAAGCACGCGGGCATGGCCGTCATGGACATGCTCGAGAGGGGCATCACGGCACGTCAGATCATGACCAGGGAAGCCTTCATGAACGCCATGACCGTGGACATGGCCCTGGGCTGCTCCACCAACACGATGCTCCACCTGCCCGCCATCGCGCACGAGTGTGGCGTGGAGCTCAACCTCGACATCGCGAACCGCATCTCCGAGCGTACGCCCAACCTCTGCCACCTCGCGCCCGCCGGTCCCACCTACATGGAGGACCTCGACGAGGCCGGTGGCGTCTATGCCGTCATGGCCGAGCTCACCAAGCGCGGGCTTCTCGACACCGGCTGCATGACCGTCACGGGCCACACGGTGGGCGAGAACCTCGCCGACGTGGTCAACGAGAATCCCGACGTCATCCGTACCGCAGAGAACCCGTTCTCCGAGACGGGCGGCATCGCCGTGCTCCGCGGTAACCTTGCGCCTGACGGATCCGTGGTCAAGCGCTCCGCCGTCGCTCCCGGGATGCTCGTCCATGAGGGGCCCGCCCGCGTCTTCGATTGCGAGGAGGACGCCCAGGCGGCCATCAACGCCGGGAAGATCAATTCCGGCGACGTCATCGTGATTCGCTACGAGGGTCCCAAGGGTGGCCCCGGCATGCGAGAGATGCTCACCCCCACGGCATCCATCCAGGGCATGGGCCTTGGCGAATCCGTCGCCCTCATAACCGACGGTCGCTTCTCCGGAGCCACGCGTGGTGCCTGCGTTGGGCACATCTCGCCCGAGGCGGCCTCCGGTGGTGCCATCGGCATCATCGAGGAGGGTGACACCGTCTCGATCGACATCCCCGACAACAGCATCGAGCTCAAGATCTCGCAGGAGGAGTACGACGCCCGCATGGTCGCGTTCGTTCCCAAGACCAAGAAGCTCACCGGCTACCTCAGGCGCTACGCGAAGCTCGTCGGCTCCGGTGCCAACGGCGCCGTCCTCGACTAGGAGACTGCATGACCTCCGCTCAGTTCACCGACCTGCACTTCAGGATGAGCACGCTCACGGTCTTTCGCGCGCTGCTCGCCGACCCCGTCATCGATGCGCTTGGCCTTTGCGTGGCGCGGGCCTCGGTGGTGAGGGACCTCGTCGGGGATGGTTCCGAGGAGGAAGGCCGCGACTTCCTCTCGGAGTCGTATGACCTCTCGCTTGACTACGCCGAGTTCGTCTCGCTCCTCTTTGCCTCCGAGGCCCAGGGGCTGTCGACCTACATTCGTGATGCCGTGGTCGATGACGAGAACGTCTACCTGCGGCGCATTGGATCAGGGCAGGGGGTTGGCCCCGCGATGGAGTCTGCCGTCGCCGATGAGCTGTCCACGCTCCAGAGGCTCGCCGACCTCACCCCTGCCGACTTTCTCGACATCCTCCCGCCCGTGATGGCGGATTCGTTGTCGAGCTTTGATACCGAGCACGTGGACCTTGTGGGGACGTACCGTGACCGCTTGGCAAACATCGGCAGCTATGGCTATGGCATGTACGCCCGCTATCACGTGTTCCGCGTGGATGACGAGGGTAGCATCGTGCCCGTGCGCCATCCCGACCCAATCCGCCTCTCCGACCTCGTGGACTACGAGCGCGAACGCACGATCATCCTCGACAACACCCGTGCGCTTGCGGCCGGGCTTCCCGCGGCGAACATCCTGCTCACGGGTGACGCGGGTACGGGCAAGAGCTCCACGGTCAAGGCCGTGGTCAACGAGCTTGCGCCGAGGGGCATGCGCATCCTGGAGGTTCGCAAGGAGCAGCTGCGCAACATCCCCGTCATCCTCGACGAGCTCACACGCAACCCGCTGAAGTTCATCATCTTCATCGACGACCTGTCCTTCTCGAACGACGATGACAACTTCGCGGCGCTCAAGGCCATCCTCGAGGGCTCCGTGTCCGCCAAGTCGGATAACGTGGCGATCTACGCGACGAGCAACCGCCGTCACATGGTGAAGGAGCGCTTCTCCGATCGCGAGGGCGATGACGTCCATCGCAACGACACCATGCAGGAGATCATCTCGCTCTCTGATCGCTTTGGCATCCGGGTTTCGTTCTCCAAGCCGGACAAGGCGACCTACCTCGACATCGTTCACAAGCTCGTGGACGATGCGGGGATTCGGATGGACCAGGACGAGCTCGATCTCCTTGCCGAACGCTTCTCCACCCGTCGTGGTGGTCGCTCCGCTCGTGGCGCTCGGCAGTTCGTGGACTCGCTCCTCTCGCAGCAGTAGGCATCCCGGACGTCTCAGGGGGAACGTCGGAGGAGGGGTTCGCATGCGCAGGACGTTCGTGCTCGTGCTCGGCAATCATCGGGGGTCGTTTCTCGAGGCCGACCGCGTGTTCTCGCGTCTTGGGCTCGACATCGTGCGGGCGAGCTACAACAAGGTCATTGACATCCACACCTTCTTCGTGGAGGTCGTGGGTACCCCGGAGCAGATGGAGGCGGCCGAGGCGGGCCTGCGCAAGCTGGGGGTACTCCCGGACCAACAGCGCGTGGGCACGGTCTTTCTCCTGGAGCTTCGCGTCGAGAATGCCCCCGGGGCACTTGAGCCCATCCTCGAGCTGGTCGACAGGCACGGCCTCAACATCACCTACTTCAACGCCAAGGTCCTGAGCCCTGGCGAGCAGGTCGTGCGCCTGGGAACGCACGCTCACGGGATCGAGCGGCTCGATGGGTTTCTCGCCGACGTTCGCCGCGTCTGCCCTGCCGAGATCCTGGACTATGACCGAAACGAGCACGTCATCGATACCAACCTCTTCTACCTCACCTTCGTGCGCGGCATCTCCGAGCTCATGGGGCTCACGTCACAGCAGGAGGAGGAGATTCTGGTGAATGCCAACCGCATCGTCCAGAACCTCGAGCACACCAACAACGACCCCTTCAGGCCCTTTACCTACATCGAACGGTTCGCGCGCGACATCCATGCGTATCAGGGGGCGGCGTATGCCGCCAACGCACGGGTCACGCGCTTTGCCACGCCCCGGGGAGTCCATGGGCTGCTCGTGGAGCCGCCGGCCGGAAGCGACACCTGGGTTCTCGAGTGCACCGACCGCCTGCTCGTCCTTGACTCGGGCTTCTCCTGCTACCGCAAGGAGCTTCTCGACGTGCTCGGCAAGGAGTATCCGGACTGGGACCAGCGCCGCCGCGAGCTCTTCCTCACGCACGGTGACGTGGACCACGTGGGATGCTGCGATCTCGCGCCGCGCGTCTACGTGATAGACCGCGTGCTTGAGCACTTCCTGCTGCAGCTCCATGGCGAGCCAGACTGGCGCATGCAGATTCCCGCCCACATGCCCTATGTGAGCATCGGGGACGTGCTCTCGGGATACAAGGCTCCGAGTCTTGAAGGCTTCGTCTCGCTGGGGAGGCGCCCCGACGGCTCGACCGAGTCCATCGCACGATGCGTCTCTCCGCAGGGCGGGCCGGCAACGCTTGACGTCGAGCCATTCCACTTCGAGGTGTGGGAGGGTGCGGGCGGACATGTTCTGGGCGAGACGGTCCTCATCGACCATGCGCAGCGGACATGCGTCTCTGGTGACGTGTTGGTCAACGTCCATGGCGAGACGAGGCCGCAGGCGCGGTTCAACTCGCTCGCACCGTTCCTCATGACGTCGGTGGATTCGAACCCCGCCCTCGCGAGGGAGGAGCGAGCCTACCTGAGAAGAATCCTCGGTTCGGGGCACTGGCAGGTGCTCGGTGGCCATGGTGCGCTCATGGAGTACGACCTCTAGGGGGGAGAGCCTTAGGGTTGTTCTGCCCGCAGTGCCGGGCTCATCTTCTGCCCAAGGGTCGCCATCGACTGTGAGGGTATCCGTGGAACATGGGCATAGCGATGACTCCAAGCTGCGAAAACGAATATCATGACGAAGTCTGGCGGCCCCGATCGGAGGGATGCTCATGCCCACCTGGAACATCGATCACAAGATAAAGGCGGCGTTCTTCGACGCCGATGGCACCATGCTCTCGTTTGCCACGCATGTCATGCCCGAATCCACGCACTACGCCCTGCGCGAGCTGCGCACCGCGGGCGTCAAGTGCTTTCTCGCCACAGGCCGTGCCCCCTATCAGGTCGATGAGATCCCCATCGCCGACCTCGAGGCCTTCATCCTCTTCAACGGCCAGTTCATCCTCAATCGCTATGCCGTCCTCTACCAGGAGTCCATCGAGCAAGACGATGTCGCCACGGTGGTACGCCAGGTTCACGAGGGATACTACCAGGCGCTGTTTATGGAGAGGGACAGGTGCTACCTCAGCGGATACAACGAGCGCGTGCGGGCGTCAATGGATGCCGCAGGGCTCTCCTTCGCCGTGGAGGACATCGACCAGGCCCTTGAGCACGATATCTATCAGATGAACGTCTTCCTCGGCCCTGGTGAGACGGGCGTGTTGAGGGATGCGACCAAGCATCTCAAGCTCACGCGCTGGACTCCCAACTTCGTTGACGCCTTCCCCATCCACGGGGGGAAGGCTCGAGCAGTGCGTCGCGTGCTCGAGATGTACGACCTTCGTCCCGAGGAGGCCATGTGCTTCGGAGACGGAGGCAACGACCTGGGAATGTTTGACGCGGTGGGCACATCGGTCGCCATGGGTAACGGCAACCCAGAGGTGAGGGAGATGGCCGACTTCGTGACCGACGGCGTGGACGAGAACGGCATCTGGAACGCCTGCGCACGTCTCGGCCTCATCCATGGGGACCTCCTCTCGTGACGGGAGCCCGCCGCGGCAACACGGGAGGGGCACAGGAGCCTGCCCCGCCTTCCCTGGTCGACGCTCGTGAGGCACTCGAGCGTCACTTTGGCTACGCGAGCTTTCGTCCCGGTCAGGAGGAGGTCATCTCGGCCATCCTCGCGGGCCGAGATGCGCTTGCCGTCATGCCCACAGGGGCCGGAAAGTCGGTCTGCTACCAGATTCCCGCTGTGCTTCTCGGTGGGCTCGCCTTGGTGGTGAGCCCGCTCATCTCGCTTATGGATGACCAGGTGCGTGCCCTCAAGGAGGCAGGCATCCGTGGCTCGTACCTCAACTCGAGCCTCACTGCGCGCCAGCAGGAGATCGTGATGCGTCGAGCGCTCGACGGCTGGTATGACATCATGTACGTGGCCCCGGAGCGACTGCGGGACATGCGGTTCCGCTCCTTCGCCGCCGCTGCGGGCATACCGCTCGTCGCTGTGGACGAGGCGCACTGCGTGAGCCAGTGGGGCCAGGACTTTCGACCCGCCTACCGCGACATCGCGGGGTTCGTCGACAGCCTGCCCGTGCGTCCCGTGGTGGCGGCCCTCACGGCGACGGCGACGCGGGAGGTGCGCGACGATGTTGTGGACCTCATCCACCTGCATGACCCGGTCGTGCAGGTCAACGGCTTCGATCGTCCGAATCTCTCGCTGTACTCGTACGAGCTTACGCCCAAGCGGCGCGAGCAGTTCATCGTGGGCTATGCCACCCATAACGCCGCCCAGCCGGGCATCGTCTATGCCACCACGCGCAAGGGGGTCGACGGGCTCGTCGCGTCCCTGTGTGCCGCAGGCGTCACGGCCGTCGCCTACCATGCGGGCATGGACAACGTCGACCGCACCGAGGCGCAGAGGCGTTTCGCGGCGGATGACGCACGCGTGATGGTGGCCACGAACGCCTTTGGCATGGGCATCGACAAGTCGGATGTACGCTACGTGATAAATGCAGGCCTACCCCTCTCGCTTGAGGAGTACTACCAGGAGGCGGGTCGTGCGGGTCGTGACGGCGAGCCGGCCGAGTGCCTTCTCCTCTGGAGCAAGTGTGACATCCGCACCTGCCACTACCTCATTGACAACACGGAGTTCGCCCCTGACGTACCCGCATCCGAGCGACGTCGTCTGATTGGCAGTCGCGAGCACCTTCTTGGCGAGATGATCGGCTACGCCATGAGCGACTCCTGCCTCCGCCGTCGCATCCTGCGCTACTTTGGCCAGAACCTGGACCAGGTCCCCGAGAAGTGTCCTGCCTGCTCGGTCTGCACGGGAGCCGTACCGGACGCCTATCTGCGTCGCGTCGATGTCCCCGGCGGCGCTGGTCGCGCACGAAGGGGGAGACCAACCGATGAGGGCGAGGGTCTTGCCTCGGATGCCGACGAGCAGCTCTTCCAGCGCCTGAGGACCCTGCGCAAGACGCTTGCCGACAGGAGCTCCGTCCCGCCCTATGTGGTCTTCTCCGATGCCACGCTGCGAGGCATGGTGAGACGCAGGCCACAGACCCTGGATGACCTGCTCTGTGTCCCGGGCGTGGGTGCGGTCAAGCTCGACCGCTACGGCGACGCCTTCCTCGAGGAGATCAACCGCCTATGACGAGTGGATGAGGCGCTCCACGGCAGAGCCTGACACGCGGTGCCGTGCGGCCAGCTCGAAGTGGCGCTCGGCTATGCCAAGGTCGACCTTTGGAAAGCTCCCGCCCGTGGACGAGGCATGGACGGTGTCACCGTCCGCCTCGAGCCGAAAGAGGAAGTGCTGCCGTCCCAGCGCCGTCGGAGCGAGCATGACGGCCTCCATGCCGTGGTCAAACCATGCGGGCACATCGAGCACCCTCGTCTCGACGTGCTTGCTATTCGTATGGCTCCTGTGAGGGCTGCCCTGGTCCTCGCCGTAGCCTAGGGCTACTACCAGCGCGAGTCGTTCGTCCGGGTTCATGCGACAGACGGTGCGCCTGCGATCGAAGGTTTCACCCACCCAGCATGAGTTGAGACCGAGCTGCTGGGCGAGCAGCACGATGCCTTCGCCGTAGTAGCCCACAAGCTCGTCCTGATCGTCTCCCCTAGCGCTGACGAACGCGAGGTAGTTAGACACGTTGTGGAAGCGTCCGTAGCACTTGAGCACGTTCGAGAAGGCACCAGGTTCGTTGCGGACGAGCTGGATGCTCAGGCCCGAGGCCGCGTTGGCCGCGTCGATGGCACGGACGAGCTGCTCGGCCACCACGTCGTCAATGGGTCGGTCCGTGTACCTGCGCACGGAGTGCCGTGCCGAGATCGCTTCGCTGACGTCCATGTCGACCTCCCCGGTTCATGTCAGTCGGACCCATCGCGGCGGTGGGTTGTCGGCATTGTGCTCATTTGTCGCCCTGCCTATCCCTGACGCCGGCAAATGCATGCGAATGACATGGGAGGCAGGGGACTTCATCGGCCTGCCGCCTGTGGAGAGACGATACGGGAGACTCCCCTCTCATGAATCGGGTATCATCATGTTGCGATGATGCCAGAGGGGCGTTGTCGTATGGTCATGGGAAAGGCGCTTCTGATGATTACGTTTATGGGTATCCTCGTGTTTGCGGGAATGCTCGGGGCAGCCGGCTGGCTCGTCACCTTCCTCTTCAGGGTGCTCGGCTGGGTTGCCTTCGCAGGGTTCAAGCTGTTTGGGTGGATTCTCCTCGCGGTGGGCCTTCTTGTCCTGCTGTCGCTTTCGGCCGTGTTCTTCCTGCCGCTGGGTGGGGTGATTCTCTTCATCGCGCTCTGCGTAGTCGCATCGCGCAACCATGCGGAGGCGCATTCGTAGCAGGTTCCTTCTCACGAAGTAACAGAAGGGCGGTTCACTGTCGGGTGAGCCGCCCTTCTCGTTGTCAGGGCATGAGGCATCTGGGTGTCGAAGGGGTCGCTACATCGTGTGCGTGGAGAAGATGGGCTTGTCCTTCCAGGGCACGACCTCTCCTGCAGCAAGCGATGCGGGAACGTCGATGACGCGCTGGTTGCTCGATCCGCGAAAGCGAAGCGAGATGTCGTAGTCATCCTGTACGAAGGGGCCGTCGACAAGGACGTCGAGCGTGGCAAGGATGCGGTCGGTGTCATCGAGATGCCACGCGCCCTTGGTGAGCTGCTCCCAGGTGTGACCTGAGTACATCCAGATGTTCTTCTCGGGGTAGGTGGCGCGTACGCGTTCGAGGAAATCCACGAGACCCGCCTGGTTCTCGGGCTCCATGGGCTCGCCTCCGAGAACCGAGAGCCCGTCTATGTGGGCGGGCGCGAGGCTCTGCAGTATCTCGTCCTCGACGGCGGTGGTGAACGGCTCGCCGGAGTGGAAGTCCCACGCCTCCGAGTTGAAGCAGTTGGGGCAGTGGAGACGGCATCCCGAGACGAAGAGCGTGGTGCGCACGCCGACGCCATTGGCGATGTCGCAGTACTTTATGTTTGCATAGTTCACGAAAAGCTCCTGTACGCAGGGCATGACACGCATGCCCTGCGATTCATCCGTCCGTCAGTCTGAGGCCCGTTCTCTTGCGTGTCCGGCACTGCTGCGGCGCGCTACAGGTGCAGCACGCGATCCTTGATCTCTTCGGTGCGTCCCTGGTTCCAGAACTGGGTGCCGATGTAGCCACAGGTGCGACGTGCGACGTTCATCTTGGATTGGTCACGGTTGCCGCAGTTGGGGCACTCCCAGACGAGCTTGCCGTCATCCTCCACGATCTTGATCTCACCGTCGTAGCCACAGCACTGGCAGTAGTCCGACTTGGTGTTGAGCTCGGCGTACATGATGTTGTCGTAGATGTACTGCATGACGCGGATGACGGCCTCGAGGTTGTCCTGCATGTTGGGAACCTCGACGTAGGAGATGGCACCGCCAGGGGAGAGGCGCTGGAACTCGCTCTCGAACTTGAGCTTGGTGAATGCGTCGATGTTCTCCGACACGTGGACGTGGTAGCTGTTGGTGATGTAGCCCTTGTCCGTGATGCCAGGTATGATGCCGAACCTGCGCTGAAGCGATTTGGCGAACTTGTAGGTCGTGGACTCGAGGGGCGTGCCGTAGAGAGAGTAGTCGATGTTCTCGGCGGCCTTCCACTCGGTGCACTTGTCGTTCATGCGCTGCATGACGGCAAGTGCGAATGGCGTGGACTCCCTGTCGGTATGGCTGTGACCGGTCATGTACTTGACGCATTCGTAGAGACCGGCATAGCCCAGGCTGATGGTGGAGTACCCACCGTACAGGAGCTTGTCGATGGTCTCGCCCTTCTTGAGACGTGCGAGGGCGCCGTACTGCCAGAGAATCGGGGCCGCATCGGAGAGGGTGCCCTCCAGGCGGTCGTGGCGGCAGCGAAGCGCGCGATGGCAGAGCTCGAGGCGCTCGTCGAAGATCTCCCAGAACCTGTCCATGTCACGGTTCGAGGAGAGGGCCACGTCGGGCAGGTTGATGGTCACGACGCCCTGGTTGAAGCGGCCGTAATACTTCGGCTTGTCCGGCTGGTAGTTTCCGGCGTTGGCCACGTTGTCATAGCCATTGCCAGAGCGGTCGGGCGTGAGGAAGGAACGGCAGCCCATGCAGGTGTAGACGTCGCCCTCGCCCTCGACCTCGCCCTTGGAGAGCTTGTACTCCCTCATCTTCTTCTCGGAGATGTAGTCGGGCACCATGCGCTTGGCGGTGCACTTGGCAGCCATCTCGGTGAGGTAGAAGTAGGGGGATCCCTCGGTTACGTTATCGGGCTCGAGCACGTAGATGAGCTTTGGGAAGGCCGGGGTGATCCAGACGCCCTCCTCGTTCTTCACGCCCTGGTAGCGCTGGCGGAGCATCTCGTCGATGATGAGCGCGAGGTCATGCTTCTCCTGCTCGCTGCGAGCCTCGTTGAGGTACATGAACACCGTGATGAACGGCGCCTGGCCGTTGGTGGTCATGAGGGTGACGACCTGGTACTGGATGGTCTGGACACCACGGGCGACCTCGTCCCTGAGCCGCTTCTCCACTACCTCGTCGATCTGCTCGGGCGTGGCCTTGAAGCCGATGGCCTCCATCTCGGCGTAGACCGAGCGGCGAATCTTCTTGCGGGAGACGTCCACGAACGGTGCGAGATGCGTGAGCGAGATGGACTGGCCGCCGTACTGGCAGGAGGCCACCTGGGCGATGATCTGCGTGGCGATGTTGCAGGCCGTGGAGAAGGAGTGCGGGCGCTCGATGAGCGTGCCGGAGATGACCGTGCCGTTCTGCAGCATATCCTCGAGGTTGATGAGGTCGCAGTTGTGCATGTGCTGGGCGAAGTAGTCGGCGTCGTGGAAGTGGATGATGCCTTCCTCGTGGGCCTTCACGATCTCGGCGGGGAGAAGGGCACGGCAGGTCAGGTCCTTGGAGACCTCGCCGGCCATGTAGTCGCGCTGGACGGAGACGACGGTGGGGTTCTTGTTGGAGTTCTCCTGCTTGACCTCTTCGTTGTTGGACTCGATGAGTGCGAGGATCTTGTCGTCGGTCGTGTTCTTCTGGCGCTTCTGGTTCTGCGCGTAGCGGTAGATGATGTACTTGCGCGCCACGATGAAGTGGTCGAGAGCCATGAGCTGGTCCTCGACGAGGTCCTGGACCTCCTCGACGGTGACCGTGTGGCCAGCCTCCATGCACTCGTCGGTGACGTTGAGGGAGGCGAACTTGATCTCGCGCTCGGTGAGACGCTCGTCCTCGGGTACCTCCTGGTTGGCCTTGCGGATGGCGTTGGCGATCTTCTCTACGTCGAAGGTGACTTCTGACCCGTTGCGCTTGATGATTTTCATGACGGTTCCTCTGCTATGAGTTGCTCGCGTACGATGCACGGGCGGCTGAGCTGCGTTGCTCGGCGCTTTGTTGTGCAGAATGTACTATGACACAACTTATTGTGGTTGTGTGTTGACAACCATACCAGATATTGTCGATAAGTCGGTCGACAACGTTGTTTGGGCGAGCAAACCCGCAGGTGAGGGAAGTATCTGGTTTCGCATTGTTTCGCTCGCTGATTCTTCTGGATTTCCGCGAACGGCAGACCTTGTACGCATCACTGATGGACAGCGAGTTTGGGCAGAGTCCTTCTTGGCCTGCGATGATGGCGGCGTATCGCACGGACGGTTCTTGGGCGCAAGTCATCCGTGCGGATGGTATGCGCACGGAGATTGTCGCGCATGGACGTTTTTACGCAAAAAGCCCTCCGTGCGGACACGCCGCATCTCGCGGGTGTCGCAGCGGAGGGCCTTGAAGAGTCGAAACTACGCGAAGGTGCGCTTGATCTTGATTCTGTCGTCGCTATCGGTGAGGGCGATTATCTCGTCTCCCCCGCTGATGACGGTGTTCCCGTTGGGGATGAGGACATTCCCGTCCGGCTTCTCGATGGCGATGAGGATGGACTTCTCGGGTAGCTTCAGGTCCTTTACGGAACGGCCGACGACCTGCGAGTCCGAGCTCACTTCGAGCTGGATGATCTCGTTGTCGCCACGCGCGAGCTTCATGAGCGTCGAGATCTCCTTGGGGTTGAGCCCCTCCTCCACGAAGCGCGCAAGGGTGGATGCCTGGTCGATGCCCACGTCCACGCCCATGCCCGCGTTGAACATCCAGGAGTTGTTTGGGTTGTTGACGCGGGCGACCACGCGGCCGACGCCGTACTCCATCTTGGCGAGCATGGAGACGACGAGGTTCACCTCATCCTCGCCCGTAACCGCGACCACGACATCCGCGTGAAGGATGTCGGCCTCCTCCAGTACCGTGGGATCCGAGCCGTTGCCGCGGATGATGTTCGCGGGATCGATGTCGCAGGAGAGCTTGGCGACGGCCGTCTTCTTCTGCTCGATGACCTTGATTGAATGGTTTTCGCTGGCGAGGAGCTTGGCAATGTAGGATCCGGTCTTGCCGCCTCCGACGATGATGATGCGCATGATGGTCTCCTACCTGTTGTCGCCGAGCATGTACTTGAACTTCGCGGTCGAGTTTGCGGAGACGGCCGCGAAGATGACATCCCCATGACCGAGCAGAGTGCCAAGGGTCGGGATGAAGGTCTCGTTGTTGCGAGAGATGGCGGTAATCGTGATCTCG
>Ga0268263_1002268_pt1 | contig 13040 bp, 14 predicted proteins | sample Biomet5_FD_190358 | JGI IMG/M metagenome (GOLD analysis project Ga0268263, IMG submission 190358) | Microbial communities from bioreactor (seeded with sewage sludge) at LBNL, California, USA - Biofuel metagenome 5 (SPAdes) (version 4) | ecosystem: Engineered > Bioreactor > Anaerobic >... | reverse complement strand
CGGTGTCCGTCTCACAAACCATAAGGCGATGGATCCCCCTTCCAGCATCTGCGCATTGGTCTTCTCCGCTCCCGATGCCTGTTATTTCTCGGTAGGGGAAACAGGCAGGGAACAGGAAAGAATGTACGAGAAGCAAAAGGAATACACAATGGAGAAGAAGGTATGAAAGTCATCGATATTCTGAAAGAGGCGAAGAAACCGCTGTTCACCTTTGAGCTCATTCCTCCGCTCAAGGGAGGGAAGATTGAGGTGCTGTTCTCCACGATTGAGAAGCTTCAGGAGTTTTCTCCCGCTTACATAAACATCACGAACCACCAAAGCGAGGTGGTCTATGTCGACCGGCCTGATGGGCTTGTGGAGCGGCATGTCGTCCATAAACGGCCGGGAACGGTGGCCCTTTCCGCTCTTCTTCAGTACAAGTACCACATTCCTGTGGTCGCCCATATCATCTGTGGCGGGTCGAGCAGCGAGGAGATCGAGAACAGCCTTGTGGAACTGAGTTTCCTTGGTGTGGAGAATGTCTTTGCGCTTCGTGGCGATCCTCCTGTGGGGCAGAAACGTTTTGTCCCGTGCCAAGGAGGGTGGAGCCATTCGGATCAGCTTGTAGAGCAGATCGAGAATCTGAACCATGGAACGTATCTGGACGAGACGGTCAAGGATCCTGCATCGACCGATTTCTGCATCGGGGTCGCAGGCTATCCGGAAAAGCATGCCGAGGCGCCGAATATGGAAAGTGATGTCGCCTGCCTGAAGCGCAAGGTGGAGAAGGGGGCTTCCTATGTGGTGACCCAGCTTTTTTACGACAACGCCGTCTATTACAGGTTTGTCGACCTGTGCCGGAAAGAGGGCATCACGGTTCCCATCATTCCGGGCATCAAGCCTGTCGGGAGCCTGAAAGACCTCGCCACCATACCGCAGACGTTTCATGTCGATATCCCGAAGGAGCTTGAATCGATGCTTCGCTCCGCCAAGTCTCTTCCAGAAATCAAGGAAATTGGTATATACTGGGCCGAGCGGCAGACAAAGGATTTGCTTGCGCATGGAGTGCCTGGGGTGCATTTCTATACGCTCAGCAAGGCAGATGCGGTCGCGCGTATCGTGAAAGACACTTTTTAGGAGGAATGAGATGGCAACAGGAAAAAGCGCTGGAAAAAGCGTGAATGTGCTGACTATCGTGGTTGGTTTGATGTATGCGGCGATGGGCATCGAAGGATTCGCCCAGGGAAAGAGTGGCCAGGCTATTGGCCATTTCTACAACTTCGTCAGTGACTTGTTCGGCAAGGCTGGTGATTCGTTTGTGGTCATTTTCGGTGCCTTGATTTTCTTGTGCGCATTGGTGATCCTGCTGGAGAAATTCATCCCGCAGATTCCGTCCGCCGTGACGAAAGTCGCCATGATCATCTTGCTGGTGATCTGGGTACTCACCATCATCTTCGCCGATTTCGTCGATGGCTTTGATAGCATCAACGATTTCGTTTCGTTCATGGTCTGGCTTGAGAGTTTCCTGGTACACCTTTTGGTCCTTTCCGCCACATTCTCTGTTTGCGGCGGGGCTTTGAAGAAATAATCACACAAAGCAATGAACAAGAGAGAAGAGGTCACGAAAGTGGCCTCTTCGTCATATAAGGAGATGACAATTCATGTTTGAGACCATCAGATCAAAGACTCTCTACACAGGGCCATCCTACAGTTTCAGTGTTGACACCATCATGTTGCCGAACGGGAAGCCCTATGATCTGGAGCAACTGCATCATCCGGGCGGAGTCGTCGTCCTTGCTCTGGACGGCAACGGGAGGATCCCCATGGTCAGGCAGTACCGCTACGGAGTAAAGCAGGAGTTGCTGGAGCTTCCGGCCGGCAAACTGGACAAGACCCCAGGTGAGTCTCCTGAGAAAGGCGCCCTCAGGGAACTGGAGGAAGAGACGGGGTGCGAGGGGGAGCATATCAAATTGCTTGGCATCGCCTATCCTTCTCCTGGAGTCGTCACGGAAGTGCTTCACATCTACATGGCATCAATCAAGGGACAGACAAACCAGGAACTGGATGCCGAGGAGTTCATCAAGGTTGAGTGGTATGAGAAAGACACCCTCAGAATGATGATCGCCGACAACACCATCAAGGATGCCAAGACCATCTGCGCCTTCTCCATGGCGATGCTGAAGGGGTGGCTGTAGCACGGCGCAAGGAGAGAAGTCACCGAAGGATAGAAAATAACAAATTTGGAATTATCTTTGATTGTAAAAGAATTAATTCCAAAATTGGAATTTAGTTGTACTCTTCTGCATCTTGGTTTATGATGAGAAGCAGAGGCGCGCGTATGGTGGAACGAAAACAATATCTGCAAACCCTTCTTTCCTGGAAGGATGAAAAGGTCATCAAGGTGGTGACCGGAATCCGAAGGTGCGGCAAGTCCACTCTTCTGAAGCAGTATCAGGACTATCTTACGGCACATGGTGTATTTAATGAACGGATTGTTTCCATCAATCTTGAGGAACTGGAGAACGAAAATCTTCTCGATTACAAATCATTGTACAAATACATTACTGACCGTCTTTCTCCCGGTTCCATGACCTATGTGTTCCTTGATGAGATTCAGCGTGTGCCGGATTTCGAGAAAGTGGTGGACAGCCTGTATGTGAAGGACAATATCGACATCTATATGACGGGTTCAAACGCTTATCTTCTATCTGGAGATCTTGCGACCTTGCTTACCGGACGATATGTTGAGATTCCCATGTTGCCTCTGTCGTTCAAAGAGTTTTGTGAAATGACCAGTCTGTCAGGAGAAAAAGCATTTGCAGAATATATGAAGTGTGGAAGCCTGCCGTATGTCGCCTCCATGAACAGGACGGAAGAAAAGGTTGACGCATATCTTGAGGGAATCTACAACACGGTCATTGTCCGAGATATCGAGGACAGGTATGCGAGAAAGGAAGAGGGGAAGAGGAAAGTCACGGACATAGCGCTTCTCAAGACAATCGCAAAGTATCTGGCAAGTGTTGTCGGCAGTCCCGTTTCGGTAAAGGGCATCACGGACTATCTCAAATTATCAGGGAGAAAGGTTTCACCGAACACCGTGGATGATTACGTCGATGCGCTGACGGAATCGTTTGTCTTTTATCCTGCGGAACGTTTTGACATTGTCGGCAAGCAACTTCTGAAAACAAATGGGAAGATGTACATGGTCGATCTCGGACTGAGGAACCATATCCTGCCTCGAAAGCAGTATGATCTTGGATTCTCCGTGGAAAACATCGTCTTCCTTGAACTTCTCAGAAGAGGGTATCGTGTCTCTGTCGGCAAGGAAGGGAACGCTGAAGTTGACTTTGTCGCCAAGAAGAACGGAACGTTGGCGTATTATCAGGTGACCGCCGACATGACATCGGAAGCCACATTTGATCGAGAGATGCAACCCCTGAAGAGCATCAGGGACAACTATGCGAAGAGCGTGCTCACCCTTGACCATCTGACCGGAGGAGACTACGAAGGCATTAAGGTCGTCAATGTGCTTGATTGGTTGAAGGAGTGAAATCCTCGCAATGATGCTTCTCTTTCGTATTATGCGGAGAACGGCTTCACTTTTGGTTGATTGTCCAAGTGTGGCGCGATCATCTTCTCCATCCATACCATGTCATACCAGCGGTCGAACTTGCGGCCGCACTGGTGGAACTGTCCGACAAGGGAGAATCCCATCTTCGCATGGAATCGCACGCTGTCCTGCGTCAGATACTCGTCTTCCTTCTCCGGATAGGCGATGCAGGCGTTCATGTTGGTGATTCCCTGTTCCTTCAATTTCGTTTCCAGACTCTGCATGAGCAACGCCCCGATACCTTGCCGATGGCATTTCCCATCGACATAGATGGAGATCTCCACCGACCAGTCATAGGCTTCCCGTTCCTTGAATGAACCGGCATAGGCATAACCGACGATCTTTCCATCCTTCTCTGCGACGAGATAGGGATATTTCTTCAGAGTGTTTCGTATCCGTTGCTTGAACTCTTCCGCGGTCGGTGCCGCATACTCGAATGTGATGGCCGTTTTCTCCACATAGGGCGCATAGATTGCAAGCAACGCCTCTGCGTCATCTTCTTTCGCGACTCGAATTGTAGTATCCCTATTCATTTTCTTTTTCCTTTTGCCTTTCTGTTCTATCGTTTCTTGTCCACACCGATCTTCGGGCAGGTCTTCTCTTCAGGACAGAGCGAGCATTTGGGACTGACCGGAGTGCAGATATACTGTCCGAAGGTGACAAGGAGCTCGTTCATCGGGATCCAGTGTTTCTTTGGCATGACTTCCCGTATCTTCCGTTCCGTCTCTTCCGGAGTCTTGGTCTTGACCCATCCCATCCTGTTGGAGATCTGGTGGACATGGCAGTCGACGCAGGGAGCGGCGATGCCATAGCCGAGGTTCAGCGTCAGGTTCGCAGTCTTGATGCCGACACCTGGAAGAGCCATCAGTTCTTCAGCGGACGGCGGAACCTTGCCTTGGTATTTATCGACCAGAATCTGGGAGATCTCCTTGATCTGCTTCGCCTTTCTTTGATAGAACCCGGCAGGGAAGATCGCTTGTGCGATCGTCTCATCTGGGAGATGCAGCATCCCTTCCGGAGTGTCGGCGAGAGTAAACAGTTTGCGGGAAGCCTGAAGTGTGACCTGGTCTTTCGTCCTCAGGGAGATCAAGGTGCTGACGAGCACCCTGTAGGGGTCCTGCTTCTCCGCGGCAATGGTGGAGACGGAAGGAAGGTTGCCGCCCTCCTTGATGACGGCACTGCGCATCTCGCTGAATGTGTCGTCCCATTCTTTCTCGTTCATGATTCAGATATACCACAATCTGGATGGGGAACAAAAGGGAAAGCCTTGATTTTTTTCAGGTAACCTTCTAGCGTTTCAAGCATGATCATCGTCCTGAAACAGAACATCACTGATGAGCAGAAACACGCCATACGGTCGTTTCTGTCGGATCGTGGATTGCAGGTCCACGAGATTGTCGGCGCTGAAGAGACCATCTTCGGGGCCGTGGGGAAATGCGCCGTCGATATCCGGGAAGTCGAGATGCTTGCCGGTGTGGCGAAAGTGGTTCCCATCACAAAACCCTACAAGCTGGCGAGCAGGGAATTCAAGAAAGAAGACACCATTGTCACCGTCGGCAAGGTGAAGATAGGCGGAGGGCGCATCGTCGTCATCGCCGGACCTTGCGCCGTGGAAAGTGCCCAGCAGATCGATGAGATCGCCGCTATCGTCCGTGAAGCCGGTGCGGTGATGCTCCGTGGTGGAGCCTTCAAACCGAGGACCAGCCCATACTCCTTCCAGGGACTCGGGGAGACCGGTCTCAAATACCTCAAGGCCGCAGGTGAGAAATATGACATGCCGGTCACGACGGAAATCGTCAGTCCGACTGATGTCGACATGATGCGTGACTATGTGGACATGTTCCAGGTCGGAGCACGGAACATGCAGAACTTTGAGTTGCTCAAGGCGGTCGGGAAGACAGGCATGCCGGTGCTCTTGAAACGTGGCATCGCCGCCACCATCGAGGAATGGCTCATGGCCGCCGAATACCTGATGAGCAGCGGAACCGACCAGGTCGTCCTCTGCGAGCGTGGCATCCGCACCTATGAAAGGGCGACCAGAAACACGCTTGACTGCAGCGCCATCCCTGTCGTGCAGTCGTTGACCCATCTGCCGATCATCGGGGATCCTTCCCATGCGACGGGACTGAGAAGCCTCGTGCATCCGATGAGCCTCGCCATCATCTCAAGCGGCGCATCCGGCATCATCGTCGAGGTGCACAACCATCCTGAGCAGGCGTTGAGCGACGGTCCCCAGTCACTTTATCCCGAACAGTTCGAGAAATTGATGCGGGACGTCGAGGCGATCGCACCGGTCGTCGGCAAGAGCGTGGAGCGCATCCCCCGTCCCCATATGGTCGAGACCGGGAAAGTCTCTGCCATTCCTGGAGAAGAGAGCAAGTGTGTCGCATTCCAAGGTGAGCGCGGCGCATACAGCGAACTCGCCGTCACCAGGTTGTTCGGGGAACAGCAGGCGGTCAAGCCATGCAAGACATTCAAGGATGTCTTCGACGCTGTCGACAAAGGGGATGTCCGTTATGGCGTCGTACCTGTGGAGAACACGCTTGGCGGCACCATCTATGATACGCTCGACCTGCTTGCGATCCATCCCGGCATCACCGTGGTCGGAGAACAGCAGATCCGTATCGTCCATGACCTTATCGTGCTTCCCGGTACCAAGATGGAGGAGATCAAGGAAGTCTATTCCCATCCTCAAGGGCTTGCCCAATGTGCCGAATTCCTGGCCAAGCAACTGCCTGGCGCAAAACCCGTCCCCTTCTTTGACACGGCGGGAAGCGTCTCCTATATCAAAGAGCGCGGAGACAAGAGCAAGGCCGCCATCGCAGGAACTCCAGCCGCTTCCTACTACAAGATGGAAGTGCTCAGGGAAGGCATCGAGACCAATCCGAGCAACTACACCCGCTTCTATGTGATCTGCCGAGAAGAGAATGCGGAGATGTTCACTTCCGCACTCAAGGCGAACCGTGCGGTGCTCTCCTTCAGCGTCGATGACCGTCCAGGTTCTCTGTTCGATGCCCTGCAGGTGCTCTCCGTCCACAAACTCAACATGAAGAAACTGGAAAGCAGGCCCATTTTCGGCAAGCCATGGGAATACTCGTTCTTCGTGGAGACGGAAATGCCGAACAGGGAATCCTTCGACAAGGCTGTGGAGGATCTTCGCAAGCAATGCACATCCCTGAAAGTCCACGGGACTTTCTTCGCAGGCTGATATGGGTGCGATACGACCATTCGAGCCGGAACGTCTCGTCATGGGAGTCCTCTCCACCAGGGAGGACGAGCATGACAGGCTTGTCTCCACTCTGACGGAGAAATACGGTCCCATCCTGGAAGAGAGCGCACACACTCCATTCTCCTACACCGATTACTACGACGTGGAGATGGGTGGGAACCCGATGCGTTATTTTCTGGTGTTCCGTGATCTTGTCGATCCCGCGAGACTCGCCGACATCAAGATCGAGACGAACGACATCGAGGAGACCTTCATGGAAGGAGAGGGAAGAAAGATAAACCTTGACCCTGGAATCCTCAGCGCTGGTTCCTTCATCCTTGCCACGACGAAGAACCGTTCCCATCGCATTCCGCTTCAGAAGGGCATCTACGCCGAAGTCACCTTGATCTACTACGGCCATCAGTTCAACGCATTGCCCTGGACCTATGCCGATTACAAGAGCGATGCGTTCCGTTCCCTCTTCAAGGAATACCGGAGCGCATATCTCAACCAACTCAGGACTAGCGGAAACTCTTGACGACCGTCTTGTAGAAATCGACGCCCTTCGGCAACGTCGCGACATCGATGTTCTCATCCACCCCATGGATTGACTTGTACTGCTGCTCGTTGATGGTGAGCGGGGCGAACCGTATGGCGTTCTCGCACACCTGTGAGTAGAACCGTGCGTCGGTACCACCGGTCATCGCATACGGACACGGAATGACATTCGGGAACAGCTTCCGAACCGTATCCTCCACCATCTTGAACTGGCTGGTGGTGAAATCGACCACCGGTGCCGGGTCGGTCGCATTGATCACCTCGACTTCGATGTCATACTTCTTTGCGATTTCCGTCAACAATGCCTTTGTCGCTTCCACTCCCTGGTGGTGGATGAACCGTATGTTGCCCGTCACATACGCTTCCTGGGGCAGGACGTTCAGTCCGTCCGACCCTTTTGCCATGGTGAACGCTATGGTCGTGCTGATCATCGCACCTGCGGCGGAACTCACCTTCGGAAGCACTTTGGTGAGTACGGGAGAGAAGAATTTCCCATGGCGGAACATGAATCCGACCGCACCCTTCATCGTCGGGCCGAGCCTCTTGAACATCTCAAGCACGACATCGTTCATCTTTGGGGTGAACGGATTCTTCTTCTCAATCTCCGTCATGAACTCCCCAAGTCGCGGAAGCGGTGTGTTCTTTCCCGGAGCGGAGGCGTGCCCGCCCCTGCCATGGGCGATGAACTTGAAGTTGCCGGTGCCTTTCTCCAGGCAACCCATCATCGCGAAGGCTCCCTTTGCCCCCTTGAGCGGCTCTTCCATGATCATGCCGCCTTCGTCGAGAAGCAACTGCAGGTGGACGCCTTCCTTCTTCAGGTAATCGGCAATGGTTTTGGCTCCCGGCCCCAACACCTCTTCGCCGCAGGAAGATGCGATGTAGACATCGGTCGTCGGCTGATAACCTTCGGCGATCAGCTCGTCGATCGCCTTGAAGATGCAGAAGAGGGATCCTTTGGTGTCTACGGTTCCTCTTCCCCAGATGGCGCCATTCTCGTCGATATCCCCAGAGAACGGAGGATGCTTCCAGTCGTCGGCGTTGGCGGCGACCACATCCTGGTGGCTCATCAGGAGGATCGGGTCCCCCTTCTTTTCTTTCGATGCCCATTTGATCAGCAGGGAACCTGAGAAATCCTGCACTTCACATGCGGAGAACACATGGGGGAACAGCTCTTTCAATACGGCATGAAAACCGTCGAATTTCTCTTTCTGCTCCACGCCGTTGATCGATACCGTCTCGAATTGCAGCATCTTCTGCAATCCCAATGCGTAGTTTTTCGTCCTTTCGTCCATAACAGCCTCCTACAGCCAGTTTTTCTTGTACATCAGATATCCAAGTCCGATTGCGATGGCGCCGTTCGCGATGAGCAGCGTGCTTGTCTGGTGGATCATCGCCGGATTGATCACGCAGAGCACCACCATGAAGGTCAGCGGGAATGCCGCCAGTTTCACGTTCTTCCTGAAATACTGCATGGCGAGAGCTCCGAACAAAGCCGGCAGAAGATTGTCGAACGCCGGTTTCAGCACAGGGCTTTCCAGTATCGGGGTCAGCGGTATCAGGCAGAGCACACCGACAAAGATGACCAGCATCGTGACAAGGGAAGAGGTCGCGACGGAGAGTGTCGTGATGATTTCATCTTCCGGGGTGCCAGCCTCGCTTTTCGCGATCTCACGTGCGGTGAATGCGCAAGGCAACTTCAGGTTGGTGATGTTTCCCGTGATGAACGACAGGTAGCAGGCTCCCGGCCCCAGCATCGGGACGTAGATCAGGAACTCGACGATGCAGGAGGGGATGTAGATGATGACCACTTTTGCCAGCGCTCCCCAGAAACTGTTCCATTCGATGTGGGATCCCGTCACCTTTGCGATGAGGAACGGCGCTCCGATCAAGAGGACAAGCCCGATGGAGAGGCCTATTTTTCCGGTGATGTGGATGGACTCCTCATAGGAGTCAAAGGAGAATTCTTCAGATTTCTTCATACGTTCCCTCCTATAATGAGATGAGCACGGCGGCGGTCATGGCGATCAGCATGCTTCCTGCGAGTGAGAAGGTCTCAAAGAACGCGATGCCTTTGTTCTTTGCCAGATACTCAAAGAGCGCCATGCTGAGAGCGGCTACGACAACGGTGAAAACCGGCACCCATGTACTGGAGACGATGGCCTGTGCGATGTAGCTTCCAACGAAAGTCGCACAAAGACCGATGAACATGGCGACCATGGCAAAGGAAGAGAACCCTTTCTTGCCGTCTTCCTTCTTTGTTCCTTGCTTGAGTTTGAGTTTGTTCGAGTATTTCTTCAGGAACAGAATGCTGCAGAGGCATCCCCAGATGATGCCGATCGTCATCACGAGCATGATGGTGACGAGGTTGTCCATCGTCAGGACGGATGAGTCAAGTTTCGTTCCCATGCCTTCCGCCGCGATGCTCGCCACGGTCGCCTCATACTGCAGGTTCCCGATGACGGAGAGCCTGAGCCAGGAGACGGGAATCCCCAGACTTCCTGACAAGGCGATGACGCCGAGCAGGATGGAGATGGATGGGATGACGGTGAAGGAAGCGGAGGAGGTGATGGCCCTGACCAGCACTTTCTTCTCCATGCCGAGCTTGATGCCGGCACGATAGCTTTTCACCATGAACAGGACGCAGAACCCTGCCACGAAAAGCAGGACGACTGCGACGATCAGATAGAGCGGGATCCCGTTCGCAAGAGAAAGATACGATTGCATCAAAGGCCTCCTTGTTCGATACGGTCAAGCCAGAAGCCAACCAGGACCTCAAACAGTTTTGGTTGGTCGAGTTGCAGGTTGTGCCCGGCCTCGTCCATCGTGACAAAGCTCGAGCGATGGTACAGGGGAATCAGTTTCTGTTGGTCCTTCCATCCGACGCAGGTATCCTGCCGTCCGGTAAGCAGCAAGACTGGGACATCGCATTCAGCGTTGGGATTGAACGAGAACGCATAGTTCTTGCAGAGCTTTTCGATGAACGGAGGGTCATCCCTCCCGAAAGCTTCGGTGATCACCTGATGGTAGCGGAGGTAGCGCTCTCTGTCGCAAACCACCATGTCCTCTTCGAACGCCAGACGGTCTTTCTCCCCAAGGGTCTCAAGGAACCGTTCGTCCCGTTTCTGGTAGTGTGCGAGATCAATGGTCCGTTTGTTCCTGTCAGGATCAACGACCGGCACCATCAGGAGCATCCCTTTGATCTTTTCCCATTTTCGGTGCAGGATGCCCTGCGCCATGTAACCTCCATATGACTGTCCCGCAAGCAGGAACGGTCCGGAGACATGCTGGTCGATGAACTCCAGAAGCGTGGAGAGAACGTTATCCGCAGTGGCGTATTCCAACGGTGCTCTCGACAATCCCATACCCGGCATATCCACATAGAGACGCTGATATCCTTTTCTCTGTCTGAATATTGGTTCAAGGCACTCTTCCATCAAGTTGTGGTCCGCCTGGAATCCATGGATGCAGACGACCGGCAACCCTTCACCGTGGCAAGTATAATTGAGTTCAGCCATTGGATACCTCCATGGAAAAGTAATCCGTCGTCGGGCTTGTTTCCTTGAATCCGAGTTTCCGGTAGAGCGAGAGGGCCGGGATGTTCTTCGTGTCCACTTCCAGAATGGGCGTGAGGGGAGAGGCTTTCTCTATCGCCAACCTCAGAAGTGCTTCTCCAAGTCCTTTGCCTCTGTATGCAGGTTTGATAAAGACATGGTACAGCCAGCATTTGTCACCTTGAGGAGACAAGGCGACGCACCCAACGGGCGTTTCCCCGCAGAGCGCGACATAGGTGTCCCTTCCGTCGCCGTCCCTCATCGGCTCGTCATCGACCTGGCCGTATAACATCTCGGTCGCTTTGACAAGAGAGAGGGTAGATGATGAGACAGGAGGAAAAGAAGGCAGCAGCATCGTGAATTCGCTGAACGAGTAGATGGCAGGATAATGGCGGACGGCTTCATGCCCCGTCTCGCTCTCCCCTTCGATGTCGAACAGGATTCGGTGATATCCATGGGCGAGGATCTCTTTCTTCGCCTGCCGGAGCAGCAGGTCGAAACAGCCTTTCCTCCTCCAAGCGGGATGGGTGAAGGCGGTGACTTCCACTTCATCAGGAGTGGGAAGGAAGAGCATGAGGAACGCCACTAGTTCGTTGTCGGCGAAGCATTCGAAGTAAGGAGGGAGTGTTTTGTCCGCATTGAGGGATGAGTCATGTAAGCAGCAGATTCGAACCCCACAGGCTTTTTGGAGGGATAGGACCTCATTTTCGTCGTCTATGGTGCATAAGGATAAGATTCGCATGGAACGATTGTACGCCAAGGAGAAGCAAACGGCAATAAAGATGGTATTTCTCTATATGAAGATTTCATTTGTTTTGCTGATGCTTTTTGTATCGTGCGCCGGCAATCCCCTTGAAGGCCGGACCGTCGAACTTGAGATCGTGGGGAAGAACAGATGGGAAGAGAAGTGGAATGCCCCCGTCTGGTACCGTCTTTCCCTTTCCGACGGAAGGGAGATCCATCTTGATGGCGACCAACGTTCCATACAGGTGTTTGTCCCCTATGGAAAGACCGTCTATGCGGTGGCTTACCCTCTTGGCTCCTCGGTTCCTTTGGGTGCGGCTGTGACGACAGAGACGAAAACTTCCGTACTGAACCAGAGTGACGGTAGGATGGCTGAGTATTTCTCCGACATTTCCGCCACATATCGGGAGACGCTTTCCTATCTCGACTATCCGTTGCTCAAGAAGGGAATAGGGGAGAAGGGTGTCGACCTCCTTGACCTTGACCTCCCCCGCCTTACCTCTGCGCTTCTGAACAATGATCCGATAGACCCCTCCATCATTGCCCTGCCGATACAGTCCGTGAAAATCACGGCATTGCCCCAAGGTCGTTGGATACCGGACAGGGAAGAGGATGAGACATTCTGGTTTGATGGGGAGAATCCCGTCATCCTGCGCCTTCATGACGGCGTCCATTCTTTCTACTGCAGGGAGAAGGAACTCCTGTTCCGTATCTTTGTCGATGCAAGGAAAGGAGAGAGTTACCAGAGTCTTCGTCAGTTTCCGTTCTGGGGAGAGTGACAACTCACCCGCCTAAAGGCAGGGAGCTTCTTGAGGCAGCTCAAGAACTATTCCTGCTTCATCGACAGTGTGCTTCTTAGGTGCTTTCGCACGGTCGTCCACAGTGACTGTCTCCACAGGCTTGCATTCCCCGCCGTCCACGGGTACTGATATCTCATATCCCTTTTTCTGTATGTTGATGGAGGCAGTCCTGTCACGATCGTGCTCCATCCCGCATACGGGGCATGTCCAGTTTCTTACCGAGAGGTCTCTCACTTCGGGATTCTTATACCCACAGGCCGAACACGTCTGGCTGGATGCGAAGAACCTCGGGACTTTCACAAAGTGTATCCCATTCCTTTCGCATTTGGTCTCCAGACGCATCGTGAAGTAACCCCATGACGCATCGTTTATCGATTTGGCCAGATGGTGGTTCCCCGTCATGCCTTTGATGTTCAAATCCTCCACGGCGACCGCGGCTTGGTTCTTGCCTGCGATATCCGCCGAGACCTTCTCCGCATTGTCCTTTCTCTTGTCAGCGATCTTCTCGTGACACCTTGCAAGCCCCTTTCTTGCTTTCTCCCTGTTTCTGGAACCCTTTTTCTTCCTGGAGACTGATTTCTGAAGACGCT
>Ga0268263_1002265_pt1 | contig 13045 bp, 11 predicted proteins | sample Biomet5_FD_190358 | JGI IMG/M metagenome (GOLD analysis project Ga0268263, IMG submission 190358) | Microbial communities from bioreactor (seeded with sewage sludge) at LBNL, California, USA - Biofuel metagenome 5 (SPAdes) (version 4) | ecosystem: Engineered > Bioreactor > Anaerobic >... | reverse complement strand
CCACGTGGATCCGGAGGTCAATCACGGCATCGACTCCCTGATCACCCGCTTCGGCGCGGCCGTAGTGACGGAGGACTCCATCTCCAACCGCGTGGAGAAATTTCCAACCACGGTTCTGAACCAGTGGACCTATCACTCCCGCCTGTACGCGGCGGCGAAATACTGCTGTACGCAGCCCGATATGGATCTGGTGCAGCTGGTTTCCTTCGGCTGCGGCGTGGACGCCATCACCTCCGATGAGACGCGGGAAATCCTTTTGGCGGGCGGTAAACTCTATACCCAGCTGAAGATCGACGAGATCACGAATCTGGGCGCCGTGCGCATCCGCCTGCGCAGTCTGTTTGCCGCGCTGGAGGAGCAGGACGAAAAACACCGGAAAAAGGAGGCGTAAGCCATGGAGATGACCTATCCGCGCTTTACGCCGGAGATGAAAAAAACCCACAAAATCCTGATCCCCAACATGGCGCCGGTCCAGTTCCGGATCCTGGCTGCGGCCTTGCGGTACGAGGGATACAATGTGGAGCTGCTGGGAAACTGCGGCTCCCAAGTGGCGGAGCAGGGACTCAAATACGTCCACAACGATACCTGTTACCCCGCGCTGCTGGTGATCGGACAGTTTCTGGACGCTCTGAACTCCGGAAAGTACGACCTGGAGCACACGGCGCTTGTCATCACCCAGACTGGCGGCGGCTGCCGGGCCTCCAATTACATTTTTTTGCTGCGAAAGGCTCTGTATAAGGCCGGCTATGGGAATATTCCCGTGCTGAGCCTGAATTTCTCCGGACTGGAGAAGGATTCCAGCTTGCCCTTTACCCTGACCATGATCCGGATGATGCTCTCCGCCGTCTATTACGGCGACCTGCTGGTGGCTCTGAAGGCCCAGACGATGCCCTACGAGGTACACGGGGGCGATGCCGCCGCCATGCAGGACAAGTGGCTGGACGCCATCTGTACGGACATTTTGAATGGAAAGGGATACTCTCAGCGGGAGATTAAGGCGACGATGCCGAAGATCGCTGCGGACTTTGCCGGGATTCCTGTCCGTCGGGTTCCTAAGGTTAAGGTGGGCGTCGTCGGAGAGATCTACGTGAAGTATTCGCCTCTGGGCAACAATGATCTGGAAAAATTTTTGGCCACCCAGGACTGCGAGGTCAATCTGCCGGGCCTGATGGGCTTTGTGCAGTACTGTGCCTATAACCCCTCGGAGACGGCGAGGCTTTACGGCGGCACGTTTGTGGAAAAGAACATGTCCGCCGTTGCCCTGCGCTACATCGCCTCCATGGAGAAAGTCATCATCAAGGCCCTGAAAGACAACGGATACCATGCGCCGCTCCCATTCAGCGAGCTGGCCAAGCTGCCGGGGGGGTTCATCGGCATGGGCGACAAGATGGGGGAGGGCTGGCTGCTGACCGCCGAAATGGTGGAGCTGGTGCGCTCGGGATATGAAAATATCATTTGCGCCCAGCCCTTTGGCTGTCTGCCCAATCATATCTGCGGCAAGGGGATGATCAACAAGATCCGCCAGGTATATCCCCAGGCAAATATCACGCCCATCGACTATGATCCCAGCGCCACGCGCGTCAATCAGGAAAACCGCATCAAGCTGATGCTGGCGGTGGCCCGGGAGCGGTTGGCGCAGAGGATCCGGCCCGCCGCGGAGCAGAAGGAAGCAGCCGACGCGGAGACGGCGCACGTGTGACGCCGGGAGAGCGAGAAGCGGCCCCGCAGAGAAACGCCGGGGGATCGGCGCGAGAATAGAAGGGCATCCTTTGGCACACAATAGCCCCGAGGTGACAAAGAATGGACGAAAAGAGAGAGCTGCCTCTGGGGCTGGGGATGGCGCTGTCGCAAAACGAGGCGGCCATGAAGCAATTCGAAATGCTTTCCGAGGAGGAAAAGCGGACGATTGTGGAGGGAGCGCATCAGGTCCGCTCCCGGCAGGAGATGCAGCAATACGTCGAAAGACTCAGCCGGAGCGAATAAGCTCCGGCTGTTTTACAAATTCCGGCAGCTGTGCTATAATCCATTTCAGCTTTTCAGGTAGGGATGTGAGCGCATATGCAGAAGATTCTGCCGTTTTCCCGGATAGCGGAGGCTGCCCCTTATATGGACGCCAAGGTGCTGCATTATATCAACGAAGGACAGATTGAGGCGTTTGAGAGTTTTCCGGATTTTTCCGTGTTGTCCTTCGACTGGTATGATGTAAAGCAAAGCGAGGCGGAATGCCCGCAGATCCTGATCTATCTGGACCGGGAGGACGTCTTTTTCTTTTGCGAGACAGCCCGGGCGGAGGAACGCGCCGGGGCCGTGCTCACCTCGCTGACCGGGGCGGGCGAGGAGCAGAGCAACGGGCAGATGCTCTATCGTTTTTTTGCCAGGCTGATCAAGGACGACACAGCCTATCTGGACGGCCTGGAGGCACAGATCACCGATGCCGAGGACGAGGTTCTCGCCGGCGGCCAGAGGGGCTATTTGGGGAAAATCACTGAATTCCGTCGGGAGCTTCTGCGCCTGAAGCGGTACTATGAGCAGCTTGATTCCATTTTTGACGAACTGGCGGTCAATGACAACGGACTTTTTTCAGAGGAGTTCGTCCGGCGCTTCACGATTTTGGGAGGAAGAACGGGCCGGTATCTGCGAAACGTCGGAAATCTGCGGGAATATGTCACGCAGATGCGGGAGGCGTACCAGTCGCAGATCGACATTCAGCAGAATGAGCTGATGAAGATTTTTACCGTCGTGACGGTCATTTTCCTGCCGCTGACGCTTCTGGTGGGCTGGTACGGCATGAATTTCAAAATGCCGGAGCTGAACTGGCCATATAGCTATCCGCTTGTCGCGGCAGCCAGCGTGGTGATCGCCGTATGGCTGATCGTCTACTTTAAAAAGAAAAAGTGGTTTTGAAAAGAAGGCCGCCGCACCGTTTCGATTCGGTGCGGCGGCCTTTGGAATGTGGAAGGGCTCCCGCTTTTTCTGCGTCGCGCAGGGATCAGTCTGCGAACATGGGAGAGGAGAGATAGCGGTCTCCGGAGTCCGGCAGCAGGACGACGATGGTTTTCCCGGCATTTTCCGGTCGCTCCGCCAGCCGGAGCGCCGCCCATACGGCCGCACCGGAGGAGATGCCGACCAGAATCCCCTCGCTTTCCGCAATTTTGCGGCCGGTTTCGAAGGCATCGTCATTCTCCACCGGAATGATCTCATCGTAGATTCCGGTATTGAGCACATCCGGGACGAAGCCCGCGCCGATTCCCTGAATTTTGTGCGGCCCGGCGTGCCCCTGCGAGAGGACGGGGGAGCCGGCCGGTTCCACCGCCACGACCCGGATGGAGGAATTTTGCTGCTTCAGATATTCACCCACGCCGGTCAGCGTTCCTCCGGTTCCCACACCGGCCACGAAAATATCCACGGTTCCTTCGCTGTCCGCCCAGATCTCCGGACCGGTGGAAGCGCGGTGGGCCGCAGGATTCACCAGGTTGGTGAACTGCCCGGGGATAAAGCCGCCTGGCGTCGCGGCCGCCAGTTCTTCCGCCCTGGCGATGGCGCCCTTCATCCCCTTGGCTCCCTCTGTCAGCACGAGCTCGGCACCGTAAGCCCTGAGCAGCGTACGCCGCTCAACGCTCATGGTATCCGGCATGGTCAGAATGATGCGATAGCCCTTTGCGGCGGCTACGGCGGCAAGTCCGATGCCGGTATTGCCGGAGGTGGGTTCGATGATAACGGAGTCGGGTTTCAGCGCGCCCCTTTGTTCCGCATCCTCAATCATGGCCTTAGCGATACGATCCTTTACGCTGCCCGCGGGATTGAAATATTCCAGCTTGGCCACCACCTTTGCCTTCAGACCGTATTTTTTCTCCAGATGCGTCAGCTCCAGCAGGGGGGTCTTGCCGACCAGTTCTGTCATATTTTGATAGATATTCATAATTCCGTACTTCCTTTTCTGATTGAATCAGGACGGCCCGCCGGATTTCGCCGGTCCCGGAACCGCCCTGTATTTTTGTACAAGACGCGTCATGCCCAGTCGACAGGCGGGACATCGCCGCGTCAGGCATACGGCCCGCGAGTCGTTCAAAAAGGGAAACACCCGGCTGAAATGCCGCATACCGCGCCTCCTCTCTATAACATATTAAACATATCGAAATGATATGTTTAATCATAGCACGCCGCATTTTCAAAAGCAATGGTCAAATTTCACAAAACATATCAAAAAGATAGGAAAACAGGAACCGCTTGCGGAAAAAACTTTTTCTGTGCTATACTGTCAGCGAGGTGAGAGAACATGCTGACATTCAACCATTTTAATTTTAATGTATCCGATCTGGAGGCATCCCTGAAGTTTTACCGGGACGCTCTGGATCTGCGCCCGGTGGGAGAGAGAAAGGAAGCCGCAGACGGCAGCTTCATCATCGTTTATCTGGGAGACGGCCGCACGGATTTTCGCCTGGAGCTGACGCAACTGCGGGATCACCCCCAGAAATATGACCTGGGGGAGTGCGAATTCCATTTGGCGCTGCGGACTGACGACTACGAGGGGACCCTGCGCAGACACCGGGAGATGGGCTGCGTCTGCTTTGAGAATCCGGCGATGGGGATCTATTTTATAACGGACCCCGACGGCTACTGGGTGGAAATCGTTCCTGTCAGGGCATAGGAAAAGGGACGGCAGTACCAAAACTCCGGGAAGCGGCGGCTTTGGCCTGCTTTCTGCGGTGATTCGCCGGAGCGGCGGCACCGGGGAGGAGAATTGCATGACAAGAATAATTGTGGACAGCACCTGCGATTTGCCCAGGACGGTTGCGGAGCAATACGGGATTGTTACGCTCCCGCTGCATGTCCTGGTGGGAGAGCAGGAATATCTGGACAGGGAGACCATCACAACTGAGAAGGTCTATGAGATGATGCGCAGGGGTATTTTACCCACTACGGCGCAGGCGGGCGCGGCAGAAGCCTACGCACGGCTGGCGGAGCGGCTGAAGCGCGGGGAAGATCTGCTGTACCTGGCATTTTCCTCCAAAATGTCCGGCACCTACAATCTGATCCGGCAGGTGATGGCGGAGCTGAGGACGCTCTATCCGCAGCGGCTGCTGTGTGCGCTGGATTCCAAGAGCGGCTCTTTTGCGACGGGGCTGATCGCCATGGAGGCGGCGCGGGCGGCGGCCGGAGGAATGGCCTTCCGTGCGCTGCAGGACCGCTGCCGGTTTCTGATCGGGCATGTGGAGCACGTATTCGTCATCAGAGATTTGAACTGGATGATTCGGGGAGGACGCATCTCCAAAACGATGGGCTACACGGCGAACCTGTTGGATATCAAGCCGATCCTGGATGTGGCGGACGGAGAGATGGAAGTGATTCAAAAGGTGCGCGGCCGCTTGAAATCCCTGAAGCGGGTGGCGGATATCGTGGCGGCGCGGGCGGCGGCCTGTCCGGAACAGACCATCGGAATTACGCACGCCGACGATCTTTCCGCCGCGGAAAAAATGCGGGGGCTGCTGGCGGAGAGGCTGCCGCGCTGCCGTTTTCTGATCGAGGAGATCGGTGCAGTGCTGGGCGTTCACCTCGGCATCGGCGGCGTGGGCGTATTTTTTTTCAATCAGATGTGACTGGGGCGGAGCGCGGGAAGGGCGATCGGTTCTTACAGGCCGAGAAGCGTTTTCCCGCCGCTCCGGCGAGCGCGTTCCCGGAAGCTTTTCCGCAAAATAAGACAGAGCGGCTGTCCGGAAAACAGCCGCTCCGTTTTATTTTGGAGAGCAGGGAAAAATCAGAACACAGGGACGACGGCGCCCTGGAAGGTATCATTGATGTAGTTGCGGATGGTGTCCGAATGGAGGACCTCTATCAGCTTTGCAACTGCGGGATTGTTTTCGTTGCCCTCCTTGACGACCAGAATGTTCGCGTAGGTCTGCGCCGCGTCAGAGTCGGCCGTTTCAGTTACCAGCGCATCCGCAGAGGGCTTCAGTCCGGCCTGAAGGGCGTAGTTGGCATTGATGACACCGAAGTTGACGTCGGTGAGCTTTCCGGGGATCTGGGCAGCCTCGACCTCCACGATCTCCACGTTGTGGGGGTTGTCCGCGATGTCCAGCTTGGTGGCTTCCAGCCCCACGCCGTCCTTCAGCGTGATGATGCCGTTGGCCTGCAGCAGCAGCAGCGCGCGGGCCTCGTTGGTGGTGTCGTTGGGGACTGCGATGGCGGCGCCGTCCGGGATGGAGCTCAGAGAGTCGCTTTTCCCGCCGTAGATCCCCATGGGCTCAAAATGCTCCTGCGCAACAGATACCAGATGCGTGCCGTTTTTCTTGTTGAAGTCCTCCAGGTAAGGGCCGTGCTGGAAGTAGTTGGCATCCAGACTGCCGTCCTCCAGCGCGATGTTCGGCTGGACATAGTCGGTGAATTCCACGATCTGAAGATCGACGCCCTCCGCCTTCAGGGGTTCAATGCACTGCTTGAGAATTTCCGCATGGGGGGTGGGGCAGGCGCCGACCTTCAGGGTGACGGTCCCACCGGAGGAGGCAGCCGAGGACGCGGAAGCAGCGGAGGCGGAAGCAGCGGGGGCGGAGGAACCGCAGCCGGCCAGCAGGGTCGCTGCAAAGAGCAGGGACAGGGAAAGGGCAATCAACTTTTTCATTTCAATCAATCTCCTTTAATAAAGTTTGAATCTTTGAATCTTGTGGGATGCGCGGAGGGAAGGGGCGGCGCCGCCCCGGACCTGGCTGGCGCGCACCGATATGGATGGGTCAGCGGATGCGCCGGTCACAGCGGAAGGCGAGCCAGTTGCCGATGGACTGAAAAATCTGGACAATGACGATGAGCAGAATGACCATGACCCACATGATGCCGGTTTGATAGCGGTAATAACCGTAATTGATGGCGATGGCGCCCAGTCCCCCTGCGCCGCATACGCCGGCCATGGCCGTATAGCCGAGGATGGTGGTGATGGCGATGGTGGCGCCGGTGATCAGGGAGGGACGGGCCTCCGGCAAGATGACCTTGGTCACCACCTGAAGGGGAGAGGAGCCCATGGAGAGGGCGGCTTCGATGACGCCGCGGTCCACCTCCTTGGCGGAGGATTCCACCATGCGGGCGACAAAGGGAAAGGCGGCGATGACCAGAGGCGGGATCATGGCGGTTGATCCGATGGAGGTGCCGGTGATGATCCGGGTCAGGGGAATGAGCGCCATCAGCAGAATCAGAAACGGCGCGGAGCGCAGGGCGTTGACGATGCCGCCCGCGATATGGCTGACGGCCGCGTTGGGACGGATGCCGTCCGGGTTTGTGACCACCAGCCACAGTCCCAGCGGCAGGCCGATGAGGTAAGCGAACAGGGTAGAGACCAGAGTCATGTAAAGCGTCTCCAGAATTCCTACGCCGATGACGGGAAGCCAGTCCATAATTGTCATTGTTCAGAATCCTCCTCAGAATACGTGACGTTTTTACTTTCCAGATAGGAGAGCATCCTGCCCGTGGTCACCGGATTTTCCGGAAGCTGCAGGATCATATGTCCGAAAATCCTGCCCTGGATTGTCCTGGTGTCGGCAAAGACAATGTTTACCGGCTCTCCGAAGGCCAGAACCATGTTGGCGACGATGGGCTGGTCCGTGGTGAGGCCGTCGAAGGTAATGCGGTAAAATCTGCCCTTTCCGGTGAATTTCAAGGCGTTTTCGTTCCGCGGCGTGATGAGCTGACGCGCCGCCTCTGTTTTCGGATGGCGGAACACATCGCTGACGTTTCCGCTCTCCACGATGTGGCTGTCGGCGATAATGGCTACCCGGTTGCAGATTTTTTCCACCACGCGCATTTCGTGGGTAATGACCACCACCGTGACGCCCAGCTTCCGGTTCAGTTCCTTGAGAAGGTCCAAAATGGAGAGGGTGGTGGTGGGATCCAGCGCGGAGGTGGCCTCGTCGCACAGCAGGACCTTGGGATTCGTAGCCAGGGCCCGGGCAATGGCGATTCGCTGTTTCTGACCGCCGGAGAGCTGCGCGGGATAGGCTTTCTCCCGGTCCTCCAGTCCCACGAGCTTCAGCAGCTCTCTTGCCCGCTGCTCGCACTCTTGCTTTTTCATGCCGGAGATCTCCAGCGGATAGCAGATGTTTCCCAAAGCGGTCCGCTGCATCAGCAGGTTGAAGCCCTGAAAGATCATCCCGATGGAGCGGCGGGCCCTGCGCAGGTCTTTGTCGTTCAGAATGGTCATGTCGGAGCCGTTGACGATGACGCTGCCGTGCGTGGGCCGCTCCAGCAGGTTCATACACCGGACCAGCGTGGATTTTCCGGCGCCGGACAGCCCGATGATCCCGAAAATATCGCCCTCCTCGATGGTGAGGTCAATATTTTCCAGTGCAGTCACGGCGTTTTCACCGCAGCCGAAGGTTTTGGTGAGATTTTGAATTTGAATGATAGACACGGTTCGGCACACCCCTTTTGCCCTTGCAGGCGGTTATTCCGGATATCTGATAAAAAAATTCGTCCCTGATGCAAACGCATCAAGGACGAACGTAATCACGTCGTGGTACCACCTTGGTTTCCCTGCACTTCACAATGCAGGTCTTTCAGAGTGCAGACACACTCTTGCGCGATGACGGGCGCCCCCGTCGCAGCCTTGAGCGGTTTCCCGCAGTCGGTGCGCAACTCCAAGACCATGTTCGGTGCGGTCTTCCGTATCCCTTTCCATCCGTCGGGACTCTCTTTGCCGTATCTCCGCACGTACTCTTCTTTTCATCGTCTTTGTGGTATTCAATTGTTAGTTTGCAGTTTAAGCGAAAAATCCCCGTTTGTCAACTGGAATAAACATCTATAAATTTTACAAAAATACAGAATGAATTTATGCAAAACAGATAAAAACAGCGGAGGAGACGGCTGTGGGACGAAAAGAGCTGGGGAAAGATTGCGTTTCGGGAATAAAATTGATAGGATAGTCCGCAGGGCGGATTGTTCCGAATCGGAAGGGAGGACCCCTGCCTTGCATACGGATGAGAGAGTGCTTCATTGGCTGCGGAATTTGCTCTGCGGGGCTTTGATCGGGGCAGGCGGGATTCTGCCGGGCGTATCCGGCGGCGTGCTGGCCGTGGTCTTTGATATATACCAGCCGTTTATGGAGGTTTTGACGCACCCGCGTCTGGCGCTGCCGAAATACGGGAAATGGATTCCCCCTTTGGCAATTGGCTGCGTCGCGGGTTTTCTGGGTTTTGCCAGGGGAATTTCCACGGCGCTGGAGCTCTCCGCCGCGGCCACAACCTGGCTTTTCATCGGCCTGATCGCCGGAACGATGCCCTCTCTTTTCCGCGAAGCGGGGAAGGAGGGCCGTTCTCCCGGAGCCTGGGCCGCAACGGCGGTCTGTTTTTCCGCCATGTTCTTCAGCCTCTTCTACATCGGCCGTGTCGCGGGGATTCATGTGGAGCCGAACTTCTGGTGGTACAGCTTTTGCGGCTGGCTGTGGGGCATGAGCGTGATCGTCCCGGGCATGACGTCCTCCTCCATTTTGATGGCGCTGGATCTGTACAAGCCGCTGATGGACGGGCTGTCAACCTTTAACCTGCCGATGCTCGCGGCGACGCTTCCCGGATTGTTGGCGGCCATTGCGGCGCTGGCGCGTCTGATGAATTGGCTTTTCCGGAAGCATTACGCGCTGGCCTACCATGGGATCCTGGGAGTCGTTCTGGCATCCACGCTGGTGATCGTTCCCACGAGGTATGCCGGAGCCTGGGAGGCGCTCCTCTCCGCCGTGGGCTGCGCCGTCGGCTTTTTGACCGCGTGGCTGTTGGGAAAGCTGGACCGCCGGACGCGGGGCTGAGTATTGGAAAATTTTTTCTGGGAGGGAAAATTCTGCCGCGCAGGGAGAAAATGGGAAATATTTCTTGCTATTTTTTGTCGAACATGCTAAGATTATGTAACCAAATGAGAAGAAAATGCTGAGAACACCAGCGGAGAGACGGCCCGGCAGAGCCGCTTGCACAAAGCTGCGGGATTGTCGTTGCCTGCGGCGATAACCGAACGGTCCATGAGGCCTCTTTTTCGCGGGAGAGATTCGGTCATCGATACGGGGAACATTGTGGGGCTGTCGGATGGGCGACAGCCCTCGTTTGTTTTGCGGAGGATGGAGTATGGGGAACGGAACGGGCAGAAAAGCGCCGCGCAGCGGGGGGTTTACCATCACGGAAATGCTTGCCGCAGTGGCGGTGCTGGTTATCCTGTTCTCTGTTGCGGTTCCTGGCCTGATCGCCATGCAAAAGCGTCTCCGCATTGCCAGAATGGACCGGTATGCCCGCACCGTTTTTTTAACGGTTCAGAACGAACTGACCGCCATGAAGAGCGCCGGCGACCTGTCGGAGCTGCGGACCGGTATTCATACGCAGGCGCTGCCCGCGGCTCCCGCCGATTATCCGTCGGGGGACGAATCCTGGGCGGATCTGTATTATCTCAGCTCGGCATCCGATAATCCCGCGTCCCGGTATCTGCTCTGCGCAGACACCGTGCTTTCGGAGTCGGCTGCGGAGGGAAGTACCTTCTTGCTGGAACTGGACCCTGCCAGCGGCAGTGTGTACAGCGCCTTTTACTGCGAGGAGGCCTTCTCTTATCGCGACGTGCTGGCGCTTGCCTCTCGGGCTCAATCAGACCGGGAGAAGAAGATGCTCGGTTATTATTGCGGCGGAAAGGCCTCTGCGGTAGGCCTGCCGGAATATCTTTACCCGAGTGTAAGCGTCTCCAACGGCGAAGAACTGCGGGCAGACGTGACTTGTCCCAACCTGCTGACCCTGGCGGACCGCCAGACCGCTATGCTGCTGACTGTCACCGTGACCAGCGCGGACGGCGGCGAGGGGAAATATGAAAAGAGTTTTCAGGGAGGAAGCGACTTCACCGTTACCGACGGCAGCGCGCACGTCTCCCTGGTATTGGACAGTCTGGAGGAGGAGAACGCTTTTTCGGCGGTCACGGCCGGCAGCGGTCTGGTGCCGGGAGAAAATCTCTTGATTACGGCGGCCATGACCTATACCGATCGCGGCACGACCATCCCGACAGCCCCCGACGCGGCGAATTCCGCGACGGTCAACAGCCTGTTTGCCGGCAGAACGAATCCGGGACAGGCGGGAGACTCCATCGCTGTCTCTGCCGTCCGCCATCTGAACAACCTTCGGACGGAGCGCTTTCCGTATGCGGGCAGCGGCGGGGTGACGATCACGCAGACACAGCCCGTGGATTTCCGGCTCGTCAACTGGAAGCCGCTGGGGGACGCCTATCCCGCATCCTGGACACAGAACCCGCTTGCGGAGTTTTCCCCGGTTGAAAACGCCGCTCTGTTTCGGAATGGCACGGTCTATAATGGCAACCAAAACGCCATTACAGGCTTTTCAATTCAAGGGAAAGAATGTACCGGCCTGTTTTCCGCTCTCTCCGGCTGCACGCTGGAAAATATTCGCCTGGAGGATACGACTGTTGCGGGCACCGGCGCGGTGGGCGCTGTGGCGGGCCGTATCACTGATACGACTGTGGTCAATTGCGGCGCATATCTTGTCAGCCGGGACGCCCTGGGCCGTTATCTGGGCAAAGCCGCCATGGATGCAAAAACGGCCGCGTGCAGCGTTTCGGGGAGCGCGGATGTCGGCGGACTGATCGGCCAGGCGGCGGGAACGTGCCCGGTGTCCGCTTCGTTTGCGGCACAGGATGTCGCTGCTTCCGGTTCCTGTGCCGGCGGGCTCGTCGGGCGGTTTGAATCCGGAGCGGTGACAAAGTGTTATGCCTCCGGCAGCGTGGCGGCCGCCTCGCACGGCGGAGGACTGATCGGTTACGCCGCGGCCGCGCGGGTCAGCGATTGCTACTCAACGTCCAATGTCACGGCGGAAGCATACGGCGGCGGCCTCCTGGGCGGAACCGGATCGGGCAGTGCCCTCGGCTGCCGCTCTTACGGGCGGATTCTGAAGCGCGACGGAACGATGGATACGGCTGCCTCGGGCGGCTTCGCGGGCAGCGGCGGCGCCGCGTTTCAGGGCTGTACTTACCTTACCCAGGTCAATTACAACATCGGCTTTTCCTCCGTCGGCGGTGTGAGCGCAGAGCCGTACGCTGAGGTGGACGGCGCCGCCGCAAGCGGAAATTGCTACCCGTATCGCGCAGAGCTTTCCGACAAGTATTTCCCATTTACACTGATTACCGTCGAAGAAAACGGCTCCTCCAGGACGATGCCGCACTATGGGGACTGGCCGGCCCGCTACCAGCTCCAGACCTCGCTGGTCTATTATGAGAGGTACGCAGACGGGACATACGGTTACTACGCCTTTACCAGTCTGACTGCGGCCGCGGACAGCGGCGGCACAAACCGGTGGATGGTGAACACGCTGACTGCGAACCCGCAGAACGACTGCGTGGAAGATGGCTATGCGGTGGTTTCCGTCAGCGAGCTGTCCTCCCTGAGTTATACGCTCTCCCGCTGGACCGGCTCCGCCGTGCCAACCACCGTTTCCTCCGGCACGCTGAGCGCCGGAAACGGAACAGGCGCCGGAAAAGCCGCCCTGCTGGAAAGCGGCGCGAGTCTGCGCTTCACCAATGCCGGCTATCCCGGCCAGACGTATACCCTCTCCAACGCCTGGGTCTACCAGCTTCCGTTTTCCCTGCAGGTGACAGGCCGCACTAAGGCCGTGCGTTTTTACGACCGGCTGGTGATGACCGGCACAGACGCAGGGGGGCGGACGGCCTTTGAGAACTATTCGTTCTACTATTGCCCGGATTTCGCAAAGAACGCCGTGAATCCCGGCCTGACCGGCGGGGACGCTTATCCCTCATCGGAGCCGGGCGGCAGCGAGTCGAATCCGGTCTATATCCGCTCTGCGCGGCAATTGAATCTGCTGGGCCGCACGCCGTACTACTGGAACACCAACCAGGGCGGCAGCACGTTCTACTATTTGCAGGAGCTGGATATCGACTTCGGGCATTATACGACCGCCTACTGCGGCGTGTCCTATAATTTGAGCGACACCAGCCAGTCCAATCCGTACCGCAATATGCCGATCGGCTGCCCTTCCAACAGCGCGGGCGGCCAGTTCAAGGCGACCTATGACGGCGGCGG
>Ga0268263_1002264_pt1 | contig 13047 bp, 13 predicted proteins | sample Biomet5_FD_190358 | JGI IMG/M metagenome (GOLD analysis project Ga0268263, IMG submission 190358) | Microbial communities from bioreactor (seeded with sewage sludge) at LBNL, California, USA - Biofuel metagenome 5 (SPAdes) (version 4) | ecosystem: Engineered > Bioreactor > Anaerobic >... | reverse complement strand
CCCGCAGCTGCGGACCCCGGTCGATGCCCGTGACTGACGAATGCTCATAGATCTCGACACCGAGGTCGGCGGCCACTCTGGCCAACTCGAGGACCAGCCGCGCCGGGTGCACCAGCGCGGCACCGTCGCGATCCCAGCGACCGGCCAGGTAGGTCGGTGAGTTCACTTCGGCACGGACGGCGTCGGCATCCAGGAAGCCGTCGACGTCGGGCTCGAGCCATTCGACCTGGTGCGGCTCGATCGCCACCGACAGCTCGCCGGTGCGCTCGAACTCGGCGGCCATCGAGTACCGGCAGACGGTTGCCTCCAGCTCGGACAGGTTCTGCTCGCCGAGCCGCGCCAAGGTGTCGTACTCCTGCGGCCAGCGACGCCGGCCGTTCTCTTCACCATGGGTGATGCTGGCCTCACAGAAGCCGCCATTGCGTCCGGACGCAGCCCAGCCGACGTCGTGTGCCTCCAGCAGGATCACTCTCCGGCCGGGGTCTCGCTCCTTGGCTCGCAGCGCCGTCCACAGCCCGGTGTAGCCGCCACCCACCACCACCAGGTCGGCGCGATGCTGTCCGACAAGGCTCGGGTGTTTGGGACGGGTCAGTCCGTCCAGCCAGAACACTGCAGAGCGCGCGCCCCGCAAGGCTTCGGTGACCATCGCCTCCGCAGGACGGTTCCGCTCGAAAACCGTCTGGTCCATGCAAGCCCCTTCGACAAGAGGCCTTCAAAATAGCGCCAGAGTTTGTCGAACAGGTTACGATTTGCCCAGCTCCATATGGGCGGCGGTGCGGAAACCGCTGCACAGAGCGCTGCTGTCGACGGAATCCCCCACACGCTGCGGATCGCGATTCTCCGTACCCTGCGACGCGGACCGGTGCCGTGCCGCAGTGCACCTCACAGCTACCCGCGGGAGCGTTCTGGCCCGGCGAGCCGGAGATCCCCTCCGCGCGCGTGCTGGACGGACTCCGTCGAGACCAGACTCACGCGCACCTTCAGCCGGCCGAGCCATCCTCGTCAAGGAATGCGCGCTCGACCAGCTCGGCAGCCCTGAGCGGATCCACAGCGACGCGCAACGAGTCGAGGAACTGCGGGTCCTGAATGGACTTCACGACCCTGGGTAGCAAACTCAGGTGCTGATCGGGGTCCTTCAAAGCCAGGACGAACACGGTGGACACATCGACAAAGCCATCATCGACTCCGGCCATCAACTGGAACTTGATCGGCCGAGCCAAGGTGACAACCGCAATCGTGTCGTGGATCACGTGGCACGCGTCCGCATGGGGAATAGCCACCCCGTCGCCGACAGGCAGGCCTGTCGGATAAGTGGCTTCCCGGGTCTCCAACGCTTGGCTGAAGCTCTCCCGCACCCGTCCGGCTGTGCACAGGTCGGAGCCGACAAGCGCAAAGAGCGCGGTGGAATCCTCAACTGCCGCCTTCAGGTACACAAACTGTGCACTGACGATGTCGTCCATGACCAAACTTTCAACGCTGTCGTGATTCGAACCTACAGTGACGGAGTCTGGCTGGGAGGCCCGATCGGGTACCCGTATGGCGGGTGAAGGTCCCGCGATGCCTCCCAGCGCGACTCACTACATATCGTCAGGCCTGTCGCACCAGACCCCGCTGCTCAAGCAGGGCGCAGTGAAGATCGACATAGGCATTGGTTTCCAGACGCTCCAGCATCTCGTTGGCTTCCCAAATACCGTCGGCACCGACGATGACTCCATGCCTGCGAAGCAGCACCCCGTAGGCGTAGATGTCCTCCATGGCAAAGGTCTTCTTGGCAAAAGCAGCGCTGAACTCCTTGGCCCAGGCGCCGACGGCCCGGGCGAGTTCCACAGTCGTAGCCATGTGGTACGGCAGGCACGGCAAGGTCTCACCCAAGAACTCCACCGCCTCACAGACCAACGGCATCTCGACCCCCATGCTCGCGTAGGCCATCAGGTCACGCGGATGAGAGTGGATCACGGCCGTCAACTTGGGATCGCTGCGGTACATCTCCATGTGCATATTGATCTCGCGTGTGGGACGTCCGCGGCCTTCGATGACGTTGAGTTCACCGTCGACCACCAGCACATCTTCGGGATCGATATCCCACAGCCGGTGGGACGAGAGCCCGGAGGCGGTCATGATGTACCGATCCTCGTCGACCTTCTCCGAAAGGTTTCCGCCGGCGGCATTCGTCAACCAGCGTCGGAACATCGATCCAGCAACCGTGCACATCCTTGCGCGGGCTTCCTGATAAAGCATCGTCAACCCCCTATCAGCCGAAGAAGTGGTGCATTGCGCTGATGATCACATCAGCCAGGTTGAATCCGAAGAAGCCATCGGTGACCATGCCGTCGACCTTCACACCGGTGGCGTGCATCATCAAGGTCGCCTCCGGAGCGAAGATATTGGCGAAGAAGACCACGATGAACAAGAAGATCGCACTACTGATCAGCGTCCGGAACAGGTTGCCCTTACTGGCCAGTGAGAACATCGGGACCATGTAGACGATCACCGTCAGCACGCCGACCGGGAAGTAGGTCATTCCCGGAATGATGAAGGCGTAGAGAATGGCCAACGGGATCAGGATGACCGTGGTCGTGATCGCGGTGGCATCACCCAAGGACAGCGCCACGTCCATGCCGATGTAGAGCTCAGCCTTGTCGCCGAGCCGCCTCTTGGCGAAGGCCTGCGCCCCGACACCGATGGCGCTCAGGCCCTCCATCATCACCGAGACCATCCTGGGCAGCAGCACCAGCACCGCGGCGAGGCCAATACCCATGGTCAAGGTCGTCTGCCAGCTCTGGCGAGTCAACACCGCCAGGAACGCACCAACAATCAGGCCGATGAAGGCCGTATCACCGAAGAAGCCCAGCTTCTCGCCGACCTTGTCCATCGAGATGTCGATATCACGAACCTTAGGGATCCGGTCGACCAGCTTGTTGAACAGCACCGCCAGCGGGTAGGAGAAGGTGATGAACGAGAAGGTGGTGCAGGTGGTGCCTTCCAGGCCATAGAACTCCTGCCACTTCGGGGCGATCCACTGAGCGACGAAGAGGGTGATCACCGACAGCCCGACCGTCACGCCGAGGCCGATCCAGAAGTTGCCGGTGATGGCATAGGCCAGCGTGCCCGGAATCAGGAAGTGGATGTAGTTCCAGATATCGACGTTGAGCACCTTGGTCCACTTGAGCATCAGCAGCACGACGTTGGCCGCGATGATCAGCAGGATCGCCGGTGCGGCGAACGGCACCGACCATGACGAAGCGCCCATGGCGGCCCAGCCGACGTCCACGGTGGTGAAGCCGGACGAATCCAGGCCCTTGTAGTAGTCGATGGCCGGCTGGACGGTGGTGGTCAGCAAGGTGATCACCAGTTGCAGACCGGTGAACCCGATGCCGACCATCAGGCCGGCCTTGAGGGCCTTGCCGATCTTCATCCTGAAGATGATCCCCAGCAAGGTCATCACGATGGGCAGCATCACCGCTGCGCCGAGATTCATCACGGCTTGGATAGCGTCAAGCATTTCGCCTCCTAGGATTCTTTGTTCTCATCGAGAACACGGCGGCAGGCGTCGACGACGTCCTGGGCAGTCTGTTCTTCATTGATGCCAGAGATCAGCCCGAAGACCGATACCACAGGCTTGTCGAGCGGCTTGTTGTAGCGGGTGGTGAGCAGAATCACGTCCACGCCGTCTTGGAGGTTGTGGACCTGCCCGACGGTGCCCTTGGTGATGACTGCCGGAATGCCTTCCTTCTTCAGGATCTCCTTGACACGCTCCTGCGCCACCGTGGAGGTGGCGATGCCACTCCCACAGGCGATGAGTATTCGCACCTGTTGCATGATTACTTCCCCTCTTGGTTTGGCCGGAGGACAACCTTCAGTGCTTGCCCGGTCCGGACGAGTTCGATTGCTTCGTTGATCTGGCTCAGCGGCAGGACGTGGCTGACGACCTTGGCTGCGGGGAAGGTGGGGCTGACCGAGAGTTCAAAGGCCCGCTGCACCTGGACGCTGTTGGCGCCGTAGTGGCCGTAGATCCACAACCCGTTGTAGTGAATGAGATTGCTGTCGATCTCGGTGAGCTGGCCTTTGGGTGCACCGCCGAAGAAGACGACGGTGCCGCACTTCCTGGCCATCTGGATCGCCTGGGCCTGAGCCTGCGTGCTCGGATTGGCCGAGATGACCTTGTGGGCACCGAGCCCGCCGGTGACGCGAAGCACTTCGGCCACCGGGTCGCATTCGGAGGAGTTGATGCGGTGATCCACGTCGAACTCGGCGGCTTGGTCAAGCCGGCCGGCGTTGATGTCGACCATTGTGACGCTCGCTGCGCCACGCAGCTTGCACAAGATCGCGAGGAAGATCCCGATCGGCCCGGCGCCGAGAATGACGACGTCATCGCCGAGGGTCACGTTGATGTTCTCCACGCAGGCATAGGTGGACGACAGTGGCTCGGCCAGCGACGCGTACACCGGGTCGGCGCCCTCGCTGAGTTCAAATGTCGCACCGCGCTCGACTCGCTTGGCGCTGTAGGCGATGTAGTCGGCGAAACCCCCGGGCCGATTGGTGTAGTGCTCGATATCGGTGCACTGCTCGTTGTGCCCGCTGCGACAGTTCAGGCACTTCAGACAGTGCGCTTCCGGGTAGACATAGATCATCTGCCCGAGGTGGTACTTGGTGACGCCAGGAGCCACCTCGACGACCTCACCGACGACCTCGTGGCCGTAGATGAAGGGGTAGTCCCCCCGGCGTGAGTCCGTGGTGAGGTTGCGGATGTCCGACCCACATAGCCCGATCGCCGAGACCTTGACCACGAAGCCACCTTCAGGGCATTCGGGCTTGGCCACTTCCTCGTAGCGAATGTCGTTGGGGCCGTACATAACGGCGGCCTTCATGGTGCCTTTCACCGATCCTCCTCGATCGTCCTCATCCGGCCGGGCTGCCTGCGATTCTCCGTGGCTGCGTCCCGGCAGGCAGGGGTGCCGTAGACCGACCTAGGCTTGCCCGACACCCATGCCTTGCAGCGCTTCGATCCTGAACGTCGGGGAATCGATGCGGCAAGCTGTCGATTGCCACCCGGCAGGCAATCCGTCATTGCCAGGGGGGCGGCAAGCAACGCGGTTGCCAGGCGTAGACGGACCTTGCACCATTGGCGGAGTAAGGAGCACAAGGTTGTGAACTTCTCTGAGCGCCAATCCTTGATACTTGAGGTTCTGCGCGAAGCCGGACGGCCGATGGTGGGCGCGGACCTCGCAGACCTCCTCGGCGTCAGCCCACGCACGCTGCGCTACGACATTGGCGGCATAAACCGGATTCGGGGCATGGCGGTGGTGGTGTCTGACGGCACTGGCTACTCGATCGATGCCGCCGCCTACCGAGGGCTGCTCAGCGAGGCCCCGCGGGTCGCCAGCGTGCTCGATGACGATGAGCGGCTACTGGTCTATCTTCTCGACCGCAACGAGTGCGGGCTCTATGACGCGGCCACATCGTGCTACCTCGGGGAGTCCATGGTCCGGGCCGCCGTCTCCCGGCTGGCGCCAAGGCTGGAGGCGCAGGGCCTGAAGCTCTCGCTGGAAGCGTCGAAGATCACTATTGCGGGCACCGAACTCGACCGACGCAGAATGCTGGGCAGATTGGCGCTCGAGGCGGCTGATGCGCCCGTGGGCGGCCAGCAGCGACTGCGCCGACTGCTGCCTGACGTGGATCTTGACGTGGTCGAAACGGTGATCAACCGAAGTCTGGCCAAGGTCGCTCCGCCGCTGAACGACATCGTCCGCCAGAACCTGGCCGTGAACCTGGCGATCTGCATCCAGCGACGCGGACGACTGTTCATCGCGGTGAACGATGCGGCCAGCATCGGCGGCGTCAGCGCACTCGCCGCTGATCGACTGCTGACCGAGCTTCGCCGTACCTTCAACTGGGACACCACCCCTGCCGAGGCGGGCTACATCCGCACCTTGGTGGCAGTGGCCTTCGGCAAGGCCGTGGCGGCGACCAGCACCACTGAGCACAATCTCGACGACTCGGCGGTCGCCGAAGCCGTGACCCGCGCGGTGACCGACTGCATCACACATTTCGACCTGCATACCCAACGCGAGAAACTGATCTCGAGCATCATCGATCACACCCGCAGACTCATCGCCAGAAGCTCCACCCTGGTCTACTTCCGCAACAGCTTGCGCGAGTCTCTGCGGACCCGCTCGCCCTACCTCTACGACGTCGCGGTCTACCTCGCCCATCAGATCTCGGCGTCACTGGGGGTGCGGGTCACCGACGATGAGATCAGTCTGTTGGCGATCTACCTCGGCCTGTATACCGACCATCACGACACCTCCGCTGACGCCGTGGCGGTGACCATCATCTGCCCGCACTACCAGACACTGCGGGAGTGGCTCCTGGCACGCTTCGTCGATCAGTTCGGCGAGCGGGTACGCATCGTCGACGTGGTTGCCACCATGCGTGAAGCCGAGGCCACCGAGGGTGAGCTCATCGTCACCACGATCGGCGGCAACAGCACGTGCCGTCCCGTGGTGGAGATCAGTGCGCTGTCTTCGGACATGGATGCCGAGGTCATTCAAGCGGCCATTCGCAAGATTCGCGACGATCGAGAACGGAGCCGCACTTCCGCGGTTCTGACCCGTTTCTTGGACCCGCGGCTCTTCTTCGTGGACGACCAGTGTGCCGATGCGGCGGCGACTATCGGCTTCCTGTGCGACCAACTGCTGGCCACCGGCAAAGTCCCCGAGTCATTTGCAGACAGCGTCCGGATGCGCGAGGAGTACTCGTCCACAGCCTTCGCCTACCGCTTCGCTGTACCCCACTCGATGGAGTTCATCGCGCATGAGACCGCGATCGCAGTCCTGATTCCGAAGCGCCCCATCAACTGGGGCGAGTCCGACGTGGTGATGGTGCTGCTGCTCGCGGTGAACCCCGACGACTACGCCGACTTCAGCTTCTTCTACGAGCGTCTCGTCCACCTGCTCTGCGACCCGGACCTGTTCTCCGAGCTCCGCCGCGCGCGCGACTTCACTGCCTTCCGCGACTACCTGGCCGAGCGGCTCTCCCAGACCAGTTGACGGCCCGGATCAGTTGTCGGTGGAGTTCCCCACCAGCGGCGGCTCGCTCGACCACGGAAACGAGATCCACTCGTCCGTCCGCTTCCAGACGTAGTCGCACTTCACCACCGACTGCGACTTCTCGTACAGCACCGCGGTCCGGGTCTCGGCGACGTGGGCGGCGCAGAAGTCGCGGACCATCTTCAGAGTCTCGCCGGTGTCGGCCACATCATCGATGATCAGCACCTTCTGGCCGGACAGATCCACCGCGGCCGGAACCGGCGGCAGCAGCACCGGCAGCGGCAGCCGGGAGTCGACGCCGGTGTAGAACTCGACGTTGATGATGTGCAGGTTCTTGATGCCCATCGCGTAGCTGATGGTGCCGGCCGGGAGCATTCCTCCGCGAGTGATCGAGAGGATCAGATCGGGCTGGAAGCCCGAATCGACGACCTGCTTGGCCAACTCGCGGGCGGCCACACCAAAGGCCTCCCAGCTCAGAACTTCCCGGACCGATTCACTCATGCGCACATACTGCACTATCGGCCGCCGACACGCGGTGGACTCCGCCACTCCGGACGGCCAAGATTGGCCCATGCTCGCGGTCCGGATCGTCGTGACCGGACGGGTTCAAGGCGTCGGTTTTCGATGGTGGGCGCAGAACACCGCCCGCGCCCTCGGTCTGGCCGGCAAAGTGCGCAACCTTCCCGATGGCGGGGTCGAGATCATCGCTCAGGGACAGCCGGACGCGGTCCGACGGATGCTGCGATTCACCATCGAGCAGCCTCCGACCACCGCCCGTCCGGGTCGGGTCGACGACTACGAGCTGAGCTGGCCCGAGCCGATCCCTGGCCGAATCGGGTTCAGCGCCGGCTGAGCCTCAGTGGCCGTAGTGGCTCCAGGAACGTCCCCGGACGCCACGCAGGATGCCGCGTCCGGCCGCCGCACGCAGTTCGCGGCGCGCCCGTCCAGCCAGATCGTCGGCCGGGCCGATCCCGGCCAGCCACTCACGCAGCCCGATCAGCGCCCAGTAGCCACGCAACTGCGCCCGCTGCAGCCACCCATCGGCCAGCGCCAGCCGGACCCGGACCGTCGAGTTGGCCCGGACCGCGGCCAGCCGCAGCTGATACTCCCGGGTCAGCCGAGAGTCCGGGACGAGCTCGTCGGCGATCGCCTCAGCACACCAGACGATCCGTCCGCCGAGCTGAGTGAGTCGTCCGGTGAAGTAGGAGTCTTCGCCGCCGGTGCGTCCGAAGCGCTCGTCGAAGACCAGCCCGAGCTCACGCACCCGGCGCAGGTCGAGCAGCAGGCTGCCGCTAGCGGCTCGGGCCATCGCGTCCCCGGTGCGCAGCTCGGGATGTCGCGGCGCCAGCACTCCGCTGGCTGCCACCCACTCCGGTACCGGGCCTTGCGGCAGTGAGCAGACCTGGCCGCTGACCGCGGCGGCGCCGGTGGCGGCCTGGGTGGTGACCAGATGAGTCAGCCAGCCGTCCCGGGGCATCTCATCGTCGTCGATGAAGGCCAACAGCTCGAACTCGGTCGCCTCGGCGAGGGCCCGGTTCCGGGCAGCCACGATGCCCGGGCGGGACTCGACGACATAGCGGACCCGCGGATCGCCGGCGTGTAGAGCCGCGTCGCGACCGCTGGCGTCCGGATCGTTGTCGACCACGATCAGCTCACCGCCCACCTGGTCCAACTGAGCCAGCACGGCAGGCACCAGTCCGTCCAGAAGCTCGGGCCGCCGGAAGGTGGTGATCGCCACCGTGAGGCCAGCCATGGTGGCTCCTCAGCCCTGGCCGACGGTGTTGTCGTTGAACGGCATCAGCGGGGCGATCGCCGGGAACACCCAGGTGAACAGCACGGCCACCACAACCGCGGCCAGAACGACCAGCGCGAGCACCTTTGCCAGCTTCGGCCCGGGCAGGACTCGCCACAGCAGTGCGTACATCAGGATTTCACCTCCAACACCTCCGGCGGCACGCCGCCGGCCCGCGGGTAGGTGGCGTCCAAGGTGGCATGCACGATGAATCGCTCCCGCGCGGAGTACTCGGGGTGACAGCTGGTCATCGTCAGCGTTGCCGCGGTCGGCTCGGCACCCGGCTGGTCGGGCACCGGCAACAGGACCGACACCTGCGTGGGCGGGACGATCTGATGCCCGGTCACCCGATAGACGAAGTAGCTGTCCTTGGTCTCGACCAGAACCACGTCGCCATCGTGGAGTTCGGCGACCCCGTTGAACGGCTTGCCGTATGTGGTGCGGTGGCCGGCCATCGCGAAGTTACCGATCTCGCCGGGCATCGCGGTGCCGACATAGTGACCGATCCCGCGCTGCAGCACGTCTCGGGTCGTCCCCTGATACAGCGGGCGGGCGTAGCGGGCACCGAAGCGTGGAATCCGGACGATCGCATAGGCGTCACCGAGCTTGGCCTTGCCGGGCTGGATGAAGTCGGAGCCAGGCTCGTCCAGCTGCTGCTCGATGGTGGCCACGACCTGGGCGGCGTCGGCGTCGGAGACCACATCGGTCCACCACAACTGCCACCCGACGAACAGCAGCAGGACCACTCCGAGAGTTACCAACAACTCTCCGAGCACTCCGATTGCGCCGTGAACGACCCGCATGACCCGCCTCTCTTCTGTGCCCTGATGTTACCTGCTGGCCTGGTCGCCCCTCCGGAGGTGGCCCCACCCGCAGAAAAGGGGACTGTCCCCTTTTCTGCGGCGCCGAGCCGGCCCCACGCCCATCCCAGACATAGGCTTTGCACAGGAAGTTGCCAGCGGGCGCTAACCGCACCCTGAAAGGCTCACAGTATGGCCATTACTGCACGCAGCGGTCAGGAAGCCCTGACCCGGCCGGACGGCAGCGCGATCCGGATCCTCACCGTCGACGACGAGACCAGCCTCACCGAGCTTCTCAGCATGGCGCTGCGCTACGAGGGCTGGGAGGTGTCCACCGCCGCGTCCGGGCTGGCTGCCGTGAAGGCGGCCCGCGAGATCCGTCCGGACGCCATCGTGCTGGACATGATGCTGCCCGACTTCGACGGCCTCGAAGTGATGCGCCGGATTCGCGCCGAGCAGCCCGACGTCCCGGTGATCTTCCTCACCGCCCGCGACGCCCTGGACGACCGGATCGGCGGGCTCACCGCCGGCGGCGACGACTATGTGACCAAGCCGTTCAGCCTCGAGGAGCTGGTGGCCCGGCTGCGTGGCCTGCTGCGCCGCTCCGGGGCCGCTACGGCGCGCAACGAGTCGCAACTGGTGGTCGGCGACCTGGTGCTGGACGAGGACAGCCATGAGGTCACCCGTGGCGGCACGCTCATCAATCTCACCGCCACCGAGTTCGAGCTGCTGCGCTATCTGATGCGCAATCCGCGCCGAGTGCTGAGCAAGGCGCAGATCCTGGATCGGGTGTGGAACTACGATTTCGGCGGCCAGGCGAATGTGGTCGAGCTGTACATCTCCTATCTGCGCAAGAAGATCGATGCCGGTCGTCCGTCGATGATCCACACGATGCGCGGAGCCGGCTATGTCCTGAAACCGGCGGTCGAGTGAGTGGCAGCCTGAGCCGAAGGCTGGTTCGCCGGACGACCGCGCTGGTAGCGCTGGTCACCATTGTGCTGACCGTCTTCATCTCGCTGGCCAACTTCCAAATCCTGCAGCAGCAGCTGGATGAGCGGCTCGAGGCGGCGGCCGGACGTCCGATCGGACGCAACGGCAGCATCACCCCCAGCGGCTCCGACGACCCGGCCGGCTCCGGGCTGATCCGGATCGAGATGATCGGCCGCGTCTGGGGGGTCGTCGCCGGCCCGGCCGCACTGACCAACGATGTGGCCGCGCAGTTGCTCCAGCTCGAACCCAGCACCGTCCCCATCAACATCGAGCTCCCCAGGCTTGGCCACTATCGCCTCCTCGTCCGCGAAACCGATCGCGGCCGGACGGTGGTGGCGCTGCCCTACCGCGACGTCACCAATCCGCTGTACACCCAGCTGATCATGACCGGCCTGCTCACTCTGGGCGCGATCGTGGTGGCCTATCTGGGTACCCGCCAGGTGGTGGCGGCCAGTCTGCGCCCGCTGAACCGGCTCGCCGCCACGGCCAACCAGGTCTCTGCCCTGCCGCTGGATCGCGGCGAGGGCACGGTGCCGGTCCGGGTGGCCGCCACCGACGCCGATCCCGAGACCGAGGTGGGCCAGGTCGGCCTGGCCTTCAACTTGATGCTCGACAACGTGGAGAATGCACTGGCCGTCCGCCATCGCAGCGAGACCAAGGTGCGCCGCTTCGTCGCCGACGCCTCTCATGAGCTGCGCAATCCGCTGGCGTCGATTCGTGGTTATGCCGAGCTGACTCGGCGTTCCAGTGAGTCGTTGCCGCCGGATGCCAGCCACGCGCTGGCCCGGATCGAGGCCGAGTCGGAGCGGATGTCCGCGCTCGTCCAGGACCTGCTGCTGCTGGCCCGGCTGGATTCGGAGCCCACCCTGGAACTGCGGCCGACCGACCTGACCGAGATGGTGCTCAACGCCGTGGACGATGCCCGGGCCGCCGACCAGGAGCATCTGTGGGCGCTGGACCTCCCCAATGAAGAGGTGATCGCGAACGTCGACCCGCATCGGATGCACCAGGTGATCGTGAACCTGCTGGCCAATGCCCGCACGCATACCCCGGCCGGGACGCATGTGGAGGCCTCGCTGCGCACGCTGGACGGCTGGGCCGTCGTCGCGGTGACCGACGACGGCCCCGGCGTCCCTGCCGAGATTCAGGACTCGGTCTTCGAGCGGTTCACCAGGGCCGATGCCAGCCGGGCTCGGCAGAGCAATGGGTCGTCGACCGGCCTGGGCCTGGCCATTGTGGCCGCGGTCGTCGGCGCGCAGGGCGGTCAGGTCGGCTTGGAGAGCCGTCCGGGCTACACCTGCTTCACTGTGCGCCTGCCGCTGGCCTGAGCCGCGCGGGCGGCCGCACAGCCGGTCGATCGATGCGTTCCGGCTCGACTTGGTCGTGGGTGCGCAGTGGCTGCGACACCGAGTCATCGAGGTCAGAGGGCTGCTCGCTGCACTCGAGGAGGATGAGGTCGGCGAGCAGCCGGGCTCGGTCGCGATCACCTCGGGTTTCCACACCGGGTCACCACTCGCGATGGTGGGCCGGCCCAAGGGCCAGGGCCAGTGCGCCGGCAAGAAGCAGGAGGGCCAGGAGCTGAGTCATGGCAGCAATCCTTCTTTAGACAGATTCCTGCCACCAGTGGCCGGAATGCCAGTGACCAAAGGATTCCTGCCAGTATCCTGGGGCGGTGCCACTCAGAAGTGTGAGCGTGATCGTCACCGAACCGGTGGCGATCTTCGAGTTCGGCGTCACCGTAGAGATCTTCGGCATCGACCGAAGCGAGGATGGCATCGAGCGCTTCGACTTCCGCATCTGCGGCCAGAACCCCGGACGTCCACTGCGCGGCAAGGCCACCACCGCGCTGAGCATCATCCCCTCGCACGGCTTGGATGCCGTACATGGCAGCGACCTGGTGATCCTGGTCCCAGCCACACCGGAAAACCGAGCACCCTACCCGCCTGAAGTCGTACAGGCCGTCCAGGACGCCTACGCCGCCGGCAGCACCATCTTGAGCATCTGCTCGGCCGCCTTCCTGCTCGGCGAGGCGGGCCTGCTGGATGATCGGGACTGCACGACCCATTGGATGTACGCCGAGAAGCTGCAGCGCCGCTACCCCCGAGCACGAGTTGATCCGCGGGTCCTGTTCGTCGACACCGGGCAGATCATCACCGGCGCAGGCACCGCGGCCGGAGTGGACGCCTGTCTGCACCTGGTCCGGCGCGAACTCGGAGCCACCGTGGCCAACAAGATCGCCCGCCGGATGGTGGTGCCACCACAACGCGACGGCGGCCAGCAGCAGTTCGTCCCGGCCCCGGTGCCGGAGTACACCAGCGAGGGCCTTGCCGAGCTACTGGACTGGGTGCGGACGAACCTGGAGCAGCCACATACCGTGGCCAGCCTGGCCCGGCGGGCGAACCTCAGCGAGCGCAGT
>Ga0268263_1002262_pt1 | contig 13059 bp, 18 predicted proteins | sample Biomet5_FD_190358 | JGI IMG/M metagenome (GOLD analysis project Ga0268263, IMG submission 190358) | Microbial communities from bioreactor (seeded with sewage sludge) at LBNL, California, USA - Biofuel metagenome 5 (SPAdes) (version 4) | ecosystem: Engineered > Bioreactor > Anaerobic >... | reverse complement strand
AGGGCGGTCAGCGCCTGGCTGAGCCGATCGGAATCGGCCAGGACGGACGCTGCGGACGGACAATCGACCACGACCTCTCGTCCGGGCTCCCGCACTCGCAGGTCGGCGGCCAGTCCACTGACCAGGGCACCGACCTCGACCGGACGCACGGTCAGCGCGGCGCCGTCGCCGAGGGTGGTCAGTTCAAGCAGGTCGTCCACGATGCCGCCCATCCGGGTCGCCTCGGCATTGATCCGGGCCATCGCGTCGGCCACCTGCTCCTCGGTGGACAGGCCGCCTTGGGCGTAGAGCGAGGAGTAGCCACGCAGGGTGGTCAGCGGAGTGCGCAGCTCATGGCTGGCGTCGGCGACGAAGCGGCGCAGCTGATCTTGACCGGCCGAGGTGGCGGCCGTCATCTGATTGAAGGCGGCAGCAAGTCGTCCGGCTTCGGTGGACGGGTCACCGGGCGCGACCTGGACCAGCTCCCGCCCACCGCTGGCGCTGATTCGATCGGCGGCCGCAGTGAGTTCGGCGATCGGCGCCAGGCCGAGCCGATTCAGCCAGTAGCCGACCAGGACGGCCACGCCGGCCACGGCGAGCCAGGCGATCACCAACGCGAGGATCAGCCGCTGGACGGCTGCTTCGACGCTGGTCATCGGTACCCCGATCACCAGCGCACGGGTACCTATTGGCACTTCGACAAGGCGGAGCCGGGCGCCCGGGTCGCCGGCCGCGAGCCGGGTCACCGGCCCGACCCCGCTCTCATTGCCGAGCAGCACCGGGCTGAGCTGGGGCTGCGACTGCGGCGCCAGGACGGTGCGCAGCCGTCCGTCCGCGCGTACGAAGCCCACGTAGCTGTCAGAAAGGAAGTCGCCGGCCACGGCAGTGCCGAGCTCGGCCCGGTTCGCGATGGTGATCAGCGCCTTGGGGTTCGCGGTGAACGACTCCAGCCGGTCGTCGAGCTGGCCGACCAGGTAGGCGCGCTGGGCCAGCACCACACCGGCGAAGGCGACTGCGATCAGGATCAGCAGCGCCGATGCCGACACGACCAGGCGCCGCCGCAGGCTCACTTCGGCTCCCGGATCGCGTAGCCGACGCCACGGACGGTGTGGATCAGCCGAGGCTCGATGGCGTCCATCTTCTTGCGCAGGCTGGAGATGAACGACTCGATGATCGCCGACTCCCCGCCGAAGTCGTACTGCCACACCCGATCGAGGATCTGAGCCCGACTGACCACACGCCCGGCGTTGGTCAGCAGCAGCTCGAGCAGCCGGAACTCAGTGGCCGACAGCGGCACTTCCACGCCGTCGCGCCAGACCTGGTGGGCATCGGCGTCCAGGATCAGGTCGGCCACCTGCCAGCGATGGTGCGGGACGGGTTGCTCGGCGCGGCGGCGCAGCGCCACCTGGACCCGGGCGACCAGCTCCTCCAGGGCAAACGGCTTGACCACGTAGTCGTCACCGCCTTCGGTGAGCCCCTTGACCCGGTCACCGGTCGTGCCGCGGGCGGTCAGGAAGATCACTGCGGCGCGGCTGCCCGCAGCACGCAGTCGCTGCAGTACCTGATACCCGTCCAGGTCGGGTAGCTGGATGTCGAGGACGACCACCTCCGGGTCGAGCGTCGCGGCCGCGGTCAGTGCGTCCGCGCCGGTGGCTGCGGTCTCCACCTGGTAGCCCTGCAGTCGCAAAGCCGTCCCGACCAGGAAGGCGATGTTCTCCTCATCGTCGACCACGAGGATCCGGGACGCAGCTGCCACGGCTCAACGATGCCAGCCCGTGGCCGGCGCTGACGAGCGCTGCGTCCAGCTTCCAGCAGATCTCCAGGTTTCCTTGAACGAGCCTCCAGCCAGGCCAACCAGATTGGTGGCAACGACAACTCACAGGAGGACTTCGATGAAGCTCACCACCTCACTCATCGCCGGCGCAGCCGTCCTGGCGGGCGGCGGCCTGTTCGCCGGCCAGGCCTTCGCCGCACCGACAACTCCGCTGCCGGCCGCGACGACCTCCGCCACTGCGGCCCCCTCAGGTACGACCCGCGAACTCGGCCAGGCCGGGGTGATCTGGTTCTACACAGCGATCAGTTCCGAGCAGCGCAACTGCCTGGCTGATGCGAACGTGCAGCGCCCTGAGGGCAAGCTGACCGCCGAGCAGCGCTCCCAGTTGAACAGCCAGGTGAAGTCGGCCCTTGCCAGCTGCGAGATCACGGTTCGCGATCGGGTCGCCGATCGGGAGCGACTCGGCTTTGCGTGGGCCAGCCTGACCAGCACGCAGCAGCATTGCCTGGCCGACACCGCGCTCACCCGTCCGGTCGGCAAACTGACCGCGGCCGAGCGCACCGCCGTCCGGCAGTCGAAGCTGGATGCAGCCAAAGCCTGCGGAGTCGGCGTCTAGCCTCGGCGGACGAACATCCCGCCCCGCAGAAAGGGGGCTGTCCCCCTTTCTGTGAGGTGCCGGCTCGCCGAGCGAGTCCGCAGTGCGCCCCGGCGGCTACCGGCGATCCAGAAGCCCGTTGGCAAGGGCTGTCGGTGCGGTCGGGGCCAACGGAAGCCGCTGCAGCAGCACGGCGTGCACGCTGTGGTAGAGATCCGGACGCCCCGGCCACACCGTCTCGGCCGGACGGTTCTGCGGGTCGAGCTCGTGGATCCAGGCGCCGTCGGGGCCGATCAGGTAGGTCTTGGCGTAATCCCAGCAACGCCGGTACCACTGCTGGTAGCGATCGTCCCCGGTCACCGAGAACAGGGCGGCCGAAGCCGAGATCGCCTCGGCGAGCACCCAATGCATGCGCTGGGTGACCACCGGACGTCCGGCCCAGTCGGTGGTGTAGACGAAGCCGTCCGCCCCGTCGGCGTGCCAGCCGTCGGCCACCGCCCGGTCGAACAGCCCCTGGGCACCGGCGAGCAGCGACGCCGGTGCGTCCGCTCCGAGTGCAGCGCGGACGTGCAGAGCCAGCCGGGCCCATTCCAGGCCGTGGCCGACGGTGGCCCCATAGGGCTCGAAGGGGTGATCGGGCTGGTCACGATGATGTTCGAGCAGCGGCACCCAGTCCGGGGTGAAGTGCTCGGGGATCCGCCAGTCGTTGTTCGCAGCCCAGCCGACCACGGTCTGGGTGATCCGCGCCGCACGATCGCGCCACAGCGGGTTGCCGGTGGTGTCGGCGGCCGAGAGCAGCGCCTCGACCGAGTGCATGTTGGCGTTGACTCCGCGATAGTCCGAAACCTGCGACCAGTCCTCGCTGGTCGAATCCAGGTGCAGGCCAGGGCCTTCCTCCCAGAAGTGCTGGTCGAGGATGCCGAGCGCATCGTCGAGCAGCGCGGACGCACCGGGCACCCCGGCCACTGTCGCCGAGGAACTGCCGAAGACCACGAAGGCGTGCGCGTAGCCGGCCTTAGTGCCGTCGCGCTGACCGGCCTGGGGGCCGACGCTGGCATACCAGCCGCCATTGGTCGCATCGTGCAGCTGACCGGTCAGCCCGGCCAGGGCGGCCTGAGCCGGCTCGAGGCAGTCGGGGATGCCGGCCAGGTGGCCGAGGGAGTAGACGTGCAGCATCCGTGAGGTGATCCAGGTCTGCACCGGGCGAGTGAGGTCAGGGCGTCCACCCTCACCGAGGTAGTAGGCACCACCCAGAGGGTGGGCGAAGCCACGGGCGAACCGCAGCTGTGCCTCAAGTTGGGCCTGTAACCAGGCGCGATGCTCATCGTCCAGCCAGCTGGCCGCAGAACTCATGCAACTCTCCACTCGATCCGTTGGCCCGGCGCGTACGCCCATGAATCGAGCGGCCTCGACGCCGTGGCCGCGGTCAGCATAACCCCGCTGACAGGCCGGTGTTTCATTCCCGCAGGAGGCTCGGCGAGCCCGGCAGGGGGGCCCGCACTATGCCAGCTCGCATGCCCAGAATCGGCCCGCCATGCGACCGAGCCCGCCGAACTAGAGGCCCACCGATGCCATCAGGTTGCGGACGTGCCGCTCCACGTCGTCACGAATTGCTCGCACGGTCTCCAGGTCCTGGCCGTGCGGATCGTCGATCTCCCAGCTCTCGTAGCGCTTGCCCGGGAAGACCGGGCAGGCGTCCCCGCAGCCCATGGTGATCACGACGTCAGCGGCGCGGACGGTCTCATCGGTCCAGGGCTTGGGGAACTCGCGAGCAATGTCGATGCCGCGTTCAGCCATAGCCTGGATCGCCACCGGATTCACCTCGAGCCCCGGCTCCGAGCCGCCCGACCACGCCACGGCCGCATCCCCCGCAAGGGACTGGAAGAAGCCCAGCGCCATTTGGGATCGGCCGGCGTTATGGGTGCACAGGAACAGGACGACTGGCTTGCCGTCGGCATGCAGCCCTTCGACGCGCGCGAGGGCGTCCAGTCGCTGCCGCGCGAATCGCTCGGCGAGCAGCGGAAGGAACTTGGTGACGGTGGCTCGTCCGGCGAATTGGTCGAATGAACTCGCCAGAAATCGCTCGATGGTCTCTCGGCCATAGCACCCAGCGAACTCGCCGGAGAGCCGGGATGCAGCCTGCGCGAGTGCAAGTCGCTGGTCGGGGTGAAGACTCTCCCAGGTTCGTTCCGATACCGGATGGATGGTCATGACAGATCCTCCGTGAGCTGAGCCGCGAGCAGGTCCACTCGCGCAGCGAGATCGGTGTATGCCTGTTCGAAGGCAGCGTCGGTGTTGTTGCGAGCGGGGTCGGGCACCGACCAGTGCAGCGGATGACTGCCGAGCTCTTCGTAGGCGCGATCGCACACGGCGACCACCAGCTCGTCGCCGGCCAGGACCTCGCCGGCGAGCTTTGGAGTGGCCGATGTGAGGTCGAGGCCGTGGCGGCGTCCGACCGTCACCGCCTGGGGGTGCACACGGACGGCGGGGTGCATCCCCGCCGAGACCACCGGGACATCGCTGACCCGGCGCCAGTACGCCTCAGCCAGCTGGGAGCGGGCCGAGTTCTGGGCACAGACGAAGGCCACCCGCTGCGGTCGGGGCAGGCTCGGCCCTGTGCCGAGCAGCCGGTCGCAGGCGGGCGTGCGCAGCACGTAGCTGCGGCGTCCGTCCCCCTCGGAGCGGCGGCGGACGATCAGCCCTGCAGCTTCGAGGAGTTGCAGGTGGTGGGCCATCAGGTTGGTGGGCAGGCCGAGTTCGGCGCCGAGTTCGCTGGGCGCGAGGTCGGCGTGGGCAAGGAGTTCGACGATCGACAGCCGGGTTTCGTCGCCGAGGGCGGCATAGGCCTTGGCTCGAGTCGCTCGATCATCCATTGCTTTACCTCCATACTTGTTGAGTCAACGATAGCTGAGCTATCGTTGGAGTCAAGCCACCGCGGCGACCGGAGGAGCACCACCATGAGCAAGCCCACCGTCTTGTTTGTCTGCATTCACAACGCCGGACGCTCTCAGATGGCGGCCGGCTACCTGCGCCACCTGGCCGGAGATCGGGTCGAGGTGCTCTCGGCCGGCTCCACACCGGCAGCCTCGGTCAACCCGGTGGCCGTGCAGGCGATGACCGAAGAGGGCATCGATATCACCGCCGAGCAGCCCAAGATTCTGACCACCGACGCCGTCCAGGCCTCCGACGTGGTGATCACCATGGGCTGTGGCGACGCCTGCCCCTTCTACCCGGGCAAGCGCTACGAGGACTGGATCCTCGACGATCCGGCCGGCCAAGCGATCGAGGCGGTGCGTCCGATTCGCGACGAGATCCGGCGTCGGATCGAGGCCCTGCTGGCGGAGTTGCTTCCCGCCGCCTGATCGGGGCTACACTTCAACTGTGCTTGAATCAAAAACGGTTGAAGTGTCGGTGGCCCTGCTGACTGCAGTGGCCGACCCGATCCGCTGGCAGCTGATCTCCCAGCTCTCTGCCGAGAAGCGATGCGTCTGTCAGCTGACCACCGAGCCGGAGATCCCAGCGAACCTGCTCAGCTATCACCTGAAGGTGCTGCGCGAGGCCGGGCTGGTCGTCGGTACCCGGCGCGGCCGCTGGATCGACTACCAGCTCACCGACGACGCCCTGGACCGACTGCACGCCGCCCTGCCCGTTCCCGGCGCCAGTAGCTGCGGCTGTGCGGACGACCGCAAACCGGCGCTGGTCGGTGCCGCGCAGTGACCACCCAGACCAGCACTCGCCAGGCTGCCACCCGTCGGTGGACGCTGCTCGGCGCAGCCGCGCTGGCCTGGGCGGGCGCGTACGCACTGAACGAGGTGGCCTGGACGTGGCTGTATCAGAGCGTCCTCGGCCTGGACATCGCGACCGGCTGGCCGTCCATGCTGCACTTCTTCTGCTACGACACCATCAAGATCACCCTGCTGCTGACCGGGATCATCTTCATCGTCACCGTGCTGCGCAGCTTCATGAGCATCGAGCGCACCCGCGCTCTGCTCGGCGGCAAGCGCGAAGGGATCGGCAACGTCTTGGCCGCCTCGCTGGGCGTGGTCACCCCGTTCTGCTCGTGCAGCGCGGTGCCGGCCTTCATCGGCTTCGTGGCGTCCGGCATTCCACTCGGGGTGACGATGAGCTTCCTGATCGCCAGCCCGCTGGTCAACGAGGTCGCCATCGCCCTGCTGCTGGGCCTGTTCGGAGTCGGGCCGACCCTGCTCTATGTCGGTGCCGGCCTGGTGATCGCCATCCTGGCCGGCATGGTGATCGGTCGGCTGCACTTGGAGGGGCAGGTCGAGGGCTTCGTCTACGAGACCCGGCTGCGCGGCCAGGTGGTCGACTCCACCGCCGACCTCACCTGGGACGACCGGCTGGCCATGGGACGCGAGGAAGTGGCGTCCATCCTCCGCAAGATCTGGCCCTACCTGTTGGTCGGGATTGGGCTGGGCGCGGTGATTCACGGCTGGGCGCCGGCCGACTTCTTCGCCCGCTACGCCGGGCCGGACAATCCGTTCGGCGTGCTGATCGCAGTGGCCATCGGCGTCCCGCTGTACTCCAATGCCGCCGGCGTCCTGCCGCTGGTGGACGCCCTGTACGCCAAGGGGCTGCCGATGGGCACCCTGCTGGCCTTCATGATGGCCACCGTGGCGCTCAGTCTGCCCGAAATGATCCTGCTCCGCCGAGTGCTGAAGCCCCGACTGATCGCCACCTTTGCCCTTGTCACCGGCCTCGGCATCATCGCCGTGGGCTACCTGTTCAACGCAATTCTGTAGAGAGGCACGACATGCACATCAAGATCCTCGGTTCCGGCTGCGCCAACTGCGTCAACCTCGAAAAGGCCACCCGGGCCGCAGTGGACGAGCTCGGCCTGACCGCGACCTTCGAGAAGGTCACCGACTACGCCGACATCGCCACCTACGGCATCATGCGCACCCCCGGCCTGGTCGTCGATGACGAGGTCGTGCTGTCCGGACGGGTTCCGACCTCTGGTCAGGTCAAGGACCTGCTCGCCGCTCGCTAGGCCTTCTGCCGAGCCGGGGACGGGTCGAGCAACTGCTGGACAGCCTGCAGGGCGTCCGGGTTGACCCAGTACCAGGTCTGGCGTCCGTCCCGCTCGCGCTGAAGGAAGCCCGCCTCGAACAGGGCGCCGAGGTGATGGGTCACCGTCGGCTGGGTGAGGCCGACCTGGTCGGCCAGGGCGCCGGTGGTGGCACGTCCGCCGTCGGCGGCCTTGATCAGGCTGAGCAGCCGCAGCCGCGCCGGGTCGGCCAGCACCTTCAAGGCGGTGGCCAGCGCCAGGGCGTCGTCCGGTTGCAGTGGCGCCTGGAGCACCGGCGAGCAGCACAGCTCGCTCACCGACAACACCCGCAACGGCAGCTCTTGTGAACTCATAGAAGTATGTCTATCATATCGACCGACGTCGAACAATCGACGCTGATCTATGAATGGATGTGCTGCCGTGACCGACCACCTGACCCACCTGGTCGCCACCGTCGCTACGGACGTATGGACGACGTTCGTCCACAACTGGCCCTACCTGCTCATCTCGGTCCTGGTCGCCTCGGCCGTGCAGGTCTTCGTGAGCACCGACCGGCTCAGTAGCTGGCTGCGCCGACGCACCTGGGTGGCCATCCTGGGCGCGGTCGCCCTGGGCGCACTGACCCCGTTCTGCTCCTGCGGCACCACAGCCATCGTGCTGGGCGCCATGGCGTCCTCAGTGCCGTGGGCGCCGATCGTGGCCTTCATGGCATCCTCGCCGCTGGCCAGCCCCGAGGAGTACGTGCTGTCGGTGGGCCTGTTCGGCCCCGGCTTCGCGGCCACCTTCTTCGCCGCCTCGATTGTGGTCGGATTGCTCGGCGGTGGCGCGGCCTGGTGGCTGGAGCGCCGCGGATTGCTGGACGGACAAGCCCGAATGGCTGCTCCCGCACCGTCCGCCCCGGCGTCCGGCTGTGGACCCGAGTGCGGGTCTCCGGCTGCGGACGAGCCTGCTGCTGGTGGCGTCCGGCAACTGACGATCGTCGAGCGGCAGACCGCAGTGGCTGCCGAGCCGACCAGGCTGCGCCAGTTCGGCACCGCACTGCTGGCCAACACCCGCACGCTGGCCGCCTACTTCTTCGGCTTCGCCGCGCTGGGCTACCTGCTGATCCGAGTCCTGCCCACCGGCCTGCTGACCGATTGGCTGGGCACCGGCAACGCGGTCTGGTCGGTGCCGCTGGCAGCGGTCCTGGGAATTCCGGTCTACCTGAACACCGACGCCTCGCTGCCACTGGTATCCGGCCTTCTGCACGGCGGCATGGCCCCCGGGGCCGGCCTGGCGTTCCTGATCACCGGTGCCGGCACCAGCGTCGGCGCCATCAGCGGCATGCTCGTGATCGCCCGCTGGCGGATCGTCGCCCTAGTCATCGGGACGCTACTGGTGACTGCCATCACCTTCGGTTGGCTCGCCAGCCTGTGGCTGTGACTCCCCCGTGCCACAGGAGCCAGGCATCCGGGACGGCTGCCTCAGAGCCCGAGTGACTCGACTAGGTGAGGAACCCGAACCGAGATCGCCTGCCAGAGCAGATCGTCGTTGACCTTGTCGTAGTGGTGCGCGACGAGGTTGCGCATCCGATTGATGCCCACCCAGTCGACATCTGGATGGGCCCCCTTGAAGTCCTCGGGCAGCTTCTCGGCCACCGTGGCGACCTTGATCAGAATCCGCTCGCCGGCGTTGCGGAGTAGTGCCCCGTCCAAGGTGTCGGCCAGATAGGCCGCTCGCCCTTTGCTCACGAGGTGGGCAGCTTCGGCGCCGATCCGCGCCAGATCGTCCAGGCGCCGGGTCAGCCGATCCTCGCTCACAGCGGGACCGCCTGCGCCCGAACGCGGTCGAGCACCGGACCGGAGCTGCCCGCCGAAACCAGATCCACCGGGACGGTCAGCACATTGCTGAGCTCCTCCTCCAGGGCGAGGAGCGTGACGATGTCGGCGTCCGGCGGGAAGGTCACCAGCAAGTCGAGATCCGAGCCAGGCTCGTCCTCGCCCCGGGCGACCGAGCCGACAACCCGGACGTCCCTGCCGCCGACCGCCCCCACCGCAGCCAAGACTCGCTCGCGGAGCAGGCCGAGCAACTGGGACGGACGCAATCGCAGCGATCCTTCGATCGCCTCACGCGCCGCGGCCGTCGGCTGCCTCGTCCCCCGCTCAAGGGCAGCGATCAGCGGCTGCTTCACCCCGCTCAGCTCGGCCAACTCGCGCTGAGTCAGGCCAGCAGCAGCCCGCCTCAGCCGAAGCCGCTCGGAGTAACTCACCTCACCCATGCATCGATGATAACGCCGCCGTTATCGTCGTGGGTCATCTTCACATGCGCCACCGATGAGGGCTGCACCACATCGCAGGAAGCCCGCCAGCGCCACCACTGAACGTTGTCAGTGGGTCACTCGTCTTCGGCCTCCATCGCTCTAGAGAACCAGTGCCATCACAAGCGCGACCACCAGGATCACTAGATCATCGACCAGATGCGGACGAGCCCGCTCGCCACCAAGGACATGCCGGAAGAGACACCAGCCGGCACCAGCAAGTGGAAGGCCGAGCAGCCAGGTCGTCACAAAGTGGAAGACAGCGTTGGGTGCAAGCGCCGGCAGGAGCAGGTTCAGCGCGACGACGACCGCCAGAATGGGAACGAACGCCGCGACCCACGCCCCAGCCGCCCAGGCGAGGTCACCCTCGTCACCGCCGCTGTTCGAACGACGCAGTTCACCCCGAACCTTCCGAGGAAAGAGCATCGCAAGAGCGACACGCCCCAGAGGGGCGCTCATGAAGGAGCCCCACGCTCGGCCTGCGCTCACAGGTCAAACCGCCTTCACAGACGGCGACCAAGAGCCGCCTCGCACCAGAACGTCTGCCCCGCTAGTCGTTGCGGCCGCATCCCTTCGAAATCGCAGTCGCCTCGACTCCAAGAACCGGGTGATTGACGAGGCCCGCGATCACTGCACGGCCCCGCTCACGGCCGATCCGATTGATCGGACGCAGAAAGTACACCCGCCACACCCCGCGATCCTCCATCATCACCAACTCGACCAGCTCGTCGAACTGTTTCGGGCCGGCCGCACCAGAGAGCGCGATTGCTGCCGCTTCCTCCTCAGCCTGAGAGCGTGGTGCAAGATAGATGGCCTTCAGTCGGCTCCAATATGGCTCGGCTGCCCGACCAGCCAGCGCCTGCCCCAACGCGTTGGTCGTGAGATCTGGGTATCCGCCACGTTCAAGGTGCTCGACCAGCACTGGGAGCGCCAACGAGTATCCATCCATCTTGGGCCACACTTGCCAGACCGACTCCGCATCGACACCCGCGTCATGCAGTGCCTGAGTCAAGGGCCTCTCTGCCCTGGTCAGTACCTCCGCCTGAGCGTCTGCAATGGCCTCGGTCTCAGCAAGGCCGCGCTGGTACTCAGGGTCGTTCTCCAACGACGCAAGGAACTCATCAGTGGTCATTCGATTCGGGTCACTCACATCGACACCCTAATCACCTTGATCTTGTGCTCAACTATTGCACGCTGCAGAGGCCCGGAGAGCTTGGTCCTAGTATCTACGTAAAGGCGAACACTGCGATGGCTGTCCTTGGCGAATTTGATCAAGTCCCGGATCTGGCGGGTGTAGCCCTGATAGTTGACGTTCTTGATTTCGCTGACCGTCTGTTTCGTCATGCCATCGGCATATCTGGTGCCGCCGTAGCGGTTGGTGTACTTCACCTGAGGCACGCCGATGTCGTACCTTGCACGGACCGCCGCTTCACCCCGCTGCCCGGCCCTGACCGGGCGGGCGCCGCCTCGCATGCCGCCGCCTCCACTCAGCACTGAACCACCACCGGGGCCCCCGCCGCCTGTATCGAGGGTCTTGACCGCCCCGTCGAGGTCGAGTTGATTGATGGGGTCGGCGGGGTAGGTGTAGCGGTTGTCGTTGCCACCAGCGACGGGGTCGATCGACAGGAACCGTCCGGTGGTCGGGTTGTACAGGCGGGCACCCATCAGGGTGAGGCCACCGACAGTGTCCGCGTCCCGCTGATGTGTTCCCAGCCAGCCATACCTGGCCGAGGAGCCCGACTTCGGCTGGCCGTACTCGTCGGATTCGGTGTAGCTGTCGATGCCGGCCTGACCCAGCGTTGCGGTCGCCACAATGTCGCCATGCAGGTTCGCCAGCTGCAGCTTCGCGACACCGGCATCATCAACATCAACCGCGAGCCCACCAACCAGATCCGACACGTACCGGTTCCAGCCAGTCGTCCACGCTGTTGATGCATCCGGCCGAGACTTCGACAGCGTCCACGCCGGGCTGTCACTGTCACCGTCGTAGTGATTCAACGACTCCGACAGCTGGACCCCGTCGGTGAAGCCCTTCGTTGTCGAGACCCGATCAGAGCCATCCAGGCTGAACGTCTGCTTGCGGAACTGCGCCACACCGCTGGCGGGCTCGGACACCGTCTGCTGCAAGCTGGACACCATGTCGTTAGCGGCGTAGGTGACCGCCAAATCGCCAGCCAGCGCGTCATTCGCGTTGCTCGTGTGGACCTTCGGGACCGTCGTCGAGCGGCCCATCCGGTCATACACATAACCCAACGTCGTCAACCGATCCGCACCGTCATAGGTGAAGGTGGTCGGAGCCTGACCCGTGTTCGCGGCTCAGGTGCTCGGTCAACTCCGCCTCCAAGTCGGTCTCCAGCACCTGCTTGGTCAGCCCAGACAGCGATCCGCCCGGGCCGACCAGGGACATCCCCGGAACCTCCGCCTGGGCGAGCAACCGCTCGGCGAGCTGCTTCTGATCGATGCTCTCTCCCGGCTCAGGATCGATCATCTCGGTCGCGTCAGACACGGCCATCTCCTTTCGGATCAGACCAGACCCCTACACACCGCTATTCAGACAGCCCCGCCTCATGAACCCTTGAACCGATGCTCGCGCGAAGTGGTTTCAGAACCAACCGGCAGAACGCAACCATCCGGAAATCAGGACGCCGGCAGCCGGCAGCCAGAGTGTCCACACCATCCACATCACACGATGGGGCGGCAATCCAGCCGCTGCAGCGTGCGCTCGCAGGTACGTCGGGGTCGAGGAAAGCCCGACACCCCGTCGAAGCGGCGGATTCATCTTGCGTCCGATTCGATACTCCGCCTCCACAAGTACCGCGGCCCCCAGGCCGCAGACAACCACCAGAGGGGGCGAGGCAAACCACACCAAGACGGCCACTGCAAGGTCGACAGCCAGTGGCAGGGCTCCAGCCACTACCAACGCAAGAACCGCAGCCCTGCGAGACTGAGTCACCTCCGTACCCACACGCTACCTCCGAAGTCTCTTGAGTAGCTTTATCAGATTCCACTCCTTTGGCGAGTAGGAAGCCCAACCACCGCGCCCGATGCCTATGCCTATTACGGGCACGAATCCGTGGAACGAACCCGCACCGCGCCAACGGGGCGCATATTGAAGGCCTAGACATAGGCCACGCCAGCAATGAAGTCCGCCGGCCGACCACCGGCCCTTGTTGGAGCCAGGAGACCAGGTGAAGGAGATGCCCGAGCCTCCGACCGCAGCGCCACCACCAATGGAGGCCCTCCATGGGCCGCCGTGAGCAGTCGTCGACACTGATGCCGAGTAGTGCGGGTCTGTCAGATAAACGGTGTGTGGGGCCCGGCGGTTTCTAGTGAGTGGTCCTTTCGAACCTGCCTGCGAAGGTGATCGCGAAGGCGTTCAGTGCGGGCTT